>MKWU01001409.1_pt1 | contig 41597 bp, 35 predicted proteins | sample 809101 | NCBI WGS metagenome assembly MKWU01 (sample SAMN05860141, study PRJNA318959) | sponge metagenome | host: Aplysina aerophoba | place: Slovenia: Piran, Adriatic Sea, Gulf of Piran | collected 2013-05-07
TCGTCGACCGTACCAACAATGTCATCGAGCAGTCCTTCGCGGTTGCCAAACAGGGCCTGCGCCGCCGGCTGGGCCGCACCCATCTGGGGCGTGACCTGGAGGACCAGCCGGCCCAGGTCGCCCTGGCCGCGAACCTGCAGCATCCGGACTACGTGCAGGTGGTGTGCGGCACGCTGGACCAATTGCCCCAGGCCTTCGCCGCACTGGATCGTCAGGAACCGATCGGACCGCCCCGCTTGCAGCGCACGCACCGGAATGCGGAGCTGCGTCGCCGGAACCGGGCGTGGGCGAAGGACGCCCTGCTGTGCCCGCCTCTACCCCCCGCGAGCCACTCTCAAACGCCCCCGGAACTACTGGTTTCTAACTGAATCCTGACGCGGTAGATAAGAATGGTGGGCGGCACTGGATCGTCACCCGCAGGGGGCATCGCTGACGATCGCTGCTCAAGGCTTGGGGGTATTTCGCCAAAGCATGACCTATGACAGAATGCTCCAGAGTGGTAGCCTGCCGATTCGGAACTCAAGCCGACGTTCCATTGCTTGCAGAGATGAACGAACGGCTCATTCGTGACGAAGGGCACCGTAGCGGCCTAACCAGAGAATCCTTGGGGCCGCGCATGTCTCGCTGGTTGGGCAGTGATTATACAGCTGTCATCTTCTCGATCGACGACCAGCCTGCAGGATACGCACTTTGGAGGTCCGAGCCCGAATACATTTTCTTACGACAGTTCTACGTGGAACCGGAGTTCCGACGGATGGGGGTCGGAGAATCTGGTGCCAGGTGGTTGATCAACAACGCTTGGGCTGATTCTGAACGCATTCGACTCGATGTCCTAGTAGGTAACAGCACAGCGTACAAGTTCTGGAGATCGATCGGTTTTGGGGACTACTGTGTGACGATGGAACTTGAGATAGGTGGATAAGACATACGACGCTGCTCAGAGTGCTCAAGGCGATCCATCCCGTTAGCGGCCTCTTGTGTCTAGCAACCCCGGACCGATGAGATCGGAATTCGGATGGCCCTCGGCTCACGGCGACGAAGTGTTAAGCGGCCTGTCATCTACGAATCCCTATTCGTGGTTGCCCCTGGGACCCTCGTCGGCATACCCGCGGCCATTGTGGCGGCTCACATTGCAAGAGATCAGATTCCCGGTCTGCCATGTGGCCCAGCAGCGACCGATCCGCCTTCTAATATCTGGTCTGCTGCGATCTTCCTCGTTGTGGCGGCTATCTCGGCCTATCTGCCGGCGCGCCGGGCATCGCACGTCGAGCCCATGGCGACGCTGAGGATTCGGCCGATGTTGGGCTGGCTTGTCTTGTTCGGAGGCACAGCGTATCGCGACGTGAGGAACAGGGTTTCTATGTCCTCGAAGTCCTGGGGAATTCTCGGTTGCTCCGACGACCGGCATTGCCTACACGCTCGGCCCGCTCCGAACCGGATGGGGGTCGTTCTCAAGACCGCGTCGTTGACCAAGTTCGAACGACACTTGGCAGGGCAGCTAAAGAGTTGATCTCGTACTGAAAACCAATAGACGAGCACTTCGCTCTATTGCCGTAACCGTACGCTGCCCAACAGCATGCTAACTCGGCACGAAGTCCAAATAACAGATCCACTTCTGTGTCGCCGACTACTAGAGATGATTCACGTCGGACACATGGATGCGATTCCCGGACGAATTCGAACAGTCGCGGATCCGGCTTGCGAGGAACACCCGGATTCTCAGCAACAATTGAGGTGATGTAGGTCTCTAATCCGAAACGACATAATGCCGTTTCAATCGCAGCATATCCTTTGTTGCTTAACACAATCAGCTTTGCATGTCGGGTGCATTCCTTCAGGGCTAATTCGGCCCGAGGATAGAGTCTCTCAAGCCGACATCCCTCAAGTGAGTATATTTCGCGGTAATCTTGCTCCAGAGCAACCAGGTCTTGATCCGAGAGACTGGCCCCACAATTGAGATTGCGAAACGTCTGGCGCAACGAGAGGCCAGATCCAATGGCATCCCTAACTGAATTCGGATGAGGCTTGATCAGGGCATGCTTCAACAGAACTGCCTCAAGGCTATATCGCACAGCAGATTCAGTCGCGCAGATAGTCCCATCAAAATCAATCAGCAACGTGTCCCTATCCATGCCGGTGCTGCCGCGAGCACTTTCTACACTACCAGTGCTCCTTCTTCGCCTGGAACCCATCGACCCAACCACTGATGCTGACGACTGACGGCATGGAGAACATAGACATCGTCGGCTCGAACGCCCTCCAGGCTCAGCCCGTGCGGGAAGGGAACAACCTAGTCACCACAATCCGCGACGGCCGCGGCATGCAGCTGACCGAGACCCAAGCGCTTTCCAGCGAGGGGATGTCGGAGGCTGTCGAGCAATTGATGCCAGGCCGGGCAGAGCCGATGGCTCAGATGGTCATGACAGGAGTCGGATCGGAATGACGCGCTCACGTCTCGATACGCGCCGGAGCGAGGCGCCGGTCAGCGCATGCTCGTAAGAGAACCGGCGGCCCAGCAAGCGATCATCCCGTCAGGGTGGCCCCAAGCGTGAGTGCTAGCGACCTCCCAGCTTGAGTGACCAACCGTCAATCCATCTACAGTTCTACCGGGCCAATCAATTGGGGCAGGCCACGCCTATAGTGAAAGGTACACCTCTTGTTGGGAGGTCGCCGTAGGAAAAGGAGCATCAGCCGTCCTTGTGCCGAGAGTCTTGTTGGTGCTTGCACTGAGCTTCCTGACGCTGGCCAGCCTTTCGAGTGCACAACCGCAGGGCCTGCTCATTCCGCACCCCGAGGACACATCCAAGCAAGTGGAGTACTTCATACGAAGGCCCCTTGGCGAGGGCCCGTGGCCGACTCTGATCTTCCTGCATGGGCACCAAGAGAATCCTCGTAAAGGCGGCAGAGTCTTCGTTCAATGGGGCGTCCTCGATGAGATCGCTGAGCGTGGATATCTCGCTGTAGCGGTTTCGCAACCGGGCTACGGACGATCTACCGGACAGGCGGATTTCTGTGGACCCTTCACGCAGCGGGCTGTCATGGCGGTCGTCGCCAAGCTCCGTGCAGAGGAATACGCCTCTCCAGAAAAGCTCGTTATTCTCGGTACGAGCCGGGGGGCACTGGTCGCAGGGCTGATTGCGGCGACAGAAAGCTCGGTCTCAGGTGTTGTCCTCATTTCTGGTTTGTTCGATCTCTTTGCTCTCGGAGAAGGGGGAAGCGGTAAAGAGATGAAGCAGAGCGTTTTGGATTCTGTGATCGCGGAGACCGGTGGAGGAGAAGACGCCCTCCGAGCGCGTTCTGTGATGTCGTTTGCGAGTGACATTAAGGCAGCGACCCTGATCTTGAACGGCGGCAAGGATGATCGCACTGATCCGGACCAGGCCCGCAGACTCGCCGACGAGATCAACCGGCATGGAGGCAATGCTCACGCGATCATCTATCCGGATCTCGGGCACCAGATTCCCGTCGAGACTCGAACCCGCGACATCGATCCCTTCATCGAGGAGATCCTCGGGAAGTAGGTGGAAACGGTACGATTGCTCCGGCACTCCTCGTGTCTGCTTGGGCCAAAGAGGTGACGGAGGATGGCTCGGGCGTGGCCCCGTTTCGCTACCGTACGGTGTAGCGGACCGTCCCTACGGTCTCCGGGTAGGGGGTGGACGGGCAGGCGGTGTCACTGCCGCGGACCGAGCGCGCCTGAGGGCACGGGCGGATCCCCCCAGAGAAGGTCAGCCGAGCACTCTTTCAGTTGTACTCAATCACCTTCTCGGAAAGAACTGTTGGGGCAGTGTGGCGCGTCGTTCGATGAGGAGAGCGTCGACGCACCTTGCTCTCCGTCAGACCCTCCAGCCGTCGGAGCGGCTCTACGTTGACCGGAGCCCGTTGGCTCCGACTAAGACCAATTTCCGGACCGAGCCTGCGGGCCACTGCGCAAGTCCGAGCAATCTACCCCCTCTGACCCGCAGCAGACCTTTGGTACAACCCGACCACGCACCGACAGTTTCCGTGCACGAGTCAAGGCTCCTTCACCCCTGCCAGCAGCGCCAGTTCCAGCCACTCCCAGTGGCGGTCCACATCCCGGAAACCGACCTCCCGCAGCTAATCGCTGGGCTTCCCGTCGAGCGAGTTGATTGGATGGGTCTTCCTCTTTCTCGGTAATTCCAAGCGCATCCAGAAAACGCCGGTGGGGCTCCTCGGATACGGGTGCAACATGCTCGAGATTGCAGAAAACGCCACCGGGAGATAACGCAGCATGGATCTCGGAGTAGAGCGCTCTCTTCCGTTCGTCGGGGACGTGATGGATGGCGAGACTCGAAACGATTGCGTCGAAGCGAGCCAGATCCGGCAGGGATGTCTCAAGGTCGTGCTCAAACACCGTTACGTTCTTGTCGTCGCGAAACCTTTCCCGTGCGGCACGTAGCATGGCTGGAGAAACGTCAAGGGCGACGCCATTCACACTTGGATGATCGACGCGCAGCAGCGCCAAACGGTGACCGTCTCCGGTTCCCGGGTCAAGGATTTGCTCAACATCCTTCGGGACGGATTCGATCAATACGGCTTCGCCCTCTGCGCGATGCGGTACATCATCCGCGCGGGCCAGGTATTGCAAGGCGTGCTCTGGGTCTAGCCATTCGCTGGGACAAGAGGCGGTCCGCATGAGTCGCCTGATTCTCCGTGTTTATCACGAAGCGGTATCGCCGGGTCTGTGGATCGTGCCGTTAGCTGACGTTGATGGTACATCGCCAACCGCCCAACCATCGAGGCGAGTCCACGCTGGACAACATGGACCGGGCGAACCGAGCCGGCGGGCGACGAATGGGCAACGCACGAATTCATCGGCACTTGGGCCGAAACATCGTCCCGCAAGTCCCGGCCTGGAATGACGGGCGAGTGCTGCTGCGAGACTCTGTCCTGTCAACTCATACAGAAGCAGAGTTCGCTCCTGGCGCCCAGACGAACCGAACCGCTGATAGCCACACCTCTCGTAGACCTGCCGGGCGCGGTGGTTGGTCTCGAAAACGTCGAGCCATGCTCGTTTCCTGCCGAGATCGTGCCGACAGAATTCCGATACCATCTCGACGGCTCTCTTTCCGATGCCATGACCCGGTCGAGAAACCACGATCCGGCGAAACTCCACGCTCAAGCCATCCGGATCCAGCACCAGAATCAAGAGACCCAGCAGTTCGGCACCTAGACAAATCGACTTGTAGAGGATCGTCGGCTCCTGAAACGGTACCTGATGCTTCTGGAGGGTGTAAGGAATGACGAACTTGCTGGCTTCACCCCGCTCCATCTCACAGATTGCGGAAAGCTCCTCCACCCGAGAGTCGCGGAGGAATAGTTGCTCGTGTCCGCTCATCGACGAGTCCCGTTCTGCGTCACCCCATTCTGATCGTTTCGCGTGACACGTTGAAAACACCGCAGGGCGGATACTTCTTTGGCGAGACGGGGTACAAGAGCCGATCGACGGCGTAGCTACCCCGAGTCCTTTGTGGCGCTCACCGGGATTGCAGTTTCCATGACCTGGACCCCCGGCCCGAATAATGCAATGCTTGCCGCCTCGGGGGCGAACTATGGCTGGCGCCGGTCAGTGCCGCATGCGATGGGAGTGGCCGTCGGTTTCCCAATCATGCTGATCCTGGTGTCGATGGGTCTTGAACGCCTGCTCCGAGAACACCCTGTTATCGTCAAGACTCTCGGTTGGATCGGCCTCACAATGATTGCGTGGTTCGCGTGGCGCATCGCGACAGCAGTTGGGACAAACGAAAGCGCCCGTGGCAGCCCACTCACCTTCATGCAGGCCAGCGCCTTCCAATGGGTAAACCCCAAGGCTTGAGCCCTTGCGGTCTATATCATGGCGACCTTCGCGATCGGTGCAGCGGCGATCTGGAACACGATGTTGGCCGCAGGCGTATTTCTGATTTCTGGCCTTGCTTCGTCGCATGCCTGGGCCGTATTTGGCGCTAGCATCGGGAAGGCGCTAGACCACGGATGGCGGCTGCGCGCGTTCAACATGGCTATGGCTCTCTTGCTCGTGTCCAGCGCCGTCTGGCTGGTGCTCAGTCGCTAGGAACAAAGCAAGACCTCTAGACAAATAGCCCGGCAGGTCAGAAGCGAAGGAGCGACGGCTCCTTAAATGGGTGGCGTGAACGAGGTAGAGGAACAATACCGCCATGCGAAATGTGCTGGTCGCTATGCAAATCTCATGCCCCGTCGTTCTGCTAGTGGGCGCTGGCCTGTACGTGCGCAACATGCCAGTACCCGGTGGCAAGTTGTGCGGACTACCACCGCACCAAGCTTGTTGACGCAGGTAGAACTGCAACGTAGCTGGAAAAAAGCCGAGGTTCGAGACTCTCCGTGCAACCTTCGGCGCCGTGATGTGTTCTTCCTGCAGCGGAGTCTTCGGTTATGAATGCTCGAACAACAGTGGCGGCGCTGTTCATCACGCCACATCTCTCACCCAGCGGTCGGCTCCGATTTGGTGACGCCACGGAGGTGCCGCTGTGTGTTTAGGTCCGTTCCGGCCACGGATGGCCAGATCGCCTCGGTCGAAGCTACGGAGTGCGTCTGGGCGACGCAAGAGTGGCCGAAGAGCAAGGAACGGCTTGACAGCGAGGCCAGCCGGAAGCGTTGGATCGGCTTTGCCGTGCAAGGTCGGTTTGCCTAGTGGGAGGGGGCAGGTTCGTGACACTGTTGATGTTTGCTAGCGGTGCGGTGCGCAGCCTGCGTCGCTCGCCCAGGTATTGCGTTGCCGTGGTCAGCATTGTCGCGCTGTCCATCGGCGGGGTCGCGGGAGTGTTTGCACTGATTTACGGCATACTGCTTCGCCCCTTGCCGTATCGCGAGCCGGATCGTCTGGTGCTGCTGTTCGAGCATTCGCCTCAGTTCGCGCACATGACCGACGCGCCATTCTTCCCTGTCAACGTAATGCACTTCATCGAATGGCGCCAGCGCGCCACCAGCTTCTCGGAAATGGCGCTGTTCGCATGGCATGAAGAGTCTCTCTCAGGAACAGGTGGCGGTGTTCCCGCGAGGGTGGGCGTCGCTTGGGTATGGCCATCATTTCTCAAGACCCTGGGAGTCTCGCCTAGCCTGGGCCGCGATTTCGTCGAGAGCGAGAGCGAGCCCGGCAAGGGAGGGAGTGTACTCATCAGCGATCGATTCTGGCGTGAACGCTTCGGTTCCGAGCCCGGTGCGATCGGACGCACGATCGTTCTCGACGACCGCGTCTTTGGCATTGCAGGCGTGTTGCCGGAGGAATTCAAGTTTCCGGACACTTCCAGGGCCTTGCCGATGTTCTACAACTCACAAGCTATCGATATCCTGCGACCGTTTGAACTCCGCAACCGGGATCCCGAGGGCAACTTCAACTGGTGGGTGATCGGTCGGCTGGCGAACGGAGTGGACGCTCGCCGAGCGAAATCCGAGCTCGACACGCTGTGCGCGGGAATAGCCGATACCTTTGCAAACCGAGTGGACCTGTTTTCCGTCGTCCGGCCGCTCCACGCGTCGATGGTCGGCGACAGCCGAAAGCCGCTTCTCCTTGCCCTCGCTGCGGTCGGGCTCGTCTTGTTGATTGGCTGTCTCAACCTCGCTTGTCTCGCCCTGTACCGCGTGCGGAACCGCAGCAGCGAGATCGCCACCCATGCGGCAGTCGGGGCTGACCCTGGAAGTCTGGTCGGCCAGTTCCTGTCCGAGGGGGTCCTGCTCGGCATCGCGGGAGGATGCGCTGGCATTGCGGTGGCTGCCGGACTAGCGCAGGGGTTGCGGAATTGGTATGCGGTGGATCTGCCGCTCATCGAGTCGGTGTCCCTGGATCTGCCCGTGATTCTCTTCGCCCTAGCGGCAAGCGGGCTCTCAGTAGCCCTCTTCTCGGCTGCTCCAGCGCGGTATGTCTCGAGCCTCCCTCCCAACACCGTACTGCTTGACTCCGGGCGTGCAAGCACCGAGTCGAGAGGCAGTCGACGCGCGTCAAATCTGTTTGTGGCAGGGCAAGTTGCCCTTAGCGTCACCCTCCTGGTGCTCGCGGGTCTGCTGTTGCAGAGCTTGCGGAACGCCCTCGATCAGGACCCGGGTTTCGACATGTCCGGGGCCGCTATCGCGGAGGTCTCGGTTTCCCGCCAACAGTACAACGAGCCTGTTCTGCGAGCCAATGCGCACAACGAGATGCTGCGGGAAATCGAGGCTATCCCCAGCGTTCTCGCCGCCGGGCTTGTATCGCTGCCACCCTTGGGGGGCACGAACAACGTGAGCGACATTACAGCCGTCGGCGAGGCCGAACTACCGCTACAGGAACGCCCTTTCGCAAGCTTCCGATGGGCTAGCTCGAACTACTTCGCGGCGATGGGCATCCCGATCCTCAAGGGGAGTGTGTATTCGGATTCCGAGACGACGCCAGCGCCGGCGGTCATCAGCGAAGGCGTAGCCGAGGCGTTGTGGCCAGGACGGGAACCGATAGGGCGAGAACTGATTGGCCGAGCGGGGGAGCATCTGACGGTGGTGGCGGTCGTCCCCGACGCATCCGTGGAGTCGCTCGAAACGGAGACTTCGCTGATGGTCTATACGCCGCATTGGTACGACTACGTACCCTTGGACCTATGGTTGGTCATCCGTGCGCAGGTTGATCCCCTGTCACTCGCCGGCCCCGTCAGAACGGCGATATGGAGTGTCGACCCCGAAGTTCCCATAGGAGCACTTGAGCCAGCCAGGAGTCTGGTCGACCGGTCCCTGGCCACGCGCTTGTTCGCGTCAACCACGGTTGGTTTGTTCTCGCTGCTCGCATTCTTGTTGGCCGCTCTCGGGGTGTATAGCGTCGCTGCCGAGTCGATGTCTCGCCGAATACGTGAGGTGGGCATCCGATGCGCCCTGGGCGCCCCGGTCGAGCGGGTCCGACGGGACCTGGTCCTGGAAGCGATGTATCCAGTCTTCATTGGCCTAGCGGTCGGGATTGCCTGCGCCTACGGCCTCGCTCCACTGCTGCAGGGCATGTTCTTTGGTGTTGAGCCCCTGGACCCCTCCATCCATCTGGCAGCCGGTGGAGTCGTCGTCCTCGGGGCGCTGCTGGCTTGCTACGCCCCGGTGCGCCGAGCATCGGAAGTCCGAATGACGGACGCGTTGCGGAATACGTAGACGAACCTTCGCATGGACAAGCCGCGCATAGGGCACGCCCGACGGAAGCGCATTCGGCGGAATGTTGCCGGATCCGGCGCAGTGGCCGCGTTCCTGGCCGTGGCCTGGGCGGCAGCTCGCATCGAGCCCGCAGCCCCCGGCGTGGAGGTCGCCGTCGTCTTCTCGGACACTGTCAAGCTCGGCGAGATGGTGCGGCAGCTTCGCGGTATCGGCACCCTCGTGCCCGAGACCGCGGCCGTGATCGCGGCCAGCGACACAGGCCGCATCGAGAAACGCTTCGTCCAGCCCAGCCAGGCCGTCGGCCCGGGTACGGTCCTGCTGGAACTCAGCAGCCCGCAGGTCGAACAGGAGTACCTGGACGCTACGGCCCAGTTGAAGGAAGCCCGGGCCGACCTGGCGAATCTCCAGGCGCAGCTTGAGGACGAGCACCTTACCCGGGCGTCTGTAACGGCGGACGTTGAGGGGCAGTACTTGCAGGCCAAGGCCCAGTACGATGCCGATTTCGAGGTCGCAAAGTCGGGGCTAACCGACCACGTCACCCTCGTGAAGTCGCGCGTCACGACGGAGCAGCTCAGGAAACGGGTTCAACTGGAACGGATACGCGAAGATACCCTCAAGCCCTCCGTGCAAGCGCAGCGTGCCCGCATCGAACAGATGGAGGTGCTCGTCTCGTTGCGTAAGGAGAAAGTCGACCGGCTCAGGGTCAGAGCCGGGATAGACGGTGTTCTGCAACTGATGGATGTCGAGGTCGGGCAGTCGGTTGCTCCGGGCGATGAGCTGGGCCGGGTTTCCGATCCGACCCATCTCAAGGCGGAACTCAAGGTGCCGGAGACGCTGGTCAACGATGTAGCGGTCGGAAAGAGGGCGGAAGCCGACACGAGGAACGGAGTGATTGCGGGCGAGGTCTCGCGCATCGATCCGGCTGCGGTTGACGGAACCGTCCTGGTAGACATCCGACTGCTCGGAACGATGCCTCGCGGGGCGCGGCCGGACCTCAGTGTGGACGGGACGATCGAACTCGAACGGCTTGAGAACGTGCTGCACGTGGGCCGCCCCATCCATGCCAGGGAGGACAGCGTGGTCGGCGCCTTCAAGCTGGATGGGAACCAAACGCATGCCTCGCGTGTCCAAGTGCAGGCTGGCAAGGTCTCGGTGAGTACGATCGAAGTCCGCTTGGGGCTGAGCGAGGGGGACACGATGGTCCTTTCCGGCATGTCCGCCTGGGACGACCACGACAGGATCCGGCTCGAATAGGGAGGCAGCAAGTCAAGCAATGACAGAATCAATGAACGGTGCGCCGCTCATTCGCCTCGAAGGCATATCGAAGGTCTTCCTCACTGACGAGGTTGAGACCCACGCGCTTGCGGGCGTTGATCTCAAGATCCGAAAAGGCGAGTACGTCGCGATCTCGGGTCCGTCGGGGTGCGGCAAGTCCACCTTACTGTCGATCCTCGGCCTGCTCGACACTCCGACCGAGGGAGCATACCTGCTCAATGGAGAGTCAGTTGAAGACCTGAAGGCGAAGCAGCGGGCCCGCATCCGGAACCGACAGATCGGCTTTATCTTCCAGGCATTCAACCTGATCGGGGATCTCACGGTTTTCGAAAACGTCGAACTTCCGCTGACCTACCGGGGGATGGCGGGCTCAGAACGCAAGAAGCGGGTCGAAGAGGCCCTTGAGAGGGTCGGGATGGTGCATCGGATGAAGCACTACCCGTCTCAGCTCTCGGGTGGGCAGCAGCAGAGGGTGGCGGTGGCCAGGGCGCTGGGAGGCGATCCATCCGTGCTGCTCGCTGACGAGCCGACCGGGAATCTTGACTCGAAGAACGGCGAGGCCGTGATGGAGTTGCTGCGGGGGGTTCATGGGGGCGGTGCCACCATCTGCATGGTGACGCACGACTCACGGTTCGAGGCGTACGCGGAGCGAGTGGTTCGGCTGTTCGACGGGAAGATCGTCGACTAGGCCCTCGACTGCTACGGATGAGGTAGGAGCCGGCCTTGCATCCTGCGTCAGCCAAGCGAAGACATCGTCTAGGCTATTGGCGGAGTCGGTCCCGCAACGCGGCAACCGCGGCCTCGAGAACCGGGTCTGTGCCGCGAGCGACGTCCTCGATCGTTCGCTCCACGGGAATATCAGGCTGAACGCCGATGCCAACGAACTCGGTTCCGTCGGGAAACCGGTCCCATTTCGTGCAGATTGCGACGGCGGCGCGATAGACGGGGACGACTATCGGCTGTCCGGTCGATCCGCCCGTCGCGCTACCCACCAGAACTGCCCGCTTCGTGGCCTTTAGCGGAACGAGGAAGTCTTCGGCTGCGCTGAAGGTTCTCGGACCGATCAGCACAGCAACAGGGCCGGTAAAGGCCGAGGCCCCTCGGGGTTCGATGACGCCGGAGTCGCCGTCATGCCACTCTCGCGGTCGGCCCCATGCTTCAAACGTTGGCCGATAGAGCCTGGTTCGCCATACCGAAGTCTCGGTGATCTGATTCTCGATCAGTCGCGCGATCACCGCGTATCCGTTCCCGGTCGAACCGCCGCCGTTCTCTCGAACGTCGAGAACCAAGCCCCTGGATGCGGCGATGCGATCAAAATGCTCGTCGAACTCCTCGACGATCCGACTGCTTCCGAACGAGTTCAGCGCCACATAGACAATTCCGTCCTGAAGCTCCCTGTATTTCAGGAGGGGCTTGGAATGCCAAGGGGCCGCTGAACGGTTCTGGCGCAGGTCGCGTTGCAGCACTACCGTCCGCGGCTCTCCGCCCGGTTCCCGGAATCTGACGGTCACGGTTCCTCCAGGAGGTCCTTGCAAGAGGCGTTGGTATGCACGCTCTCGTCGGTCCTGCGGGGTCGAGGCAGAGATGCGGGGATAGAGTTGCGCGACCAAGTCGTGTACCGGAACGCCGTCCACATCGAGAATCTCGGCTCCGACCCCGATCCCGCTCTGTGTCATCTCCGAGTTGTTGCCCACCTCGGTCACGACCGGCCGCCCCTCCACGGATTCGATTCGCAGAACGGGAGTGTCGTATGAGCCGATCGTGCTCGCGACACGGGTGTGGCCGTCCTCTAGCAGTGCAAGTGCCTCTTGCAGCAGGCCCAGGTATTCCTCGTCCGTTTCCGCACGAGCAACCTGTGGGAGATACAGAGGGAGAACCGCCTCCCAATCAAGATTGGGACGCTCGTCCAGGAAGACGAAGTTCTGCTTGACGGCGCTCCACATCTTTGCGAATCCAGCGATGCGTAGTTGCCGAACTTCCCCCGGGGATGAATGCGCCTTGGGGATGTATCCCACGAAGTCAGGGGCGACGACCGACCTAGCCAACGCTTCCGTTGCCGTCAACAGCCCGTCAATTGCCTCGATCGTCTGCTGAACGCGTTCCGGGGGATTCTCCTCCGGGTAACTCAGAGCAAAAGGAAGTTCCCGTCCCAGGTTTACCAGGTACTCGTCCTTCAGGACGAGGATGCCTACGCCGTTCCGCTCTTCCGGACTCATCGTGAGGAATGCAAAGTGATCGGCTGCGAATCTTCCGGAATGCAGCTGGCGACTGCGCTGGAAGAAATCGCGAGCTGCATCGGCATCGGAGAACCGGACAATGTCGACCCAGTGGTGTTGTTCGGGGTCGGAAAAGTGATGCCACCATTGAAGCCGGTCCAAGTCGAGATGCTTGAGCCCCACCCGGAACGTTGGCCTTGCGCCGCTCTGCCGGGCTGAGTCCTCGATCAGGCTCACGGGCATTTCGGCTCGTCGCAGTGCCTCAGCGATAGCCTTGCCTGACGTCTCCAAGTCCTCTCGCAGCCGTATCCGCTGAATCGATACGATGAGTTCCGACGGCTCTCTGCTGATCTTTCTCACTAAGTCGGTGAATGACGTACCCTCCGCGCCGGACAGAGGCGATATGACACTACAGAAAGAAGCAGTGAGGAGGCAGGCAATCTTTCGCATCGGAGTTGTCACTACGGCAGTTAGACTCTCAATCGGTTCGTTCGTTACGGGCCGTGTACAAGATCGTCTAAAACCAACTGATGGCGCTGTGGGAGTGCGGGCACAGCGGGGCACACTGTTGAGCCTGGATTTCTCGCACGCCTTTCCACAGTGCGCGAGACGTGCGGCCAGAGCCATGGGGCGGCCCCATCGTCCACGCACGAGAGTTCGGAACGGGCGCGGCCCCTGACAGGATCCTGGCCGTCTCGCACCGGCAGATCGGAACTGGCGCGGTGTACTCGGTCACGGGCACTTGGATCCCGTCGCCCGTAACGCTCATCCCCAAAACGGAGACGATCATCGGCCGAAGGCCTTCCGAATGTCGAGAACTTGGGTATACGGGCCGGCTTCTTCCTCTTGCGTGGGCATGAAGCCTGGAATGAGTCCGATTGCGGATGACGCCAGTCGGACGGCACTCCTACCTAAATTCGATTGGGGGACATACAGTGGTACAACACAAGGAAAAACAAAATAACTCATTTCTTTTCAACTACTTACTGATCTATCATGGCGGGGAAGAGGAGTTCGAGCCCACAAATAGGGGTCTTGCAGGCCTCTGCCGAGGTGCCGGGTCGATGCCAGACTAGGCTGTCCGGGATGGAACTGGCCGTCCGTCGCGTCTTCGGACAGGGGATTCGCTGGATCCGCTCACCCTTGGTGGGCAACACGCCGGTCATTCTAATTATGTCGTCGCTCAAACACCCAGCCTGCGTCAATCGCCCCAACGATCTATGGCAAGGAATCAGGAAGTCCAGCGCGATCTAACCTGCGAAGAATGGCATTTGATCGAATCTCAAAGTGGTAGTTATAGTAGTAACGAACTTTTGATCTACATTCTAAGTATATTAATATCAATGACTTAAAAGAGTATAATGGCGGTGAGGGTGGTGCGAGACTCTTAGCTCATTGAGCACGGGCTCTCTCCTCGCTGCGGCTGATTCAGCAGCAGCAATGACGAGGATGGTGTTCGCTAGCGGTTCTTTAGTGGTCTGGGCCTCAAGCGCGAACCCCTCAGGGGTTTCCTGTTAGGCATGGCTGGTCGAACTGAGCCAGCCCTTGGCAGTCAGAACGCGGAGCGCAAGCTCGATTTGGTGTGGCGAGAACTGCTTCTTTCTCTCGCTCCAACTGTAGGTGTTCCTAATGATCTCGTGCAGATTATGAGACTCCGCGTCGTGCTCGGCGGTCCAGTGGACTGTGGACAGTAGCTCTAGGCCGAACGGCGACTCAAATCCGTCAACCAAGTCGGACACAGATTCGAACCGTCTCTGCGTGTCGGCCTTGTCGGCGAGGAACATGTGCGCGTCCTCCAGGGCCCCCGGCACCAGTCGCAGCTGCCGGCTCGGAGCGTCGCCACCATCGGCGTAGCCGAATACGAAATGCCCTTCGATAGCGTGCAGTACATGCCGCAGGTTTTCGGCATATGGCCCGTAGGGACCCTTCGTGAATCTCAGCTTCAGTGGCTCCCCTGCGGCTTGCATGAAATACATGAGCTTGTGTGCTTCCAGCAGCGTGACGAACGGATCCAGCAAACCGAGCAGGTATCGGTCAAGCAGCTCCACCAGCGCCGCCCTGCCGGGTGTCATAGTCGGGACATCGCGTGACCTGTCTGGACGAACGTCCGCCGGTCCGCCTCCCGGCTCATAAATGACAATCTCGACTTCCTCGAGGGCACCCAGAACCGCTTCCATGCGCGTACGTACGCCGTGCCAAGGCAGCCCACCCAACCCGCTTCCGAGCGGAGGAATGGCAATCGAACGGATCCTGCGCGATCGGATTTCCTGCACCAGTGATTCCAATCCGGCCTCGATATCCTCGATCCGGCTCTTGCCGCGCCAGTGTCGCTTGGTCGGAAAGTTGACGATGTAGCGCGGCAGCACGACCGTGCCTGTTTCGAAGACGTACACCTGTCCGGGTCGAACCTGATTCCGCTCGCAACGGGCAGCATAGGCCTTGAAGTTATCGGGAAATGCGCGTTTGAATTGAAGCGCTATCCCACGCCCCATGACGCCGACACAGTTGACAGTGTTGACTAGGGCTTCCGTCGATTCGGTCAGGATGTCGCCGGTCTTGTAAGTGATCACGGTTGCTTTTCGGTACGACCCATCTCAGTAGTACCACTCTGGGCGGATTTCAACGGATGGCTTGTGTGCCGCTTTGCGGAGGGCTTGCTCAGTCTGATAATACATCGCCCGGGAATAAACGCCAACGCGCGAAACGAGCTTCCACGGGAATCGCCGCTCGAGCAGAAACTCCGCCTGCTTGCCCTCCTTGCAGGCCTGCCAGTCCTTGGCCTTTACGGCGTCCCAGTCGATCACGTCCAATTGCGCTAGGTCAGACCGGTCCTCGCAGTACGTGGCGCCGGCGTTTGATCGGGTGAAGGCCCAGCGAAGGCCCTTTCTGTCTGCCCACGAAACGGTTGCCCGCAAATCGGCTTCCAAATGGACGATTGGCTCTTGACCGCCAAGATAGGACAGCTGCGGATGGTTTGCGCAACTGATCACATAAAGCATGACAGAGCGCGGGCAGAAGTAGAATGGGACGCACTCCCCGACAAACAAGTCTGGATGACTGTTGAGACGCCGCTCCGTCAGGCGCCGCCTCTTGATGTCTTGCATGCCAATCGTGGTTCCGGCTGGTTTCCGGTGAGCAATCCGTGCATCGCTCAGTAGCCCATTAGACTTGATGACTGAGCGAAGTCGGTCCACGTGAATGATGTGGAAGATCTTGGGTTCAGCGGGTGCTGGCATGTTGCGCTCTGTCTGCTCTTCGGCAAGACGCTTCCCTCTGGCCAGCCAAGGAGGCAGTCTCGACGCCGCCCAGAATCCATACTGCTGGTTGCGCCTGCTCGCACATGGTCAGGTGCGGGATCTGGTATCTGTGAGGAATCCGAAACGTGAACGACGGCGAGCGTTGTCACACAATTCCTGTGATGCGCGGTGACCGCTTGGCAACCTGAGAAGCACAATTCCTTCGGCGTTTAGACTATAGCGCGCAATTGGATCCACTCCTGCAGGCCCGCATTCACTCGCATCGGCGATGCAAGGAGCGGAGTCGCATCGAATCAGTCAGACTGGCCATGCGAGATGGGGTGGTTGGTGTCAGGCATGCGTGTCGCTGTGGCGTCGGCGCGGCCTCGCGCGGAAGGCGCGGGTCCTGTCGGCAGCCTCGCTGCGGTGACAGGTCCCTGCCGCGGATACACCGCGAGAGAGGGAGTTAGGACCCTGAGAGGTGATCCGGTCGGTGCTTCGCGCTTGGAGCGGCGATGTTGCGGAGCGGTATTCTCCCCGAAACATGCGTGCACTGCACTCGTGGCGGGGGGGCAACCACGCCTCATTGTGGGACGCCATGAGGGGTAGATCGCTATTCTATTCCCCTAACTTACTGAAAACAATATACTTAAACAAGAGAATTGGCGTCCCCAGCGGGATTCGAACCCGCGTTGTCGCCGTGAAAGGGCGGTGTCCTAGGCCGGGCTAGACGATGGGGACGCACCAGCCGTGAATGCCGAATGGCACTCCCACATTTGATGCTAGCACGCGGCAACGCTCGCTATGTACGGCGCCGCGCACCAGCGCCAGAGTCCAACAGGCTCGGTCCTTCTACGGACATGCAGCAGGCACAAGGTATTCCCCGAAACGGCCTAATGCTCGCTAGCGTTGCGCGTATTGGGCATCGCCGACGACAATCGGCTGGGCGGCCAAGCGGTCGCCCTCCTGCAAGCCCGCCAGAACGACAACTTGCGTGTCGCTGATTGATCCAACCTCGATCTGTCGCTCGACAAATCCCTCGCCATCATGGACCCACACCGAATTCGTGCCGCCGAGACTCGCTACGGCTGCACGCGGAACCACCAAGGCGTCCTCGATCTGTTCGAGGATGATGTCGCCGCTGGCCGACAGGTCCGGCTGAATACGGTCATCATTTCCGTTGATGTCGATGCGAACGGGAACTTTCTTGATCCAGTCGGCCCTCGAGCCTGAGGAACCAGGAGGGCCTCGACGGCCGCCACTACCACCGCCGCCACTTGCCGTCGCCATCGCACCAACCTCCGCGATGACTCCTTCAAAAACTGCGCCGGGATAGGCGTCCAGGCGAACCTGCACTGAATCTCCCAGCCTGACCAATTGGCTGTCCGCCTGGTTCAGTTGGGCATACAGCGCCATGCTCGATAGATCGACGACCCGCATGAAGAACGCACCGCCGTAGACTTGGTCGCCCGGCGAAGCCTGGGAAAATTGCCCCCTCGAGAACATCGTGTCAATCACAACCAAGCCTCCCACGGGGGTGCGGACCTTCATCTTTTCAAAATCGGATAGTGTCCGCTCCAGTCGCTTCCGGTCTTGCTCGACAGTGATGTCAAGGCTACGGTTTTCGGCCTCGTTGGCGATTTCCTGCAAGCGGACTTCTTCTTCCAGCTGCTTCGTGGAGGCGCGCCCTTCCTCCGCCAGAAGGTCGAAGATTTCCGCCTGGATCTTTGACCGCACCTCGGCGGTTTGCAAGTCAAACGCGGCTTTCTCCGCTTCTGCCTTCGTCGTACGGTAGTCCTGCCGCAGCGTCTCGGTAGCAATCAGGATCTCCGCCTTGCGGGTCGAGGCCGTCGCCTTGGTCTGGGCCAGCATGGACTCGTAGGTTTCGAGCGTGTCTTGCGTTTGCTGCGCCTCGAATTCCGCGACAACATCCCCTGCCTGGACGATGCTGCCGCCTGCGGCGAGCGATTGGATGGTCAGGGAGCTTCCGCCACCGCGATCCCTTCCCCCTCTCATGCGGGGCGTCCTAATCATGGCGAAACTCGTGGCTCCGAGCGTGCCGCCGATGCGAATGGACCTGGTGAACTGTGTCTTCTCTGCGGTAGCGGTGGTGATCGTCGTGGTCATGACCGTCGCTTGCTCCGGCGCTGCCGTTTGGAGCGCCTGGAAGATGACGAGACCTATTACGATGCCGCCGACTAGCAACGCCCCCGCCACCCAGCCTGGCAGGTGGGGCTTCTGCCCCCCTGGGTCGGGTACAAGTTCAGGGCTGGGGCTGCCTTCCGGCTTGGGTGCCTGCTCGGATTGCCCGCTAGCGAAGAACCACGGCCTCAGGGGCCAAGTTGACGAAAACAGAGTTGTTGCTGGCATGGTATTGGCTGCGCTGACTGTACAACGTCAACGTCTATGGCGAAATTGGGGGCTCTCTGGTTATACCTGCGTTGCAACCAATCCGAGATTCGCGGCCATTTTCGTTGCGCAAGACTTCCTTTTCGGCGCAACTATACAATAGAGCGAAACCTCTTCCGAGCGGGGTCCTTCAACGGTTCCACTGATCCGGAACCGGCGGAGCGCCAGTTCGCGGCCACTCGGCCTGCCGTTCGGACGGTCCAACGAGACCCCTGATGGCGAGAGTCCCAACCCGTTTGCACGTTTTCTTCCCGATCGCAGCGTTGCTGGTTGTCGCGCCCGCGCTGGTTGCCACAGAGGAGCGATCCGCCGAGGACGCCGTCGAGCGATACATGGAGCACGTGCGGTTCCTGGCCGCTCCCGAGATGCGCGGGCGGGGTGCCGGCACGGAGGAATTGGATCTTGCGGCTGAGTACATCGCGAACCGCTTCCGCAGCCATGGCCTGGAGGCGGCGGGTGACGACGGTACCTACCTCCAGCGGTTCGAACTGACCACGGGCGCCAAGATGGGCGAGAGCAACAGCCTGCGAGTGGACCGAATCAGCGGTGCGACCGAACTGGAATTGGGCGATGATTTCGTCCCCATCAACTTTTCCACGAGCGGCAAGGTCGAGGGAGAGGTTGTTTTCGCGGGTTATGGGGCGACTGCCGATGAACTGGGATACGACGATTTCTTCCACTTCGACGTCCGCGACAAGATCGTGCTCGTCTTGCGGTACGAGCCGGAATTCTTCGGGGATCGGGACGAGCAGGAGGGGAACACCGAGCGCCGGAACAGGAGGCGCCGGTACACCCGCCACGCGAATCTGATCTCCAAGGCGATTCAAGCCCGCAACCGTGGAGCCAAAGCCGTGCTGCTGGTCGACTCCCGTTCTCGTGGCAGGGGAGGGGATGGATTGATCCGGTTTGGGAGCATTTCAGGTCCTTCGGACGCCGGAATCCCCATGGTGCAGGTCCATAGCGCCGTCGCCGAGAAGTGGTTGCGTGGCTCCGGCCGCTCGTTGCGGCTGCTGGAACGCGACATCGAAGCCTCGAAGCGACCGCAAACGTTTGCGCTCGCTTCCTCGCTGCGCGTTAGCCTGGAAGTGGACGTTGAGCATAAGAAGGCGGCTGTCAGCAATGTCGCGGGATACCTGCCCGGCGCGACAGACGAGTACCTCGTTGTCGGAGCGCACTACGATCACCTGGGTCTCGGCGGTCAGGGTTCGCTCTCCCCGTCTCGAGTCGGCGACATCCATCCCGGAGCCGATGACAATGCCTCCGGGGTGGCGGCAATTCTGGAACTCGCCAGGGACTATGCGAGCCGGCCAGAAAAGCCTCGCCGTGGGATGCTGTTCCTGGCATTCGCCGGCGAGGAGATCGGCCTGCTGGGATCGAGCCACTGGGTGGAGCAACCGACTCTACCGCTCGAGAACGCCGTCGCGATGCTCAACTTTGACATGGTCGGGCGCATCCAGGACAGCAGGCTGTTCGTGGGTGGGCTCGGAACGGCCGAGGAGTTCGAGGCGCTGGTTGGTCGAGTTGCCAGCCAGTCTTCGTTGCGGATCGATAGCGCGCGGAGGGCATCCAGCTCCAGCGACCACACCTCGTTCGCCGCGAAGAAGATCCCGGTGTTGTTCTTCTTCTCGGGGCTTCATTCGGACTACCACAAGCCCGGTGACACGGCGGACAAGATCAATGGTGCCGAGGCGGTTGAGCTGCTTGGCATCGCACGCGGTGTCGTGGATGAACTCAGGACCGCGCCAGACCGACCGGTATTCGCCGCCAGTGCGCCGATACCCAGTCCAGGTGGATCTGGCGGCGGCGGGTACGGGCCGTGGTTCGGGTCGGTGCCGGACTTCGGAGAGGTGCCGAACGGCGTTCGCTTCGCGGACGTGCGTGCGGGCTCGCCCGCCTCGAAAGCGGGACTCGAGGCCGGGGACATCCTGACACACTGGAACGGCGACCCGGTCCAGAATCTCCACGATTTCACATTCTTTCTGGGCGGTTCCGAGGCTGGCGAAACAGTCAGCGTGAAGGTGTTGCGTGATGGCAAGGAGCTAGCCGCGGAGGTTACCCTAGCCGAGCGTCCGTAGGCGGCCAGGCCTGTCGCGATTCGCGCGACGATCTCAGCGGACCCAGCCTACTCACGGACCGATGTCAGCTTCGGGAGCCGCGTTCAGCCTGCTGTACGAACTCGCCCTGCGGGACTTCAAACGGCGTTACGTCGGGTCGGTCCTCGGCTGGCTTTGGGGCGTGATTCACCCGTTAGTGCTACTGGTGGTCTATACGTTCCTGTTTCGCTACGCCTTTGGAGCGCGCCTCCCGCCGGACGAAGCGACCCAGAGCTACCCGCTGTTCCTGCTCGCGGGCATGCTGCCGTGGCTGCTATTTTCCGAGACTCTCGTGCGTTCTGCCACGGTGTTGACAGACCACTCTGCCCTGATAAAGAAGAGCGTTTTCCCGGCAGAGGCCCTACCGATGAGTATCCTCGCGTCGACCGGGTTGGCGCACCTGCTTTCCCTCGCCGTGCTAGTGATGGCTGCGGTGGGTTGGGGGCATTTTCCCACCGTGTTCCTCGCCCAGCTTCCGGTCATTGCCGGATTGCTTGGCATGTTCAGCCTCGGGCTCGCGTGGATCGTGGCCGCGTTTCAGGTCTACCTGCGCGACACGGCCCAAGTTGTTTCGGTTGCGATGACCGCGTGGTTCTGGGTTACGCCTGTCTTCTTGCCCGAAGCCTTCTATCGAGGCAAGCTGGATGCTGCTCTGGAGTGGAATCCGCTGCGATATGTGGTGATGGGGTACCGCGCTGCGATCCTGGGAGGCCAGCCGATCGGCCTCGGTGATTTGGGGAGACTCTTGGTTTTCAGTCTGGTAGCTTTCGCCGTGGGCGCGGTGTTCTTCCGGCGCGCCAAGCGAGGATTTGCGGACGTGATGTAGCGGTGGTCGATACGGCGTGTTACCGTGCTGCGACACCTATCCGCGCGCGCCGGCGGAACGCACCGAGGCACGGACCCGTCGCGCCGGATGCGCTCCGCCTGGTTCGCCTTTAGGATGGGATCAGGCAGCGGCTCGCCCGTTGCGGTAGTGTTTTGGCCAAGGTTGTCTTCAATGCTGTTTCGAAGCGCTACGCGGCCTATTTCCGCCCGGCGGACCGATTGAGAGAGTTGGTCTGGCCGCGGCGCGGGACGGCTAGCGGCGAGTTTTGGGCGCTGCGCGAGGTGTCGTTTGACGTCGCCACCGGCGAAACCCTGTGCCTGATCGGCGCGAACGGCTCAGGCAAGAGCACTTCGCTACAACTTGCGGCCGGGATTCTCCGCCCCACCGAGGGCACGGTCGAAGTGCAGGGGCGCGTGGCAGCGCTACTCGAATTGGGTGCCGGATTTCATCCTGATTTCACAGGACGCGAAAACGCCCGTCTCAGCGCCTCGCTGTTCGGGCTGTCCGGGCGCGAGATCCGGGATCGCTTCGCCGGCATCGAGGAGTTTGCCGAAATCGGGGATTTCATGGACCGGCCAGTGAAGACCTACTCGACGGGAATGGTGGTTCGCTTGGCATTCGCGGTGGCGATCAGCGTTGAGCCCGAGATTCTCTTGGTCGACGAGGCGCTCGCCGTGGGCGACTACTATTTCCGCCAGCGCTGCATGCGCAAGGTGCACGAGTTGCGCCGGAAGCGCGTGACGATCCTGTTCGTATCGCACGCGATGGCGGACGTGCAGGCGCTTGGCACGCGCGCACTCTGGCTGGACGGTGGCCGCGTGGCGGAGTTGGGCGAGCCGAGTGCGGTCGTTCGGAAGTACCTGGCCAGAATGGCGGATCGCATTCGAACGTCCTCCGCCGCAGGCCCGGGCGCTCCCGGCCCCGAGGCGCCAACCGAAATCGCTCCCGCCCGTGCAGCAGCGCGTAACCTACCGAATATCGACCAGCGCTTCGGAACGGGCCGGGCTGAGGTCACAGGTATCGAGGTGCTCGACGGCAGAGGCCGCGCGGCCCGCGCCCTGGTGCCATGCCAGCAGGCGACGGTTCGAATCACCGCGAGGGCCGCGCGGCGCATCGCCGCTCCCAACATCGGATTCATGATGCGGAATCACTTGGGAATCGATTTCGCGGGCACCAATACAGCTCGCGAGGGTTGCCCCATGGACCCGATGGAGCCCGGCGAAGCGCGCACTGTCGACTTCCACCTCGACGTGCCCGAGCTCTATGCCGGCTCGTTCTCGTTCGCTCCCGCGATCGCCGACGGCGATCTGGTCAACTACGAGATCTGCGATTGGGTTGACAACGCCTTGGCTCTGCCGATGGCGCGCGGCCCGGGTGAAGTGTACGGATACATGCACTTGCCCTGCCGCGCGGAGGTTGTGGACGTTCGCGAGATCTGACGGGTACGCGTATGAATCAGGTGTTGGCCGTGCTCGGGGCGTTGGGCCTCGTGGTCTTCCTGCTCCTCGCGGCGCCTGTCCTGCTTGGCTTGTTGGCGCTCTTCCTGTTGTGTGCCGACTTTGTCGCGCTATTTGGGCGCGAGAAGCGTCCCGGGCCGTCGCGAGGCGTTGCCACCGACGCCGTGAGCGTCGTGATTCCGACCTGGAACGGTCGAGAACAGCTTGCGCGTTGCTTGCCTTCCGTGGTCACGGCCCTGGAGGGAAACGAAAATCACGAGATCCTGGTGATCGACAACGCCTCGGACGACGGCTCGGCGGAGTTCCTAGCCAGCGAGTTCCCGTCCGTGCGTGTTGTCGAGATGGGCTCAAACCTCGGCTTCGGACGGGCCTCGAACGCCGGTTTCAGCATTGCCCGACACGATGTCGTGGTTCTTCTGAACAATGACATGCGAGTTGAGCCGGATTTCCTGCAGCCACTGCTGGACGGATTCCAGGACCCCCGGGTGTTCTCTGTCACGGGCCAGATCTACTTCCAGGATTCGCAAAAGCTCCGCGAAGAGACAGGCTTGACGGCCGGCCGCTGGCACCACGGGGGGATTCATGTCCGGCACGTCGCCGACGATCAGGTCGATGAGTTGTTCCCGACGTTCTATTCGGGGGGCGGCTCGACGGCGTTCGACCGCCTCAAGATCCTCGAGCTCGGGGGATTCGACGAGATTCTGGCACCGTTCTACATGGAAGACGTCGATTTGTCGTACATGGCTTGGAAGCGCGGGTGGGTCAATCTGTACGCGCCTCGCAGCGTGCTCTACCACGAGCACCGCGGCACAGTTGGTCGCTACTTCGAGCGCCAGTACATTGAGCGTGTGCTGCAGAAGAATCGCATCCTCTTCGCATGGAAGAACATCCATCACGCCGGACTGCTGCTCGGCCATTTCAGCTGGCTCTATCTTGATTTGTGGGCGGCGCTTTTCCTTGGCAGGCCCGCCGGACGCCCGGATGCCCGCGCGCTGCTGTCGGCGGCGCGGCAGGCCCTTCGCGCGTGGGGCCGGCGCGTGGCGGCACGCAGGCTGGCACGGCTGCCGGACAAAGAAGCGCTACGCCGCCCGCTTGGAGGATTCTTTCGGGATCGCTACCACCGCCTGGAGTCCAAGCCCGAAACCGACCTTCAGGTGCTGTTTGTATCGCCCTATCCGATCGAGCCGCCGCTGCACGGCGGCGCGGTGTTCATGAAGCAGGCTGTCGAGAGCCTCAGCAAGCGCTGCCAGCTGCACCTACTGTGCCTTGTGGAGCGGCGGGAGGACCTTGCGAGTCAGGGAAAACTCACGCAGGGGTGCGCGAGCGCAGAACTAGTGCTGTTTGATCCCGTCCGGCACCGCGGCGCTCCGTTCGCCTGGCCGCAGTCCGCACAAGTGTATTGGGATCCGGAACTGCACTGGAAGATCCATCGCACAATCCTGCTCAAGCGCATTGACGTCGTACAGCTGGAGTACTCTCAGCTGGCGTCGTACGGCGAGACCTTCCGCCAGGTGGTGTGCTGCATTTTCGAGCACGACCTACACTTCCAGGCCGTGCAGCGTTCCGTGCTGGCTGGCGGTTGGATCGGGAGCGTGCGGTGCGCCTATGAGTACTTGCGGGCGCTGCGCTTCGAGGTCAAGGCGCTAGCGAAGTTCGACGCCGTCCAGGTGTGCAGCCCCGAGCAACGGGTCGTCCTGCGGGGGATGCTCGGCGACAATCCGCCCGTCACGGACAACCTGCGGACGGCTATCGAAGTCGACAGCTATCCGTTTCGCGCCGCCGACCGCGAGCCCGACACGATTCTGTTCGTTGGCAACTTCCGTCACCCGCCGAACGTAGAGGGACTCAACTTCTTCCTGGAACAGGTCATACCCGCCGTCCGGAAGCGCAGATCTCATGTGCGTCTCGTAGTGGCTGGCGCCGAGGCGCCGGCCGGGCTCCGGGCCACCCTGGAGCGGAACGACGCCGAATACCTCGGTCCAGTCGATGAGATCCGGACTGTCTTGGGGCGCTATGCGGTGTTCGCCGCGCCAATCCTGACGGGGTCGGGCGTGCGGGTCAAGCTCCTCGAGGCATTCGCTTGCGGGATCCCGGTGGTATCAACCTCGCGCGGCGCCGAAGGGCTCTGCGACAAAGACACCGGCATTGCCGAGATTGAGGACCGCCCGGGAGATTTCGCCGCCGCCATCGTGCGCCTGCTGGAGGCTCCCATGCGGGCGAGGGCGCAGGCACGCGATGCGCGGCGGGCAGTCGAGCGCAACTGGAATGGAAAGACGAAGGGCCCGCTGCTGCTAGAGCACTACGCTGCGGCGCTTGAGACCAAGCAGCTCTCCCCGTCGGTGTATCCGCTGCCGATGCGGCTGGTCGGTTGAAAGCTTGTGACGGGATTGCCAACATGGGCGCACAAACGATGCCAAGGAGGGTTTCCGTGCCGGAGAACGATAACCGCGAATACCTGATCGCCTACTGTACCTGCCCGCCGGAGAAGGCAGCGGGAATTGCCGGCGAACTCGTCAAGCGCAGGGTGTGTGCGTGCGTCAATGTCTTGTCCGGCGTCCAGTCGGTCTACGCATGGAAGGGCCAGGTAGAGGAAGATGCGGAGTCCCTGCTTGTCATCAAGACTCGCGGCGACCTCTTCCCGCAGTTGGAGCAGGCTATCCGCGACATCCATCCCTACGAAGTGTTCGAGCTGGTTGCCTGTCGCCTCGAGTGCGGCAATCCAGCCTATCTGCGCTGGATTGACGAGTCCGTCTAGAGGGTTTCGGCGGGGAGGGTCCGGCGCCGTCTCGAGAGAACGTCCGTTTGATAGAATACGGGCGAACGGCCCATGAGCGAAACGACTTCCGCCGCGCCCACGGCAACGGAGATCCCGGAGCCGGAGCCCAAGAATCTGGTGATGAAGCTGACCGACGGCACCTTCGTGAAGCGGCGGATCACGCGGCAGCGCGCTTGCGATGAACCGAAGGGCAAGAAGATCTGCGCCGGCCACCTCAAACGTTGGTACGGATTCGGCGACGAACTGGTCGCCGCGTTCGGGAAGGACCCCGAGATCTATCGGTGCGAGCGCTGTCAGGTCCTATACTTGCCCAACGAGAGCGAAGTCGCGCGCACGGGCACGCTCGCTTTCTAGGCGTGGAGCAGCGGCGCGGCGTTTCGAACCTGATCGTGGAAAGGCTGTATACGGCCTCGGATGGAAGCGCCAGCGAGACTGGCCGGCCCGGGGAGTCTCCCTACACGCGCGGGATTCACCCTCGCATGTATCTGGAGCGGAGCTGGACCATGCGCCAGTTTGCCGGTTTCGGCACGCCAGAGGAAACGAACCGACGCTTCCGGTTCTTGCTCGAACAGGGTCAGACCGGTCTTTCGGTCGCGTTCGACCTACCCACACTGATGGGCTACGACAGCGACCATCCGATGTCCGTGGGTGAGGTCGGCAAGTGCGGCGTGGCCGTATCCTCCTTGGCCGACATGGAAGCGCTGTTCGATGAAATCCCCTTGGGGGACGTCACGACTTCGATGACGATCACCTCCTCGGCCGCGATCCTTTGGGCCATGTACCTCGTGGTTGCCGAGAAGCAGGGCGCTGCCTGGAGCGCCCTTTCTGGAACGGTTCAAAACGACATTCTCAAGGAGTTCATGGCCCAGAAGGAGTACATCTACCCGCCGCGCGAATCGATGCGGCTGGTTGCGGACTCGATCGAATTCGCCGCGCGAAACACGCCTCGTTTCAATCCGATATCGATCAGCGGCTATCACATTCGGGAGGCTGGAGCGACTGCCGCCCAAGAACTCGCGTACACTCTCGGAGCGGGGATCGCCTACGTTGAATGGACCGTGGCGCGCGGCCTCGCGGTCGATGAGTTCGCGCCGCGCCTGAGTTTCTTTTTCGATGCCCACAACGACTTCTTCGAGGAAATCGCGAAATTCCGGGCGGCGCGCAGGATCTGGTCCAAGATCGTGGGCGAGCGATTCGGCGCCCGGGACCCGCGTTCGCTCAAGCTCCGTTTTCACGCGCAAACCGCGGGTGTGACACTCACGGCCCAACAACCTCAGGTCAATCTCGTGCGCACCGCCCTGCAGGCGATGGCCGCTGTCATCGGCGGCACGCAGTCACTGCACACCAACGCGCTCGACGAGGCGTACGCCCTGCCGACTGCGGAGGCGGCGCTGCTCGCATTGCGCACCCAGCAGGTCATTGCGAGCGAGACCGGCGTGACCGGCACTGTCGATCCCTTCGGCGGCAGCTACTACGTCGAGAGCCTCACGGACAGGCTCGAGTCCATCTGCTGGGCGGAGATCGAGAAGATCGATGCGATGGGGGGCATGGTGGCCGCCGTCGAGCGTGGCTATCCGCAGGCCCAGATCGCCAAGTCCAGCTACGAGTACCAGCGCCGGGTGGAAAGCGGCGACTTGCGCATCGTCGGGGTCAACGCCCATGTGGAGGAAAGTACCGATCCGATCGAGACGTTGGCCATTGACGAGGAGGCGGGCCGGCGTCAGCGGGCCAACCTCCGCGACCTGCGCGCGAGCCGCGACGCAGAGCAAGTCTCGGCTGCGCTGGCGGCCGTGCGGCGGACGGCCGCCGGCACGGAGAACCTCATGTCGGCGATACTGGAGGCCGTTCGCGCCTATGCGACGCTCGGGGAGATCTGCGACGCGTTGCGAGCCGAACTCGGCGTCTATGCCGAAGAAGCCGCGTAGCTAGGTCTGGATGGGTCGCAGACGCCCGTCGCGGGTCAACTCGTAGGTCCTGTCCCGCCAGACGACGCGCTTGCCGAACAGGCCCGCGGCCCACACTGCGAGGCTGAGAACGTCCTGAATCGGCACGAGCCAGCAGTGCCGCAGGAAACGGGTGTCCTGCAGCGCATACCGGGCGACCGCGATCGCCGCAAGCAGCCTGAGAGCGGTGCAGGCTCCGAGCAGCCACCACGACCACGCCGCGCCCGAGGCTGCGACAGGGAGGGCCAGCGCCCAGGGAAGCGGATTGGCGAAAATCTCTCCCCAGTACCCGACAGGCCGGGACCGCCGCGTCGATCGCCTCCAGCGCAGTCTGTGGCCGAGATTGCTCTTAAAGTCCTGGCTGCCGATTCGATGCTCGACGACGTGCGTGCCCAGCCGCACGTCAAATCCCGCCAGCCGGGCGCGGCGGCCGAGCTGGAAGTCCTCGGCAAGGAAGTCCTGGAACACATCCCATCCTCCGATAGCTTCCAGGCACGATCGCCGGATCGCCATCGTGGGTCCGATGGCGAAATCCATGGGCGCAAGCAGCTGCGCGGCCAGCACTCCGCTCCAGAACTCGGTGTTCATCCCCAACGCCTCGAGACGAGACCAGGGGCTTCGGCCGGAAGCGGCGCGGTACGGACAGGTAACCACGCCGACGCGGGGATCTCGGAACTCTCCCGCGAGATCCGCAAGCAACGCTGGGTCCGCGCGGATGTCGCTGTCGCTGATCACGAGCACGTCGCCGGTCGAGGAGCGAGTCATCGCGGCGAGCGAATGCACCTTGAGGTTCGGGCAGGACGGTTCGCCGGCGACCAGTGCCCTCGAACCCGGTGTCGGATAGCGCCGGCCGAGGGCTGCGGCTGCGGCCAGCGCGGGATCGTCCCTGTCGCGGGCCGCGAACAGGATCTCGTAGTCGCCGTAATCGAGAGCGAAGAAACTCCCGAGGTTTCTTGTGAGTTCCGGTTCGGATCCCGCCAATGGCTTGAGCACGCTGAACGAGATCGAGTCGGAATTCGGGGGCTGCCGCCTCCCACGCCTCGCCACGAAGCGATGGGCGGCCATTATGACGACAACGAAATAGGCGCACCCACCTACGGCGACGATCGCGATTAGAGTCGTCAACGCGGATTGGAGGAAACTGCCGTTCAGGTCCGATTGTCCTCTCCGGGCTGGGCTTGTTCTGTCGACGCGAATGCCGTCGCCAACGCCCATCGGGTTTTCTCATCCTTCGCGACCTTGCCATCACGCAACTGGACGATTCGTTTGGCGTGCATCGCGATGTCCGGCTCGTGAGTGACCAGGATGATCGTGTTCCCCTGCTTGTGAAGCACGTCGAATACCCCCATGATCTCGGCTGAGGTGGCCGTGTCCAGATTTCCCGTCGGCTCGTCGGCAAGGATGATCGATGGAGTGCCCACTAGCGCCCGCGCTATGGCGACACGCTGGCGCTGGCCGCCCGAGAGTTCGGCTGGAGTATGGTACATCCGATCAGTCAAGTCGACTTGCTGGAGCGCCCGCAGCGCTCGTTCTGTGCGCTGAGCGGGCGTGACGCCTGCGTAGATCAGCGGCAATTCCACGTTTTGCAGCGCTGTGAGTCGGGGCAGCAGGTTGAAGGTCTGGAAAACGAACCCGATTTCCCGGTTGCGGATGTATGCCAACTCGTCGTCGGACATCGTGCTGATGAGCTGGCCTGCGATGAAGTACTCGCCCGCTGTCGGCGTATCGAGGGCGCCGATCAAGTTCATGAATGTTGATTTTCCCGAACCGGAAGGTCCCATGAGGGCGACATACTCGCCGTAGCGGATTTCCATGTCCACGCCGTTGACAGCGTGAATCTCCTGATCGCCCATCACGAAGGTCTTGCGAATACCGAATGTGCGGATGACGATGTTGTCTTCCAGCAATTTCTTGCCGGTATCGGCCGCTTCTTGTGCCGTTGCTGATACTCTTGGCATAGATCCCCGTACTCTGTGTAGGCGCTCCGGTTCGGAGTGTAGTTACCTGCGAACGGTGGCGACGACCGTACAATCGTCTCCCGGCTGCAACCCGGGGGATGGAGCGAGCGTCTCCAGGATCCCGTTCCGGAGCGTGAACCCAAACGGTCCGGGAGTCCCGCATACCGACCTCAGCGCCACGATTGTGGCGATGCTCCCGACGTCGGTCCGAACCCTGGGACGGGCGAAGCGGTCCAGAGTTGCCAGTGGCTCCCCTCTGCGAGGCTCGCACCCCGTTTCGCAATGGATTGCTACCACCGTTCCGTCCCAGGGGCTCTTGACCAGGAATGTCCCGGGAAGCTCCGCCAAGCGGGCGAGCAGCCGCTCGGAGCGGCGAAGCTCCGGGGGAACCTCCGGCTTGGCCGGAGCCATTGGTTGCTCCGGCTCCTGGCTGGCAGCGGCACGGGCTTGGTCGAGGCGAGCTTCCAGCGCACCGATTTCGCGTGCCTTTTGCTCGTATTCGAGCCGAGCCACCAAGCCTTGGTCATACAGGCTCTGCCAACGCCCGAATTCCTCTTGAGCCAATCGATGGGTCTCTTCCATATGCAGCAACGCTGCCCGTCGGACGGCTTGCCCTTCCGCACGAACGTCGATCAGTTCGGTGTCCGGCTTCTCGACGGCCTGTTCGCGCAAGGCGGCGATCTCCCCCTCTAGCTTGGCGCGCGAGTCGATCAGCGTGAGATCTTCGAACTCGAAGAGAGCGTCCCCGGCCTCGATCCGCTCGCCCGGTTCGGCGAGCACCGCGACGACCCGCCCGCGTCGTGTCGTGCGGACCTCGGCTTTGAGTGTGGCGACGACTTCGGCGCCAATCGCGACCGTGCGCGTTCGCTCCGGAGCCAGGACGAAGGCCGCGCTCGAGCCGGCGACCATCCAATAGAGGCCGGCTGCGACGCCGACACTGGCCGTGACGATCGCTCCGGCTGTAACGAGTGCCTTGCTGGCCGGCATCGAATCAGACGTCTGTCCGGCAACCGATCAGTCGATTCCCAAGCTGTCCCAGATCGGGTCGACGCGCCGCTTGACGCTCTCGTCCATCTCGAGAATCTCCGGCCAGGGCCGCGTGAATCCTTCGCTCGGCCACTTGCGAGTTGCGTCGATTCCCATCTTCGAGCCGAAGTCCGGCAAACGGCTGGCATGGTCCAGGGTGTCGACCGGTCCCAGCGTGAATTGGATATCGCGCTCGGGGTCGATATTGTTCAATGCGCGCCAGGTCGTCGCCGAGTAGTCCTGGACATCGACATCGTGGTCCACGACGACAATGCACTTCGTGGCCGAGGCCTGTCCCAAGCCCCAGATGGCGTTCATCACCTTGCGCGCCTGCCCCGGGTACGATTTGCGAATCGACACGAGCATCAGATTGTGGAAGATGCCTTCGGGCGGCATGGACATGTCCACGATCTCGGGTGCCTGCAATCGCATCAGGGGCAGGAAGATGCGTTCGATCGCCTTGCCCATGAAGTAATCCTCCATCGGCGGCGGCCCGACGATGGTTGTCGCGTAGATCGGATCCTTGCGCTGGGTTATGCAGTCCACGTGGAAGACGGGGAAGTCGTCTTCCAAGGAGTAGTAGCCTGTGTGATCCCCGAACGGACCCTCGGTGCGCAATTCGCCGAGATTGACGTGGCCTTCGAGGACAATCTCGGCATTAGCCGGCACCTCGAGGTCGACCGTCTTACAGCGAACCATTTCAACGGGCTTCCTGCGGAGGAAGCCGGCGAAGAGCATCTCGTCCATATCGGGCGGCAACGGCAGGATGCCGGAGTACATCGTGGCGGGGTCCGCGCCGATCGCGACGGCCACGTCCATGCGTGTCTGCTGCCCTTCCTGCTGCAGGCGGCGGTAGTGCTCCGCTCCCTGCTTGTGGGTCTGCCAGTGCATGCCTGTCGTGCGTTCGTCGTAGACGTGCAGCCGATATGTGCCGCAATTCCGCTTGCCGGTGATGGGATTCCTGGAGAACACCATCGGCAATGTGATGAACGGCCCGCCGTCGCCGGGCCAGCACGTCAGGACCGGATAGTCGAACAGGGAAAAGCCCTCGTGCCTGACGACTTGCTGGCATTTCCCGGAGCGCACCGAGCGCGGTAGGAAGTTCCGCACTTCCGCGAGCTTGGCGAGGCCCTTGAGCTTGTCTCCGACCCCCGTGGGCACGCTGATGTCGAGGTACTCCGAGATGCGTCCAGCGATATCGTCGAGCCTGTCGACTTCAAGGGCGATCTGCATTTTCGATATCGACGCGTAGGAATTGATGAGAACGGGCACCTCCGAACCCCGCGGATTCTCGAACAGCAGAGCCGGTCCGCCACGCTTGACTGCCCGGTCCGCCAGTTCCGTGATTTCGAGCCGAGGATCGACTTCCACGGATACGCGCTTGAGCTCTCCGTTGCGCTCGAGAGCGGCGATGAACTCCCGGAGGTCCCGATATGCCATGGTGCGACAGGGTTCCGACAAGCGCGGTTCACCCTTCAAGATGCTATCTTACCCACCGCCGTCGGCAGCCGCTGTCAGGATGGTCTCAAGGGCTGGTTCAGGAACGCGAGAAACGGAGCGATCGCACGGAAGTGGCGGTCCAGTGCCCCGGCGATGGAGGGCTTCTCAATATCTGCAGCGGGTAGCGTCGCAGCCGCCAGGAATTGCTTGCGAACCAGTAGGTCGGCGGCGGGATGGTCGCGCGGGAAGCCCTGGGGAATGCGCTTGAGGGTCACGCCTCGGATGTAGCCAAACGCCTGCTTGAAGTCTGGGGCTGCCACGATGCCGCGCAGGTCCTCATGATCGCTGGCGATTCGCTCGCGAATCAGGCGCAACTCCGCCGACCCGGGAGCGTACACGCCTCCCCCGACGAACATTTCGTCGGCTGAGAAATGAAAGTAGAAGCCCGCTCCGGCGTGTCGGTCCAGGCCGATGGGCGGGAAGATCGCTGCGGCATGCGTCTTGTAAGGATCCTTGTTTCTCGAGAACCGCACGTCGCGGTAGATCCGGTAGACGGCTTTGCGCGGATCCGTGCGGTAGCCCTCCGCGAAGTCCGACAACGCGACGCCGAGTTCCCAGGTGAGTTCCATGAGCGGCCCGCGCACGTACTTCTCGTACTCGGCCTTGCGCGGCTTGAACCACGCGCGGTTGTTGTTCGCGGCGAGCTCCCGCAGAAACTGTCGCGCTTCGGGCTTGAAGCCGGGAAACTGGAATTCCATAGCTCGATCATCGCGAATCGAGCGTGGCGACGGCAGTCAGCGCACGGCATCACCCACGAAGCACGGCCAGCTCATACAATGGAATCCGTGCGAACGAGGACATGGGCCGCGGCTATTGCGCCGATTGCCCTGGCGTCAATCCTCCAGGTGGCGGGTCCGGACCCTGGTGGGTCCGCGGTCACCGCCCGTGCGTTGATTCGGCGCGCGGGCAACGTCGAGGCCGATCTAGACCGGCTCGAGGCTCTCAAGCAACTCCGGGACCTGCCGGGAATCGATGCCCGCCTGCGCACCGACGCAGAGCGCCTAGTGGCTGAGATCGACCGGTGGGTGCACTCGAACCAGCTTGGATACTTCGGCCGGCAAGTCCTGGACACGCTCGATTACGATTTCCAGCTAGCCGAGGACTCGCCACTACATCCGCTTGCCCGCTTCTATCGCGGGCGGATGCTGACCTGGGCCGTTCTCGAGCACGGTGGCGTCAACAAGGACCCTGCCCTGCGCCGCCGATATTTTGACAAGGCGCGTGCGGACCTGCAGGCCGCCGCGGCAGCCTTTCCGAGAAACCGGATAGCGAGGATGTATCTCGGTGAGCCCATTCCAGCCCGCAAACAGTACGCTGCGGCACCGGGAGCACCGGAATGGGCCGTCTACCAACGGGAGTCGCTGGAACGGATCGCTGATATCGCGGAGTGGTGGATCGACAACCGCGTGCAGCCCGACGGCTCCTATGGCGGCGGCTGGGGAGACGACTGTGAGATGTGGAGGTGGCAGGTTCCGGCGCTGATCGCATTTGACGACCCCAAGCTGACGGCCGCTCAGACTCGCTTCTCTGCCGCACTTCTGGCACAGCCGCACATGAAGGACGGTTACACGTCGCGCATGTCCGATGTCGAGCACACGGCGGAGGACACGGCTGACGTGCTGACTCCGATGATGCACCTCGAGCCCGAGAATCAGGATTGGGTGCGGCGTGCGCTAAGGATCGTCGAGCTGATGGAGGAGAAGTGGACCGGGGTCAACGAGCGCGGATTCCTTCAGTTCAAGAGCACCTATTTCAACGCGGAAGGCGTGGACGGCAGCCCGGCGCGTGCGTGCGACACGGTCTACCACCCGCGTACGATCCAGCCCGCCCTGCTGTACTGGCAACGTACCGGTGACAAGCGGATGGAGAAGCTCGTGACGCGGTGGATGGCGACATGGGTCGACGCCGCGGCGCGCAGCGAACGCGGGAAACCCGCAGGCATCATGCCCAGTGCGATCCACTGGCCTGATGGCCGCGTTGGCGGATTGACGGACCAGTGGTGGAATCCCGGAAACCATCACCAGGAGTCGCTATACCTCTGGCCCAGCGCGCTACGCCAACAGATGATCCCCAATACGTTGCTGCTGTCTTCTCACCTGACGGGCGATGGCTCGTATCTCGAGCCATTGCGCTCGATGGCGGAAATCCGTTGGAAATACCTTCAGCATCCGCCCACCGAAGAACCGGAGCCCGGTTCGAAAGATTGGTGTGCCCGACAAATGGACTGGCTGACCGAAACCTTGGCGAAGTTCCGCATGTTGACAGGAGAGCCCGAGTTCGACCGGTTCTTTGAACCGGGACGGGACCCCTACATGGACTTTCGCCTTCACGCCGACAGGGCGGCGCTGACCTTGGAACTGCGCAACGTATCGCGTGTGCTCCGCTCGAACTTCGAAGGGTTCACCAGCGAGGTGCGCTATACCGATCGGGTGCTGAGCTTTCCGGCGATCTTTCTGGAGGACTTCATGTTCGAGCAGCCGATCGCGACTTTCGGCCTGGCCGATCTCGGGCTGCTGTATTCGACGCTGACCGGGGACCCGGGGTCGGTCGGTTACTTTCCGCTGAACGCCGTGCGGTGGCTGACCCCCCCGCGCGAGATCGCCGCCCTGGTCACTGATTCGGGGGCGCGCAGTTTTCAGGCGGAACTCTTCCACTTTGGCGAGCGGCAGCGGTCGCTGGCCGCGGAGTTTTACCTGCTCGAGGCCGGTCCCTACGTCCTGAGTCTCGAAGCCGCCGGACGCGAACTGCTGCGACGCGAGTTCGTGAGTGATGGCAAGCGGGCGCGCGTGGCTCTCGAGCTGCCTCCTCGGCAGCTCTGCATGATCCGCGTTGCAGCTGCCCGGGGACGGCCGTAGGCAGGTTCCAGACACTCCGGGATCGAGACTGCCGGTCTCGGCGACGCCAGAATGGAGGGATCGGCAGATGCAGGATCGCCAGTTGCATCCGCCGGCTGCTGACCACCGGCACTGCCGCTCAAGGTGCGGTCGGCTCTGCCCGTTTCCATCCGGGGCCCTGCCGTCCCGCCTCTCGCCGAATGCGGCGGACGGATGCAGCGCACCGTCGCGACTAGCCGCCGAGGCCGACCCTTACCATGAAACAATGTACCGAGGCTGCGTGCCCACTTCGACCTTCCACGCAGCGCGTTCCATTGCCGCCTGCCGGAGGGCTCTTCTGGGTCTTGCCTGTGCTGGCGTGGTGCTTTGCGGTCACGCTGCAGGACAGGCACCGATCCAATCCGGCCCGGAGTTGGAATCCCGGGCTGACTCTGGCGTCCCGATTCGGTCGACGTACCCGGATGAGAGCGAGCGGGCGAATCAGTCGCCCCGAGAGGTGCTCAACGAAATAGTCCTCACGTCGGTCGACACCCGGATTTCATTGGGCCCGTTGGCGATCAGGCAGTCCACGCTGCTCGGCGAACTCGACTACTCGATGTTCATCGTGGGCACGATCTCGGGCGACCCTGGCGCGTTTCCGTTGGTCTACGATTCTGTTGGCTTGTTCCTGGCCACCAACCCCGTCGAGGGTGGAGCGCGGTGGGACGGCCAGGTAGCTGGAATCGATTCCGGCGAGGGCGATGCGGGCGGGGCCATGATTCTCGGCGATGCCGAGGTCATCCTGACCGACTTTACGGACCCTCAAGTGGATGTCATCTTCAGCGGTCTTCAAGACCTGGACACGGGATCCGCCCGGGACGACATGAGCTGGCTCGGATTGCAAGTGACCGGCGGTGCATTCTTCTCGCAGGAAGGCAGCAGTTCGATCAGCGGCCGTTTCTTCGGTCCGCAACAGCAGGAAGTCGGCGGCACATTCGACAGAAACCAAATTGTCGGTGCGTTTGGCGGGTCCCGCGACATTGCGACCGCCATGCCCGAAACTGGCGGCATCGGCGATGTCGTGACTGACGAGACTGATCTTGACCTGCCGTTGATTCTCGAGACGATCGCCGTCCGACTCGAGTTGAATTCGCTGCATCGGCCCAACGGGCACGGTGATGCACGAGTTCGCTTCAGTCATCAAGCCGGCGGAAACGTGTTCGGCTTCTATGGGGGCGTAGATCAGCTTGCGACGTGGCTGCCGGAAAGCATGTCGTACTTTGAGCAGTCCGAATTCGGCCTTGCCTTTGAATTCGACGGGCTCGACCTGTCCATTTTTCCCGACCTCTTCAGCTGGAACGTGTTTGCATCCACTGGACCGACCTTCAGCCGGAATCCGCAAGCCGGAAGCGCTCGCTGGCGGGGCACCTTCCTCGGGGTTGATGATGCCGATTCCGATGCAAGCTACCGTGGCGATGTATTGCTGGTGATCCCTGACTTCGTCAACCCGGCAGTCGATATCTGGTTCCGGAACACTGTCGAGATCAATTCGAACACCTTCCTGCCGGACGTGCTCTGGCTCGCTGTTCCGGTGACCCGTGGAGCGTTTCAAGCCCGGGGCGGCGACGGCTGGATTGCCGGCCGGTTTTACGGCGCCAGCCAGCAGGAGGCTTCCGGGACTGTCCGGGATGGCACCATTTCCGGAGTCTTTAGCGCGGGGCGGGAGGGGGCAGAATCGGGACAGGCGGAAGCGCTCCAAGTCCTGGGCTATGCCTCAGGCCTCGAGGAGTTGCCGAATCTCATGCGCTCGAGAGGGGGTGTGGCAAACGGCTCCGGCGAAGATTCGTCCGGTGGGTCCGACCAGAACCCAGGGCTACTAACGACACTCTTTTCCGGTTTCGGAAACGAGGCGCTGGAGACGTTCGGTACCGAGCTTGCCGTGCTCGCGCAGAACGCCTCCGATTCTCCGGACGCCGAGTTCGCCCTAGAGGGCGGTGACCTGCCCGGAGGCCGCTTCGGCGTGCTGCGACTGAGCGTGTCCGGCCCCGGGGGAGATGCCCTGCCGTCCACGGTGGGTTTCGCGTACGGCGTCGCGATGACCGTCAACCCGACTGGAGGCGGCGCGCGATGGACCGGCACGATGTCCGGTTTCGACACCACTGACACCGAGACCGGAGGAAACAAGGTCCAAGGCGTCGCTGACCTCGTGGTCCAGAACTTCTCCGTGCCGGAAATCGACGTGTCGTTCACAGGCATTCGGGATCTGGATCTCGACGCGCCCCTAACCGACATGAGTTGGGATGCCATAGCCCTGCGCGACGGCGCCTTTCGATCCGCCCAGCCGGGCAACGTGATCGACGGTCGGATATATGGAGCGGATCATACCCACGTCGGCGGAGTCTTCGAGCGTGATGGGATCGTGGGCGCTTTCGGAGCGGAGCGACCGCTCGGGCCGTAAGGCGATCAAGTGACGAACCGCCGCCATCCGGCGGGGCCGTCGCTCCGAACGCTGCGGGCCATACAATTGTCTATTGGAGACTGCAATTCAGGAGGCCGCGCAACTTGCGGACCGGCTCCGGGCAATCGAGGGGTTGCATCTCGAGACCGCCGTACCGCTGAAGGCCCACACCCGCTTTGATGTCGGCGGGCCGGCTGACTTGTTCGCCCGCGCTGCCAATCCCAGCGCGCTGGGCGAAGCGTTCGTCGCGACGCGGCGGGCGGGGATTCCGTTCTACCTTCTCGGCGACGGGACGAATGTAGTCGCCTCCGACGAGGGGTTCCGGGGGTTGGTCGCGCGATACGCTGCCGACGGCCTGGTCTACCGCGACGGCGCGGTTGAAGCCGATGCGGGCGGGAGCCTGCAAGCCTTGGTCGATCTCACTGTCGAGCACGGCCTCGAGGGTTTGCACACGTTGGAGCGTATTCCGGGCTCGGTCGGCGGCGCGATCTACGGGAACGCAGGCGCCTACGGCAACCAGATCGACCAGTTCGTGCAGCGGGTGGACTTTCTGGACGGCACGCGAGTACGGTCGTTCGGCCCGCGCGAGTGCGAATTCGAATATCGCGAATCGATTTTCAAGCGCCGCAAGGACTGGCTGATCATCGGCGTTCGGCTGGTCTTGCCGCGCGGTGACCCGGCCGCGCTGAGGCTTCGCGCCGCCGAGATCCGGGAGATCCGCGACGAAAAGTTCCCCCCGACCATGCACTGCGCCGGCAGCATCTTCAAGAACCTCTACTTGGAATCGCTGCCTCCCGGGGTCGCGGAGGAGGTTCCGGCGCGCGCAGTGCGGTCCGGCAAGGTAGCTTCCGCGTTCTTTCTCGAAAGGGTGGGCGCCAAGGGCATGCGCAACGGGGGCATCGAAATCGCCTCCTACCATGCCAACCTGCTCTACAATCGCGGTGGCGGCACGGCCGCCCAGATCCACGAGCTCGTGATCGAGCTGAAGCGTCGCGTCCGCGAGAGCTTCGGCTTCGAGCTTGAAGAAGAAGTGCAATACGCTGGCTGACTGCGAGGGGCGTGCCGCGATGAAGACAATCTTGTTGGCCGTGATGCTTGCCGCCCTCGCCCAGCCGGCGTTTGCTGCTGACTGGAACGATCTCCTGCGGAACGGGCTCGACGACTGGACCGTACTGGGCGACGGGCACTGGCGGTTGCGTTCTGACGGGGTCCTTGCCGCATCGTTCGGACACGACCGGCAACAGGAATTGCAAGGGCCGGGAGATATCGGGCGGGAGCGGTTCCTCTGGTGGAGCACGCGGCAGTCCTGGCTCTACACGACCGAGGAATTCGGGGAGTACGACTTGCACGTCGAGTATTGGGTAAACACCCCCGGCAATAGCGGCATATCGATCCGCGATCCTTCGCAAGCCAAGTGCGGCGTTGCCGAGCGCCCCGATTTCAGCTGCACGCCGTCAAAGCTCGGATACGAGATCCAGATCAACAGCGAGTATTCCGACCGGTGGTCGACCGGCTCGATCTACGGCCTCGCCATGGGCAAGCCAGGCTTGGAGACCCCCGGTGAATGGAATCGGATCAACATCGAGTCGCGCGCCGATGCGATCCGCGTGTTCGTGAACGGCGAGCTGGCCGCCGAGCATCCCGGCGATCCAGAACGCCCGAAGCGTGGCCCGATCGGCCTTCAGCTCCACGACATCCACAGTTTCGTGATGTTCCGCAACATCTGGATTCTCGAGCATTGAACCGCGGCTCACAGGGCCGTGGCGAGGTCGTCGATGAACCGAACGTTCCGGCCTCGGCTGATCAGGGAATGCTTGCGGAATTCCGGGCGCGGCTCGGGGTGGTCGGAGCGGTAGTGCCCGCCCCGACTCTCCTTCCGCTCCAGCGCACAGCGCGCGACGAGCCGGATGACCTGGTACATGTTGTCGGTTTCGAAGCCGTGGCGGCTGTTGCGGGCCAAGCCCTTTTCGAAGAGCGTCGAGACCAGGTCGAGCTGCTCCAGTCCAGACCGCAGACCCTCGCCGGAACGCGTGATGCCGGCGTGCCGCCAAGCCAGGTGCCGCAAGTTGTTGATGGCGTTGCCCGGTAGCGCGCTGGCGGTCGGCCGCGGTCTCAGCGCCGGCTCGCGCAGGGGCGTGCCGATATCTCGATGCATGGTCACCCCGGCGCGCGAACCGAAGACCAACCCCTCCAGTAGCGAGTTGCTTGCCAGCCGGTTGGCTCCGTGGACACCGTTGCAGGCGACCTCTCCGGCCGCGTACAGCCGCGGCAGGGTCGTCGCGCCGTCATAGCCGGTCAGCACGCCGCCCATCGCGTAGTGCGCCGCGGGATGGACCGGCACGGGCTGCAGCTCGAGATCCACGCCGTACAACTGGCATGTCCGGTAGATCCGCGGGAACCGCTTGCGGACGAAGCCCGGGGCCAGGTGCGTGAGGTCCAGGTACACCGGACCCTTGCGCAGTCGAGCCAGTTCGCTCACGATGGCCCGTGAGACAACATCGCGCGGCGCGAGATCCTCGTTCTGGTGGTAACGCGACATGAAGCGTTGCATGTCGGCATTCCGCAGGACGGCCCCCTCCCCCCGGAGGGCTTCGGAAAGCAGGAATCGTGGCACGCCCTCCAGGAAGAGCGCCGTGGGGTGGAACTGGACCATTTCCATGTTCGCTACGGTTGCTCCGGCACGGTACGCCATCGCGACTCCGTCACCCGTCGCCACGTCCGGATTGGTCGTTTCGCGGTACACCCTGCCAATGCCTCCGGTGGCGAGCAGGACGGCGCGGGCAGTGACGGGTACCAGTGCGCGGTCCTTCTCATTCCAAGCGACCGCCCCGCAGACCTCGCCGTCCTCCATCAGCAAGTCGACCACGGCGGAAAAGCTGCGAAATGAAATCGAGTCGATCGCCTGGGCCTTCCGGAAGAGAGCGCGCGCGATTTCCCGCCCTGTGGAATCCCCGTCCGCATGCAGGACACGGTTTACACTGTGCGCGCCTTCGATCGCGAACGTCAGCTTGCCTCCGTCCGTATCGAATTCGGCGCCCCACTCGATCAGCTCCTGGATCCGCTGCGGGCCGGCTTCGGCGAGTGCCCGGACTGCTTGGGGGTCGCATAGCCCAGCGCCGGCTTGCAGCGTGTCCTGCTCGTGGAGGCGGACCTCGTCTTCGTCGCTGAGGGCGACCGCGATGCCTCCTTGAGAGTATTCCGTGGCCGATTCGGTGAGCCGGTCCTTGGTGAGCACGAGCACCCGGCCGGCAGTGGATGCCTCGATCGCCGCGCTGAGACCCGCGACGCCGGCACCGATCACGAGGAAGTCGGTATGCATGGAGGTGCCGGGCTACGCCATTCCCGGGTGTTCAAGGCCCATGGTACAAAGGGGCATGACGCTCGTGCGCGTCGAGACCAGCGCCGGGGCTTACGATGTCCGCGTTGAAGTCGGTGCGCTGGAGCGGGCCGGCCAGTTCGTGGGGGCGGCTCTCGGGCAACGCAAGATCTTCGTTGTCGCAGACGAGGCCGTATGGGCCTGCCAGGGCGAGCGGCTGGCGGCGGGCCTGGAAGACGCCGACTGGACGCTGCTGTCAATCCCGTTGGGCGAGACCCGGAAGCGCCTGTCGACGGTGGAGGAACTCTGCCAGGCGATGCACCGAAACGGTGCCGATCGTCGCAGCGTGGTCGTGGCTTTCGGCGGGGGCGTTGCGGGCGATGTGGGCGGCTTCGTCGCCGCTTCCTACATGCGCGGGATTGAATTCGTTCAGGTCCCGACCACGCTACTAGCCCAGGTCGACGCAGCGGTTGGGGGCAAGACGGGGGTGAACCTTGCCAGCGGCAAGAACCTTGTCGGGGCGTTCCACCAGCCCGCGCTCGTGCTGATCGATCCCCAGACATTGGAGTCGCTGCCCGATCGGGAGTATCGCGCCGGCCTGCAGGAAGTCGTCAAGCACGGCGTGATCCGCAGCCCCGAGCTGTTCGACTACATGGAGCGCCATCGCGACGCGGTGTTGGACCGCAGGCCGGAGGCAGTAGAGTACATGATCTCGGCTTCCGTGCGGATCAAGTCAGCGGTGGTGCGCGAGGACGAGCGGGAGGGCGGCTTGCGGCGGATCCTGAACTTCGGGCACACGCTTGCCCACGCGCTCGAGGCGGAGACCGCTTATAGCCGGTTGCTGCACGGCGAAGCGGTTGGCTTCGGTTTGGTTGCCGCGGCCAAGCTCTCCGAATTGCGGGGCCGCTTGTCGGCGGGGGACCGCCAGCGGATCGAGACAACCGTCTTGGCGTATGCCACGGCGCTCTCCCTGGACGACCTCGACCCGAGCTGCATCGTCGCGCGGATAGCCGGGGACAAGAAATCCGTCGGCGGCCGACCACGATTCGTGCTGGCGGAAGCGATCGGCAGAGTCAGCGAGGAACTCGATCCGCCCTCGTCACACGTGGTTGAAGCGACGGCATACGCGCTTCGCGCGTGGCTCGTCCGGGAGACCCAGGTGGTGT
>MKWU01001410.1_pt1 | contig 41590 bp, 38 predicted proteins | sample 809101 | NCBI WGS metagenome assembly MKWU01 (sample SAMN05860141, study PRJNA318959) | sponge metagenome | host: Aplysina aerophoba | place: Slovenia: Piran, Adriatic Sea, Gulf of Piran | collected 2013-05-07
CGCAACTGGGGATGCCCGATCATCTCGCGCCGGGTCAGCACCGGCGCGCACGGGACGTCGTGGGATTCGAGCCGGTCGAGCCACTCCGCGGTCGTGCGCTCCGCCAGCACCGACTGGATCAGCTCCAGGCGCTCGTCCCTGAATGCCTGTCTGCCCTCGGCGGTCCGGAACCGCTCGTCCTCGAGCAGATCCGGCCGTTCGGCCGCGCGCGCGAACCCCTCCCACTCCTTGTCCTGGTTCACGGCAACGGTGATGTAGCCGTCCCCGGCCTCGTAGATGAGGTCGATGCGCGACTGGGCGGGTTCGCTCGCGCTTTCCGCCCCCACGAACGTGTGGCCGCCCATGTCCGAGCTCCACAGGAACGACACCACGGTATCGAGCATCGACAGCCGCACGTGCTGGCCTCTGCCGGTGCGCTCGCGGGCCAGCAGGGCGGCGGTGATGGCCTGGGCGGCCTGGATGCCGGTCAGCTTGTCGGGGAGGATGGTGCGCACCAGCCGTGGCCTCAGCTCATCCGAGCCGGCCTGCACGGTGGCGAGGCCCGAAACCGCCTGCACGATGGGATCGAATACCGGCTTGTTCACCCAGGGTCCGTCGAATCCGAATCCGGCGATGGAGACGTAGACGACCTCGGGGTTGATCTCGCGCATGGCGGTCTCTCCCACGCCGATCCGCTCGGCCACCCCGGGCCTGAAGTTCTGCACGATGACGTCGGCGGAGCCGGCGATGCGTCCGAACGCGGCCAGTGCGGCCGGATGCTTGAGGTTCAGCACGATGGAGCGCTTGTTGCGGTTGTTGTTCACGAATGACGCCGCGAAGCCGCCCCGGTGCGGCGTCGCGTCCCGGGAATGGTCTCCTCGCGGCGCTTCGACCTTGATCACGTCCGCACCCTGATCGGCCAGCGTCTGCGCGGCGAGCGGGCCGGAGACCATGGACGTCAGGTCGACCACCTTGAAGTCGTGCAGCGGACCCGGCATTGGCGTCGTCCTCCCCGACAGACCTCAGGAACTGGTGCGCACCGCGCCTACCCGGTCGGACATCCGTTCCCGGGGGAGCCCGGTCCACGTCGGCCACCGGAGCGGGGCCGGGCGTCACGACGGCGGGTTCCTTGCGGATTCGACCCCATCATCGCAAAGACCGTCGCTTTCGAGGAAGTGGGGACCCGTGAGCGGCGGAGTCGTCATCGTGTTCGAGGCGGTCGGCCATCTTCGCGAACGCCTGTCCGATGCCGCTTGGCGTCGACCGCGCCGGACCGCTCGTGGAGCGTGCAGGCGAGTGCGGCAGCCATTGCCGTGCCCGCTTTGCTCAAGGCGGCGAGCGGAATCGCCGAAGAGTCCGCGCGGCCATTGACCGCAAATTGCCACGCCAAATACCATTGCGGCATGATCGTTACCATCGACAACGCGGGGCGCCTGGTCGTCCCGAAGCCACTCCGCGAGCAGTTCAACCTGACGCCGGGATGCGAGCTCAGGATCGAAGCCGCCGCCGACGGCATCACCCTGCGCCGGGCGGACGTTGAGCCGACACTCGTCCGCAAGCAGGGAATTCTCGTACATCACGGCGCCGCGCGCGCGACGCTGGACATCGGCGAGTTCGTCCGCGCCGAGCGCAACGCTCGCCACGCCCGCATCGCCCGCGACGCCGGCTGAGTGCGCACGCTGTTCGACACGTCCGTGCTCGTGGCGGCGCTGGTGGACCAGCTCGGCAATCACGATGCCGCCTTCCGCGCGTTCCATCGGTACACGGAGGGAGGGCATTCCGGCTACTGCTCGACGCACACGCTCGCGGAATGCTACGCGACGTTGACCTCGCTCCCCGTCGCGACGCGCATCTCGCCCGACGAGGCGCGCCTCCTGATCGACGATGCAATCTTCGGACGCCTCGCGGTCGTTCCCCTCACTCCGGACGACTACCGTTCGGTTCTCCGGCAGATCGCGGTGCTCGGTCTCGGGAGCGGTGCGGTGTACGACGCCCTCCACGCGCAGTGCGCACGCAAGGAGCGCGTCGATCAGATCCTGACCTACAACCTGTCGGACTTCGAGCGGTTCGGGTTGGAAGGGATCGTGGTCACGGCGCCATAGGGCTTTCGGCACTCGAACGACGGTCGACTCTTCGCCGGCTACCGGCGTGCCGCTGCCGGTGGTTGTCCCGGCTATCTGCGCCCCGCTGGCGGACAGACTCAGCACCCATCCCGCAGGAAGTGCTCGATGGAGTTGGCGTAGTACCGCAGCATGTCCCATGCGTCCTCGCGCGCGCGGTATATTCCGCCGAATTCTTCCACGAAGCGCCGCAACGTCAGCATCCGCAGTCCGACCGCGACCTCGTAGTCACGGTCTCCGCGCGGAATGTGGACATACGCCCCTCGCCGCTGCAGCTCCTCGATGAGCGAGTGGACTTCCACCTTGATCTCGAGCTCGCTCATGGCGCGCCCGGGATGGCGCGCGAATACCGTCGCGACGAGCGGCACGGGCACCACGGGGATCGCCGAGGCAACGGCGTCGAGCAGCTCGCCGCCGAGTCTTTCCACGGCGTCGAAACGTGCGGCCGGGTCCATGGCGCGAAAGTCGATGCCGTGCCGGCGGGCGTACGCCCGCATCGAGACCGGCGTCCCGAAGTTCACGCACGCATAGCCGAAGCGATACCAGCGCCGCCTCAGCATGAGCACGGCCTGATGGGCCACGAACCTGAGAAGGGTCGCGACGACATGCGTGCGCGGATACGGATCGGACTCCGGGTCGAGCTCGTGCACGAGAAGCCGATCCTCCAGCACCCGGTCGTAGTTGATCCCCACCGGAACGAAGACGAGGTCGCGTTCGCCGTCGGGGTCGAACGCCGACACCATGTAGTTGATCAGGCCCAGCCGGGGCCGGCGCAGGCGACCGTCGCGGCTCAGGTTGCCTTCGGGATAGATGGCCTGCACCACCCCGCCGGCCGTCGCCGCCTGAACGTACCGGGCGAGCACCTGGCGGTAGAGGGGATCGCCCGAGTTCCGCCGCACGAAATAGGCTCCGAGCGACCTGATCAGTGTCTGCAGAGGCCAGATGCGCGCCCACTCGCCGACCGCATAGCTGAGCGCCGACCGGCTCGCGGCCAGGTACGCGACGATGACGTAGTCCATGTTGCTGCGGTGGTTCATCACGAAGACGACGCTCGCGTCGGGCTCGATGCTCGAGAGCGCCTCGTCGTTCGAATACCCCAGGCGGACGCGGTACAGGAGCTCGACGGTGCGCCTCGCCAGGTGATAGCCGATGCGGAAGTACGCGTATGCGTTGAACGACGGCACGATCTCGCGGGCATGGCGCTCGACCCTGCGGATGAGCGCATCGCGCGGGACGCCGGTCTCCTGCGCGACGCGCGCGACCGCTTCCATCATCCCGGGATCGTAGGTCAGCCGGTCGATCAGGACCTGGCGCTTCGTCTGCTGGAACGCGGGAATCCCGAGCTGCAGGCGCGAATTCAGCTCGTCGATCATGCGATTGACGCGCCGTCTCACGAACCAGCGGCCGCCGGGGATGAGCAGGAGGTAGAGGATGGCCCACAGCGCCAGCACGGCGGCGACGACCGCGACCCAGACCGGCACGGCGATGGTTGCCGTCACTGCGCGGCCGGCCCGGCGACCGGGTCGGGACGTATGGGCGCCGCCCCCCGATCGGGTACGCTTGGCCGCCCGCAAACGAGGAGCACCGACATGCCCATCGGCACCCGTTACGTCTTCATCGCAAGCATGGACGTGGACCCGGAGAAGGAGGACGTGTTCAACGAAGTCTACGACACCGAGCACGTGCCCTACCTGCTGGAAGTGCCGGGCGTGATCGCGGTCACGCGCCTGAAGGCGCAGGACTTCGAGGTGTCGATGGGCGGCGAGCTGAAGTCCGTGCCACGCGGCGAGACCCCGACGTGGCACGCCATCTACGAGGTCGAAAACCCCGACGTCATGAAGAGCGAGGCGTGGGCGGCGGCGGTCGAGCGCGGGCGCTGGCCGGGCGAGGTGCGCCCGTACACCCGCAACCGCCGGCATTCGCTCCAGCGGGTGATGGGGACGTAGAAGCGCATGTACCGAATCCTCGAAGGACTGCGGGTCGTCGAGGCGTCCGCGTTCGTCGCGGCCCCCACCGGTGGCCTCACCCTCGCGCAGCTCGGCGCCGACGTCATCCGCGTCGACCCCATCGGCGGCGGCGTGGACGCGCAACGCTGGCCGCTCGCCGAGAGTGGGGCCAGCATCTACTGGGCGAGCCTGAACAAGTGCAAGCGCTCCATCACCGTCAACCTCCGCGCCCCCGAGGGCCGGGAGCTCGTCGCCGAGCTCGTCGCGCAGTCCGGTGACAGCGGCGGTTGCTTCCTGACGAACCTGCCGGCGCGCGGCGAGCTGACGTACGAGGCGCTCGCGGCACGGCGAAGCGACGTGGTGATGGTGCAGATCACCGGACACCGGGACGGCTCGACCGCGCTCGACTACACCGTGAACAGCGCGGTCGGATTTCCGATGGTGACCGGCCCCGCGCGGCCCGACGCGCCGGTCAACCACGTGTTTCCGGCCTGGGACGTGATCACCGGGCTGACCGCGGCCACCGGAATCCTCGCGGCGGTGCGGCGCCGGGACGCCACCGGCGAGGGCGAGCACATCACCCTGGCGCTCTCCGACATCGGCTACGCGACGGTCGGAAATCTCGGACACATCGGCGAAGCGGTGGTGAACGGCACCGAACGTGCGCCGATCGGCAACGATCTGTACGGAGCGTTCGGCTGCGATTTCGCGACGAAGGACGGTCGCAGGGTGATGGTCGCGGCGATTACCTCGCGCCAGTGGAAGAGCCTGCTCGACGCCATCGACGGCCACGGGGCCATACGCCACGTCGAGGCGATGCTCGACGTGGACCTCTCCGACGAAGGCGAGCGCTTCGAAGCCCGCGACGTGATCTCCCCGGTGGTTGCCCGCTGGATCGGCGCCCGAGGCTACGACGAGGTGCGCGCCGCGTTCGACGCGGCCGGCGTGTGCTGGGGGCCCTACCAGTCGTTTCTGGAAATGGTCCGCGACGACCCCCGCTGCTCGACGGAGAACCCCCTGTTCGATGAGGTCGACCAACCGGGGATCGGCCGCTTCATGATGCCGGGCTCACCGCTGGAGTTCCGGCGCCACGAGCGGGAGGCGGTCCGCCCCGCCCCGACTCTCGGACAGCACACCGACGAGATCCTCGCCGAGGTGCTTGGACTCGGCAGCGCGAGAATCGGGGAGCTTCGCGACGGCGGACTTGTCGCCTGAGCGCGACGGGACCTGGACGCGTGGTCCATTCGAGCAGGAGCATTGAAGTGCGTTGCGCCCGGTGTGAAGGCCGGTGGCGATACTCCGCGCGCATCGCCACCCTTCTTCTTTTTCCCAGCTTGGTGTATAAGCCCTCTCGTTTATACACATTCAACGAGAGATCCCACCGATGCGTACGAACATCGTCATTGACGATGACCTTCTCGAGGGCGCGATGCGCGCCACTGGCGCGAAGACCAAGCGTGAGGCCGTCGAGCTGGGCCTGGCCGCGCTCGTCCGTCTGAAGGAGCAGGAAGAGATCCGAGGATTGCGCGGCAAGCTGCGGTGGACGGGCGATCTGGACGAAATGAGGCGAGACGGGTGATCCTGGTCGATTCCAGCATCTGGATCGACTACTTCAACGGTCGGCTCACACGGGAAACCGACCACCTTGACGCGCTGCTGGGCGCCGATGTCGCGGCGACGGGCGATTTGATTCTCGTGGAGGTGCTCCAGGGGTTTCGAGACGAGTCGGATTTCACGTTCGCAAGGCGTGCCCTGTCGAAGCTTCCTTCTTTCGATCTGCTCGGGAGCAGGCGGGCGGAGCAGGCAGCCAGCCGTTATCGAGCGCTGCGCAAGGCCGGTGTCACCGTACGCAAGACAGTCGACGTGGTCATCGGTTCCTTCTGTATCGATGAAGGGATCCCGTTGCTGTTCTCCGACCGCGACTTCCTGCCGATGGTCGAACACCTGGGACTGGTTCCCGTGATCCACCCTCATTGAGCTGCAACCGATCGGTGAGACGATTCGTTCCGGCGCGTCCGGCCCACCCGCCGCCGGACCGTCTTCCCCCCTCCCCCCCATGGATTTCGACTACGACACCCTCGAAAATCTGAGGCAGCACCATCCCGCATGGCGTCTGCTGTGATCGGATCACGCCGCGCCCACCGCGAGCTTCCTTCACCAGTTGACGATCGAGTCCTGCGACAACCGGGAGCAGGATCTCCGCCAGTGGCTGCAATCGCGGATCGACGCCGGCGACCACCGTCTCGGGCGGCCCCGGGACCGGATCATCCAGGCCATGATGGCCTTCAAGGCGCAGTTTCCGCTCGAGACCGCGGAGTTCGACGCGAACGTCGAGGCGGGGTTCGAGTATCGTGGGATGCTCGAGCGCCTGCGCGCGGACGACCTGCCCCGGTTCGAGGCCCGCTTCAAGGAGCTGCTGAACGAGAACACCATCCGGGAGGTCGCCAACTTCCAGTCGCAGCTCTCCCGCGAGCGCGAGACGATCAAGGACCGGATCGCCCGCATCAACGCATCGCTGGGGTCAGATCGACTACAACCCGGGACGTTACATTCGGCTGGAGGCGCTGCCGGCGCCGGATACGGACGTACGCGACTTCCAGTCGGAGCTCCGGGCCTGCACCGAAGGGGCGCTCACCGGCTCCGAGGACGCCCAGTACTCCGAAGCCAAGTTCCTCGAGGTGAAGCGCATCGTCGAGCGGCTGCGGGGGCGCGAGGGGACGGCGGAGCAGGACCGTCGCTGGACCGCCCGGGTCACCGACGTGCGCAACTGGTTCGTGTTCGCCGCAAGCGAGCGCTGGCACGAAGACGACAGCGACTACGAGCATTACTCGGACTCGGGCGGGAAGTCCGGCGGGCAGAAGGAGAAGCTCGCCTATACCATCCTCGCCGCGAGCCTCGCCTATCAGTTCGGCCTGGAAATGGGCATCGTCCGCTCGCGCACGTTCCGCTTCGTCGTCATCGACGAGGCCTTCGGGCGCGGCTCGGACGAGTCGACGCAATACGGTCTTCGCCTGTTCTCGAAGCTCAACCTCCAGCTCCTGATCGTGACCGCGCTCCAGAAGATTCACGTCATGGCGCCGTACGTCGCGAGCGTCGGGTTCGTCCACATCGAGGACGATCGATACTCCCGGTTGCGCAACCTGTCCATCGAGGAGTACCGCGAGGAGAAGGCGAGGCTCGCGGGGTGACGGGTCCGGCGGGCTGGACGACTCCGGCGGACCTTCGGCTTCAGGTCCGGCGGCTCTGGGACCGTGGCGTCCTCCTCGCGAGCGTGGTGACGGACGAGACGCCGTTTCCGAAGCGCCTGACGCTCAGGCGGCCGGGTTCGGCGGAGCTGCGCGATCGCTTCGACGAGGTGCGGACGTGGGTCGCGGCCCTGCGGGCCATGCCGCACGTGCGGGTCACGATGCGCGAAGTCCGGCATCGGGTGCACGGCGGAACTCGCTGCCGCACGAGGCGTGGGTGGACACTCTCGAAGATGCCGCCGCGCTTGTGCGCAAGCAGTCCGAGCTTGCGGAGTTCCGCCGACTCGTGGACCGGACCCGCACCCGGCGTCCCGTCCTGCTCGCCTGGGTGGCGAGGCGGCCCCTTCAGGCATTGCAGCTTGCGGGAGAGTGGCGCCTGCTGCTCGACGTCGTCGACTGGCTCGAGGCTCATCCGCGCCCGGGCGTCTACCTCCGCCAGATGGACGTTCCGGGAGTGCACAGCAAGTTCGTGGAGGCGCACCGAAGGGTGTTCGGCGAGCTGTTCGACCTCTCCCTGTCACCGGAATCGATCGATGCGGGTGCGCCGTCCGGCGTGGCCGGCTTCGCCCGGCGCTACGGGTTTCGGGAGAAGCCCGAGCGCATCCGCTTCCGGGTACTGGATCCCGCATTTTCCCCGCTCCCGGCCGGCCCGGAAGACGCCGGCGGCCCGGACATCGCTCTCGACGCGGCGAGCTTCGCGGCCCTGCGTACCGGCGTGTCCCGCGTGTTCATCACCGAGAACGAGACAACTTCCTCGCCTTCCCGCGGGTGAAGGAGGCCATGGTGATCTTCGGCGCGGGCTACGGCTTCGAGAGGCTCGACCGGGCGCGCTGGCTCGGAGAGCTCCGCCTCTGCTACTGGGGCGACATCGACACCCACGGCTTCGCCATCCTCGATGCGCTGCGCGCCCGCTTCGACCACGTCGAGTCGTTTCTGATGGACCGGAGCACCTTGCTCGCGTTCGAGTCGCTGTGGGGCACCGAGGACTCGCCGATCGACCGGGAGCTGCCGAGACTCACGGCGCAGGAGCGCACGTCTACGATGGCCTGAGTGCCGGCCGATTCGGGTGGCACGTGCGCCTGGAGCAGGAACGGATCGGGTTCGGATGGGTCAGGGATGCGCTGGCGCGACTCTGAACCGGTGGTGTCCTCCGCGCCTCGGAAGCTCCCGCCGCGCGCCACTTGGCCGCCGTCGACGGTGACGACGATCCCGCTGGTGTATGCGCTGCCTATTCGAATATGGGGACGAGGCGGGCAAGCACTTCGTCCATGATGTGCTCGGGGACAGTGTCCACATGCCTCCCGTTCCGGGCGCCCAGATCGAGGGCGCGAGGCTGGTCGCAACGGATCACACCCTTTGTTCGAGTGCCTGCCTCATCGAGCGATACCGCGAATCCACGCTGACGCGCGAAGCGCCCGCCCGTCGTGATCGGCAGCACGATCGGAGTCGCGGTCACCTCGTTGAATGCGGCAGGGGAAACGACCAGCACCGGACGAGTGCCCTGCTGTTCATGGCCGGCAGTGGGGTCGAGGCTGACGAGCCAGACGTCGCCCCGCTTCACTACAGAAGCTCGTGGCCGACCGGCCTGGCATCAAGCCACGCGCGATCCTCGGTGGAAGGAGTGTCGGTCTCCTCGCACTGTGCCAGAAGCTCCTCCAGCGAGTAGGTGGGGCGTTTCCTGGGTTCGACAATCAGGCGACCGTTGTCCACCGCGATGTCGACCTTGGCCCCTACTCCGAGCCTCAGGAGGTCGAGAAGGGCGGGGGGTACGGCGAGCATGACGGAACCGCCGACCTTGCGCAGGTTTGTCGTATGCATGAACGTCTCCGTAGTTATACCTGGATATAACAATCACCCGCGAACAACGCAAGCTCCGGCAGCCTGGTGTTCCGCATTGCTCGTCGAATGCCATCGGCGGCACGGTGTTCTCTATCCCTGCCCATCGCGAAGCTGCATCGTGGACAGCACTTCCTTGAGCGCGCACGATCGGTGGTGTCCTCCGCGCCCCGGAAGCTCCCGCCGCGCGCCGCCTGGCCGGCGTCGATGGTGACGACGATACCGCTACTGAGTAGGCCCACCATGGTTGAAGCGGGCGGGACGCCCGCGCTCCCAGGGACGACCGCCCCCGCGCAACGGTGAGGCCGGTTCCTTGCGCGACAGCGGGGGCAGGTTTCCTGACCGTGGGAAGCTCCCAGGGACGACCGCTCCCGCGCAACGGCGAAACCCGCTCCTTGCGCGACAGCGGGGGCAGGTTCCCTGACCGTGGCAGGCTCAGAAGCTCCCGCCCCGCGCGGCCTGGCCGCCGTCGATGGTGACGACGATCCCGCTGAGGTAGCTCGCACGCTCGGAAGCGAGGAACACCACGACGTTCGCGACCTCTTCCACCGACGCCGCCCGGCCGAGCGGCAGCTTCGAGAAGAACTCATGCCACCGCGAGCCATCTCCGAGCTCCGACTCCGCCCGCGTGGTGAGCAGCGTACGGATGCGATCGGTCGCGACCGCGCCGGGGTTCACGCCGAGGATGCGCACGCCGTGGTCGATGCTGGTGCTGCCGATGCCGCGGGTGAACGCCATGAGCGAGGCGTTGCCGGTGGTGCCCGCAATGTAGCCGGAGTCGAACTTCTCTCCTGCGAGGCCGATGACGTTGACGATCACCCCGTGGCCGCGCTCGCGCATGCGGCGGTAGAACTGGCGGGTGGTGTTGATGTAGCCGAAGACCTTGAGATCCCACGCTTCGCGCCAGCGCTCCTCGTCCACCAGCTCGATGTCGCCGCCCGGGATGGCACCCGCGTTGTTGACCAGGATGTCGACGTCGCCGCAACGCTCCGCGAGCTCCTCCGCCGCGCCGCGCCGGGAGAGATCGAGGGAATGGGTCTGTGCGTCGACCTGGTGGCTCGAACGGATCTCCCGGCTCGCCGCCTCCAGCAGGTCCCCGCTCCGGGCGGTGAGGTGCACGTTCGCGCCCTCAGCCGCGAACAGCTCGGCACAGCCTCGTCCGATTCCCTTCGACGCGCCGGTGACGAGCACCGACTTTCCCCTGAGATTCAGATCCATCGAACGTCTCCTCGAATTGACGTTTGGAATATCGCCGGCGCCGCGGAAGCGGGAGTGTCAATCGGGACCCCCGTGGCCGCGGGCGTCTCCGTATAACGTCGGCAGACAACGATACGGTCGCTCGCTCGACCGAATGCTTGCGGGCCTGCGGCGGGTCGTTCATTGCGGGCCTCCGGCCCGGGCGGGCGGGACGCCCGCGGTCCCGGGGGCGGATCCGTTCAACGCGCGTGCACTACCGTCGAAGCGCCGGACTGCATGGGATGGCACATTGTGCACAGCGCTGCTCCAAATCGGGAGGCCGCTCATTCATCCGGCTTGCCACCCGGCCAGACCGGATTCTGCGCCAGGTCCGGCCACCCGATGGGGGCCCGACACCCCTCGGCCGCCGCCACCGGGTCGGCGGCGGCATCCCAGTTCGCCGCAATGTAGCGATGGCCGGTATGCGCGCCGCCCGCCTCCGAGCAGAGCCACAGGATCGGGGGCACCATGGCCGTGGGCGGGATCATCGTACTGCGGTCGAAGCCGGCCTCCCTAGGCACCATCGGGGTGTCCGACGGCCCGCCGGGCACCACGACATTCACCGTCACGCCCCTGCCCTCGAATTCTGCGGCGTGTCCTGCGGACATCGCTTCGAGCCCGGCCTTCGCCGGACCGTAGGGGTGGAATCTCCCGCGCAGCATGGTGAAGAAGCTCGTGGTGACGTTGACGATGCGCCCCCAGCGCTGCGCGAGCATCCCGTCGGCGGCGGCGCGGGTCATGTACCACGCGCCGGAGAGATTCACGGCGACGAATCGGTCCCACATTTCCGGGTCGATCTCGTGGATTCCGACGAGCTCGGTCATGTGGTCGACGCGGATGATCCCCATCCCCAGCGCGCCGTTGTTGATCAGGATGTGCAGTCCTCCGAGCCGCGCACGGGTCTCGGCGACCGCCCGCTCGCACTCGGCATGGCGCGAGATGTCGGTGCGTGCGGTGACGAGGTGGCCCATGCCCAGGGACTCCTCGTGCAGGTCCGCGAGCTCGTCGAGCCGATTCCCGTCGACGTCGAGCGCCGCCACCTTCGCGCCGGCCTCCAGCAGGCCGCGCACCAGCTCCCGTCCGAATCCGCCGGCCGCCCCGGTGACGACGGCGACCTTGCCTTCGAGCTCGATGTTCATCGCTGATCCTCCGATTCGCGATTCGTCCTCCCCGCGCCTCGATCATTGCTCATTCGAATGCGCTTCGGGTCTCAATACAGCCCGTGCTCGCGACGGGTGCGGGCGAGCGTGCTCAGCACCGGCAGCAGCAGAGTATCGCGTTCCTCGGCGACGGATTCGAACCCGCGTTCGCCGATCGCGTCGGCGACGAGCGCCTTCAGCTTCGAGCGCACCTCCGGCGTGAGCTCGACGGTGCGCATGTCGTCCATCCAGAGCTGGAGCGCGTCGCCGAAGTGATCGAGGAAGTTCGGGTACCCCTCGGGACCCCCCGCGAGGTGGCACAGCTCGAACGGGCCCATGACGCTCAGGCGCAGCCCGGGACCGTACTTGATGGCGTCGTCGACGTCCTCGACGCTCGCGAGCCCGGTGAGCACCGCGTCCATCGCCTCGCGCCACAGCGCGACCTGCAGGCGGTTGACGAGGTGCCCGGGCGCCTCGTGGTTGAGCCGGATCGCCTTCTTCCCGTGCGCGTTGTAGAAGTCGATGGTCCAGTCGACGACGGTCGAATGGGTATCGTCGCCACCCACGACCTCGACGAGGGGGATGAGGTGCGGCGGGTTGAACGGATGCCCCACCACGAAGCGCGCCGCGTTCGAGAATCCGGCCTGGAGCTCGGACATGATGAGACCCGAGGTCGAGCTCGACATGACCACGTCGTCCGGGAGCGCGGCGTCGATGTCCGCGTACAGCGTTCGTTTCACCTCGAGCTTCTCGGGCGCGCTTTCCTGCACGAAACCGACTCCGTCGATGGCGGCGGCGGGACCGGCGTGGAAGGTGAGCCGCCCGGGGCCTGCGCCGCCCGCGACCGCATCGAGCCCTTCGAGGGTGGGCCATGCGCGCTCGACGAACGCGCGCAGTGCCGCCTCCCCGTCGGGCGCCGGATCCCACGCCTGCACTCTCATGCCGCGTGCGAGGAAGTACGCGGCCCATGACGCCCCGATGGTGCCGGTGCCGATGACGCCGACGCGATCGATGGATGAAGGTTCGGGCAGGTTCACAGGCTGATTCTCCTTGTTGGATTCCCTGGGCTCGACGCCGAGCGTGCGCGAGCGGGTTCGTGGTGCGGGGGTTGCCGGCAACCGTACTACGGCATGTCGAAGTCACGGAGTCTGACGATTCGGCCCTCTCCGCAAGCCTTGTCGTCGTAGGCCCCGTCGGATGGAGTCAGCACCGCGTTGTCATGGTGCATGGCGGTTGCGTGGTACAGCGTGTTGAAGATTTCAACAATCTTGGGTTCGTTCCGGAGGCAACGCAAGCAGGGCCGCGGTTGCCGGTCCCTTCGTCGAGCGACGTGAGGCGGCGCCGATGGACGACCTGCATCTTCGGTCGCGTCAGGGCGCGACGCGGAGTCGATGGCGGTGAGCCGGGCGGCGCCAACGTGAAGACACGCCCGCGACCATGAACAAACGTTCATTATCCGTCCACCGGGCGGCAACCCGTCCGGTCCTATCCTGCCCTCACGTCGAATCGCCCCCAGCGATTCCGGCACTGCACACAGGAGGGCAGAAGCATGACAAGCAACACCGCCATTTCAAGGAAGTCCCGGACGGGACGCACGCTCGTCGCGGCCGCGGTATCGGCCGCGATCGTCGGCGCCGTCGCCGTCAGCGAGCCCTGGAGCCCCGCGAACGCCGCGCCGGGCGCGGAAACCGCAACAATGACCACGATGCAGGGCGGCTTCGCCGACCTCGTTCACGAGGTGCGGCCGGCGGTCGTCAATGTCGAGGTCACCCGCGCCATCCGGCCCGCCGGCCAGTCGCGCATGAGGTGGCGCGGGCCCGGCAGGGAGTTCCGGGAGTTCTTCCGGCACTTCCGATCGATGCCGGAGTTCGCCATTCCCGGCACGCCGCGGGCCGAGGGCGTCGGCTCCGGATTCATCGTCGACGCTTCCGGGCTCATCGTCACCAGCCACCACGTGGTGAAGGGGGCGGACGCGGTGACGGTGACGCTGCAGGACGGGCGCAAGCTCGAGGCGCAGGTCGTGGGCGTCGACCCGAAGACCGATCTTGCGCTCATCGAGGTCGACGCTGGCGAGTCGCTGCCGATGGTCGCGTTCGGGGACTCCGACCGCACGCGGGTCGGCGACTGGGTGGTCGCGGTCGGGAACCCCTTCGGACTCGGCGGCACCGTCACCGCAGGCATCGTCTCGGGCCGCGGGCGCGACATCGGCTCGGGTCCCTACGACGACTTTCTCCAGATCGACGCCCCGATCAACCGCGGCAACTCCGGCGGCCCCCTGTTCGACCGCAGCGGGCGGGTGGTCGGCGTGAACACCGCCATATTCAGCCCCACCGGCGGGAACGTCGGCATCGGATTCGCGATTCCCGCGAACGTCGCGAAGTCCGTCGTCGAGTCGCTGCGCACGGACGGAAAGGTCGACCGCGGATGGCTCGGAGTCCACATCCAGCACGTCGACGAGACGCTGGCGGAGGCGCTGGGGCTCGACGGTGCGACGGGTGCCCTGGTCGCAGCGGTGATGGAGGACGGACCGGCCCATGCAGCCGGGCTGCGTCCGGGGGACGTCATCCTTTCGTTTGGTGGCCGAGCGGTCGACACGATGAGGGACCTGCCCCGCATCGTCGCGGAGATCGACTCGGGGGCCGAGGCCGAGATCGACATCTGGCGCGATGGGGCTCGGAAGACACTCGCGGCCACCGTCGGCGCGCAGGGGCAGGATCTGCTCGCCGCAGCCACAGCCCCGGACGGCGACGGCGCGAAGCTCGGCGTGATGCTCGCGCCGCGCGGCGAGCCGGGGAGGGCGGGCGTCACCATCGCCGAGGTTGCGCCCGGCAGCCCGGCCGCGCGCAACGGGCTTCGTCCCGGCGACGTCATCGTGCGGGCGGGGAGCGAAACGGTGACAGGTCCCGACGATGTCGCCGGCGCGGTCCGGTCGGCCGCTTCCGAGGACAAGCCGGTGCTGCTGCTCGTCGAACGCGGGGACCACCAGCGCTACGTCGCGATCGACGTCGACCGGGGCTGAACCCCGAGCGACGGAGCAACGCGCAGGCGGGCGGGGTGAAGGCTCCGCCCGCCTGCGCGCGTGGGGTATCAAGTCGATCGCCCCCATGCAACGACCCGCCGGAACGCCCGCCTACACGCGCGGGGAACCAGGCTTACGCAGGGAGCGACCCGGAGCGTATTGCGCTGCTGGCAGGCCGGCGTACAATCCGTGGGGACTGATTCCCGGAGCGGCGATTCGATGTCGGAAGCGATGTCTGCCCAGGCGGCCCCTGCCCCCGTCATTTCCGACTTTGATCACGCCTACAAGCTCGGAATGCTCTCTGGCGAGGTTCGGCTCCTCAAGTGGGCGGTCGCGGCCGCGCTTGTCGCGATTCTCGGGTGCATGGGGGTGCTCTACGACGCAATCGACGACGTCCGAGTCGAGTTGGTCGAGACCCGGAAAGACATATTCGACGTCAAGACGGATGTAACCGTTCTCAAGACGGATGTGGCTGTTCTCAAGACGGATGTGGCTGTTCTCAAGACGGACGTGGCGGTTCTCAAGACGGACGTGGCGGTTCTCAAGACGGACATGGCCGTTCTCAAGACGGACGTGGCGGTTCTCAAGTCGGGTCTGGCCGACCTGACGACGGACGTGTCCGACCTCAAGGCGATGCACTCGCCATCGATGGAAGACACGCACGGGCGTCCCGGCAGCTCGCGCGCCTTGCCAGGTCATGCCGATGCGGCCGGGGAATCCGTCCCACCCGCAAGCACTACCCCGCCCGCCTGAACCGCATCCGCACCACGAGCCCCGGCGCGTTGTCCTCGAGCGTCAGCACCGCCTCGTGGAGCTGGGCGACGGCGGCGACGAGGCTAAGGCCCAGTCCGCTTCCCGGAGTGCTCCGGGCGGGCTCGAGGCGATAGAACCGCCGCAGCACGGCTTCACGCTCCTCGGGCGGCACGCCCGGCCCGGAGTCGGCGACCACGACAGTGACGAAGGCGTCGTCGGAGGTGACGTGCAGCGTCACCGCTCCGCCTTCCGGGGTGTACTTCATGGCGTTGTCGAGCAGGTTCGCGAGCGACTGGAATAGCAGGTCGGCGTCCCCCTCGACCGGAGCCGCGATGCCTGAGTGGCGAAAGGTGATGCCGCGCAATTCCGCAACCGGAGCGTAGAGGTCCGCGACGTCGTCGCCGACGGTGGCGAGGTCCACCCGCTCGAATGCGTGTCGGCGTTGCCGGGTCTCGATGCGGGCGATGCGCAGCAGGGCGTTGAAGGTCGCCAGCATCTGGTCGGCTTCGTTCAGCGCGTCGTCCGCAAGCGGCGCCGTCGCGCCGTCGCCGCTCGCGTCGCGAAGCTGTTCCAGGCGGGTACGCAGGCGCCCGAGCGGAGTGCGCAGGTCGTGGGCGACGTTGTCGGAGACCCGTCGCACGTCCTCCATCAGCGTCTCGATGCGTGCGAGCATCGCATTGAGGTTCGCGACCAGATCGTCGAACTCGTCGCCGCTTCCGCGGCTCTCGATGCGCTGCGAAAGCTCGCCTTCCATGATGCGGCGCGCGGTCCGGTTGATGGACTCGATTCGCGTGGCCACGCTCCGGCGCAGCCACCACGCGATCGCGACCGCGAGGAGCCCGGCGACGCCGATGCCCCACGCCACGTTGCGCACGATGGCCGAACGCATCGCTTCGAAGTCCCGCAGGTTGCGTCCGACCAGGAGGTGGAATCCGCGCCGGAGCCGAAAGTGCCGCGCCCTTGCCCGATGGACCTCGCGGCCGTCGGCCTCGTCCGTGGTGTACAGCTCGAACTCGATCCACGGCTCCGCGCCCCGCGCCGCCTGGGGCCAGTTGCTCAGGTTGCCCGCGACCACCCGGAAGCCCGGGTCGGCGAGCAGGTAGATCGACGAGCTTGCGGGGTTGCGTTGCAGACGATCGCGCAGGAGGGCCCGCAGTCCCCGCACCCCACCGACGCGGTAGCGCTCGGCGAGCCCCTGCACCTCGGCCTCGATCACCGCCTCCATCTGCCGGGTCATGAAGTCCTCGGTGGAGACGTAGATGAAGACCAGCAGCGCGAGCACCGAGGCTCCGAACAGCACCGCATACCCGGCGGCGATGCGCCACGCGATGCTGCGGGTGATCGAGGTCATGGCTGGGCAGGGCCGCGGTGGACGGTGGCGGTCATGGCGCGCGAATCACGTATCCGGCGCCGCGCACGGTGTGGATGAGGGGTGGCCCGAAGTCCCGGTCGACCTTGCGGCGCAGGCGGCTGACGTGCACGTCGATGACGTTGGTCTGGGGATCGAAGTGGTAGTCCCACACCGCCTCCAGCAGCATGGTTCGGGTGACCACCTGTCCGGCGTGGCGCATCAGGTGCTCCAGCAGCCGAAACTCGCGAGGCTTGAGCTCGATGGTGCGCCCCGCGCGCTTCACGGTACGCGCGAGCAGGTCCACTTCGAGGTCCGCGACCGTGAGCCGCGTCGCCGGTGCCTCGGCACCGGCGGCGGCGTCGCGCCGCCGCACCAGCGCGTCCAGCCGGGCCGAAAGCTCGGCGAGCGCGAACGGTTTGACGAGATAGTCGTCGCCTCCCGCGCGAAGACCCTCCACCCGGTCGTCGACCTCGCCGAGCGCGCTCAGCACGAGCACCGGGGTGGTGCGGCCCGCAGCGCGCAGCGAGCGCACGATGGACAGTCCGTCGAGCCCGGGGAGCATGCGATCGACGACCACGGCGTCATGCTCGGCATCGAGCGCGAGCAGCAGTCCCTGCTTGCCGTCGCTGGCATGATTCAGGACGTGACCGGCCTCCTCGAGCCCCTTGCGGATGAAGCGGGAGGTCTCCGGATCGTCTTCGATGAGGAGAATGCGCATCGGAGCGATTCTGCTACTCCCGATGCCGGCAGGAAACTACCAGAGAATCGGGGCCGGATATCGGGCGATTTCGGCGTCGGGGGTGACGATTGTCATGCCGTGCAGAATCGCCTGGGAGACAAGCCCCCGGTCGAATGGATCGCGGTGGTGAGGCGGCAGGAGCGCGTCGTGCGCGGCGCATGCTTCGTCGAAGGCGAGCGGCTCGACCAGCAGCCAGCTTCTCCGACTGGTCACGTAGCGGCCCGGCGGCTCGGGCAGCGGCAAGCGGCCCAGCCGGTGCTTGATGGATATTTCCCAGGCCGAGAGGGCGCTGAGGTAGACCTCGTTGTCGGGATCGACGCACCGCGCTCGGGCAATCGAGGTCAATCGTGGGTCGTCCGCGGCCAGCCAGAGGAAGGTGCAGGTGTCGAGCAGCAATCTCACACCTGGTCCTTTCTACCCTCGAATGCGTCGAGCAAATCATCGGGGAGAGGCTCGAAGAAGCTGGCCGGAATGTCCATCCCTCGATCAATTCCGACCGGGCGCGGCTGTGCGGGCCGTTTCGGCACGGGACGGAGCTCGGCGACAGGCACGTTGCGCCGGCAGACGAGGATCGTCTCTCCACTCTCGACGCTCTCCAGGTAGCGCGAGAAATGCGCCTTGGCATCGGCAATGTTGACCTTGATCATGAACTGATGATAGGTCAGCTATCTGACCAGAATCAATTCACCATGGCCATGTCGGCGCCATCGTCCGGTGATTTTCCATCCCATTTGTCGGCGCGGGCTCTTGGTTGGACAATGGTGCACCGCTCAGCGTTGCACCGCTGCTTTTCCGCCTACGGTCAGGACGTGAGTACACAAGCCAATCGAGCCCTCTCCCCGTGTTCCGACGCAATCGCACCGCCGGCACGTCCGGACGGCGCCGCCTGGGCGCTGTTCCTGGACTTCGACGGCACCCTCATCGATTTCGCGGCGACGCCCGACGCGGTGGTGGTTCCGCCCGGGCTGCCCACGGCCCTCGTTGCGTGCGCCGATGCGCTCGACGGGGCAGTCGCGATCGTGAGCGGCCGGTCGATTGCCGCGCTCGATGCCATGCTCCATCCGCTGAGGCTGCCCGCGGCCGGCCTGCACGGTCTTGAGCTGCGGCTGGCGGACGGAACGGTGGAGCAGGCCGCTCATGGAGCCGCGGGTCTCGCGGGGCTCCGCGCGCGGTTCATGTCTCTCGTGGAGGAGGACGCGCGGCTTGTCGTCGAGGACAAGGGCTCGTCCATGGCATTGCATTTCCGGCGCGCACCCGAGCGCGAGCAGGAGCTGCGTGCGTTCGTCGCCGCCGCCGCGACACGGCACAACGGCCACCACGTGATGCACGGGAAGATGGTGCTGGAGGTCAAGCCCGCCCACGCGGACAAGGGCACCGCGATAGCCCGCATTCTAGAGACGCCCCCGTTTGCCGGCCGCAGGCCGGTCTTCGCGGGCGACGACACGACCGACGAGGACGGGTTCGCCGTCGTCAACGGCCACGGCGGCATCAGCGTCAAGGTAGGCGAGGGCGAGAGCCAGGCGATCTTCCGGGTGCTGGATGTCGCCGCGTTGCGCAACTGGCTGGCGACCATCGCGAGCGCTCGCGTCCCCGCCTGAGCGCACGGGAGAGCTCATGTCCACGCTCAACCACGGAGTCATCGGCAACTGCACCTACGGCGCCCTCGTCGACGAGAATGCTCGCATCGTGTGGTGCTGTCTGCCGCGGTTCGACGCGGACCCGGTGTTCTGCAGCCTGATCGACGACGATGCGAACGCGCAGGCGGGCTTCTTCGCCATCGAGCTCCTCGGCGCGGTGGGGGCCGTGCAGAGCTACCGTCCGAACACCGCGATCCTCGAAACCCACATGGTGGACGGCGCAGGGAACCGCATCGTCGTGACCGACTTCGCGCCGCGCTTTCAGACGCGCGGGCGCACGTTCCGACCCACCACGCTGGTTCGCAGGGTTCGCGCGATTCGCGGCACGCCCCGCGTCCGGATTCGGGTGCGCCCGCGATTCAACTACGGTGCCCGCGCCCCGGACGTCACCCACGGCTCCAATCACATCCGCTACGTGCACACGAGCCAGGTGCTGCGTCTCAACACCAACGCCCCGATCACCTACGTGCTGGACGAGACGCCGTTCCTGCTGGAGGAGCCGGTGAGCCTTCTCTTCGGACCCGACGAGACCCTCGCCGGAGGCGTCGAGGAGACCGCGCGCGAGTTCGAGGAGAAGACCGACACCTACTGGCGGCGGTGGACCCGGCGCCTTGCGCTGCCGTTCGAGTGGCAGGAGGCGGTCACCCGCGCCGCCATCACACTGAAGCTCTGCGCGTTCGAGGAGACCGGGGCGATCATCGCGGCGATGACCACGAGCATCCCGGAGGCCGCGGACACCGGCCGGAACTGGGACTACCGCTACTGCTGGCTGCGGGACTCGTTCTTCGTGGTGCGGGCGCTCAACAGTCTCGCCGAGGTCGAGACGATGGAGGACTATCTGCGGTACCTGAACAACATCATCAGCGGCAACGAGGCGGAGAACTCCGGCGGGCACCTGCAGCCGGTGTTCGGGATCGGGCTCGAGCGCCGCCTCACCGAGCGCACCGTCACGTCGCTCGCGGGCTATCGCGGCATGGGGCCGGTGCGCGCCGGCAACCAGGCGTTCGAGCACATCCAGCACGACGTCTACGGCAACGCGGTCCTCGCGGCCTCCCAGGCGTTCTTCGACACCCGGCTCCTGGCCCGGCCGGGCCGCGTCGAGCTCGAACGCCTCGAGAGGGTCGGCGAGCGCGCGTTCGCCATGCACGACCAGCCCGATGCCGGCATGTGGGAGCTACGCACCATGGCGCGGGTGCACTCGTCGTCGAGCCTGATGTGCTGGGCCGCGTGCGACCGGCTCGCGAAGATCGCGGCCCATCTCGGCGAATCCGAGCGAAGCGCCCAGTGGCGGCAGCGGGCGGACACGGTGCGCGGGGCCATCCTCGATCGAGCCTGGAACCCCGACCTCGGCGCCTTCGCCGAGAGCTTCGAAGGCGACGGGCTCGATGCGAGCCTGCTGCTGATGGCCGAGGTGGGGTTCATCGACTCGTGCGATGAGCGGTTCCAGTCGACGGTGGCTCGAATCGAGCGGGAGCTTCGTCGCGGCAACCACCTCTTCCGGTACGCCAACGCGGACGACTTCGGCGTGCCGCACAACGCGTTCAACATCTGCACGTTCTGGTACATCGACGCGTTGACGCGGCTCGGGCGCCGGGAGGAGGCGCGCGAGATCTTCGATGCCATGCTCGACGCGCGGAACCCCCTCGGCCTGCTCTCCGAGGATCTCGATCCTTCGACCGGGGAACTCTGGGGGAACTACCCGCAGACCTACTCGCTCGTCGGCATCATCAACGCGGCGACGCGCCTGAGCGAGTCGTGGGAGGACAATGCATGAGCCGGCGTGATCCGCTCGCGGCGCAAGATCGGTCGAGAGCTTCGCGCGCTCGCCAAGAGGTTCCGCGCGCTCGCTCGGAACTGCCGCGCGCTCCGCGCACTCGCCTGGAAGTGCCGCGCGCTCCGCGCACTCGCCTGGTCGTCGTGTCGAACCGTGTCGCTTCAATGAAGGATCCGGCCCGGGCCGGAGGGCTGGCGGTGGCGCTGCTCGATGCGCTTCGGCGCAGCGGCGGCGTGTGGTTCGGATGGAGCGGGGAAATTTCGGAGCGGGAGCGCCGGACTCCGAAGCTCCAGCGCCACAGCGCGCTCACCATCGCGACGCTCGACCTGACCCCTCACGACTACGAGGACTACTACAACGGCTTCGCGAACTCGACCCTGTGGCCGCTGTTCCATTTCCGGCTCGACCTCGCGAAGTTCGACCGCGAGCACTACCAGGGCTACGTGAAGGTCAACCAGCGCTTCGCCCACACGCTGCTGCCGCTGCTCAAGGCGGGGGACCACATCTGGGTCCACGACTATCACCTCATTGCCTGCGGTGAGGAGCTGAGACGCATGGGGTGCAGCTATCCCATGGGGTTCTTCCTCCACATCCCCTTTCCGTCGCGGGAGGTGCTCGCCGCGCTCCCGACCCACGACGTGCTCGCCCGGGCGCTCTTCTCGTACGACGTGGTCGGCTTCCAGACCGAGGGCGACCGGGATCGCTTCGTCGACTACGTCGTGAGGGAGGCGGGAGGCAGGCTCATCGGTAACGATCGGGTGCAGGCGTACGGCCGGGAGATCGTCGTCGCTGCGTTCCCGATAGGAATCGACGCCCGGGTGTTCACGCGGTACGCGACCACCAAGGAGGCGGGCGAGCACGCGGCCCGCATGCGCCGGGTGCTCAACGATCGCCAGGCCATCCTCGGCGTCGACCGTCTCGACTACAGCAAGGGGCTCCCGGAGCGTTTTCGTGCCTTCGAGCGCCTGCTCGCCAACTATCCCGAGAACCGGGGGCGCGTGAGCTACATCCAGATCGCGCCGCGGTCGCGCGCCGACGTGCAGGACTACATCGATATCCGCCACGAGCTCGAGTCGCTGTCTGGAAGCATCAACTCCGAGTACTCCGAGTTCGACTGGACGCCGCTGCGCTACATCAACCGCAGCTTCAGCCGCCGCGCGCTCGCCGGACTGTTCCGGATCGCGCGCATCGGGCTCGTCACCCCGCTGCGCGACGGGATGAACCTGGTGGCGAAGGAGTTCGTCGCGGCCCAGTCGTCGCGCGATCCGGGCGTGCTGGTGCTCTCGCGCTTCGCCGGCGCGGCGCAGCAGGCCGATGGTGCCGTCATCGTCAATCCATACGATGTGCAGGGCGTCGCGGACGCGCTGCAGAGCGCGCTCAACATGCCGCTCGCGGAGCGCAAGGAGCGGTGGCGCACTCTTGTGGAGGGCGTGCGGCGCGACGACGTGACCGCCTGGCGCGAGTCGTTCCTCGAGCGTCTCTACGCGGTTCGATGACGCGTTTCCTCGCCGTCGATCTGGGAGGTACCCACATCCGGTTCAGGCTCGTCCGTGAGTCTTGCCCGTCGTCACCGGTGCACGTCATCGAGGCGAAGGAGGTCACGAGCTTCGAGAACGCCGTGGAACGGTGGCGGGAGAAAGCGGGATTTCGCGGAGCGCTCGATGCGATCGGGGTCGCGGCGGCGGGGCCGGTGTCGGGAGAACGGGTGCGGATCACCAACCTGGGCTGGACTCTCGACGCGCGCGCGATCGAGCGGTCCTGCAACGCTCGGCGCTGCCTGCTGGTCAATGACGTCGCCGCGATCGCCTGGGCGCTTCCCCTGCTCGACAGAGCGGACCTGCGCACGCTCGCCGCCGGGAGCCCGAGCGACGGCGCGACGATGGCGGTGATCGCCCCGGGCACCGGTCTCGGCGTTTCCGGGCTCGTCCCTGCGGAAAGCGGGGGATTCGCGGCCATCGAGGGCGAGGGCGGGCACCGGACGCTTTCGGCGCAGAACCCGCGGGAATGGGCGATCGTCGCGGCGCTCACCGAACGGTTCGGGCACGCATCGGCCGAGCGCGCGCTGTCCGGACCGGGCATCGAAGCGATCCGGAAGGCGCTCGAATCCGTCGACGGCGCTCGCCATGGTGCGGACAATTCCGCCGCCGAGATCGCGCGCGACGCGTTCGCCGGCGCCGATCCGGTTGCGGAGGAAGCCATCGCGACGTTCACCGGCTTTCTCGGGTCCGTCGCCGGCGACCTTGCACTCACCCTCGGCGCGCGCGGCGGCGTATTCATCGCCGGCGGCATCGTGCCGGGCTGGGGCGAGCGCTTCGACGCTGGGCGATTCCTCGAACGGTTCCGCGCCAAGGGCCGCTTCCGCGCCTACCTGAGCGCGATCCCGGTCCATGTCGTGACCCATGCCCATCCGGGACTGCTCGGGGTCGAGCACCTGCTGTCGCGCGGAGCCACGGAGACTTCCTGAGCGTGCCGCCGTTCGGTGCGGATGACGCGCAATATAGGGCAGGGGCGGACTCGCGCTCGACGCAGGCTCGCTTACCGGGGGGGCGAAGCTGATCGGGCCATTTCCGCCCGCAATTCGTTCAATCCTTCGACGATCTCGGGCCTTCTGCGAACTCTGCGTTCGAGCTGTTGCCATCGCTCGAATTGTCGAAGGATGACATCAAGATATCCCGAGTTGCGCTTCAGCACCTTGTCGATGATCGCCGGCGAAGCACCGTTGTGACGGGCGTTGAGGCAAGAGACGGCCAGCATGAAGTCATCACCCCCCAGGCACTCGAGATCCCGAGCGAGCAGCTCGCAATAGTCAGCGTCGGTGTCCGTGACACCGGATTCGGAAGCATCCCCTTCTCCCGCGTCATAGCCGAATACCCTCGGATGGCGGGCAAACAGCCGCCCGACCTGCCTCCCGACATCTTCGCCCAGAGGTCTTGTGGGCATGGTCAGCCAGCAGTCCCGGGCTCCCTCGAACAGCCCCCGCCACAGTCTCTTCGCCTTGTCCGCATTCGCGCCGTGGTTCGATTCGGAGAGCAACCAGTCGATGCCGGCCATCCCGGCGGCCAGAAGGAACAAGGTCGGAGCAAGCGCATCACCATCTTGCGTGTGGCTCCAATGCTGGGCCCGCCGGCGCTGTTCGACCAGAAGCTCCCAGGATTGCCGCCAGCGTTCGACAGGCGCGTCTTCGCCCGCCAACAGGCGTCCAAAGCGGGACGCCGGCAGTCCATGGGCACCGCCGTCCGAGAGCGATTCGTCCTCGAACGCCGGATCCCGGGACACCAGTAGGGCGTCGAGTCGGTCGAGGAGCATCCGCCTGTCTTCGGCGGACGCCCTGCCGGTCATCCCGCCGATCAAGCTCATCGCCGAAAGTGCGGCAAGGCGGGGATGACCGCCATCGTCGCCGCCCGAATCGGACCGAGCCGGGGCAGGCGGCTCCGTGACAGGACTATCGGGAAGATCGACCAAGCCGGAGATTGCCTCGGCAGTGAGGCCCGCCCCGGACAGGCCCAGAGCTATCCATTCAATCAGATCGACCTGTCGGAGAAGATGCTCGCGCCCGTGGCCGGCATGACGGCGGAGCGCACGCTCCAACCGTTCGTCGGCGAACTTCATGAACAGCCACTGCGAACCAAGAAATTGGCCATCCGGTCGAGCCATCACGACGCGGCCGAGTTCCTCCAGCCACGACGAAAGGATGGCTTTGGTCTTCCTTGTCGCCTCCGAATCGACACGGTTGAAGTCCTCTGCCCGCTGCATCGCCTCCCAGCGTTCGTGGCAATGGGCTTCGGCGGTCTTCAGCATCAGCAACGCTACGAGCTTGCCATTCCAGGACCGACCGTCGTAGCTGCACACGGGGGCAGCCTCAAGCGCCGCTGCAATCTCGTCTCGATCGTGGAGGATTGCAGGGTACTGGAGGACTTGGCGTATGGGGTGCGGGAACCGAAATCCGTCCAGACGTTCGAGAAACGCAGCTCTGTCCACCTGCACGATGGCCGGGATGAAGGTCAATGCATGGTAGTGGACCGGAATCGGGCCTTCTCGATCTCTCCACAGCTTTCCGATCGATGGATTCGAGCACCATTCGGCGATAAACGCATTGAATGGTTTGCGTTCGATTGGAAACGTCCCCAATCCCGGACTGCGATTGATTTTCCCAGCACACGACTCCAGGTCCGACAGTATCGCGGACCTGGCCCGGGGAGCGTCGCGAAGCCGTTCCCGTAGCGACTCCTCGAATGCGCAGTGTACGACGTCATGCGATTCAACCAAGCTGCGGAGTCCGGCAAGAAGATGTCTTGCTTGTCTCTTGCCTGCTGACAGCTCGTCCACCAGGCCCTTCGCCAAGGCACATCCAAGCAGCCACGCGGCGACGTTACCTTGCTCATTTTCGCTTCCTTCCATGAGCGCTACGAATGCCGTTTCGAGCGACCTGCATTGCGCATCATCGGGAACACGCCCGACTGCCTCCAAGGGGGATTGTGTCGATGCGAACGCCAGGAGATCCGACACGCCATGACCTTCGTCCACGGTTGCGGTCGAATACGTGTCGAACAGCACCTCTCGACACCATCGAGCCAGATCGAGAACGATGGCTTCGGCTCCGGCGAGGCCCTCCACCGTCCCAAACGCGGCGTCACGAGCCCGCCGGCGTGCCGCAAGATAGGCGTTGTTTCGATCGATGAGGGGGTCACGCATTGCAGACGCTCCAACACTCCTCGAAAAACTCCACCGCTCGCGTGTCGGACGCGGACCACGGACCGCTGGCGGCAGTCAGTCCCGAATACCCTCCGCCGACGGTCGAGCCGAAATGCCACAGACCGTCATCGACAATGGAGAACCGATCGTGCAGAAATGGGAAACTGTGCTTGTCAAGCTTCGTGCTCCACCGGACCTCGACTCCACCGGGTCTCGATCGGTTCAAGTTGAGGTAGCGCACAAGCGTCTTTCTCCACCGTTCTCTATTTTGATCATCGATGTCGCCGCGACTCGTCAACAGGCGTACATCCAATGCCTGACTGCGTGACAGCGCGGGCCCCAGCACGTTCAGGCCGACTTCGTCGAAATGCGGATCGAGCACCAGAACGCGAGTCAGGGCGCTCTCGACCGCCACTTCGAACGCGACCAGTTTCAGAACGATACCTCGGTGATGCAGGTTACGCCGTTCGTGAATCTCCTCCATGACGGGAAACCGCGGTGTGTCGCAATTTTCGATTCGCGTGCGATATGCGATTGACGGCCACAACAGCTGCGGCTGCCGACCATCCGGTGGCGCAGGGCCCCGCCGGACCGGAATCGTGTCGTGGACGGTCGTGGCCGGTAGCAGGCGATCACTCATGGGTCTGCGGATATGTGCAACCGTGGCCGGATGGTCGAGTCATGCTCGGGATCAGGTCGCCCCGGACGCCGCCGGCTGCTTGCACAGCCAGTCGGACAGGGAAGACGCCCGGCGCCAGAAGGCTTCGAGGCGGACGACGACCCGCCCGGGATCGGGCAGCTTGACGATCATCCCCGCACGCGCACCCAGCGTGTTCAGGGAATTCCCGGAGAGCCAGGCCGCCCCGTCCACGACCAGGAAACGGTCGTGGATGGGGGGCGGGTTGCCGGTCAGGATTCGAATCTGAGGCTTTCGCGGGTAGTCGTCGAAGGTTTCATTCACGATGCGCAAGAGCTTCTGTCCGGAATCGACGCTCGAATCGCCAAGGGGGTCGCTCTTGAGCCCCAGGACCGAGGTCAGAATCCGCAGCTCCACGTCGGGACTGCGAATCGCGTGACCAAATGCCAGCAGCTCTCTGCCCGCGAAGTAAGGGTCGACGATGAGCACCGTCGCGCGCGCGCGGCCGATTCTCTCCCGCAAGTACTCTGCGGCCTCACCGGGTTTACTTTTGAACCATTGCTGATCGGAGTCGTGCGCAGCCCGCTGGAGGGCTCGGCGATTTTCCGCATCCGTGAGGCGCGAGATGACCGCGGCGGCGTCCACCGCATCACCGACTACGCTTTCCTCCTCGCTGCCGACTTCATTCACTTCATATTCGTACGCGGGCCGCTTGCGGCCGGCCGCCGGCACTTGCACAGTCTTCCGGCGTGTCACCAGTCCCATCCTGGTGTGCACGGTTCTCAGAATCGGAAGAGGCTCGTGCCAATCCAGCAGGCCGTGCTCGGGATGCGTGATCGATTGTCCCTCCCGGTTGATCTCCGCCGGAAACTCGAGAGTGGCGATTGCATCGCTGCCGAACTCGTGGACAAGCGGTTTCATCCGCCCGCGCAGGCGTTCATTGACGACCTCCAGGCGCAATCCATCGAGACACTGTCCTTGGCGGGCGATGAGCTTGTATGCCACGGTCTCGGCCGGACCCGCCGTTGCGTCTTCGACATGGGTTCGCTCGATTGATCGGAACACGGGATTAGGAGCGATCAGGCACAGGACCCCCTGATAGTCGGAATAAGCATCGACGATGTCGAAGTGGAGCCACCGTTCCAGCGTCTCCCGATTTGCGCGGAGTCGGATGGTCTCGGCAATCCACCCCCGAAGTGCCGTCTCCGGAAACAGGAAATGCGTGCGGGAGCCATGCAGCCAGTCGGGCGCGAAGATCAATTCGTTCGACGTGACGAGGTGAGGCCAGGGCGGCTCCTGAAGGAACGGTCCCCCCACAAGCCTCGACTCGTCTTCCCGTGCAGCATGGCCGGGCTCACGTGGGAGGGCGAGAGTGCCACTCGCCGCATGTTCGTACCATTCCAGCGCGTCCGTGGCCGAGAGGACGTATCGTCGGTAGTGCAGAGATTTGCAGCGCTTCGGCTCGGCGTGAAAGCTCTTCGTCGCACAGCCCACGGCGTCTGGAAGCTCGTTCGGCCGCAGCTCGACCATCCCGAACAGCAGATGCCCGGTCTCGGTATTTCGAATCCAGACAAGGTGGATGACCGCCTGGCGATAACCCGTGAGATCCATGATCGTTGCTCGGCAGGTGATGCCCTGCACCCCGCTCGTTGCAAAATCCGTGGACGACGATTCGCGATCCGGCATCGCCGAAGGCGGAGTCGCGTCGTTTGTTCGATGCCGGTGCCTGCACAAAATCGGGTAGCAGCGGGACGGCGGTGACGGATTATTCGTCGCCATTTTGCACGAGAAATCGCGGATGCAGGACCGGGTTGGAATGCCAGGCAGCGATCGGCGGGTGGGTGAAGTGACGATGGTGCGTTCGAAATTCGCAATTGCGGCATGGAGTTACGTCGGATCGCACGGACCGGACGAGCTTTCGTCCCTCATGCATCGGGGCAAATGGCCTACGCGGATCGAGAGAATGTCCTACGCCACGTTTCCCTGACTTCCCTGCTCGGTGGTGGGCGGTCGGCGCCGGCGGAAGGCTGCTTGAGCGATTGTGGCGAACCGTGGCGCGGGGCGCGCCGGCCGAGCGAGAGTCGATGCGCGATGTGCGCCACCGTCGGTTGTGTACGTAACGTGCGGTCATGACCAGGCGCAAGCTTCCCACCGGCATTCGGGCCTTCCGCCCGATTCGAGGATGGCTACTGCTACGCGGACAGGACCACCCATGTCCGGCGGCGGCTCGACGCAGTCGGACAGATATGGATGAGAGAGAACGATTGATATGATCATGGGGCCTGTTCGGAATCTCATTGGAGCGGCGCAGTGAGCAAGACGAGCGTCAACATCGACAACGATCTGCTGGAGCAAGCGCGCAACCTTCTCGGAACCTCGTCGATCAGGGAGACCGTCCACTGCGCGTTGCGCGAGGTCGTACGTGCCGAGGCGCGACGCCAGGAGGTCGCGGCGCTGGTGGCGATGGACGGGTTCGACTTGGCGGACGGGAAAATCATGAAGAATGCCTGGCGCTCGTGAAGCCATGAACGTCACGTGGCGATGCCCTACCTGATCGACGAGAGCGCGATGGCACGCACGCAGCACCCGGCGGTTGGGGAGCGATTGGCGCCCATCATCGAATCAAGAGAGGCGACGACCTGCTCCATAGTCGATCTCGAAGTCCTATATCCGACCCGGAACGAGTATTCGCGAGTTCGCGCAAGGCGGGCGCTGGACGTCCAGGGGCTTCTCGCCTGTCGCGACCAGCACCGGTTGTCGATACCGGACCTGATCATCGCCGCAGCCGCGGAGGCTGCTCGCATGACCGTTCTGCACCATGACGCCGACTTTGACGCTATCGCCGCCGTCACCGGCCGGGGCGTGGACTGGATCGCGCCAAGGGGCTTGCTGTGAGTAGCGCAGGTCTGTCGCCTCGCCGTGCGGAGAACGCCGACATCGGAGTCATCGGGCTCGCGGTGATGGGCGAGAACTTGGTGCTCAACATCGCGAGCCGCGGCTACATGGTGGCGGTGTACAACCGGACCACGTCGAAGGTGGATGCGTTCCTCGCGGGGCGCGCAGCCGGCAAGTCCATCGTCGGGGCCTGGTCGCCGCAGGAGCTCGTCTCGAAGCTCGCGAGACCGCGGCGGGTGATGCTCATGGTGCAGGCGGGCCAGGCGGTGGACCGGGTCATCGAGACGCTCGTGCCCCTGCTCGAACCGGGGGACGTGCTCATCGACGGTGGCAATTCGAATTATCAGGACACCACGAGGCGTACCCGGGCGCTTGCGGGCAACGGGATTCTCTACGTCGGCACCGGCGTCTCCGGCGGCGAGGAAGGCGCCCTGCTCGGGCCGAGCATCATGCCCGGCGGCAACGCCGACGCCTGGCCGGCGCTGGAGCCGATCTTCAAGGCCATCGCCGCGAAGGTGGACGACGGCACGCCCTGCTGCGACTGGATCGGTCCGGACGGCGCCGGGCACTACGTGAAGATGGTGCACAACGGCATCGAGTACGGCGACATGCAGATGATCGCCGAGGCGTACTCGCTTCTCAGGGACGTCGGCGGCATCGAGCCCGCAGTCATGAGTGGCGTCTTCGCGGACTGGAACGAAGGGGAGCTGTCCAGCTACCTCGTCGAGATCACGGCCGGAATCCTTGCGCGGGTCGACGACGAGACCGGCCGCCCCCTCGTCGATCTGATCCTCGACGCGGCGGGACAGAAGGGGACCGGCAAGTGGACCGGCATCGACTCGCTGATGCTCGGCGCGCCGGTCACCGCCATCACCGAGGCGGTGTTCGCGCGGGCGCTCTCCGCGCTCAAGGACGAGCGGGTCGTCGCCTCGCGCGTGCTGCCGGGGCCGGAGGCGGCTCCCCGCCAGAGTGGCGACGGCACGGTCGAATCATCGCCGGCGGTCGTTCACGGCGCAGACGCAATGGGTGCGCGTAAGCTCGACGCCGATCCGGCATCGTTCGCCGACGACGTCCGCCAGGCGCTCTACGCCTCCAAGATCTGCTCCTACGCGCAGGGCTTCCAGCTCCTCTCGATGGCGTCGGCGGAGTATGGCTGGCGGGTCGATTTCGGCGCCGTCGCGCTCATGTGGCGCGGCGGCTGCATCATCCGCGCCGCGTTCCTCGATCGCATCAAGGCCGCCTACGACGAGGCGCCGGAGCTCGCGAACCTGCTGCTGGCGCCCTGCTTCCGCGACGCGATTGCCGGCGCGCAGGCCGCATGGCGGCGGGTCGTCGCCACCGCCGTGCTCCGGGGCGTGCCGGTACCCGCATTCTCGAGCGCACTGGCCTGGTACGACGGCTACCGCAGCGCTCGACTGCCCGCCAACCTGCTCCAGGCCCAGCGCGACTACTTCGGCGCCCACACCTACGAACGCATCGACCGCCCGCGCGGAGAGTTCTTCCACACCGACTGGACGGGACGCGGAGGCGAGACGGTCTCGACCTCGTACAACGCGTAGAGTGCGAGTCCAGGCGGGACGGCGAGAAACAATGCCGGATGCAGCCCTCGGTCAGCGACCGGCATCCGCGATCGCGGATTCACGCCGCATCAGTGTGTCGAGGTGGAGGTGAAGGAGCTCAGCCTCCGGCAGTGCGAGGGTTACCAGGTCGCCACCTCGAGCCCGCGCGGAATCCTCTTCTCCTGGTCGTAGAACGGAAGGTCGATGATTGTCGCGTCGTGCATGGCGAGGTCGAAACCCATGATTTCGACCGAACGGGGCTCGAAGTCGCCTGCGCGGACAAGCCGGACATAGGCGATACCCCGTTCGAGATATGGGGACCAGCCCGCCGCGGTGATGCAGCCGATCTCCTCGCCGTTACGCGCGACGGGTCCGCCGATCAGCGGTTCCGACGTCTTGCAGGTGAGACCGTACATTCGCGTTCGCCGGTCGGTCATCGCGGCCAGGGCGTCGCGGCCGAAGAAGTCGGACGTGGCGAGGTCGACAAACGGCCCGAGACCCGCAGCCCAGGCGGACATCGTGTGATCGATGTCCGAGCCGTTGTTGAGGATGGGGGCGCGGGGGCCGCAAAGCGCCCCAGGCCCCGCCGCCCGGGCGCACGTGGGGTGAGCGGTGCCGGAGCCGTTGTTGAGGATGGCGGCCTCGATGCGGCGGATGTCCATGCCGTCGAGGCCGATGTCGAGCATGCCGTGACGTTCGCCCGCGGCCGTCACGTGGTTCCAGAGCGCCTCGTGGTCCATGCCGGGGCGGGTGTAGACCTCGAAGCCCAGCTCTCCGGTCCAGCCGGTACGCGTGATCAGCACCTGCTGCCCGCCCATCGCGACCTCGCGAGCGTCGAAGTAGCGAAAGCTCTCCGGCATGCCGTCGTCGCTGGCCTCGGCAAGCACGTCGAACGCCTTCGGCCCCTGGACCTGGTGGACCCATGATTGGGGATCGACGATCTCGACGTCCATGCCGAGGCCGTGGGCGCGCGCCCAGCCGATGAAGTCGCCGTCGGCCTGCACGTACCAGAACCGGTCCTCGGAGAACCGAATCAGGATGCCGTCGACCAGAATCCCGCCGTCGGGCCAGCAGGCCACGCCGTAGGCGCAGCGCCCGGGCTTCATCGTCGACACGTCGCGGGTGAACAGGCGATCGAGAAGGCGTTCGGCGTCCGGTCCGCGGAACTCGGTGGCGAGCTCGCCGGTGTCGAGCCGCACGACGCCCTTGCGCAGCGTCCAGTAGGCCCGGAACCGGCCGGCGTTGGTCATGGAGACCGGCATCATGCGCCGGTTGTAGACGACCCACGTGGCATTGTTCGCGAGTGCGTGGCGGTAGAATGGCGAGCGTCCGTGGCCGTAGTTCCAGCCCGGTTCCGGCAGCGAGCAGACGAGCTCGCGCCGGGCGACGAGATGACGAGTCATGGGTGCTCCTTGTACGAGGTTCCCGCGCCCGGAAAACGGGCGGGGGAACCTGCGCAGGCGGATGAACTGCGGCGACACTGTAGCGCAGGGCGCGGCTCGACAGTTCGAGTCCGGTCCGCTTCCCGTAGTTGTATCGGGGTTTCAGTACTGCCCCGCCGTGCCCCGTCCCACCACCTTCACCCGCTTGTTCTTCGTGTACTGCTCCGGGTCGACGACCTTGATGACCACCTGGTTGACCTTCAGCTTGTTGGTCTTCGTGAGATTGGTGTGCAGGCTCTGCGCGATCTCCGTCGCAACCGCCTTGACATCCCTGGTGCGGTTCTTCTCGCTGAGCACGACCAGCACGTAAGGCCCGCGATTGTCGAAGGTCTCGAGCTTGAACTCGTCGATCAGCTTGTTCCGCACCAACCGCTTCATGTGCTTGTCGATGGCGGGCCTGAGAATCTTGACGTCGGTCAGGTAGGAGAACACGAACGCCTTTCCGATGATCTTGTTGACCTTGGCGAGCTCGATCTCGGAGACGTGCAGGTCGAATCCCGACCACAGTCGGCCGCTCACCGATATGTCGGCGCGGGTCCGCTTCCTCGACTTCGAAAAGCCGGTATCCGCCATGTACTCGGACCGGAAGAATGCGCTGTAGGGCATGACCAGGCTGCCCACCGTGACGCCCTCGATTTCCCTTTCCTGGAGCAGAACCCGGACCTCCTGCTTGATGGACTGATAGGTCCAGATGTAGGTAACGAAGCAGAACAGGACGACCAGGTAAACCACTCGCTTGACCGTGAACAGACCCAGAAACGCTTCGCGAGGACGGTGTCGCAGGTGTGCGACGTTTCCCGCGGTCGCCCGAAGCTGCACGAGCTGGGCGCGGCGGTCGGGCGCGGTGACGAGGAGAATGCACAGGACGGCCAGCACGAAGGCGGCCAGGGGAACGAAGGGTGCGAAATCGGCCATGGTCAGTCCAGTCCGAGCAACCGCCTGCGTTCGCGGGCCCAGCGGGTGACCAGGTGGTCGACGGCCAGCGCCATGAACGAGACGCACAGACCCAGCACCACACCCTTGCCGATGTTGGTCTCGGAAAGGGCCTTGAAGATCTGCTGGCCGAGATCGATGGTGCCGACGAAGGCCGCGATGATGACCATCGAGAACGCGAACATGATGGTCTGGTTGACGCCGAGCATGATATGGGGGATGGCGACCGGGAGCTGCAGGTGCACGAGCCGCTGCCGGGTGTTGCACCCGGCCATGGTCGCCGCCTCCTCCAACTCCGGTGCGATGGCCCTGATGCCCTCCACCGTGTAGCGCACGGCGGGGATGATGGCGTAGACGATGACCGCCATGATCGCGGACAGGTCGTTCACCTGGAACAGCATGATGACGGGAAGAATGTAGATGAACGACGGAAAGGTCTGGAACGTGTCGCACCAGAACAACGCCGTCTTTGCCCGTCTCTCGTCGAGCGCGCTCCAGATGCCGACGGGAATCCCCACCACGATGCAGATGAAGGTGGCGAACACCACCATGTAGGCGGTGATCATGGCCCGGTCCCACCATCCGGCCAGGCCGACGAACACCAGAAAGGCGAGGGTCAGCAGCGCGGAGTAGTACCCCCCGAGGATCAGTCCCAGACCGGCGACGAGGAGCAGCACCGAGGGGTAGGGCATGTACAGAAGGGCGTCCCTCAATGGCGCCAGCACGTTGGTGATCAGGACGTAGCGAAAGGCTTCGAGGCCGGCCGACCAGTTGAGGACGATCCAGTCCACCAGGCCGTCCCAGGTCTTGGCGTAGGTGATGGTGAGGTCGCGCGGCACCTTGTGGAGAATGGGAAAGTACTGTGCCAGCACCCAGGCGGCGGCCACCAGGACCACCATGAGAATGGGATACCGGAAGCGCCTGTGGAAAGGCAGGTTGGCGGAGTAATCGCGCTTCTTCTCGGCCCAGGCCCTCGAGAGGCCGTCGAGCACCACCGCGAGGAGCACGATCGCCACCCCGATCTCGAGCGACTGGCCGAGCTTGAGCGATTGCAGCTTGTGGAGCAGTCGGTAACCCAGTCCCGACGCACCGATGAACGCCGCGATGACCACCATCGCCAGACACTGCATGATGACCTGGTTGACGCCGAGCAGCAGCTCGTTGCGCGCGCTCGGGAGCTGCACCCGGAACAGGAGCTGGAAGCTGGTGCAGCCGCTCATCTTTCCCGCTTCCACGATCTCCGGCGACACCTTCTGAAGCCCGAGCAGGGTCAGGCGCACCATCGGCGGCACCGCGAATATGATGGTGGCGATGACCCCCGTCTGGTGGCCGATGCCGAAGAACACCACCACCGGAATCAGGTAGGCGAAGTGCGGCAGGGTCTGGGCCACGCTCAGTATCGGGAGCATCGCGCGCTCGACCCACTTGTGCCGGTAGGCGAGGATGCCGATGAACAGGCCGATGACGATGGAAATGGGCACCGCCGCCGCCAGCAGCGCGAGGGTCTCCATGGCGTACTTCCACAGTCCGAAGATGGCGAAGTACATGACGGTGCCGCCCGAGAGAATGGCCAGCTTCCAGCCCCGGAGCGAATACCCGAGGATGAAGGCGATCACCATCAGCGCGGTCCAGGGCGGTGTGCTCAGACCGAAGCCCTTGGACCCGCCGCGCAGGATGTTGTCGAAGATGTCGATGAGATCCTTGAGGCGCTTGGAGATGAACCGGGTGACCACCGAGAAGCCGAGGTCTTCGCGCATGAACTCGAACGTCTGATCCAGCATCAGGTCGATCGGCACGAGCTCGGTGTACTTCTCCTTGCCGGCATCGCCCAGGGTGTCGATGCTGCTCTTCTCCAGGTGCAGCGGAAGCTCGTCGAGGGATTGAGGCAATAGCCCCAGGAACTTGGCCAGAATCAGCGCGAGCACGATCGCCCCCAGCCACGCGTACCCCTTCAACCGGCGCTCCGGGGGCAGACCGTGAAGGAGAGCTTGCTTCATCGGCTCGAAACGGCGCGGTCTCAGGTCGGCTCGGTCCTGGCGGGGAAGAGGACCTTCAGGACGTGCGCCTGGTGCAGCACGCCGACCACCTCGTCCCCGTCGTCGACAACCGGCACCGGCAGGTGCTCGCCGAGCACGTACTCCACCACGTTCTCGATGCGGTCGGTCACGTTGACCGCCCGGTCGGCCACCTTCTCGTCGTCACTCGGCGGCTCCATGAGCGAGCCGACCCGCAGCACCTTCTCGCGCGGCACATCGCTGGTGAATCTGGAGACATACTCCGTCGCGGGGTTGAGCACGATGTCCTCGGGCTTGCCGATCTGCTCGATGCTGCCGTTGAACATGATCGCGATGCGATCCGCGAGCCTGAGCGCCTCGTCGAAATCGTGGGTGATGAAGACGATGGTCTTCTTGAGCAGGGACTGGAGGCGCAGGAACTCGTCCTGCATCTCCTTGCGGATGAGCGGGTCGAGCGCCGAGAACGGCTCGTCGAGAAACCAGATGTCAGGCTCGACCGCGAGCGATCGCGCGATGCCCACCCGTTGCTGCTGGCCGCCGGAGAGCTCTCGCGGAAAGTTGTTCTCACGGCCCTCCAGCCCGACGAGAGCGATCATCTTTCGCGCCCGCTCCACGTATTCGCGGCGCTTCATGCCCCGCATCTGCAGCGGGAAGGCGATGTTCTCGAGCGCGGTGCGATGGGGCAGCAGGGCGAAGTTCTGGAACACCATGCCCATCTTGCTGCGCCGCAGGCCGATGAGCTCCTTGTCGCCCATCGCGAGGAGATTCGCGCCCTCGATCTCCACCGAGCCGGAGGTGGGCTCGATGAGCCGCGAGAGACATCGAACCAGGGTCGACTTGCCCGACCCCGACAGGCCCATCACGATCAGGGTCTCGCCGGGGCTGACGTCCAGGGTGACGTTGTTGACCGCGGCGACCACCCCTTCGCGGTCGAGGATGGAGGGCTCCACCACGCCATCGCTGTCGGTACGCAGATCCGCGGGGTTGAGACCGAAGATCTTGTACAGCGATCGACAGCGGATGACGGGCTCGGACATGGTTCCTCGTCGTTAGGTCCCGGCCGGCTCGCAACGATGATACAAGAAAGGCGGGGAACCACCATCGGGACCGGACCCGCTGGTGGTTCCCCGCAATATCGCATGGCTAGTGACCGATGCGATGCCCACAACGCTGCATGATCAGCGCCTACTGCGATGCGTAGAGCCAGGGGCTCCAGGCGTCCTCGTTCTCTTCGATCCACCGCGCCGCCGCCTCGTCATGCTCCATCTCCTCGACGTCGACGAACATGGCCATGGTGCCCACGTGGTTGGTGGTGAAGTTGATGCGGGTCAGGGCCTTGTAGGCGGCCGGCCACTTGACCGGCATCCCGTGCCACGCGGCCTTCTTCAGGTAGCCGCCGGCGGGGCTGCCGCAATCGTTGGTGGCGTCGGGATTGATGCCCCAGCTCGCGTCGGTCTTGCACTTCTCGTCGAACGCCGGGAACTCGATGAACGAGCCGCCGTAGAGTGCGTCGGTGAAGTTGGGCGACCAGTTGAACATGACGATCGGCTTGTTCTGCTTCGCCGCCGCCTCGAGCTCCGCCCAGAGCGCCGCGGCACCGCCGACGTTGATCTGGATGAAGTTCATGCCGAGCGCATCGATGCGCGCCGGGTCGTGCAGCCACTCGACGGGCCCGTCGACGTAGACGCCCTTGCCCCCGGAGTCGGCTCGCGCGAACATCTCCGAGCAGGCGGCCAGCGCCTCCCAGTCCGGGAGGCCAGGGCAGTGCTCCTCGACATAGGTCGGATACCACCACTCTTCCCGGGTCACCGCGTCGTGGGTGCCGGCATCGAGGATGCCGCCCTTGTCCAGGGCCGCGTTGAAGGACGTCGCGAAGGAGCCCTCCCACACTTCCAGCTCGATGTGGGCGTCGCCGATGCGCACCGCCTCGTAGACCGCCTGGCTGTCGGTCGACGTGTACTCGACGCTGCAGCCGATCTTCTCGAACAACTGACCGACCACGTGGGACATCACGATCTGGCTCGACCAGTTGTGGGTCGGGATGATGATCGGATCCGACGAACCACAGTCAGCGTTCGCGGTGCCGGCCATCCCCAGTCCGCCGATCAGTACCGCAGCCACCGCTCGTTTCGAAAACAGTTTCATTGCGCCACCTCCTCACTTGTGAGTGCTTGCTTGTTCCAACTCTCCATAACGTGCCGGCATTGCGCCACAATTCAGGTTACGAGTTGTATGTGAACCGCGGGCAAACCACGGGTGAACTTGTTGTGAATAATTGTGAAGTATTGTTAAAAACATTGCATTCAAAATATGATAAAAGGGATGCACGTGGACGATGAGGACACTCGGGAATTGGCGAGCGACTCGACCCATGTGCTGATTGTCGAGGACGACGAAGTTGCCCGGACCAAGCTCGCGGGTTATCTGGAAACCGCCGGATACAGGGTAAGCGAGGCAATCGACGGCCGGGGGTTGCGCGAGGTTCTGGGCGGCGATCGGGTGGACCTCGTGTTGCTCGACATCAACCTTCCCGGAGAGGATGGTCTGGAGCTCACCCGGTTCATTCGTTCGAGCCGTGACGTGGGCATCATCCTCGTCACCGGACGCACCGATGACGTCGACCGGATCGTCGGACTCGAGATCGGGGCCGACGACTACGTCACCAAGCCGTTCAATCCGCGGGAGCTCCTGGCCCGGGTCAAGACCCTGCTGCGCCGGACGGGAACCCGCGCTCCGCCGGTGTCCGAGACCCTGACGTTTTCCGGATGGCGGTTCGATGTCCGTTCGCGCCGGCTCGTGTCTCCCGGGGGCGACAAGGTGGCGCTCACCCGGGCGGAGTTCGAGCTTCTGAGTGCGCTGGTCGCACACCCGGGGACCGTCCTTACCCGGGAGCGGCTACTGGGATGCATCACCCATCGGTCGTGGGACCCGGGCGATCGCACGGTGGACGTGCTGGTTCGAAGACTGCGCCGGAAGCTCGAAGGCGACCCGAAATCGCCGGAGCTCATCATCACCGTGCACGGTGAAGGCTACATGTTTGCCGCGGAGGTCTCTGGACGTTGAGTCCGCTGCGTTCCGTCCAGCTTTGTCCAGTAGGCGCGCAATTCCGCGGTTGAGCTCTCGAACAGCTCGACGAACGCATCGAAGTCCCGCGCGATTTCGGAGCCCGCCTCCTTCCTGGCGCAGATCTCGAGTCCCTGGGCACGATTTTCCAGCGCACTCAGTCCCAGGCTGGCAGCGCTGCCCTTCAGGTTGTGGGCGATATAGGCAACCGTGGACCAGTCCTCGCCTTCCACCGCATGAGCGAGCTGTTCGACCCTGCGGGGGACGCCGTCGAAGAACGTGTCCACCATGCGACCGGTCTTCTCCGGACCGAGAATCATGTAGTCGTCATCGAGAACGCTGCGATTGAGCACCACGTGGCGATCATCGTCCGGTGCGTGCTGCACCGGCACCACCACCCCGCGTTTCCGACGCAGCACGACCTGCGCCAGCGCTTCGGCAAGGCGTTCCGGGGACACCGGCTTGCCGACGAAGGCATCCATCCCGGCATCCAGAACGTCGGCAATTTCGTTCTGGAACACATGCGCCGACATGGCGATGATCGGCAGCTCGCTCGTGGCGGACCCGTCGAGGTTGCGAATGCGTCTGGTCGCCTCCACCCCGTCGATTCCGGGCAGGGAGATGTCCATGAGCACGACGTCGACGTGCTGGTCGCGCACCGTCTCGACCGCTTCTTCCCCGGTGGTGACTACGGTCGCCTCGTGTCCCATGTGATCGAGGAACCCCTCCACCACGATCGCGTTGATCTCGTTGTCCTCGACGACCAGCACCGACAGGACGCCCAGTTCGGGCTGACTCAACGGGAGCTCGAACGGGGAGGTGATGATGGCGTCCGCGTCGCCCTCGTCCATTCGGGCGTCGAAGAAGAACCGGCTCCCCCGGCCCGGTTCGCTCGAGACCGAGAGGGTGCCGCCCATCGCTGCGACCAGCCGGCGCGAGATCGCGAGCCCGAGTCCCGTGCCGCCCTGCCGGCGCGAGCTGCGCGGATCGACCTGATAGAAGGGTTCGAACAACCGTTGCTGCTCCGCGTGGGGAATGCCGGGGCCCGTGTCCTCGATTTCGAAATGCAGGGTCACCTCTCCGCCGGTGATTTCGCCCGCCTTCCCGATCGTCAGCGCAACCAGTCCCCGCTCGGTGAACTTGAGCCCGTTACCGATCAGATTGAGCAGTATCTGGCTGAGCTTGCCGGCGTCGCCGCGGACGAACTCCGGCACGTCGCCGGCAATTCGCGTCTCGAGCCTGAGGCCTTTCTCGGTCGCGCGGAACCGCATCAGCGCCTGGATGTCCTCGACCAGTTGACGCAGGTCGAAATCGCGCGGCTCCAGGAGGATCTCCCCCGTCTCGATCTTCGAATAGTCGAGGATGTCGTTGAGGATGCCGAGCAGCGTCTGGCTCGATGACTGGATGACCGCGAGCCTTGCCCGCTGGTCGTCGGACAGGGCGCTGTCGCCGACGATGCGCAGCATGCCGAGGATGCCGTTCATCGGGGTGCGGATTTCGTGGCTCATGGCCGCGAGGAACTCGCTCTTCGCCTGGTTGGCGCTCTCCGCCCGCTCTCTCGCCCTCGCGTGGTTGTCGGCCTCGATCTGCAACCGGGCGTTGGCATCGGAGAGCTGCGCGGTGCGTTCCGCAACCAGCACCTCCAGCTCGCTCTTGTGCCGCCGGAGCTCCGCTTCCGTTCGCTCGCGTTCGCGTTCCAGCTCGCGCTTGACGACCCCCTGCTCGCGAAAGACCTTCACCGTTTCCGCCATCTCGGACAGCTCGTCGGCTCCGCTGGTGTGGACCACCACGTCGAGGTCGCCCCGAGCGAGCTTCTGCATGACTCCGGCCAGGGCCTTGAGCCGTGCGATGACGTTGCGCTGCACGTACAACCAGAGAATCAGCCCCGCCACCGCGAGGACCACCACGGTCTGGATGAGCAGGGTGACGAGCCCTGCATCCACGGCTTCCGTCGCTCCCGCCGCGGCGTCTTCGGCGAGAAGCTGCGACTCGTCGACCAGCTCCACGATGAAGTCGCCGAGGGATTCGGAGAGCGCACGGTTCGCGCCGGTGAGGGTTTCGATCTCGGTGTCGAGCATCAGAACCTGGCGCCGCAGGCCCGACAGGTTGTCCGGGCCGGCGGCGTCGGAGTCCAGCAACGTCTGCAGGAACTCCCCGGCCTGCTTCAGGCGGACCGGATCCGATATGCCGTCCACCCGCCGTTTCAGTATCCGGAGATTCTGACCGAGCGCGCTCTCGATCCACGCCACCTCGTCACCGGTGCCGGCTCGCGAGAGCTGATTGAGCAGCAGGCCGACCTGCGACGCGCGCAGCCGCAGCTCGAACATGCGTTCCATCAGGAACACGTCCTTCTCGTAGAGTCGGTCGAGTGCGTCCAGGCTTTCCTCGATGCGGTCCTGGGACTCCACCAGTTCATAGAGACTGGAAATCACCACGGTGGTCCCGGCAGCCGCGTTGGACACCAGAGTCTCGGAGAGGTCGGACAACCCCTGGGCCGCTTCGAGCGATTGCCCGATGGTTTCGGTCAGACGCGCGGTGGCGTCGATGCGGGCTGCCACCAGTTCGTTCTGCGCGTTCAGGTTCTCGCGCAGGCGCTCGGCGGTGACACGCAGCGTCTCCAGCTCGGTGTCGGAGTAGCCGTATTCGACGCTGCGGTCGAGCGCCTGCCGGAGACGCTCCGCCAGCTCGAACAGGGCGGCGGCCTCGGTCGCGCGTTCGGTCTCGGTGGCCGCATTGGTGAGCCGCGGGCTGCGTGCGACAATGCGCCCGGCAATCTCCGCTGCCAGGCGGGCGTCGGATACCGCCGGCATGGCCCGCTCGACGATCGTCGTCTGAGCGGTTTCCACGTCGTTGAGAATCCACCATCCGACACCGCCGGACGCCAGCGACAACGCGGCGATTCCGGCGAAGGCGAGAAACAGTCTTGTGGCGATGCCAAGCTTCATCGAGGCGACACCGGTGTGCGATCCCGAGTCTATCCCTTGTTGCGCGTTCGTGGGGCGCACCCCGCGTCGTGGGGCGAGGCTGCGCCCCCTGGTGGCGCGTTGGGGGGCCCCCCCCCGGGTGGTGGGGCGAGGCGGCGCCCGGGACCGACGAGGCAGGCGGTGCCCTCCTGGGAGCCATCCACGGTCCGCGAACCCGCGCCCGCTGTCGTGCAAGGAACTTCGGGGCGATTCGCGCGCGCAGGCCGCCTCCAGTCGTCATTTCCGCGGAAGCGGAAATGATGCCATCGACAGCGCCGTGGCTGCGGCAACTACCGTCATTCCCGCGAAGGCGGGAATCCACGAGAGCCGAGGCGGCAGGGAAACTTCCATGCAAGCGCGGGCCTCTTGCCCGCATGGAGAACCGTGGGCCCCCCGCCTACTGCGGACAGGATGCCTGCTTGACGGGTGTTTTTCGGGGTGTCAGGGGAAGCCGCAAGGATCTCTTAACGCACTGATAAACATCATGTTATCGACTCTCTTCTTGTCGCGGCGATACGCTGCATCGCAGCCAAAATCCCGTAAACCGAAGAGTAGGAAGATACATGATCCCTCCCGGAAAAAAGCACTCCGTTCGCCTGTGCGCCACCTTCGTCAGG
>MKWU01001411.1_pt1 | contig 41527 bp, 29 predicted proteins | sample 809101 | NCBI WGS metagenome assembly MKWU01 (sample SAMN05860141, study PRJNA318959) | sponge metagenome | host: Aplysina aerophoba | place: Slovenia: Piran, Adriatic Sea, Gulf of Piran | collected 2013-05-07
CCCTCGATGGGGATCAGGCGGCGGCCGCGAGGGGTGTCCAGGCGGGGGATCGCGGCTAGCAGGCCGGCGGTGTAGGGGTGGGCGGGGTGTTCGAAGACGTCGTCGATCGGTCCGGTCTCGGCGGTGCGGCCTGCGTACATCACCAAAAGGCGGTGGGCGGTGCGGGCCACGACACCGAGATCGTGGGTTATCAGGATCAGAGCCGAATCGACAGCCTGGCGGGCCCGCTCCAAGACGTCGAGAATCTGAGCCTGGATGGTCACGTCGAGCGCGGTTGTCGGCTCATCGGCGATCAACACGTCAGGGTCGTTGGCGATGGCCATGGCGATCATCGCCCTCTGGCGCATGCCGCCGGAGAGTTCATGGGGATAGGAGTCCACCCGCCGGGCCGAGTCGGCGATACCCACAAGGTCCAACAGCCCCGCGGCGCGCCGGATCGACTCTTGACGCTTGAGTTTCTGGTGGACGCTGACTCCCTCGGCGATCTGCTCGCCGACCGACATGACCGGGTTGAGCGAGGTCATCGGGTCCTGGAAGACCATCGACATCGCCGATCCCCGCAACCGCTCGAGTCGCTTCTCAGGCATTCCCAAAAGTTCCTGCCCGCGGTGGCGGATCGACCCGCTCACCCTCGCGTTGGGTGGGAGCAGTCCCATCGCTGCCAGGACACTGACCGACTTTCCCGAACCGGACTCTCCGGCGATTGCCAGCACCTCGCCCTCATGCACATCCCAAGACACCCCTCGGACTGCCTGCACAACGCCATCGTCGGTAGGGAACTCGACGGCCAGATCGCGCACCGACAAGATCGCAGTCGGATCCGCCTCGCCGCTGCTCAACGGGTCGCCGCTGTTCATTGTGGTCGCCTCTGGCGGGTGGCGCGCCTTTGGCGGGTGGCGAGCCTTTGGCGAGGATCGAGCCTTTGGCGGGGATCGAGCCTTTGACGGGTGGCGCGCCTCTGGCGGGTGGCGCGCCTCTGGCGGGTGGCGCGTCTTTGACGGGGATCGAAGGCGTCGCGCAGGCCGTCACCCACGAAGTTCACGCAGAGCACCAGCGCGATCAGCACCGCGCCCGGCAGGTAGAAGAGCCACCAGCGCGTGCGTGCGGCATCACGGCCCTCGTCCACCAGCGCCCCCAGCGATACCTCAGGCGGTTGGATGCCGAACCCGAGGAAGGCCAGCGCCGTCTCAACAAGGATCGCCGTGGCCACCGTGAGCGTGGCATAGACGACCACCGAGCTCATGACGTTGGGGATTAGGTGGCGGAAGATGATTCGTGTGTTGGAGGCCCCCAATGCGGCGGCGGCCTCGATGTACTCCTTCTCGCGGATCGAGAACACTTCACCCCGCACCACCCGAGCCAGCGGCGCCCACAGGAACAACCCGATCACCACGGCCACGAACATGAGCGAACTCCCGCCGACGGCGCGGGTGCGGGTTGCCAACACCATCAGCACCGGCAGCAGCGGCAGAATCAACAGGAAGTCGACCAACAGTCCCACACCGGCGTCCACACGGCCCCTGAACCAACCCTGTACCGCACCCAGAACCGTCCCCAGAACCGTGGCGATCGCCGCCACCACCATGCTGACGTGGATCGAGACCCGCAGCCCCCGCATCGACTGGGCGAACATGTCGTGACCGATCGTGTCGGTGCCGAACCAGTGATCCGCCGAGGGTCCCTGCGACAGGTCTCTGGAGAGCTCCTTGTAGTTCCAACCCGTGAGCGGCTCGGCCATGAAGGTCAGCACGTAGCCGGCCAGGGCCACGACCAGTGCGCCGACCGCGAAACGGTGCGAGAAGAAGCGTCCCGCCACCGTGCGCCACTGCGAGCGGGGCACCACCTCAGAGACGAACGCCGGACGGCTCGGATCATCCATGGCGAACCCTCGGATCAAGCAGGCCGTACACCAGGTCGGTGAGCAGGTTCACGGCGATCACCGAGACTCCCACCGCCAACAACCAGCCCTGAGAGACGGCCACGTCCCCGTCGAGCAGCGAGTCCAGGAACAGGCGGCCCATGCCCTGCCAGTTGAACACCACCTCGGTCACCACTGTGCCGCCTATGAGCGTGCCGAAAGTCAACCCCGTGTAGCTCACCACAGGCAGCAGGGCGTTGCGGAGTGCATGGCGGGTGATCACCCTGCTTCGAGGCACGCCCTTGGCGCGGGCAGTACGGATGTAGTCGCTCTCCAGCACGTCCAACATCGCCGAACGCTGAAAGCGGCTGGTGGCTGCAAGCTGGATCAGGATCAGCGTCAGCGCGGGCAGGATGATGTGCCCGGCCCGGTCCGCCCAGGTGCCCCAGAAATCAGCGTCGAGACGAGGAGACTGCTCACCGATGGTGAAGAAGACCCGCCGTCCCCACCAGTCGTTGAAGCGGATTCCCAAGTCTTTGAGCACCGCCCCGAGCCAGAACACGGGCATGGCGAAGAACAGGAACGCGAAGAAGGTCGACACGTTGTCGAAGACGCTGTATTTCCGCACCGCGCTGACCACTCCGACCGCCACCCCGAAGATCACCGAGATCACCGTGGCTGCAATCACCAGCCGCATGGTCACTGGAATGGCCTCGCCCAAAAGGGTTGTGACCGCGCGGCCGTTCTCGGTGGAGGAACCCATGTCGCCGCGCACCAGGTCGCCCAGCCAGTTTCCGTAACGCTCGATCAACGGCTTGTCCAGACCGAGGGAGGCTTCGAGGCGGGCGACCTGCTCTGCGCCGCCGGGTTGGGACAACAGGAAGACCCGCTGCTCGGCGATCGGGTCCACCGTCGCAACCAGCAGGAACGCCACCAGGGTCGCGAAGAACAGGACCGGTATGGAGATCAGCAGCTTGCGTGTTGCGTACCCGAGCACTGAGCCGCCACGTTATATCCCCGACGAGTAGGGGCGCGTCCAGACCGTCGGTCACCGGAGCACCGTCGGCCCAAAGAGCACCGTCGGTCACCAGAGCACCGTCGGCCCAAAGAGCACCGTCGGCCCAAAGAGCACCGTCGGTCACCAGAGCACCGTCGGCCCAAAGAGCACCGTCGGTCAGGAGAAGGACCACTGCTCAAGGTTCCAGGTGAAGCTCTCCAGGGTGGGATTGTCCTCGAGATTGTTGAGGGTGTCGTTGTAGGCCAGGAAGAACGGAAGCTGGTAGACCGGGACGTTGGGCAGTGTCTGCCACATCAGAGCGTCAGCCTCGTTGAGCAGTTCTGCCTGCCGATCGAGGTCCAAGGTGAACGTCGATTCGGTCAGCAGGTCGTTGACCCGGTCGTCGACGTAAGCGCCGGGGTTGCTCGCGCTGCCGCTCCCGAACACCTGCATGGTCGAACTGGCAGGCAGCGGCCCGCCGACCCAGGCGAAGATCACCAGGTCGAAATCACCCGGGGGGTCTGGCGGATCGTTCTCGGAACCGAACACCGGGCCGAATATCTCCCCGCCGGGCAGGTTGTCGATGGTCACCTCGATCCCCGCTTCGCCCAGTTGGCTCTGCACGAGTTCCTGAAACTGTTCCCGCCGGGAATTCCCTCCGGTGGTGCGGATGCGCAGGCTCAGCCGCCGCCCGTCGCGGGCGTAGACCCCGTCGTCGCCTTCGGTCCAACCGCCCTGCTCCAGCGCGGCCCGCGCTGCTTCGACGTCGCGGGTGCGGAACTCGGCGGGCGTGTTGTCCTGGTACTGCGGCTGACCGTTCACGAAGACCCGATTGCCCAGCGGCTCAGCGCTGTCGGAGAACGGACGCATGAGTGCGGTCACGATCAGTTCGCGGTCGAGCGCCAGGGCGATTGCACGCCGAGCCTCCAAAGGCACCGTCGCAGTGTTGAAGGTGATGTGCTCCCAGGTGGGGCCGAAGGTGATCGTGGAGGCCACGCCGTCGAGGGCTCCGATCTGATCCACCAGGTCGACCTGCGGCTGGGGATAGATCACGTCGACCTCACCGTTCTCGAGGGCGAGCGGAAGGTTGCCGACATCGCTGATGAATCGGAACGTCACTTCGTCGATGTGGGGGCCGTCGCCGAACCAGGTCGGGTTGGGCACCAGGGTAAGGTCGCTGCCCGGGTTGTATTCGTCGACCTGGTAGGGGCCGGCGGCCAACATCGGGTCCCCTTTGAAACCCTCGGTCCAGTCTAGGCCGAGGTGCGCGGGTGGGAACGGGCCCGAGAACAGCGCGATGTACTCGACGAAGGGCTGACCCTCGGGCCAGCTCAGCCGCACGGTCTTGTCGTCCACGACCTCGAGTTCGGCGCTGTCGAAACCGGCGGTCGCGGCGCAGTCGTCTTCGGGGTCGTTGCAGTTCTCGAAGTAGAACTCCAGGTCGTCGGAGCTGACGGGGGTCCCGTCGCTCCAGTTGGCGTCGGCGCGCAGTCGGTACTCCACGACCAGCGGGTCTTCGTTGACGATGGTCGGGAGCGTCTCGCAGAAGTACGGCTCGAATGTGGAGTTGGGAAGGGTGCGTGTGCAGGTCGGCCAGACGGCGCGGATGACCTGTCGTCCGGCCAGGAGGTTGTCGCCGGCGGTCAGGTTGTTGAAGTTGGTGAGTTCCTGCTCCAGACCGATGACCACCGAGGTGGGTTCGCTCGACGGTTCAGCGGCGGTGGTCGTAGTGGTCGTGGCCCCGTCAGGCGATTCGGCACCGGGTTGGTCGGGTTGGTCGTTGTCGCCGCAGGCGACGGCCAGCAAGGTCAGCGCGGTCACGATCCCAACCCAGCGAAACGACCTGTGCCGTTTGAACCCGGCGTGCTGTTTGATCCCGGCGTGCCGGGCGGACCCGGCGTGATGTGTGATCCCGGCGTGCCGGGCGGACCCATTGTGATTGTGTCGCTTCATCGAAGTCGCATCCTTCGTCGGTGGCGTGCGGGCAGCCCACGTTAGCCTGCAAGTCACCCTCAGAGGGTGCAACGACGACCGGAGCGCGCTGCGCAGATCCTGTGAATCACTTCCGGCGGACCAGGGCCGTCAACTCGGATTGTTTGTTGCGGAGTCGCAGCGCCCAGTCTTGCAGGGTCTGTCGGATCGAGTCTTCCCAGCCCAAAGCGGCCACGGGCTGGTTCAACACCTCGGTTGTGCTCGGCAGGGGGTCGAGGCCGGCGATGACTGTCGGTTCGAAGTCGATGGTGGGTGTCGGGTCGTTGTCGGTGCGGACCTCCGCAGCGCTGGGCAGCCGGTCCTCGGGGTGCCCGAACAGTGCGGCCACGCGGCGAGGATCGGTCGGATCGGCGAGGACCGCGGCAAGGTCGCCGGCCAGGTCGGCGCTGCAACCGAGCAGCGCGAGAGCCGGTGCCGACCATTCGACGGTCGGGTCGATCACGATCCCCGTTGCACACTCGGCAACCACCAGTGCCACACCGACGATGTCGTCGCTGCGGTCGAGGGTGGAGCGGTCCCGCAGGCGCTGCGGTGTGCCCCTTGTGCGAGGGCTCGACGCCGGCCCGGCTGCGTCGAAGTCGGCGATCCAGAGACCTCCGTCGGGGGCCATCACAATGTTCGCGGGCTTGACGTCGCCGTGGACCACGCCGTGCTCGTGGATCTCGGCGAGCGCCGCGGCGATCCGGGCGCCGACCCCGCGGCACTCCGGCTCGCTGAGCCGACCCCGCTCCGCCAACACGTCAGCGAGGCTCCCGTCGCCGGCGACGGTCTCAACGACCGCCGGGTCGTAGGGGTCGCCGCCGCGATCCAGCGGGCCTGGAGTGGGGACCACGCCGGGGCCCTGCACCAAGCCCAGGACAGCGCGCTCAAGGGCGGCCCGGTTGACGGGAGACACTTTGCGATGGTTGGATGACATTGCAAAGCACAGAATAACAACAGATATGCTTAATCACATGACTGAGTTGGCGGCGCTGCGCTCGACCCGCAGGCAAATCACCGCTTGAGGCCTCCGGGCGCAAGCTACGATCGTCGCCCGTGAAGCAGGTATCGATCGGTCTACTCGGATGCGGCAATGTCGGCAGTGCGTTCGTGTCGTTGTTGGAGCAGCGACGGACCACCATCTCGGCGCGCACGGGCGTTGAGCTTCGGGTGACACGCGCAGCGGTCCGCTCGCTCAACAAGGACCGCGGACTCAAACTGCCCGCAGGCGTGTTCACCGACGACGCTGCGTCTGTGGTCGAAGATCCGGACGTCGACATCATCGTCGAGTTGATCGGTGGGGTCGATGAGCCGCTGGAACTGCTTCGCCGCGCGGTCGAACTTCGCAAACCGGTGGTGACCGGCAACAAGGCTCTGCTCGCGTCCCACGGCGCTGAACTGTTCGCGGCGGCCGACGCCGCCGGCGTCGATTTCCTCTTCGAGGCCGCAGTAGCCGGCGGGATACCCCTGATGCGACCGCTGAAGGCTTCGCTCGCAGGTGAACCCGTCCGTCGGGTGATGGGGATCATCAACGGCACCACCAACTACATCCTGACCAGGATGACCGACGCTGGCATCGACTATCGGACCGCGCTCGGCGAGGCGCAGGAGCTCGGCTATGCAGAGGCCGATCCGACCGCTGATGTGGAGGGGTACGACGCCGGCGCAAAAGCCGCGATCATCGCCTCGATCGTCTTCGGCTCGGTGGTGCAGTCAACCGACGTGTACCACGAGGGGATTTCGAACATCACCGCCGAGGACATCTCGGTGGCGGACCGAATGGGATTCGCCGTCAAGGCCATTGCCGTCATCGAGGCGTTCGGGGACAACATCAGGAACCACCCGGAGATAGCGATCCGGGTCCACCCCGCGCTCGTCGTCAAGTCACACCCCCTCGCGGCCGTGCGCGACAGCTTCAATGCCGTGTTCATCGAGGGCGAAGCGGTCGGTGATCTGATGTTCTACGGGCGAGGTGCCGGTGGCCGACCGACAGCCAGTGCGGTCCTCGGTGATGTGGTCGACGCCGCCACCAACATGGTTCACGGCACACCGGGCCGGATCGGCGCCCTCGCACCCGCCCGGATCCGACCACTGGACGCCCTGAAATCGGCGTTCTACATGAGCCTCGCCGTCACCGACCGGCCGGGTGTGCTGGCCCAGGTCGCTGATGTGTTCGGCCGCCACGGCGTGTCGATCCAGTCGATGGAACAGCAGGGCCTCGGAGATCGTGCCCGTCTGATCTTCATTACCCACGACTCGGTGGAGGCAGCCGTGAAAGCCACGATGGCCGAGTTGCGGCACCTCGATGCAGTCGTCGACGTCCACTCCGCCATCCGGGTGATCGGTGGCGAGGGCTGACCATGGCCGTGCGCTACGGCAGTTCCCGCGGCAGAGCGCCGGAACTGGGATTCGCCGACGTCCTCCTCACCGGCTTGGCACCCGACGGTGGACTGTTCCTGCCGACCGATTGGCCGACCCTGCCTGCGCACACGGTTTCGACGTCGTCATCGTATGTGGATTTGGCCGCTGAGGTGATTCAGCCGTTCGTTGGCGGCGCGCTCAGCCGTGTTGACCTCCAGTCGATTCTGGAGGACGCATACGCCTCGTTCGACCATCCCGACGTGTGCCCCCTAGTGCAGCTCGACGACGGGCATCACCTCATGGAGTTGTTCCACGGACCGACCCTGGCGTTCAAGGACATCGCCCTGCAGGTGGTGGGCAGGCTGTTCGACCACGAACTCAAGTGCCGCCGGCAACGGGTGATGATCGTCGGCGCGACCTCCGGCGACACCGGCTCAGCCGCGATGGAGGCAGTGCGCGGCAGCGAGCAAGTCGACATCGTGGTGCTGTTCCCCCACGGCCGGACCACAGAGGTCCAACGCCGCCAGATGACCACCCTGAAAGACCCCAACGTCCATGCGGTGGCGGTCCAGGGAACATTCGACGACTGCCAGGACCTGGTCAAAGCGATGTTCGGCGACGAACCCTTCCGCGAGCGCCACAGTCTGGCTGCGGTCAATTCGATCAACTGGGCTCGGGTGATGGTTCAGATCGTCTACTACGTGTGGGCGGTCCAGCGACTCGGCCGTGGTGTGCAGGCAACTACTTTCTGTGTTCCCACAGGCAACTTCGGAAACGTCTTCTCGGGTCATGTGGCGGCGCGGATGGGCTTGAACGTTGACCGATTCCTGATCGCATCGAACCGCAACGACATACTCTCGCGCCTCATCGAGACGGGAGAGATGCGCGCGGAGGAAGTGGTGCCGACCCTGTCGCCGAGCATGGACATTCAGATCTCCTCGAACCTCGAGCGCCTGCTGTATGAACTGCTCGACGGCAACGGTGCAGCCACCGCCGAGCTGATCGCCGGGTTCCGCGACCACGGCCGTGCCGCGCTCACCCCGGCGCAGCATCAGCGCCTGACAGCCGCCTTCTCCGGTGACCGTATCGACGACTCGGAGACCCTGGCGATCATCAGCGAGGTCTACGACAGCCATGGCATGCTGGTCGACCCACACACCGCGGTGGGTATCGGGGTGGCCCAGCGCCATCGCCGAGCCGGCGAGCATGTCGTGTCGCTGGCCACGGCGCACCCGGCCAAGTTCGGTGACGCGGTGGAGCAGGCGACAGGAGTGCGCCCCGAATTGCCTCCCCACCTAGCCGACATCTTCGATAGCCGCGAAGATTATGCGGTGCTTCCCAACGACCTTGCGACCGTCGAGGCCTTTATTGACGGGCTCAGCGTGCGCGGTCTCGGCTGATGCGCGGGCTCAGCGTTGACGGGCTCAGTATTGACGGGCTCAGCGTGCGCGGTCTCGGCTGATGCGCGGGCTCAGCGTTGACGGGCCCAGTGTTGACGGGCCCAGTGTTGACGGGCTCAGCGTGCGCGGTCTCGGCTGATGCGCGGGCTCAGCGTTGACGGGCTCAGTATTGACGGGCTCAGTATTGACGGGCTCAGCGTGCGCGGTCTCGGCTGATGCGCGGGCTCAGCGTTGACGGGCCCAGTATTGACGGGCTCGGCTGATGCGCGTTCGGGTGCCGGGTTCCTCGGCCAATCTGGGTCCGGGGTTCGATGCGCTGGCGCTTGCCGTCGACCGCTACTACGAACTCACCGACGAGCCCCTAGAGGGGTTCGAGCCGGTCGGCACCGATGATCTCGTCTGGACCGCGCTGAAACGCACCGGTGCCTCCTTCGGGCGGTTGTGGTCGCGCAGCGAGCTGCCGATAGCGCGGGGGATGGGCTCGAGCGCGGCCGCCTGTGTCGGGGCCGCGTACCTCGGCTTCCGCAACGACGGACTGGACCACACCGCCGCGCGCCATGCCGCGTTCACGGTCGCCGATGAGATCGAGGGCCATCCCGACAACGCCGCGGCTTCGGCATACGGCGGGTTGAACCTTGCGGTCGGCGGCCGGATCCATACTGATGTTCCGTGCTTGGCGCCCGGTCAGTTCTACATGTGGATTCCGGCGAGCGTGTCGTTCACAGCCTCAGCCCGCGCGGTTCTTCCCGAGGCGCTTGACATTGTTGATGTGGTAACCCAGGCCGCTTCTTGCGCGGCGGTCTATGCCGGGCTGTTGAACGGGTCGTGGGATCTCATCGCGGGCGCCAACGGAGACCAGATACATGAGACGGCCCGGTTGAGCCTGCTGCCCGACTCAGCGGAAGTGGTGAGCAGGCTTCGGGCCGCCGGGCATGCGGCGTGGCTGAGCGGGTCCGGCCCCAGCGTCGGCGCGCTCATCGAGTCGGGCGGCGAGCAGATGCGCCCCGAACCCACCGGCGACTGGGTGGCCCTCGGAGTCGACACCACCGGCTGCGTTGAGGTGAAGGCCTTGGGCGGATGACAACTGCCACCTCCGCGCTGCTGCCTGAGCGCCTACCTGGGGTCGGGGAGTTGGTGCAAGTGCGGTCGCGGCGCTGGATCGCGGAGGGGGTGACTGAGTCGGGCGTGCCCGGCGAGTCGGCAAGCGTCCTGCTGGCTTGTGTGGACGACGACAACCAAGGCCAAGCACTGGAGGTGCTATGGGATTGCGAGCCGGATCGTTGGATTCTCAGTGACGAAGGATGGGCCGACTTGGCATCCAAGGGGCTCGATTCGCCGCGTTTGTTCGCGGCCTACCTCCACACACTTCGATGGAACTGCACCACGGCCACCGACTCACGGCTGTTCCAGGCACCGTTTCGAGCGGGCATCACCATCGACGCATACCAGATGGAGCCTCTGCGCAAAGCGCTGACGCTGCCTCGAGTGAATCTGCTCATCGCCGACGACACCGGTCTAGGCAAGACCATCGAGGCCGGCCTGATCGCCCGCGAACTGCTGTTACGCCGCAAGGCCAGGTCCATAGTGGTGGCTGCGCCGCCGTCGATGCTGGAGCAGTGGCGGAGCGAGATGGAGGAGCGCTTCGGCCTCGTGTTCGAGATCCTCGACCGCGCCTACGTGTCGCGGATGCGCCGTGAGCGGGGCTTCGGTGTCAATCCTTGGCGCACCCACAGCCGGTTCCTGGTGTCTCACAACCTGCTGATCGACCCGGCGTACACCGACCCGATGCGGGAGTGGCTCGGTGAGGCGCGGGCCGGGAGCCTGCTGATCCTCGACGAGGCGCACCATGCGGCGCCGTCATCGGGGGGCCGCTATGGAATCGAGACCAAGATCACGAGGGCCGTGCGCGATTTGGCCCACCGCTTTGGGCATCGGCTGTTCCTGTCAGCCACCCCCCACAACGGCCACTCCAACAGCTTCTCCACGCTGCTGGAGTTGCTCGACCCGTACCGGTTCACCCGCGGCGTGAAGGTGCGGCCCAAGACCGACCTCGAGCCGGTGATGGTGCGGCGCATCAAGGAGGATCTTCGCGAGATCCAGGGCGGCTTCCCCAAACGCAACGTGGTGCCGGTCGAGATCGCCGGTCTGCCCGACGACGCCCCGGAACTGGTCCTGTCGAGGTTGCTCGACGAATACCGCACAGCGCGCGAGCAGCGCTACGCGTCGGAGCCGACCCGGGTGCGCTTCGCCTCCGGGCTGATGGTCGTCGGTCTGCAACAGCGTCTGCTGTCCTCGGTCGAGGCCTTCGCTCGCAGCCTCAAGGTCCACCGCGAGACCGTTCAGCGCCACTGGGACAAAGCCCGTGGATCCACCCGTGATCAGCCTTCCGGTTCGCACATCCCGGACGTGAGAGACACCGCCGACGATCGGACACCCGGCTTCCTTCGACCTCCGGATGCCGACGACGAGCGAAGCGACTGGACGGCGGACGAGGTCGAGGCCGAAGAGGAGGCCCAGATCTCGTTGATCGACGCCGCGTCCGACCCGGTCGCCGCCCCCGAGGCGGTGGCCTGGGCCAACGAGCAGCGGCTCCTCGACCAGATGCAGAAGATCGCGGAGGACACGCGGCACATTCCCGACGCCAAGACGCTCTGGCTCATCGACTGGATCCGCGAGAACCAGGGCCCGGCCCTGCCCGCCCTCGGCCCCCCGCCCGAGTGGACGGATCGGCGAGTCCTGATCTTCACCGAGAACCGTGAGGGCACTAAGCGCTACCTCAAGTCGATCCTCGAGCAGGCCATCGAGAGCAGCCATCGGGCTGACGAGCGCATCGAGATCATCGACGGGCTCACCGGCCGGGCCCGCCGCCGCGAAGTGCAGCGCCGCTTCAACGCCGATCCCGCCAGTGAGCCACTGCGCATCCTGATCGCCACCGACGCCGCCCGGGAGGGCCTGAACCTGCAGGCCCACTGCTCGGACCTGTTCCATTTCGATCTGCCTTGGAATCCGGGCCGCATCGAGCAGCGCAACGGTCGGATTGACCGCAAGCTCCAGCCTGCAGCCGTCGTCAACTGCCACTACTTCGTGCTGCCCCAGCGGGTCGAGGACCGGGTGCTGGAGGTGCTGGTCACCAAGACCGAGACGATCAAACGCGAGCTGGGCAGCCTCTCGCAGGTCATCGACGATTCAGTGGAGCGGAGGATGCTGTCAGGAGGAATCCGCCACCGTGACGCCGAAGCGCTCCGTGGCGAGATCGAGGCAGAGTCGCTGGAGGACAGTCGGAGACGAACCACCGAGGAGGAGCTTGAACAGGCACGTGACCGTTCCCAGGAGTTGAGAGGCCAAATCGAGAAGTGCCAGGACCTTCTGGATAGATCCCAGCGCTGGGCGGGGTTCTCGCCTGGACCATTCCGCGACGCCATCGACTGCTCGCTGAGCCTTCTGGGCGCTCCGCCGCTGGTGGAAGAAACCGACGATGAGGGCCGCAGGGTATGGACGTTCCCGCCGCTGGAGCAGCGCGCCGCCACCGATCCGAGTTGGACATCGACGCTCGACTCGCTCAGGGCGCCGCGCAAGCTTGACCAGAAGGTGCCCGAGTGGCGCCGCGATGCGCCGATTCGCCCCGTCGTGTTCGAGGACGCGGGACGCCTCGACGAAGAGACGGTTCACCTGCATTTGGAGCAGCGGGTGGCGCAACGTCTGCTTTCCCGCTTCAGGGCGCAGGGCTTCATCCATCACGACCTGTCGCGGGCCTGTCTCGCCCAGTCGAGGGACGCGATCCCCCGGGTGATCCTGCTGGGGCGCCTGTCTCTCTACGGCCGGGGTGCCGAGCGGCTCCACGAGGAGATCGTGCCGGTGGCGGCCCGCTGGCGCGACCCAGCGAGCCGCGACGGGCCGTTGCGGGCCTACGCCCGGGACGCGGAGACACGGACGATGGATTTGCTGGAGGTTTCGCTCAACGGCCGCGGGCGTGCCCCCAGCGAGGTCATCCAGCGCCGCCTGATGGATGCAGCTGTGAGAGACATCAAGGACCTGCGTCCCCAGCTCGAGCCGAGAGCCGCCGAACACGCCGAAACCGCGAAGCGCAGCCTCGCCCAGCGCGGCGAGCGAGAGGAACGTGCGCTGCGCGACACTCTTGAGAGGCACCGCGGCCAGGTGGAGGCCGAACTCGCAAGCCATCAGCGCGACTACACGCAGCTCCTGTTGGACTTCCAGGGCCAGGATGCCCATCAGCTTCAAGAGGACACGCGCCAACTTGATGCCAACATGCGGCACTGGCGCACGCGGCTTGAGCAGTTCGAGCAGGACTTGGAGCGTGAGCCAGCCCGTGTGCGCGAGTTCTACGAGGTGAGGGTGCAGCGAGTCGAGCCCGTTGGTCTGGTTTACCTGTGGCCGGAGACGAACTGATGGCGAGACTCGACCCGCATGTCGCGGCCCACCTGGAGTGGATCGGGTTCGTCCGACCCACTGGCCTCGTTGTGTCGGCACCCGCACTGGTGCGTGCTGGTGTGATCCTGAACCGCCACGACACCGAGGGCCAGCGACTGCTGCGCGCTTGGGACGAGGACACCGATGCTAGAACTCCGACAGATCGGGCATCGGGACTGGCAGAATTCCGAGGGTTCGCGGAGACGGTGCTGCGCTGGAGCTTCTCGCCAAAGGGATATGGGGGCACTCCGGATTCTCCCGTCCCGCCCGATCTGGAAATCGGACTGCCCGAGTCCGGTGGCGTTTTCCGCCCCGACTTCGCAGTCCGGACTGAACCGCTGCGAGTCCCGCCGAACGAACGCGGAGAACGAACGTCGACTTGGCAGCTGCTGGTCAGCGTCATTGATCCCGCTGAGGGCTTCGACCACAGCACTGCAGGCGGCTTGGAACTATCGGCTCACGGGCGCATGGAGAGGCTGCTGCGCCACACCGGTGTCCCGGCCGGGCTGATCTTCAACGGCACCGCGCTTCGACTCGTTTCGGCACCAACCGGCGAGAACTCGGGTTGGTTGGACTTCCATTTGGCCGACATGCTCCAGGCCGCCGGCCGTCCGATCTGCTCGGCTATGCGGGAACTGCTCGGACAGACCCGCCTGTTGTCCGTACCGGCTGATAAACGGCTCGCGGCGCTGCTGCACGACAGCCGCAAGTTCCAAAACGAGGTCAGCGAGCGCCTAGCCCAACAGGTGCTCCACGCCCTCTATGAGTTGCTGCGCGGCTTCCAGGCCGCGCACGACACGTCCGGAGGCGAGCTGCTCGGCCGCCAGCTCATCGACGATTCCGACAAGATCTACCAGGGTCTGCTCACCGTGGTTCTACGCCTCGTGTTCCTGCTGTATGCAGAGGAGCGTGACATGTTGCCCCAGGACGAGATCTTCTTGGGATCGTATGCGGTATCGGGCCTCTACGAGCGCTTGCGAGAGGACGCGGCCATCTACCCCGACACGATGGACCAGCGCTACGGTGCCTATGCACAGTTGCTCGCGCTGTGGCGCATGGTCCACGACGGTGCCCGCGGTCCACAGATGAGCCTGTCACCCCGGCACGGTGACCTGTTCCACCCCGACCGCTACCCGTTCTTGGAGGGCCGCGGCGGGGAACACGTTCGCCAGGTCGGCGAGCGCGTCGATCCGCCCCTCGTGTCCGACGGCGCGATTCACCGTGTGCTGGAGAAGCTGATCGTGCTCGACGCCGAGCGGATCTCCTACCGGGCGCTGGACGTGGAGCACATCGGCTCCGTCTACGAGACGATGATGGGCTTCCGCCTGGAAACCGCGACCGGGCGCAGCATCGCCGTCAAGGCCGCCAAGAAGCACGGCGCCCCTGCCACCGTCAACATCGAGGAACTACTGGCCGAACGCCCGCCCAAGAGGGCCAAGTGGCTCCGAGACCGCACCGACCGCAAGCTCACCGCAAAGGTCAGCAGAGCCGTGCAGCAGGTCGACCCTCAGGTCGGGGGAACTATCGACGATCTGCACGCCGCCCTCGACTCTGTGATCGACAAGAACGCCACGCCCGATCTCGTGCCGACGGGAGCGATGGTGCTGCAACCCAGTGAGGAGCGGCGACGCTCAGGCTCCCACTACACGCCCCGCGAACTCACCGAGCCGATCGTGCGCATCGCGTTGGAGCCCATCTTCAACCGCCTTCGCGAGAAAGCCCAAGGGCCGCCCCAGCCCGAGCAGATCCTCGACCTGAAGGTGTGCGACCCAGCTATGGGTTCCGGCGCGTTCCTAGTCGAATCCTGCCGCCAACTCGCCGACGCCCTCATTGAATCCTGGCGAGTCAACAACATCGTGCCGGTGATCCCACCCGACGAGAACGAGGTGATCTTCGCTCGCCGACTTGTTGCCCAGCGTTGCCTCTACGGCGTCGACCGCAATCCCAAGGCTGTCGACCTAGCCAAGCTGTCGCTCTGGCTAACAACGCTCGCCAAGGAGCACCCTCTTACGTTCCTCGACCACGCCCTGCGCCACGGCGACTCACTGGTGGGACTGTCGATTCCCCAGATCCAAGCCTTTCACTGGAAGGGCGACGCCCCTATCTTCGAGGAAGGCTTTGAGGCGCTTCAGGCCCGCGAACACTTGGCTAGAGCTGCCGAACTGCGCCAGCTCATCCGCGAGGCCGACGACACCGTGGCCGACTGGGAGCTAAGAGATCTCTGGGACGAGGCCCAGACAGAGACTAGGGAGGTACGGCGATTGGGCGACCTCGTGCTGCTCGCCTTCTTCAAGGGAACTAGGCCGAAGGAGCGTGAACTTCGCCGCAGACAGCTCGCAGAATCTGTCCTCCTCGGTGACACGGAACTGCCGCAGGCCCGGCTAGCAGAGCTCCGCAACGCCGAACAGCCACTCGTCCCTTTCCACTGGGAGATCGAGTTCCCCGAGGTCTTCGACAGAGACAACCCAGGCTTCGACTCCATAGTCGGCAACCCGCCATTCCTGGGAGGAAGGAATCTCTCCGCGGCCCAAGGAGAGGTCTACTCAAAGTGGCTACTTGCGACGCATGAGCAGTCGAACGGCGGAGCAGACCTTGTAGCTCACTTCTTTAGGAGGGCATTCGATCTAATTCGAAGTAGCGGCACCTTCGGACTGATAGCTACGAACACGATCGCTCAAGGGGACACACGAACTAGCGGCCTGCGTTGGATATGTCAGAACGATGGGGAAGTGTATTGTGCCCAACGAAGAGTCAAATGGCCAGGCGTCGCAGCAGTAATCATCAGTATTGTCCATGTCAGCAAGGGATCAGTGATTGCCGCCAAGTGTCTAGACAACACATTCGTTGAGAAGATCACTGCCTTTCTCTTCTATCGAGGTGGACATCAAGACCCCAAGCGACTTGCCAATAACTCCGCGAAGAGTTTCCAAGGAAGCATCGTGCTCGGTATGGGCTTCACATTCGACGACCGTGATAGACGTGGAGTTGCCTCTTCTCTTGAGGAAATGAACCATTTGATTGATGAGAATCCTAACAATCGTGAAGTCTTGTATCCATATATCGGTGGGGAAGAACTTAATGGTAGTCCTACTCATGATCATCACAGGCACATAATAAACTTTGGAGAGAACGATCAAGCACATTGTATGAACCGATGGCCTCAGCCCTTTCATATCGCAGAAAGGCGTGTCAAGCCTGAGAGGATGCTCAAAGACGCAGACAAATACCCTAGAATGGTCAACGAATGGTGGAAGTACTGGAATGCACGGCCGGAACTGTACGCCGCGACGTCTGACTTAAGGCGCGTTCTAGCGAATTCTCGAGTTAGTCATCGCTTGCAGTACGCATTCTTACCCTCAAACATGGTGTATGCGGATTCACTAATCGTATATCCGTTTGAGACTTACGCGGCATTCTGTATGCTACAGTCTCGGCTACATGAGGCCTGGGCACTTTTTTTTGGATCATCAATGAAGGATGACCTTCGTTATACGCCTTCAGACTGCTTCGAGACCTTCCCGTTCCCCCGAGATTGGAAGACACAAAGCGATTTGGAAATGTCTGGCAAGGAGTACTACAACTTCCGAGCTGATCTGATGGTACGGAACGATGAAGGCATGACCAAAACCTACAATCGCTTTCATGATCCGTACGAGAACAATGTCGATATCGAGAGGCTTCGCACCCTGCACACTGCCATGGATCGTGCCGTCCTTGCGGCATACGGATGGTCCGATGTCCCGGTTGACTGCGAGTTCCTTCTCGACTATGAGATCGAGGAGGAGACATGGGGCAACAAGAAGAAGCCCTACCGTTACCGTTGGCCCAACGAGGTCCGCGACGCAGTGCTCGCCCGCCTCTTGGAACTCAACGGCGAGCTAGCCGTCGAGGAAGCTCAAGCAGGCATCACCAAACGCACGAGGACTATAGGCGGCCGACGGTCAGATGCTCGGTCTGTTCAACTCTCGGCCGAGGAAGGTTATGTCTCTGCTACGTTGTGGGATACAGCCTTCTAGTGGCAAACAGCATCCTCATTGTCAGTCTCATGCCATCACAACGTGACCTAGATCAACTAGTAGATGCCAAACTGCCGGCCTCCCGACATGGTGAAGTGCCCTCCCACACGTTTGCTGCGTCGTCTCAAGTGTGCTCTATTCGCGGTTGGCACGACGATAAGTTCATAGACCACGGCACCATCATGTGATGCTTTACTAAACACGAGAACCTGGTTGTCATAGGAAGGCGGGCCCGTTGATGATCCTGGGACAGGCACCGTAAGCACGTCCATCGAGTTGTTTGAGTATCTCAATGTTCTGTCCCAGGAGATGTGGCCCTTGTGTCTAATAGCCAATTCTCGCAAGTGGGTATCAGGAGGAACATTCTTGGCCTCAACGCCAAAGAAGACCCGGGTCATCGCGCGCATCATTATCTGGTTCCCCGGAAGTCCCTTCCCGCGGTTCCTGGTCACATTCCCAGCTTCAATCCAGAGATGTTGCGCTGATCGAAGTCTTAACAGATCTTCCGCCCGGAATCGAGTCCGAAGCTCAACCGCATTGGTTGCGTCGTCCGAGGTCGGTGTAGGTTGCCCAATAGAATCAGAGTGGGCTGACTGGTAGCGGTCCTCGATTTGTGAGTACCTAGTGGCATCTTGCCATAGGTGACGGAACCACTTGTTCGTGTCTCCGAGTGCTTTCCAGGCATGCCGTTCGGCGGACGTCTTGGCATCCCGAACTTCGATGACCGTGTCGAGTTCATGGCCTATGGATAGGCCGTTCCTTGAGAGATTTGCTGAGCCAGAGACAAGGAGTCGGGCAGTCGGCCCCAGAAAAAGAAATCCCTTCGGATGAAACGGTATCTGTGGAGCACATCTGGGTGAATTCACGATCTGGGCTCCGAATGGTATCCGAACCGATGATCGGGGCATCGAGTCGAGCGCGCCGAGTGCAGCTGGCTCTGACCGGCACCAGTCAAGAGCGACCAGCCACTGTGCCTTGAGATGGGAGCCCCGACACGCTTCGGAGCGCTCAAGTAACTGAATCCCGCTCTGCGTCGCATACGCCACGGCGGCCCTCAGGTGTCTATAGTCCCGTTGTCGAGTCGCGTCGGCAAGCAATTCGATGACCGAGCCCTGGCCGGGTTGACCGATCGTCTCAGTCCTGAGCATTGCTATTTCACCTTGTCTGCGAAGCAGCGATCTTGATGGCTCGCACCTAGATCCTCGGGAGCGCCCAGCAAGCATCCACGAATCCGCAAGCGAGGATGATGTCCCGACAATCCTGGCCTCGCTCCGCCTGCTGCCTCTCCACGAGAGCGGATCTCCGACTCAATAGCCCGGCCGCGCGGAGTATTGTGAGCGACCACGGCCCGCTCCATCGGCGCGCCACGTTCCTCGGCGAGTGGCGCGGTCACCTGCATGTCCGTTTCGCTCCTGCTCATCGGCTGACCCTATCCATGCGAGCATCCCTCGCGCACATGCCCGGGCTGCGTCGCTGCCAGCAGAGCCGATCTGGAGGTCGCCTGCCGTCGAAAGACGGTGGCGGCTGAAGCGACACAGCCTGCTAGCGACAAGCGGTTGGACCGTCGATCCATGGGGTGGAAACGAAGCCCGGCCTATCCTGTCGGCCATGACACACGAAGTAGGATACCTGCCGCGGCTGGCGAGCTGGCGAGAGTTCGTCGACTACATGGAGGGCCATCCTGTGCCTAGCGCAGCCGATGTCGAGTATCCAGACACCGGACGCAAGCTGGTCAAGACCTACGTGCTGGAGACCGCCGGCAGCGACCGGCAGATGCCGGACCTAGCGAGCAGGTTCGCTGGCCGTGTGCGTCTGCAACGTCTCGACGACACGCTGAATCGCGTTGAGGATGCCGACCACAACGGAGAGGTAGCGGCAGCGACAGATGTTGTGTCCAATGCTCTGCAGAGTCTCGGCGGATTCCAAAGGCGGAGCAGAGATACGATCTCGTTGTCGCTCTCAAGCTACGAGGAGCAAGCGGAAGTTGTGAAGTTCCTGGAACAGGCTAATCCAGCCGACAAGATGACGAATCTGGAAGCAGCAGTCAACGAAGCACCAAGGCTCTTCGATGCCTATTGAGTCAGCCCACATCACTCTCGGTGATCCCGAGAAAGTCGCCGCGATCGGTGTCGCCAGATGAGGCCATTATCCCAACGACTCTGCAGATGGCTGCGTAGCCTGACTTGCGAATGAACGCTGAATCCCCGTCGCCGTCGACCGCCTTCACCGACTCCCCAGCGGTGCGCGTGTACCTCGTGGACGCGCTGAGGTTCGACCTGGTCGGGCCGAGGCACGGGCATGAGTTGGCCGAAGAGATGCTGCCGGGCTGGGTACGGCCGTCCAACTGGTATCTGACCGGGTTCTTGGTTCCTTCTGACACGCCCTTCGAGTTGCGGTCCGACACAGACGCGGACGACCCGCTCGATGAGACACCCGACAACGCGGGACTTGCAGAGGAGTCCTCGGAAGAGCGCTCAGCCGCCAAGCGTGGGTTCTTCCCGTCCTCGATCGGCCTGAGCTTCCTCGTGTCGAGCGAGTCGGATGATCTTGTGGTGACAGTCCGCTGGGGCGACTACGAGAGAGACGAGTACCAGGGTCCCGACGGCAAATCTGTCGAGGTGTGGCAGCGACACCCGCAGGAGCGCACTGTGGCCGTAGCGCTGTCGAAGCCGGTTGCTGACCATCCAGTGCCTGATTCGGGCGGGTTGCGGCTGCACGTCGTCTTGCGGGCCGTCGAGACGGAGCGGTTAGCGGGGCTGGCGGCGGGCACCCGGTCGGTGTCGGTGTTCTTGATCAACGGCCGGAGATCTCAAGCCGGCAGTCCCGACGACCCGGACAGCGCCGATGACGCTGTGCGGGCCTATACCTTCCAGGCCGAAATCGAGGTGTCCGGTGACGTAGCCTTCGTGCCACGGCCTGATCCGCGCGGAGCGGTGGCCACCGACTGGGACGACCAGGTTGCCGACCTGCACTACTCCGACGTGCCCGCGTACGCCACGGGCCACGGAACCTCCGCGGACTGGGAAACGATTAACGGCGAGTGCCATGTGCTTCGCACGACATGGATCCCGAGCGCGACAGTGGCCAAGACCGAGACGGTGGCCGTGTCGGAGGTGGTACTCTCGATGGAGACGCTTGGTGTCCTCGCTGACGGGCAGGCAGCCCGATCCGCCCTTGAGCCGCTGGTGGAACATTACCGCGACTGGATCGAAACTCAGAGCACCGGGCTCGGCATCCTCGGCGACGATGCGCGCGAGACGGCTGAGGAGTTGTTGCGGCGAGCCGCACTCGCGGCGGACCGTATCGAGCGAGGGATTGGCATGCTGGCCTCTGATCCGGATGCCCTGGATGCCTTCAGAGTCGCCAACCGCGCCGTTGCTCGCGCTCTGCGCCGACGCGCTCTCCTGCCTGACAACGACCATGCTGACGGTGAGGGCCCGAACTGGCGCGCCTTTCAGCTCGCGTTCATCCTGCTGAACGTCGGCGGGTTGATCGATTCTCGCGACCCTGAACGAGAGACTGTCGATCTGTTGTTCTTCCCGACAGGCGGCGGCAAGACGGAGGCCTACCTGGGCCTGGCCGCGTTCACGATCGTTCTGCGCCGGTTACGGCATCCGGGCAACAGCGGACTAGAGGGCGCGGGAGTCGCGGTGATCATGCGCTACACCCTGCGCCTGTTAACGCTCGATCAGCTAGCTCGGGCCGCTGGGCTAGTGTGCGCTCTGGAGCTCGAGCGGGCAAACGACCCTGGCCGTTACGGCACCTGGCCGGTGGAGATCGGATTGTGGGTGGGCAAAGCGGCGACGCCCAATGTGATGGGCCGCAAGGGAGACAGTCGATCAGACACCGCCCGATCGAAGACCAGCCAGTTCAAGTCCAACCCTCACAGCAAGCCTTCCCCGATCCCGCTGGAGAGTTGCCCCTGGTGCGCGACGCGCTTTGAACGGTCGTCGTTCACGCTGCTGCCCGACGACGATCAGCCCACGGAGTTGCGGATCGTGTGCGCGAACTTCGAATGCGACTTCAGCGGGGACCGGCCTCTGCCGATCCTGGCTGTGGATGAGCCCATCTACCGCCGCTTGCCGTGCTTCCTGATCGCCACCGTGGACAAGTTCGCGTCGCTGCCTTTCACAGGGCAGACCGGCGCACTGCTAGGCGGCGCGGTGCGACACGACACCACCGGTTTCTACGGCGCCGCCGAGCCGAGGAAGGGCAGGCCGCTGCAACGGCCACTGGCGGGCCCCGATCTTGTGATCCAGGACGAACTGCATCTTATCTCAGGCCCGCTCGGAACGATGGTCGGACTGTACGAGACGATGATCGAGGCGCTCTGCACCCGAACCGCCGCTATCGCAAAGGAGGTTGCGAACGACTCAAGCGAGGTTGCTACCCGCCCGGTGCGCCCCAAGATCGTGGCCTCGACCGCTACGGTGCACCAGGCCCAAGACCAGATCCAGGCCCTGTTCGCGCGGTCGAGCACACAAGTCTTCCCGCCGCCTGGGCCTGACCGTCGAGACTCGTTCTTCGCGCAAGTCATCCCAGCAGAGCAGATACCCGGCCGGCTTTATCTCGGTATCTCGTCGCCCGGCCGGAGCCCAAAGGTGCTGATGCGCCGGGTGTGGCTGGCGCTCATGGGCGCCGCCGAGCGCGCCTATCGCGACGCGGGCGGGCACCGCAACCACGGCAACCCGGCCGATCCGTACATGACTGTGCTGGGCTACTTCAACAGCCTGCGGGAACTGGGCGGCGCGCGCCGGATCCTCGAGGAAGAGGTGCAGCACACGGTAAGGACCTACGGCCTGCGGCGGCGCATCGGCCAGCCGAGAGGATCCTTCCAGGACCGGCGAACGATGTCCGATGTCGTCGAGTTGACTTCCCGCGTGTCCACCGACAAGGTGGCGCAGGCCCGGCACCGGCTGAGTCTCGGTGCCCACCAGAGCGGGCGCGTTGATAGCGCAATCGCCACCAACATGATCTCGGTGGGCCTCGACATCACCAGGCTAGGGCTGATGGTGGTGGTCGGCCAGCCGAGAACCCACGCCGAGTACATACAGGCCACCAGCCGGGTCGGACGCGATGATCAGAGGCCAGGACTCGTGGTGACGTTGCTGAACGTCCACAAACCCCGCGACCGCTCCCACTACGAGCGGTTCCGGCATTATCACGAGACCTTTTACCGGTCAGTGGAGGTGTCAAGCGTGACCCCGTTCTCGTCCCGGGCGCTTGACCGGGGCCTTGCGGGCGCGATGGTGGGTCTGGCCCGACATTCCGAGCCTTCGCTCACTCCCCCGGCTGGCGTGGCTTCACTGGAGACCGTACGGGCCATCATCGAACAGGTTCTGCTCGACGACTTCTTGGAGCGGGTCGACAATCAGCCGATCGCGGATGCTGGGGAACGGGCCGAGCGGATTCACAGCGTGCGGTTGAGAATCGTCGATCTGCTCGACTCGTGGATCACCGTGGTCGACGACTACCGGTCGACCAACACGGCCGTCAAGTACCAGCAGTACGAGCGGCTCCCGGGTCGACCCCTGCTTCGCGAGATGCTCGACACGGACTTCGAGTCTCCACACCATCGCAAGTTCCGGGCAAATCGATCCCTGAGGGATGTGGAGCCCGAGGTGAACGTCTACATCGATCCCCTGATTGCATCCCGCCAGACCGGCGAGGGGTGAGCATGGCCGCGGACGGGAAGTTACGCCAGAGCCAAGTGATCACCACCTACGGGCCGGGCGCGCTCATAGATCTGCCCCACGATGCCGCCATAGTCGGCGGGCTTGAGACCTGGCCGAACCCGAGCCAGCTCGACGAGATCGTCGATCCGCGCCTCTCCAGCCTCCTGCAGAACATCACGGAGGTTCCGGAACCTCGCTTGTACGCGCCGCCGCCGCAACCTGAGCAGCCGTGGCTGCCGAGGCGAGGCATCGGTGCATGGCGCTTCCCGGAGTGGTTCGTAGTGCAAGAGGCCGACGACGGGGACGAACAGCAGCGCTCGCGCCGACTGGTTCATCGCAGATCACTGGAGAAGGGACGATTCGAGCGAAGGCCGGTGGTGCCCACACGGTTCGTGCGGGCCTGCCCGCGGGGCCATGTTGACGACCTGGACTGGAGAGGCTTCGTGCACGGCAGCGAGGCCTGCGTGCGCCAACTCTGGCTCGACGAACGAGGCACGACCGGAGATTTGGCCGACCTAGTCGTGCGATGTGAATGCGGGAAGTCTCGACGTCTCTATGAGGCCACCGAGTTCAGCCAGCGGCCCCTGGGCACCTGCCGAGGCAAGCGCCCCTGGCTCGGTCTCGACACCGAAGAACAGTGCGACCAGCCCAGCCGACTGCTGATCCGCACAGCCACCAACGCCTACTTCTCCCAGGTTGTGAGTGTCCTGTCGTTGCCCGACCGAGGCTCGGCCGTCGAGCAGGCCGTAAGGGGGCTCTGGGACGATCTACAGATCGTGGACAGTCCCGCCGACCTCGCCTTCATCAAGAAGAAGCCGCTCGTGACCGACACTCTCAGCCTGTTCTCCGACGACGAGGTAATGCGGACAGTCGAGCAGATCAAGCGAGGCGACCCACATCAGCGCTCAGTCAAGGAGGCAGAGCTCGAAGCCCTGCTCGCCGCGCCCGAAGGCTACGGCGAAGATGTGCCCGTTGACCCGGACTTCCACGCCCGGCGGCTGCCAGCGAGCGCTTGGCAGCGCGCCGGATCTCAGCTGAGTAGTGCCGTCGAGGGGGTCGTGCAGATCCACCGGCTACGCGAGGTTCAGGCCCTCATCGGCTTCACCCGCTTCGAGGCCGCGGTGCGAGACATCCACGGCGAGTACGACACCGATGTGGAACGCGCCGACATCGCCGTCGAACCGCAGTGGTTCCCCGCAGTCGAGAACCGCGGCGAGGGCCTGTTCGTGCAACTGCGCTCGGCGGCAGTGTCCGCATGGCTGGATCGCCCGGTTGTGGCTGAGCGACTCGCCGTCCTGAATGGCCAGCACGACGCTTGGCAGAAGGACCGTCCCCGCCCCCGCGCCTTCGTCGGCGGGCCGTATGTGCTTCTGCACACGTTGGCGCACCTGTTGATCCAGTCGATGGCCATGCGCTGCGGCTATCCGGCCAGCTCGATCCGCGAGCGCATCTACGTTGAGGACAGACAGTACGGGCTGATGCTGTACACCGGAACTCCCGACGCCGAAGGCACGCTAGGAGGCCTGGTGGCGCAGGCCCGGCACTTCGAGGATCACCTCGCCCACGCGCTCGAGATGGGGCTGCTGTGCTCGAACGACCCGATCTGCGCGCAGCACGTCGCTAGCGAAGACCACGACCAGCGTGGTCTGCAAGGCGCGGCGTGCCACGGCTGCGCCCTGATCGCCGAGCCCTCCTGCGAGATGCGCAACGACTACCTGGACCGAGCGCTGGTGGTGCCCGTTCTCGGTCTCCCCGACGCCGCGTTCTTCCCCCGGCCGTGACCTTCCCGGGCGCGCATCTAGCAGCGCTGCCGCTTCATCGGCGGCGACGGCTCGTGGATGCCATCGAGACCGGGATGCTCCCGGACGCTCCCTCGGCGGCGGCCCTGTGGTCGGTGCTCGGACAGCGAGGCGAGGTAGACCATGTCCGCGACGACCTGATCGCTCTCAAGGGCGTCGGCGTCGTCGGTCCGGCGGTAGCGGTATGGCTGAGGGCTCTGGAACTCGCCCAGGCACGGGCGCCTGTGCCGGACCTGGTTTGGTCCGGTCCCGAGGTACCGGGGCTGCACGCACGTGACACTCGCCGGGTCTACGAAGAGCTGGTGCGAAGCGCGCGGGATTCGGTGTGGATGAGCACCTATGGCTACTTCGACGGCCCGCGCGCCTTCGCGGACCTGGCTGAGCGTATGGACGCCGTAGCCGGGCTGCGTGTCGTGTTGATGCTCAATATCCAGCGCGCCCGAGGCGACACCACAGCATCCGACCATCTCGTACGGCGCTTCGCCGACCGATTCTGGGGCACCGACTGGCCCGGCCAGTCCAAGCCGGTCGTCTACTACGATCCGCGCTCCCTCGATACCGACAGACCTACCGGTGTCTTACACGCCAAGGCACTCGTAGCGGACGACGCGGCCGTGTTCATAACATCAGGCAACCTCACCGAGGCAGCCCTTGACCGCAATATCGAACTGGGTCTCCTGATCCGAGACCCGACCCTGGCCAAGACGACAACCACCCACTTCCAAGCCTTGATCGACCGCGACCTGCTGCGCCCACTCCCAGAGGAATGAACCGGTGTCCGCTGGTGGCACGCCCACCTGCGCTGAAGCAACGCCAAGGTCCCAGACACCCGACCCGCTCGCCGAGCAACGCCGCGAAAGCGCCCGAGTACGATCCCGGCGACGCCGCCGCGGGGGCGTCCTGGCCGCACAACCAGCACGAAATCCGACCACATTCACCACGCGCGGGAACATCTGTTGAGAGAGCACTAGCTGGCTTCGATTGATCGCTCGCGGGTCGCTAGCGGCGCTTCGTGTTCACGCGGGGAGTCTGGGGCGGTTTCGAGCTGCCTCCGAGTGATCGCTCGGGGCTCGGTTGCGGCTGCGGTTCTGCGCCCCTAGCCTGGATGTCGCTGTTTGGTTGTCGACGACGAGTCGTATCTCGTGCGACCTTGGTTGTTACTTGCCGGATGCAGCACCACTCACGATCATGAGGAGACGAATCCGTGGAAACCGCGGAGATGCGCCGGTCGACCCTTCAACGCAAGGACCGCGAAGAACTCACCGAAATCGCCGTCACGCTCGGAACGAAACCCCCGCCGAGGGCACGCAAGGGCGAGATCATCGACCTCATACTCGACCTGGTGAACGGCGGAGACGGCGCCCCCCTCGGTGACCCGCCCGCGACCGAGGACCAGTCGAACGCCGAGGGCGCCGGTTCCGCGCCCGATGAGACCGTCGACCAGCAGGAGGCGGCAAGTCCCACCAGCAAGCCTGACCTGAGATCGGCGGGCAACGGCGAGCCCGCTTCGCAAGCAACGGAGACCGAAGCGGGTAACAGGCGTCGGCGCCGTCGGGGTCGCGAGCGGGAGAACAACAGGGACACCGGCGAAGTCTGGAACGGCGATGTGGTGCCGGTTGCGGGCTATCTTGAACTGCGACCCGAGGGATACGGGTTCCTGCGGGTCAACGGAGCGCTCCCGTCCAAGGACGACGCCTACGTGCCGGTGAAGATGGTCCGGCAGTACAAACTCGACAAGGGCGTGCATCTGAGCGGCACCTCGCGCCCCGCGGGACGCAACGAGAAGAACCCCGCAATGGTGGATCTGTTCACGGTCAACGGCGGCGCACCCGAAACCGCTGTCGAGCGCGTGGCCTTCGATGAACTGGTACCGGTGTTCCCCGACGAGCGCCTCGTGCTGGCGGGCACCCAGGAGCCTGGAGACCCCACGGCACCGATAGTCGATCTTTTGACCCCGCTGGGGAAGGGTCAGAGGGCGTTGGTCGCGTCACCGCCGAGGGCGGGCAAGACCACGGTGCTCAAGCACCTGGTCCGGTCGCTCGAAGTCAACCACAGTGACCTCGAGTTGCTTGTCCTGCTGGTCGACGAGCGTCCCGAGGACATCACCGACATGAGCCGCTGGGTGCGCAGCGGTGAGGTGGTCGGTGCCCCATTCGATCAGCCGACCGATGAGCAGATCACGATCGCGGAGATGACGGTCGAGAGGGCCAAGCGAATGGTTGAGGACGGCAAAGACGTCTGTCTCGTCGTCGATGGCATCACCCGTCTGGCCCGCGCCCACATTCTCGAGGCTTCCCACAGCGGCCGTTCGGGGTCGGGCGGAATCGACAGGTCGGTGGTCCACGCATGCAAGCGTTTCCTGGGCGCGGCCCGCAACATCGAGGGCGGTGGTTCGTTGACGATCATCGGCACGATCGTCGTCGACAGCGGGAGCTCGGTCGACGAGTTGGTCTATGAGGAGTTGGCCAACACCGCGAACCTGGAGTTGCGGCTGTCGCGGGCGCTGGCGGTCCGCCGGGTCTATCCGGCTGTCGACATTGCCGCCTCCGGGACTCACAACGAGGAGATCCTGATGGTGCCCGCGGAGCTTGAGGAGGCCCGTGAGTTGAGGCGGCGTCTGATGACTGTCGCTGCGGCCGAGGAGTCAGCCCCCGGCGATGATGTGCTGGCGCTGCTGAACGAGCTTTCGGCCACCGATGCCAACTGATGCCAACGCCGACCGATGCCAACGCCGACCGATGCCAACGCCGACCGATGCCAACGCCGACCGATGCCAACGCCGACCGATGCCAACGCCGACCGATGCCAACGCCAACTGATGCTGGCGCGCAGGTTGTGGCTCGGAACTGGGGTCCTAGAATCATGGGGCTATGAAGCCTGACACCCATCCCGAGTACCGCACGGTCGTGTTCCAGGACACTTCGGCGGGCACTTCGTTCCTGACGCGGTCCACGATTGAGACGAGAGAGTCGATCGTCTGGGAGGACGGCAACGAATATCCGCTCGCCAAGGTGGAGATCTCCAGCGAGAGCCATCCGTTCTACACGGGCCAGATGAAGATCGTCGACACCGCGGGCCGGGTCGAGCGTTTCGAGAAGCGTTACGGCAGACGCAAGAAGCTCGAGTCCTGAGGTTGGCAGCGCAGGCGCTTGGCAATAGATTGTGCATCAATTCACGAGCGGGCACCGTCGGCCCAAACTCACGCCGTCGGCCGAACTCAAAGGGGGTCTTACCGTGGACGAACGGGAGCAACGCGAGATGCACAAGGGCGCGGGCGATGCCTTCGCGGCAGCCTTTGAGATGATCGTCACGCCCGCTCTGTTCGGCCTGTTCGGCTGGTGGCTCATCGACCGCCCCCTCGGCTTGTTTCCAGTCTTCACGCTGGTTCTCGCCGGGATCGCGCTCGCCTATGAGACTCAGAAGCTGTGTGCGTCCTACCGCCGCTCGCTCGACGAGGCACTGCAGCAGCGTCGTGCTGGCTACGGGCAGGGTCCGCAATGAATGCCCGGGCCAAGGATCGCATGTCCCCCTTCCCTGCGGAGGTCTCGGCCAGTGCGCCTGAGCGCGAGATAGCCCGCGACCTCGCCGTCCGCACCTTGCTGGTCGCTCCGGTAATGCTGGCGGTCGGTGCCGTGTTCTGGGGTTGGTCCGGGCTCTGGTCGTCCGGTTACGGCCTGGTCATCGTGGCCGTGAACTTCCTGGTGGGTGCCGCGATCATCACCTGGTCCGCCAAGATCAGCCCGGCAGTGATGTTCGGAGCAGTGATGTTCGGCTTCATTGCCCGGCTCGGGATCATCACCGCGGCGGTGCTGCCGATCCGCCAAAGCGAGTGGTTCGAGATCGCACCCTTTGCCATCAGCCTGTTGTTCACCCACATTGGTCTGTTGGCCTGGGAGACCCGCCAAGTTGCCGCCTCGCCTGCGTTTCCCGGTTTAAGACCCGGCGCAGCAGTCCTGTCGCCCAAGGGCGATCCAGTCAACCCAAGCAAGCCGACCGACGATTCGACCGCGGAGCACTCAGCATGAATCTCCTCGCTCTCGAGTTCCCGCCCGTAAACCACCTGTTCGACTGGCCGAGCATCTGGTTCGAGGGAACTTTCTACGCGATCAACAAGACCGTTCTCATCTACCTCGGATCGATGCTGGTGACCATGATCCTGTTCGGTCTGGCGGGCCGACAGCGAGAGTCGTTGGTGCCGGTGGGCGTCCAGCATGTCGCGGAGTCGGGGGTGAACTTCATCGAAGAGTCCGTGGTGATGCAGACCATCGGCCCGGACGGCAAGAAGTTCATGCCCTTCCTCACCACGATGTTCTTCTTCATCCTCTTCTCCAACATCACCGAGGTCATCCCCTTCATTCAGTTCCCGGCCAACTCGCGGATGGCGATCCCGGTCACCCTCGCCCTGCTCGTCTGGGTGATCTACAACTTTGTGGGAGTCCGCAGCCAGGGTCTTCTCGGCTACCTGAAGAACTCGCTGTTCCCGCCGGGTGTGCCGTGGCCGCTCTACCTGATCGTCACGCCCATCGAACTGGTCTCGACCTTTCTGGTACGGCCCTTCTCCCTGGCGATCCGGCTCTGGGCCAACATGGTCGCGGGCCATTTGCTGCTCGTCACCTTCGCCGTCCTCTCGGCGGCGATGTGGGGCGCCGGAGGCATCGGTTTCGGCGGCGCGCTGTTCCTCTCGTTCCCGATGCTCATCTTGATGACCGGCTTCGAGATACTCGTCTCGGTGCTCCAAGCATTCATCTTCACCATTCTCACCGCCGTCTACATCGGCGGATCAATGCATCCGGAGCACTAGTGCTCGTGCATCGACCAAGCGACCAACCAACCCGAATTCCGAAAATCACAACACCCAAATCAACAACAGGAGAAAGCAAGTGTTCAACCTTCTAGCGCAAACCGGAGATGAATTGGTGGAAAGCGGAACCGAAGCTGGAGAGTTCCTCACTGGACTCGAAGCGATCGGTACTGGCCTCGAAGCGGTAGGTTCTGGCCTCGAAGCGGTCGGTGCCGGCCTCGGTTATGGCCTCGCTGCCATTGGACCAGGAATCGGCATCGGCATCGTGGTGGGCAACGCCATCTCCTCGATGGCCCGTCAGCCTGAGTCGGCCGGGATGGTCCGTACCACGATGTTCCTCGGAATCGCATTCACCGAAGCGCTCGCCCTCATCGGTTTCGTCGTCTTCATCCTGCTGCTGCCGTAGACAACGGCCCGCAATTCAAGGCAGCACCCAAAGCAAAGGTTCAACTCATGACAGCAACTATCCGGCGACTGGCCGGAGCATTCGGGCTCATCGGTGCCTTGACCGTGCTTAGCGCCGTTCCGGCATCGGCCGTTGGTGAAACGCCCGGCACCTGCATATTTGAGAAGGTTCTTGAAGCCGAGAATGATTACGGCTCGGTTCATGCCCTTGAAGACCCGGCCAACAAGGATGCCCTCGCAGCGTTCGAGCAGGAGCTTGACACCTGTGAGGAAGCACCGAGCCTGATCATCCCAGAGATCGATGAGATCATCTGGGGCGGCGGTGCCTTCCTGATCCTCTTCGGTTTCATGTGGTGGAAGGGCTTCCCCGCGGTTCAGGGGGCCATGCAGGCCCGTTCCGAGAAGATCGCCGCTGACCTCGACGCCGCTGAGTCGGCCAAGACCCAGGCGACCACGGTTCTCGCCGACCATGAGGCGCAACTCGCCGGCGCCAAGGCGGAAGCCGCGCAGATCGTCGAGGATGCCCGTGCCCAGGCCGACTTGGTGGCCGCGGAGATCGCGGCGCGCGCCAACGAAGAGATGGCGCAGATGCGTGCTCGGGCCGCGGCTGACATTGAGTCTGCCCGCTCCCAGGCCGTGTCGGACTTGCGCGGAGTCGTAGCCGACATCGCTGTCGGCGCGGCCGAACGGGTCATCAAGTCCAATCTCGACATCGATACACAACGAGCCCTCGTGGATGCCTACATCGACGAGGTGGCCGCCAGCAATGCCTGACGAACGGCTCGACGGCTACGCCGAAGCGCTCCTAGCGGTCGCTGCCGCTGAGGGCCGATCGACGCTGCTCGAGGACGAACTGTTTCGCATCGGTGAGGCCCTGCGGCACAACGAGGAACTGTTGGCCGCACTGTCCGACAGCCGGTTCCCGATCGAAAGGCGCCAGAGCGTGGTCGAGGACCTGCTCGGCGACAAGGCGTCTGCGGTCACCACGGCGCTCGTGTCGATGGTGGTCGGCACGGGGCACGGCGGTCACCTTCCCGAGATCGTCGATGCCATGGTTGCTCGGGGCGCCGTCAAGAGGGATCGGGTCCTGGCCAAGGTGCGATCCGCCATCGAACTTACAGACGACCAGAAAGCGAGGTTGGCCCAGGCCATCAAGTCGTCCACCGGCACTGATGTCGAGATCCGGGTGATCATCGACGAGAGCGTGCTCGGTGGTCTCGTTACCGAGATCGGCGACGACGTGATCGACGGCAGCGTGCGGCACCGGCAGTCGCAGCTCCGCGAGAACTTCGGCTGATCAACACTTCGCCCACTTCGCCCGCCCACTTCGCCCGCCAGACAGGGACAGAGCAGAAAAGACGAGAAATGTCAGATCTCACGATCAACACCGCCCTAACCATAAACACCGACGACATCGCCGCGGCGATCCGCGGCAACCTCGATGACTTCACGCCGAGCCTGGAGCAGACCACCGTTGGTCGAGTGCTTGAGGTCGGCGATGGTATTGCACGGGTGTCGGGCCTGCCCGGCGCGGCCGTCAACGAGATGCTCCGCTTCGAGAACGGTCTGGTGGGTCTGGCCCTCAACCTCGACGAGGAGTCCATCGGCGCGGTCGTGCTCGGCGACGTGGAGGGCATCGTCGAGGGCCAGGCAGTTGTGGCCACCGGCGACATCCTCTCGGTTCCGGTCGGCGACGGCCTGCTCTCACGGGTGGTCAACCCGCTCGGCGAACCCATCGACGGCAAGGGCCCGCTCACCAACGTCGAGCCCCGCCGGATGGAGATCCAGGCCCCCGGCATCACCGGCCGCAAGCCCGTGCATGAGCCCATGCAGACCGGCATCAAGTCGATCGACTCGCTGATCCCTATCGGCCGCGGCCAGCGGGAGCTGATCATCGGCGACCGCAAGACCGGCAAGACCACCGTCGCCCTAGACACGATCCTCAACCAGAGGGGTCAGGGCGTGAAGTGCATCTATGTGGCGATCGGTCAGAAGGCATCCACGGTCGCCCAGTCAGTCGCCACCCTTGAAGAACTCGGGGCCATGGAGTACACGGTGGTGGTCAACGCCCCGGCCTCTGATCCGGCGCCGTTCAAGTTCCTCGCACCCTACGGCGGGTGCGCCATCGGCCAGCACTGGATGGAGAACGGCGAGCATGCGCTGATCGTCTACGACGACCTTTCCAAGCAGGCCGAGGCCTACCGCCAGGTGTCGCTGCTGCTACGCCGTCCGCCGGGGCGTGAAGCGTTCCCCGGCGACGTGTTCTACCTGCACAGCCGGCTCCTCGAACGTGCGGCCAAGCTCTCCGACGAGCGGGGCGCCGGCTCGTTGACGGCGCTGCCGATCATCGAGACCAAGGCGGGCGACGTGTCGGCGTTCATCCCGACCAATGTGATCTCCATCACCGACGGCCAGATCTTCTTGCAGGACGACCTGTTCAAGTCGGGTATCCGTCCTGCGGTCGATGTCGGCATCTCGGTGTCCCGGGTCGGCTCCGCAGCCCAGGTTTCAGCCATGAAGGCAGCTACGGGCACGCTGAAGGGCGACCTGCAGCAGTTCCGCGAGTTGGAGGCCTTCGCGGCTTTCGGTTCGGACCTCGATGCGGTCTCGTCTGCCCAGCTCGAGCGCGGCTATCGCCTCACTGAGCTTCTCAAGCAGGGTGTCAACTCGCCGTACCCCGTTGATGAGCAGGCTGTCTCGATCTACGCGGGCACCCGCGGCTACCTCGACAAGCTCGAAGTCGACGATGTCATGCGTTTCGAGTCGGAATTGCTCGACTGGTTCCGGACCCGCCACCGCGAGGTGATGGCGAAGATCCGCAGCGAAGGTGTCATCGAGGATGAGGCGGCCTTCGCGGCCGCAATCGCGGCCTTCGCCGATCAGTTCGTCGGTTCGCGGGTCGATAGCGCCGAGCCCGAAGCCGAGGCTCAGGGAGAGGCGCGTTCAGACATGGTCGATTCCGAGACCACCCTTCCTGAAGAAGAGATCACCCGAGACGAGATCTGAGCGATGCCCGGGGGTAAGGAGCGCGAGCTTCGCCGACGCATTTCGAGCGTCCAGTCGACGAAGAAGATCACGCGCGCCATGGAGCTGATCGCGGCGACCCGGGTGGTCAAGGCGATGCAGCGTGCCGACGCCGCCCGCCCCTATGCCCGACGGATCACGTCTGTGATAGAGAACCTCGCTGCGGGCGGCGCGCAAGTCGATCATCCGCTGCTGCGTGAGGTCGGCGAGGTCAAGCGGGTCGGTTTCATCGTGATGGCAGGTGATCGGGGACTCGCCGGGGCCTACAACACCAACCCGATCCGCGCCGCAGAGCGCCAGCTCATGGGCCACCAGAGCGAGGGCAAGGATTATTCGCTGTTCACTGTCGGCAAGAAGGCGGCGGCCTACTACAAGTTCCGCAACTACCGTGTCGGCCATTCTTATCTGGGGTTCACCGACAACCCCGGTTACGAGGACGCACGTCGTATCGCCGACGATGTCGCCGAGGCCTTCTCGGTCGGCGAGATAGACCAAGTCGAGTTGATCTTCACCGAGTTCGTGTCGATGGGGACCCAGCGTGTCTCTGTGCGCCGGTTCCTGCCTCTGGAGGACACCCGGGTGATGGCCGAGGTCGGTGGTGGCTCTGCGGAGGCGATCTCCTCGTTCGAGTTCGAACCGTCGCCCGAGGCCGTGCTCGAGGCGTTGCTGCCCCGCTATGTCGAGGCACGCCTGTACGGCGCCCTGCTCGACTGCGCGGCCTCTGAGCATGCCAACCGGCAACGGGCCATGAAGTCCGCCACCGACAACGCCGAAGATCTGATCACCAAACTGTCGCGGGAGATGAACGCAGCCCGCCAGGCCGCGATCACCACCGAGATCATGGAGATCGTCGGCGGCGCCGAAGCGCTGGGCACCGAGGTGCCCATCGACGACTTCGCAGCGGCCTTTGCTGCTGTGGCTCCCGCTGCGGTGGCTCCCACCGCGGTGTCCCCCGCCGATTCTCATCCCCTTACCGAGACCTGAAAGTACCCCTAGACATGACTGTCACTGCTAGTACCTCCTTTACCGAAGGTGTCAATAAGTCCGGTCGCATCGTCGGCATTGCCGGCCCTGTGGTCGATGTCGAGTTCCCGCCCGGTGACCTGCCCGAGATCAACACTCAGCTCGAGTTCAACGTCGAGGTTGACGGCGAGACGATCAACGTGCCCGCCGAAGTCGCCCAGCAGATCGGCGACAGCCGGGTGCGGGCGATCGCCATGAAGCCGACCGACGGCCTGACCCGCGGCGCTGAGGTTCGCAACACCGGCCACGGCGTGCAGGCGCCCGTCGGCGACGACACTCTGGGCCATATCTGGAACGTGATGGGCGACTGCCTCGACGAGCCGGGCCGCACGACCGCGCAGCGCTGGGACATCCACCGCCCGGCACCAGCTTTCGACGCGCTGGAGCCCTCGGCGAAGATGTTCGAGACCGGCGTGAAGGTGATCGACCTGCTCACTCCCTACAAGGAGGGCGGCAAGATCGGCCTGTTCGGCGGTGCCGGTGTCGGCAAGACCGTGCTGATCACCGAGATGATCACCCGGGTGGCCTCCAACCACGGCGGCGTCTCGGTGTTCGCAGGTGTGGGGGAGCGCACCCGTGAGGGGACCGACCTCTTCATCGAGATGGGCGAGACCGTGATGGGTGACGGCGAGACCACCGTGCTCGACAAGGCGGCGCTGGTGTTCGGCCAGATGGACGAGCCCCCCGGCGTGCGTCTGCGTGTGGCTTTGGCGGGCGTGACGATGGCGGAGTACTTCCGTGACGTCCAGAACCAGGATGTGCTGTTGTTCATCGACAACATCTTCCGTTTCGTCCAGGCAGGCTCGGAGGTGTCGACGCTGCTCGGGCGGATGCCCTCGGCGGTGGGCTACCAGCCGACCCTGGCTGACGAGATGGGTGAGCTGCAGGAGCGGATCACCTCGACTCGTGGCAAGTCGATCACCTCGCTGCAGGCCGTGTACGTGCCGGCCGACGACTACACCGACCCGGCCCCGTTCACGTCGTTCACGCACTTCGACGGCACTACCGAGTTGAGCCGTGACATCGCCGCTCTGGGTATCTATCCGGCTGTGGATCCGCTGGCGTCGAGTTCGACGATCCTTGATCCTCAGGTTGTCGGTGACCGTCATTATCAGACGGCACGGCGGGCCCAGGAGGTGCTGCAGCGCTACAAGGAGCTCCAGGACATCATCGCCATTCTGGGTCTCGACGAGTTGTCCGAGGAGGACCGCATCACGGTCGACCGGGCACGCAAGGTTCAGCGCTTCTTGTCGCAGCCGATGTTCGTGGCCAAGGCGTTCACCGGTCAGGACGGCATCTTCACGCCGGTCTCCGAGACGATCGAGTCGTTCGAGGCGCTGCTCAACGGTGATCTTGACGACCTGCCCGAGCAGGCGTTCTACATGGTCGGCGGTGCGCAGGACGCGCAGCGCAAGGCCGCTGAACTCCAGGCACAGACGTAGGGTTTAGGATCGCTGCGATGTTCAACGTCGAAGTCGTCAGTCCGGAGGCTGTCTCCTATACCGGTGAGGCCGACATGGTCATCGCCCGCACGGTCGACGGTGGCGACATCGCCTTCCAGGCCGGTCATGTGCCCTTCATCGGCACTCTGGCGGTGTGGTCGGTGGATGTCGTCAAACCCGATGGCGGGCGCGACGTCTTCGCGGTGCATCGCGGCTTTGTGCAGGTTCACGGCAATCAGGTCACGATCCTGTCAGACGTGTCCGAGTCGGCAGCAGAAATCGACGTGACCCGCGCCCAGACTGCACTCGACAACGCCAACGCAGCTTTGGCCGCACATGCCGACGATCCCGAAGCCGCAGCCGCCAAAGTCCGCGCCGAACTCCGCCTCAGGGTCTCCGCGCTCTGCTAGTTCCGGGCGTAGCCGGAGCCCCGGGTGTCGGTGCGCTGGGCTAGTTCTGGGCGTAGCCGGAGCCCCGGGCATCTCCGCGCTCTGCTAGTTCTGGGCGTAGCCCGGCGCCGCCGGGATAGCTTAGATTGGGGGCAAGCCCCGACTACTCGACTCCAAGGCACCCCGCAACCTGTGCAAGACCCGGGGTGAATCAGTGGGGCGCGACAAGGTTCTCTCGGCTGCGGATCGTCGATGCAACATTGCAATCAGACGATGTGCAACCTTATAATCAGCCGAGACACAACCTTGCAATTGGCCGACACGAGGCATATAGTCTGTCGATGAGCGGCACCGTGTTCTATCCGCGTCATGTTCGCGGCCTGTTCCTCGAGTCGCTTCAAGACTCGCCCGCGGTGGTGATCCATGGGCCTCGCCAGTGCGGCAAGACCACGCTCGCTCAGGCGGTGTGCGCGCCGGAACACCTCGACGGGAACTGGCGGCCCGCAGCCAGGACGGTGACCGGGCCCACGTACGACTACATCACCTTCGACGACGACGCGGCCCGCAACGCGTCCCGGGCCGATCCGGCCGGGTTCGTTGCCGACCTGCCCGACAGGGTCGTGCTCGACGAGGTGCAGCGAGTCCCGGAGTTGTTCGCGGCGATCAAACTGTCTATCGACCGCGACCGCAGGCCCGGGCGCTTCGTGCTGACCGGCTCGGCCAACGTGCTGATGGTGCCGGGGTTGGCGGACTCGCTGGCCGGTCGTATGCAGGTGCTGCGGCTGCACCCCTTGTCGCAGGCCGAACTGGTGGAGCCGGGCTGGCCCGGGGATCGGGCCCAGCCGGGCTCGGGATTCCTTGACTTCTTGTTCGGCGACGGGTTCGCAGTCGCGTCGAGCGGGCGGCTCGGCGCGCAGCTGAGGGAGCGGATCGCCGCGGGCGGGTATCCGGCCGCCCTGACCCGGCCGCCCGGACGGCGCCGGACCCGGTGGTACACCGACTACCTGGAGGCCGTGCCCCAGCGCGACGTGCGCGACCTGGCCCGCATCGCCCGCCTGGAGGCGATGCCGCGTCTGCTGGAGGCGGCCGCAACCTACACCGGGTGCCTGTACAACGTGAGCCGCCTCGCCGCGCCGTTCCAGCTCAGCCTCCCGACGATCCGCGCCTACCTGACTCTGCTGGAGAGGCTGTTCCTGCTGGAACGCTTAGACCCTTGGCACAGCAACCGGCTCAAGCGTCTGGTCAAGACGCCCAAACTCCACATCGGCGACACAGGATTGGCCTGTGCATTGCTCGGAGCCGACTCCGACACGCTGCGCGCCGACCGGGGGCTGCTGGGACAGCTCACCGAGACGTTCGTATACCAGGAGCTCAAACGGCAGTCGGGCTGGTATCACAGCCCCCTCAGGTTCTTCCACTACCGCGACAAGGACGGTGCCGAGGTCGACATCGTGATCGAGCGCGGCGCTGGGTCCGTCGCCGGAATCGAGGCCAAGGCCGGAGCCACCGTCACCAGCGCCGACTTTCGTGGCCTGCGCAAGCTCGCATCGGCCACCGGCGATCGATTCGCCGCAGGTGTCGTTCTCTACGACGGCGAGATCAGCGCCAGCTTCGGCGACCGCCTCCGAGCTGTGCCGATCCGTCGCCTCTGGGAATCTCCCCCCGGCAGCGACCAGCCGGATGCCGCGCGCATGCAGACTTGATGCGGACGTGCCGCTACTGGTAATTGACGCTGGAGAACTCGGCGAGCTTGTGGAGCGTGTGGTGCGCCTCAATCTTGTGCATCGTGCCCGATCTGGAGCATTGTGACGATATGACCCGGCGCCAGCGTAGCAAACGACCCCACCGGCACCGACAACGAGCGCTGTCGGTCAGCGATCAGGCCGTATGGATCGCGGCCCGTGACGGCGGCTACTACTGCGCCTATTGCGGTGTCAACATCAAGCGCCGCTACACCATTGACCACGTACACCCCAAGAGCAAGGCGGCCAGTTATCCTGGCGGCCACGTCGCAGAACTAGCCAATCTCGTGCTTGCTTGTAAGCGTTGCAACCGAGCCAAGGGGGACAAACTGCTAGGACGTGGATGGACGCCGCCCAAGGAACGACAGACACGTGACCGAGAACATGGACGAGGGTAAGTCTTGGACAACGTTCCTTATGAGGTGGTCGCTTGCTGTCGGGGCGTCTGTCGGAACTGGAGCGGTGTCGGCTTGGGAGGCGCGTGGCGAGAGTTGGACTTACACGGTCGCGATAACGGCGTTGACCATGGTCTTTGCGGGACTTGTTTGCGTGCTGACAGTCGAAGCCCTGCGTGCCCTCTCAGTTCGCTGACCAGTAGCGTGGTGTTGTCGCGGGGCGCAGCCGGAGCCCCGGGCGTCGGTGCGCTCTGCTAGTTCTGGGCGCAGCCCGGTGCCGCCGGGATAGCTTAGATTGGGGGCAAGCCCCGACTGCTCGACACCAAGGCACCCCGCAACCTGTGCGAGACCCGGGGTGAATCAGTGGGGCGCGACAAGGTTCTCTCGGCTGCGGGTTGTCGATGCAACATTGCAATCAGACGATGCGTAACCTTATATTCAGCCGCGACATAACCTTGGAATTGGCCGACACGAGGCACATAGTCTGTCGATTAGCGGCACCGTGTTCTATCCACGTCATGTTCGCGGCCTGTTCCTCGAGTCGCTTCAAGACTCGCCCGCGGTTGTGATCCCTGGGCCTCGCCAGTGCGGCAAGACCACGCTCGCTCAGGCGGTGTGCGCGCCGGAACACCTCGACGGGAACTGGCGGCCCGCAACCGGGGCGGTGACCGTGCCCACATACGACTACATCACCTTCGACGACGCGGCCCGCAACGCGTCCCGGGCCGACCCGGCCGGGTTCGTTGCCGACCTGCCCGACAGGGTCGTGCTCGACGAGGTGCAGCGAGTCCATCCCCTCCTCATTGAACCGATGAATCACCTCGCGCGCACGATCCGGCGAAGTCACCGCCAACCTAGCGATCACAGGCACCGTGTTGCCACCTGGGTTGGCCCGAGGCCCGGTATCGTTGCGGTCAACGCACCCAAACCCAGACGCTGGGATGCGGCGGCCGCAATCGCGACCCGCTCTATGGGATCCCTAAACTGTAGCTGACCGGAGCCGATCCTCTCGACACCAAGGGTTGGGGCAAGAATCAGAACTCGACATCCCTCTTCGACGCGTAGAGCCGCTAATCTAGCGAGCTTGCCGCCGGTTCGCCTAGTCAGAGACTGGACGATCCAAATTCGGAGGAACGTATGGAGCAAGAGAAGAAGTTCGAGAGCAACGAGAAACCTCTCTCGGATCTGATCAAGATGGCTGCGTCCGGGCGCCTTCAACTTCCAGATTTTCAACGCGGGTGGGTCTGGGATGACAACCACATCGTGAGCTTGTTGGCTTCCATATCCCTCTCCTACCCCATCGGTGCGGTGATGACCCTCCGTACCGGGAACCCCGACGTGAAGTTCCGGCCGCGGTTGCTTGAAGGCGTCGAGCTTGCCAGTGGCACAGAACCCGAGTTCATGCTCCTTGACGGGCAACAGCGAATGACCTCACTCTTTCTTGCTCTTCATTCTCAACGGCCCGTGCCGACCCGGGACGCTCGAGGTCAAGCAACGCGCCGTCACTACTACGCGAACATCGACGCTTGCGTTGATACGGATAAGGACCGCGAGGACGATGGGATCATTAGTGTGCCGGAGAATCGGATGATCACCACCAATTTCGGCAGGCAAGTGCAACTCGACTTGTCGTCCCGCGAAGCTGAGGTTACAGCTGGCTACTTTCCACTGGACATCGTTCTGGATGGGAACGCAACCATGGACTGGCAGATGGCATATCTCAGCAATGGGTCGGGTGAGTCGTCGGAACGGTTCGCGAAGTGGAAGGATTTTGTCCGGGAAGTCATCAAACCCTTCATCTCATACCAAGTTCCAACTATCGAACTCGCCAAGTGCACACCGAAGGAAGCTGTCTGCCAAGTCTTCGAAAAGGTGAATACCGGAGGTGTCACCCTCACTTTCTTCGAATTGTTGACAGCAACGTTCGCCGCTAGCGATTTCAACTTGCGGGACGACTGGAACACACGTAAGGAAAGGTTCGGTAAGCACCGTGTGCTGCGACAGTTCTCGGCTACTGATTTCTTGCAGGTCGTCACGCTGCTCTCGACTTTCGGAGCGCGGACCGCACGCATCGCAGATGGACAAGAGGGCGATCGTGCTCCGGCCGTCTCCTGCAAACGGAAAGAAATTCTTCGTCTTGAACTGGCCGATTACGAAAAATGGGCTGGTGTCGCAACGGAGGCCGTGCTTCAGGCAGTACCATTTTTGCACACCGAGCACATTTTCTCGGCCCGTGACCTCCCCTACACGACGCAGTTGGTACCGCTCTCCGCGATCCTCGGTGAACTCGGGACCACCGCCGAGGGTCATCGAGTGAACGAACTCTTGCGAATGTGGTACTGGTGCGGTGTCTTTGGTGAGATGTATGGAGGCGCGACCGAAACACGATTCGCCAACGATCTCCAAGATGTGGTTGCATGGGTTCGAGAAGATGCGGCCGAACCTCGCACCATTCAAGAAGCGCAGTTCCAAGCTGCCCGTCTGCTCACCCTACGGACAAGGAACAGTGCGGCGTACAAGGGTTTGTATGCGCTTCAAATGTCTCGCGGTGGCCGTGATCTCCGCACTGGGAAGCCGATCGATGTACACGCATATTTTGACAAGAACATCGATGTACACCATATCTTTCCAAAGAAGTGGTGCAGCGAACATGGAATAGCAACCAAGATCGCCGACAGTGTTGTAAATAAGACCGCTATAGGCGCACGGACGAACAAGATCATCGGTGGAGATGCTCCTAGCCGTTACTTGGCAAAACTGGAAGACGGTGACCAGATCGGTACCTTGGAACTGGATGCGATCCTACGGTCGCACGACATTGACCCGCGTTCGCTTCGCAACGACAATTTTGAGTCATTTTTCAACGACCGATTTGAGCGACTGATTCTTCAGATCGAAGCGGCCATGGGAAAGCCAGCAAACCGGTTCGAGAATCGTGATGAGAGCCCCTTCTCTTCCAACAGTAGCGATCCCGAGCAGGGCACTGCCGCAATCAGGGCTCTCATCACCGCCGGCGAAAGCAAAGTTGTTGAGTTCAAATCGACCGCTATCAAGAACCTCCATACCCATGACAAGGACACCTCGATTACCTGGAGCTCACTCAAGACAATCGCCGGATTCATGAACGCCGAAGGCGGAACACTGCTGGTAGGCGTCGACGACAACGGGGCATCCATCGGGATTGAGGAGGACTACCCGTTCGTGAAGGATCATGACCGCGACGGATGGGAACTCTGGCTGACATCAGTCACCAGTACCTCGCTGTCTACGACTGCGGCGGCAGATCTGAGAGTCACGTTTGCCGTTCTTGAAGAGAAGACCGTCGCGCGAATCCAAGTTGGACCCGCTGCCAGACCAGTGTTCGCGAAACCGCCGAAGGGTGAGAGGAAGGAAGTCTTCTTGGTCCGCCTGAACAACTCCACTCAGGAGTTGCAAGGCCAGGACATGCTTGACTACCAAGCGAAGCGGTGGTCCTGAGGCCGACTGTCTCGCGTACTTCCCCTCGCGCAGAGCCAGACGGACGGAGATCGGATGAGCGGACCTACCCTGTCTGCCCTGGTTGTGGTGTGTGGTTAGGGGCCGTTGGGTGGGTTGTTGGGGTTGATGATTTGGTAGCCGGTGTTGGTTTTGGTGACGGTGTAGCCGCGGTCGTGGATGTTGTGGTGGCATAGCGGGCAGGCGAGACACATTTCGTCGATGTTGGTGCGTCCGCCTTGTTCCCAGGGTTTGATGTGATGGATTTCGCAGCGTTCGGGTCCGGCGGTGCAGCCTTTGCCTCGGCAGTGCCGGTCTCTGGCGATG
>MKWU01001412.1_pt1 | contig 41521 bp, 43 predicted proteins | sample 809101 | NCBI WGS metagenome assembly MKWU01 (sample SAMN05860141, study PRJNA318959) | sponge metagenome | host: Aplysina aerophoba | place: Slovenia: Piran, Adriatic Sea, Gulf of Piran | collected 2013-05-07
TGAACCGCCGGTGTATACGGCTATCTACCATTGTGAAACGAGCCTGTGACAGATACAGCCTGCTCGTAGCGTTGGTCGGTTCCGGTTCGGCTCATCAAGCCCGGAACGCAAGCGAAACAGAGATACAGGACACTAGGAGCCTGCGGCCACAGCTGTGGGTTCGAGGGGCTCGACGTTGATCCGGTCTTCGTTGGCGCGTGCCTGGGCGAGGTCGTAGTACGTCTGGAGACGCATCCAGAACTCGGCGCTGGACCATCCGACCTTCTCGAAGCGGATCGCCATCTCCGGTGAGATCCCGCCGCGGCCGTTGAGGACACGGGAAAGGGTGGGGCGGGTCACACCGAGGATCCGTGCTGCTTCGGTGACGGTGAGACCCTCGGCCTCGATGCAGTCCTCTCTGACGGTGCCACCAGGATGTGGGGGGTCTTTCATCATGGGCATAGATGTTCGCTCCTAATTGTGGTAGTCGAGGAGGTCCACGTCGTAGACGTGGACTCCTTCCATCCGGAAGACGATCCGCCAGTTAGCGGAAACTCTGATGCTCCGGAGTCCTTCCATGTTGCCTTTGAGTGAGTGGAGCCGGTATCCGGGAAGGTCGAGGTCTGAGGGTTTGGTAGCTGCCTGCAGGGTGGCTACCACTCGGGCGATCCGGTCGGCGTGAGTGGCGTTGCCCCGGTGGTAGTTGCCGCGTTGGTGTGCCCTTCGGAGCCCCCGATGCCGGTAGCTCTCTATTCACCACCGCTTATCGTAGCATGTAATAAGACAGATACCGTCACCGGGTGGGCTCTTCGGTAGTGCGATGCACCGCCTCCGGGTTAGCGCGCTGCGGCATCGCTGAACCAAACCGTCACATCCACATCCCGAAGTGGAGTCCATTCTTGTGGTGTAACGGGGGGTGATGGTCCTGTGATTTGGGTGACCATCGTGCCTCTCCTGACCGGGCTGCGGTCAGCACCACGAACTCGAACGCCAACCGGACTGTCGGATTAACGTGGGTAGCCTCCCGGACCTTGTCGACAGCAGCCGCAACTTCACGATGCGGCAGCGCGCGGTGGTGCTTCTGGCGGCGCTCCTGTTTGGGGAGAGCGGCCAGCACCGTGTCACCTGCCGGGTTGTCCTGGCGATACCCTTGGGCCATCGTCCATCTCATGACTCTGGCGACCCGCTGCCGGACCCGTCGGGCTGTCTCTGGTTTGGCATTCCATATCGGAGACAGACAGTCCATGACGTCAGCTGTTGTGATCTCATCCACCCGCATCGAGCCGATAGCCGGCAGCAGATAGGTCCCGAGGCCGGACCGCCAATCATCAACGGTTGTGCTGTTCTTCCACCTACCCGCGTGCAGAGCGATCACCGCCTCGCCGGCGGTCGCGAACGTCGGAACTGCCCCGGAACGTAACAAGGTGGGGTCGCCGTAAGTGTCCCCCTTGGCGTCCCACAATACGGTGAAACTACCAGAACCAATCTGGGAAAGCGGGCGACAAGGCGCTGGTTGGTGAGGGATCACCTCAGGGCCGACCAAGGTCTACAAAGTACCTGACTACCTGGGGGTTCAGGGCAGTATGAACCGATACGAAACGGCCGGAAACGGTGCGCCCGCGGCAGGATTCGAACCTGCGACCTACCGCTTAGGAGGCGGTTGCTCTTTCCCCTGAGCTACGCGGGCCGGATGCGTGCACGAACCTGGTGGAGCGACGCTTTCCCTACCGATGGTAGCGGGGTTGGGAACTCGGGCAGTTTTCCGGCAGTGTTCGGAGGGCTTCATCCTCCCGCCCTGGATCGATCATTGAATGACATCAGTCGATGGCTCATCCGGGGTGACGACACACACGATTGCGTGGGTGGTGATAGCGATGTGCTACGTGCACCACGAGGAGGCGCCGCTGATGCCTAGGGCCAGGATGACCGGCTCTCAGCCATCCGCTGATTCCCCGGATCCGCAAGGAGAGTGGAGGAGTCGAGTCCGTGGGATTATGGTCTATGTCAGGATTCCCACCGGAGTGGCTCGATGAGCGGCAATGTCACCCATCAAGGCGTGGTGATCGACCGGGCGCTCGTTGCCGACCTGCTGACACTCGCGCGCTTGCTAAGCGCGCCGCTCCTACTCTGGTTAGTGGCTACCAGCAGCCTGGACGTGGCTGTAGTGGTCCTGGGATTCGCCTGGTGCACCGACTTCTTCGACGGCAGGTTCGCCAGGTCGGCGCCTCGGGACACGATCCTCAAGGAGTGGGATCTGCGGGCCGACGCATGGTTGGCGGTCGCTTTGGGTACCGGCCTCGGTTTCAGCGGACTGATATCTTGGTGGTTGTTGGCGCCGGTAGCGGGGGTCGTGTTCGTGGGGTCGGTTCTTTTCAGCAATCCGGCGGCCGTCATGGTCGGCACCGGCTATCTGTTCGGAGTGTTTCTCTGGTCGGTAATGCAGTGGGGCGGGCTGTGGTGGCTTCCGTCCGTTTACCTGGTCTTAGCACTTCTAGCCAATTGGAGGAGGTTCTTCTGGGTCATCCTCCCGGCCTGTTGGCAAGGTCTCGTGTCTGCTGCTCAGGGCAAGCGTCAACGAGGTAGGTCCCTCGTGCTCGAGGACTGGGTGGACTGAGTGCGAAGCCCCGGCCTGTGGCCCATTGATTGGCAGGTGTGCCGGGCAGAACTTTGGCGGCCTCGGCCGGACGCGACGGCCAGTTATCCGAGACGGATGGATTAAGGTGTTTATCCGCAGGGTGGGACTGGCCAGCCCTCGGGATTGCTTCAACATGGAGAGAGTCCGATGATCGAAGATATGACGGAACGCAGTATGGAGTCACCAGAAGGTACGGTGATGGTGGTCGAGTCGACGCCTGTCGAAACCGATCTGCCGGATCGTATCGAGGAGCCCGCCAAACTGCTCCGGATCGCCTCGATGACCCGTTCGATGCTGGAGGAAGTTCGCACCGCCACTCTTGACGAGGAGGGCCGGGTCCGCCTGAGAGCTGTGTTCGACGCGTCGCTCGAGCAATTGCACAACGTCCTCACCGACGACCTCCGCGCCGAGCTGACAGAAGTATTCGTGCCGCTGGACAGCGAGATCCCCACCCAGGCCGAACTCCGGGTGGCCCAGGCCCAGTTGATCGGCTGGCTCGAGGGATTATTCAACGGGATCCATGCCGCCATCATGACGCAGCAGATGGCAGCGCGCTCCCAGTTGAAGCAGATCATGAGCAGCAAGCAGCCCGACGACCGGGCAGACGCGGCCGGCGGCCTTTACCTTTAGGAGGGTGCTTTACAGTGACGTCTGCTCGGGCCCGCCCGCACAGGAGTCGTGCCGGCGACTTGGCAGGCCGCTGGTGGATTGCTCAGCACTCTCCTAATAGGGTGCTCGAATAGGTGCTCATCGGGGATCACCGATGCTGCCGGTTTCTGTGCGCCAGCCGATGGGCACGGTTGTTCCGAGTGGGCACACGATCCGGTCATCGGCAGGGGCCGCCGCTGTCCGCCTGTCTGCCCGTCCTGGAGACGACCCCGCCCACTCCTACAGCTGGTATCGCTTACGCGTGTTTCGCCGGCGGGGAGGTTAGCCATCGGTCGACGACCGCAACCCTTCTACCGGAAAGGCAGGCTATGCGAGATAGCGACGCGAGGGTAAGCCCACGGAACTAGAACTGATCCTGCTCTTTATGGCCGGCTTCGGCGCCGGGTTCATAAACGCGGTTGCCGGAGGAGGGTCTGCACTCACGGTTCCGCTGGTAACCCTCATGGCCGATGCCAACATCGCCAACGGCACCATACGGGTTGCCGTGTTCTTCGCCAACATCGCCGGCGTGAGCGCCTACCAGCAGGGCAAGTCGATCGCGTGGCGCCGGGTCGGGAAGTTGCTTCCACCCGTTCTGATCGGGAGTGCGGCCGGGGCTTGGACAGCTACGCAATTGTCTCCCGAGGGCATGCAGCGCGTGTTCGCAGTGGTGTTGCTCCTGGTGGCCCTGTCGGTGGTGTTCAGGACCAGCCGTTGGTTGGAGGATGTCCCGGCGCGCCTCTCGCCGTTCTGGAGTACCGTCGTGTTCGTCCTCATCGGTTTCTACGGAGGATTCATCCAGGTGGGTGTCGGGATCCTGCTGCTCACCGCTCTGGTGCTGGGCTCGGGCTTCGATCTGTTGAGGGGGAACGGTGCCAAGGTGGCTCTGATACTCGTCTACACCCTGGTGGCCCTGCCCTTCTACCTCTGGGCCGGGCATGTGGACCTGAAGCTCGGTTTGGTGCTGGCGGCCGGCTACTCGTCGGGTGCCTACCTTGCAGCCCGGCTTGCCGTCAGCAAGGGGGCCGCTTGGGCCAGGTGGGTGCTGGTAGTGGCATCGGTCGGTGCGGCGATACGGATGATGTTCGCCTGACGCACGCAGAGAATCAGGTTCCACAATCCAGGGCTTGACCAGCGGGTGACCATCGTGGTGGCCGGTTCAGTGCTCGCCGGCAGGGACCTTCGTTACCGCTTGCGGAGTCGAAGGAGGTTCGGTGCCTCTCCCGGCTACTTGTAGCGCCAGACTATCCGGCCTCGGCTCGGGTCGTAGGCGGACAACTCCACATCGACACGGTCACCGGGGAGGATCCGGATGAAACGGCCTCGCCGCATCTTGCCCGATGCTCTGGCCAGAACCTTCAGCCCGCCGTCGATCTCCACGCTGAACATTGCGTTGGGTAGCGTTTCGACAACACTTCCCTGAACTCTCAGTACGTCGTCCTTGGCCAAATATAACTCCTCTATCGGATACACAGCAGGCGGTCCCGCATTCCCTGAAGGGTAACGCATCGGGCTTGCGGGTGCTCGGAAACGAAGCAAGCGATAATCACCGGTCGGCAAACCATCCGGTCCCGAGTGCTACGGGGCTAGCTGGCGAGTCGCTCCCAACCGGCTCTTCTGAGCCACCCATCCTCGATCAGGGACCGGGTGCCGTCGATGCAAGGAGGACCGACTGATCCGGTCAGTCTGGCGATGCGGGACTTCCGCCGCGTGCCGCTAGGAGGGAGCGCACCCGCGCGATGTCCGCCGGGCAGGTCTTGGAGGCCATCCAGTAGCACAATCCGGTAGGGAGGAAGAACACCTGGAAGGCGGTGAGGCCGATCGCGTAGTTCCAAGGGGATCCGAACCGAGCGGTCAGCAATCCGGCCGCCACGACCGTCAAGCCGTTGCCGAGGGTGCGTGATACCCCGTTGGAGAGGTTCCCCAAGCCAAAGGCCGTGCCACGGTGTTCGGGCAAGTTCACGTCGGAGATGAGGGCGAACCAGTTGGCGGAGTCAGCCGATGTGAAGGCCAGAGCCAGCACGGAGAGCACGAAGGCGGTGGCCGCGAAGGGATTCGTGACCACGCTCGAAAGCGTGGCGAGCACTATGGCCATGCTGCCTTGGTCGGTGGGTATATCCAGTCCGGTAAGGGGTATGAAGAAAAAGGCGACGAAGAAGGGGATCGCCCCGAGGATGCCGACCATGGATATGATCGCTCTGGCGCGCGTGCTTCGTCGCTGGAAGCGGTCCCCTAGGTGGCCGGTCAGGATCGATGTGACGCCCCCGATCTGGAAGACGGCGCCGAACACCGAGCCCACAGCCGTTGCTGTGGCCAGATCGTATCCCAGCGCTTGAACCTTGCCTTGGTACAGAAGTGGTACCCAGATGAGGGAACCGTACGCAAGCTGTGCTGAAAGGCCTTGGAGGATGAGCCAACGGTTCGTGCGCGTTCTGAGCAGCAGCGCGAGGTCGGACTTCTCGATCTTGTAGTCGTACTCTCCCCCCTTGGCGAGAATCTCGGCCAGTTCCGGCTCCGACCGGCCCCGGGTGGCGTCCACGGTCGTCAGGTACAGAACGGCTACCCCCAAGCCGATCACCCCCAGACCGAAGAACGGGCTACGCCAATTGTCGGCGCCGAGCACCCCTCCTACCAACACACCGAAGAATCCCCCGGTACCCTGGGAGAGACCCCAGAAGCTCATTGCAAGGCCGCGCCGACGAGGTCCTATGAAGTCGGCGACAACCGAGAATCCGACCGATGCCACCGCCCCCAACCCCACACCCACCAGCACCGACCACCAGGCGAGTTCGGCCAGTGACCGCGAACGGGTGACCAGCATGAGTCCGATACTCCACACCACGGTCGCCCAGAACAGAAGCGGCTTGCGCGACCTGCGGTCGCCGAAGTAGCCCCACACCACCGCGGTGACGGCCGTTACCAGGATCACGAGCGCGGTCACCAGACCCACGCTGCCCTCGGCGAGATCCAGGTCGGCTGCCATCACCTTGGTGAGTGCCGGGTACAGCGCGATGGCGGCATTGTCCAGCGATGCGAGCAGTACGAACACGGTGATGGTATAGATGATGTGGGTTCGGTCTCCCCACCATTTGGGAGTGGTTCGCAACATCCGGTACAGTCTTATCATCCTCTTACGCTATGTGCATCGGGCCAGTACCCGGAAGGCTAAGAAATACGCTAAAATACCCTTGCCTTACTTTGAGGTCCAGTGCCGGAGGCTCATACACCCCTGGCCCCTGAGCGAGTCGGACACGGGACGGAGGATACCTCCCGTGGCCGAGCCAGGAACGAAACTGATGGTATCGATTGAGGAGAGGAGCCATGGTCGCACGTGAAGATGACAAGATACTGGGTGCACAGGAAGTCGCCGACTTGCTGGATATGAACGTACAGATGGTCCGTAAGTACGCCAGAGAAGGACGGCTTCCGGCATATCGGCTTCCAGGCGGCAGGACCTTCAAGTTCTTCCGCAGCGAGATTCTCGCCTATCTGCGGAGATTCCCGGTGGACACGGACGAGATGGCTGCGGAGCCTACGTAGCGCTGGTAGCCGGTCCTTCGGGTTAGTCGAGAACCGAGCGACGGGCGGACTCGGCGCGGCGGTACTCGTGGTCCAGTAGTCCCCAAAGCGAGTGATCCAGCCAACGGGCGCCAACCTTGATCTCCTCGCGAAGTACGCCTTCCCGGACGAACCCCAGCTTTCTCGCGATCCGCTCGCTGGAGACGTTGCCGAGCGCGATCCGCAGGACCATCCGGTGCATGTTCAGTTCTTCGAAGCCGATCTTGAGGGCCGCTCGCGCTACTTCGGTCGCGATACCCAGTCCTGTTTCATCTGTGCGGATCCAGTATCCGATCTCGCCGCTGCGGAAGGGGCGGGATACATGCCACACACTGACGTTTCCTATGTGGCGTCCCGGTTCCGCAGGTCTGCGGATGGCGAAGTCGTATGCTCGGGTCTCTCTCCACGAGTGGATGCTATCTCTGACGAAGCTGGCGGCGGTGGCTCTCGTATAGGCCGTGGTTGCCCAGGGGAGGTATTCCGCCAGTTCGGTCTTCGAGGCGCATACAGCCCGGTACAGGGCGTCGATGTCGCGGCGGCGGAACGGGCGGAGCGCGAATCGCTGGGTATGACGGTCGGCCAGGGGGAGCGGTTCCCGAGATGATCTCTTCATGTCAGGCCGAGCCTATATTCCAGGCACCAGGAATGTCGGGTGAAGGTGGACACCAAACTCGCCGACCGTACTATGGGTTCCGATGACAGACCGCTGGGGTATCTTGAGAATGAACTCCCGGCCGCCGCCGCCGAGTGACGTCCCGCAGGCAGCCGTTCTAGCACCGCTGTATCGGGACGGAGAGGACATCCGCACGATTCTCATCCGGCGGCCGGATCACATGCCGACCCACGGCGGAGATCTAGCCTTCCCGGGTGGTAAGCCGGAGCCGGACGAGGGTCCGCTCGACACGGCGCTACGCGAAGCCCGGGAAGAGGTCGGAATAGATCCCGCCGATGTTGAGATCCTCGGCTACCTCCCTCCTATACACACTGTGACCTATCCCCGTATGGTGGTACCTGTGGTGGGGAGGCTTCGCGGGACTCCCGAGTTGATTCCCGATCCGAACGAGGTGGACCGGATCCACACCCCGTCCATTGCCTCGCTACGGAACCAGGCCCGTTGGCGGGTCGAGGATTGGAACGGTCGCTCGGTCTACTTCTTCGACATCGACGGCGATGTGCTGTGGGGCGCCACGGCGAGGATGGTTCGGAGTTTGCTGGGCATGGGAGGATACTGATCCGTTGCCGGGCGGCCGGACTGCCTGATTGTGGGACGTGGATGAGCAACGTTGACGGATTTCCAGCCCTACCGGTTAACCCCTGACTCTTCGATTCCTCACACACCACCGATGAAGGGTCACTTCAAGCCTGTTTTCGTGGCGTCGCTCGCATTCAGGCGACGGGTGAATGTGGCGCCGGGCTGAGGCGGGACTATCGAAAGGCCGTAATCCGTGGTCAGAAGCTCATGTCCCGCACCCCTTTCGCCCAGTACGAACCCCCGCACGAGAACCAGGGCTAGCTGTTCGTCATCGGCAGCCGGCCACTGGTTTCCGTGGACCGGATCCGGTCGACGTCAACGGTTTCACCCGCGAGGCGGGCCCGTTCTGCTGTGAAGGCGAGCAGGTGGCTCTCGTACCACGTCTCGCCGGAGGTTTGGGTGGGAGTTGGTGTGTCGAGCGAGTTGAGGAATGATTCGATCAGACCGGTGTCGCCACCTCCGTGGCCCCGGCCGGGAGTGGGAACAGGGATCCTTTCCGTCGCGCCACCGAGATGGTCGGTAAACTCGATCCGGGAGTCCGCTCCGAAGGTCGCCAACACCGATCCCCGCGTCCCGTGGTAGCGCGCTGTCCGTGCCTGGTAGGACGCGTGGCCATTCATCAGCAATGCAGCCGTCGCTCCGGTCGATGTCTGCATCGTTACGGTCTGGTGGTCGACAACGTCGGAGCCTGAGCGGTATACACAGCGTCCGTAGGGTCCTTCGCGTAGAGCCAGTATCCGCCCCTCAGGGGTCAGGTCGTCGGTGATCGCATGGACGGGCCATCCCGTCAGGTCCGGGTTTAGGTAGAGGCGCCGGGCGTCGAACGGGCAGGCCGCCGCGGCCGGACACGGGGCTGTACATCTGGAGGCGGCGCCCTCGGGAGCGTTTTCGGGGCGGAAATGGAGGAGGGAGCCGAAGGAGTGGAGCTTCGTTACCCTCCCAGGATCGGGCGCGGTCGCCAGGTTCCATGCCAGGATGTCGAAGTCGTGGCAACACTTCTGGACGATCATCGGCGTGGATGAGGCCGCCCTGCCCCAGTTGCCTCTCACAAAGCTATGGGCCATGTGCCAGTACGCGACATCCTCGCGATGCTCGATGGTTACCAGCCGACCGAGCCGTCCAGATCCGATCAACCGGTTGAGGGTCCTGAAGAACGGGGTGTAACGCAGCACATGTCCGATGGTGAGCGTTCCGGGGCTAAGCCGGGCCGCCTCCAACACCAGGCTGCAGTCTTGGAGCGTATGGGCCGCAGGCTTCTCCAGCAGCACGTGCAGGCCCCGCTCGAGCGCCGCGATCGCCGGAGCGACATGGTGCCGGTCGGGAGTGGCGATGACACATATGGGTGCTAGTTGGGCGTCCATCATCTCCTCCCAGTCCGTGAAACGGTGAGAGGGTGTAATGGCGTGTTCCTCGGAGAACACCCGACGCCTCTGACGGTCCGGCTCGGCGACCGCCACGAAGCGCAGCCGGTCCGGGTGACGCGATGCGTAGGCGCCGTATACGTGCCGCCCCCGTTGTCCGGCGCCGAGCAGGATCGCGCTACGTACCACCCGCGGCATCGTAGTTGAGAGTCCGCAGCTCCTGCCGGCGCCGGCTACAGCGTTCTGTCCGCTCCCGTCCGGGCTTCCGGTCCGGCAAGCACCTGTAGGACCTCGTCGTGCAGAGTTCCGTTGGTGGCCAGGCCATTTCCGGAGTGGAAACCGTCCTCACCATTGAGATCGGTGAACCGTCCGCCGGCTTCGGGGATTATCACCGCCATCGGCGCTATGTCCCAGGGCTTGACCACGGGATCGAGCATTGCCTCGGCGCGGCCCCCGGCGACCAGTGCGTAACCGAATGCGTCTCCCCAGCCACGCAGGATCAGCGGGCTTCGGTGCAGTTGAGAGGCCATTTCACCGGGAATCAGGTCGAAACCGCTCGTGCATAGCACCGATCCCTCGAGGCTCGTACGGTCGCTTACCCTGATGGCCCGGTCGTTGAGGAAGCATCCGATGCCGCGGCCCGCCATCACCGTCTCGCCCAGGGCAGGGAGATCGATTACCCCTATGGCGATCCCGTGAGGATCCTCGAGGGCCAGCAGGGTGGCGAAGAGCGGGACTCCCCGGACGAACGACTGGGTCCCGTCGATAGGGTCGATGAACCAGGTGCGTCCGGAGTCGCCTTCTGAATCACCGAACTCCTCACCTACCACCGAATCGCGGGGATAACGGTGAAGTAATGCGTTCCGAAGCAATCGTTCTGCGGCTCGGTCGGCCTCGGTCACCGGGCTCCCGTCCCTCTTGGTGTCGACATCGACGGTCGGCGTATACCAACCAAGGGTCAGGCGTCCTGCCTGCCGAGTAAGTTCGGCGGCTTCCTCCAGGAGGGATTCGGAGACTGGGGGCATTCCGGCCATCAAGGGTGCTCCATCGTGGATCCATTCACTCGCGCCGACGGTAGCCGATAGGTTCTGTGGACGGCCACGGATCGCCATAACCGGCCATCATTGGATGTGGCCTCCTGGTCTCAGGCCCCCGCCCGAAGCAGACCCAGGATTATCCCGTCCTCCAGCGCTTCCCAGGAGGCCTCGATCACGTTGGCGTGGACTCCGATCGTGCCCCACGCGTTCACGCCGTCGCTCATCTCGATGAAGACCCGCACGGTTGCGGCGGTGGACTCGGTGGCGTCGAGAACCCGGACCCGGTAGTTGGTGAGCCTCAGTTCTTCCAGTTCCGGAAAAGGCCGGCTGAGTGCTTCCCTTAGGGCGTGGTCCAAGGCGTTGACCGGGCCGTTGCCCTCTCCGGTGGTGATGATCCGTTTGCCGCGGATGCGCAACTTGACGGTGGCTTCGGCCAGGATCTCCGCGTCGGGTCTCCGCTCGGTGAATACCCGGAAGGACTCAAGTTCAAAGTAGTCGTGGCTCCAACCGGCGGCACGGCGCAGCATCAGTTCGAACGATCCGTCAGCCGCCTCGAAATGGTATCCACGGTGCTCCATATGCTTGATCTCATCGAGAACCGCTTCGGCGTGGACGTCGGTCAACTCGATCCCGAGGTCCCTGGCTTTGGACAGGATGGTGGCCTTGCCCGACAGTTCCGAGACCACCATGCGGGTCCGGTTGCCCACCGACATGGGATCCTGATGCTCGTAGGCGTCCGGTCGCCTGGCCAGGGCAGACGTGTGCAGACCGGCCTTGTGGGTGAAGGCCGACGTGCCGATGTAGGGTCGGTGGGGGTCGAGGCTGATGTTGACGATCTCCGCGATGTGGTGGGCGATGGGCGAGAGGCTCTCCAGGCGAACCCGATCCAGCACCGGGACTTGCATCTTGAGCACCAGGTCGGGCAGGAGGGTGGATAAGTCGGCGTTGCCGGTGCGCTCCCCGTAACCGTTTATGCATCCCTGCACTTGGCGCACACCGAGATCGACCGCCGCCAACGACGAAGCGACCGCGCATCCCGCGTCGTTGTGGAAGTGCACGCCCAGATCCGCTCCCGGGAGTGCCTCTTGAGCATTGCGCAAGGTTTCGCTGATCCTTGCCGGGAGAGCCCCTCCGTTGGTGTCACATAGGACTAGCCGCTCGGCCCCCGCCTCGTAAGCTGACCGCAGGACCGCCAGGGAGAAGTCCGGGTTGGAGGCGTAGCCGTCGAAGAAGTGCTCGGCGTCGAAGAACACTCTCCGGCCGTGGCGCACCAGGTAGGCGACCGACTCGGCCACCATGGCGATGCCTTCCTCGAGTTCCGTCCGGAGGGCTTCCGCGACGTGGTAGTCCCATGCCTTGCCGACGATGCAAACCACCTCGGTCTCGGCTTCCAACAGATTGTGCAACTGCGGGTCACCCACGACCGATGCTCGAGGTCTGCGTGTCGAGCCGAACGCGGTGAGGGAAGCTGTGGACAGGTCCAGTTCGGACCGGGCCCGCTTGAAGAACTCGCTGTCTTTGGGGTTGGCGCCCGGCCAACCCCCTTCTACGAAGGCGACTCCGAGCTCGTCCAGAAGCCGGGCGATGCGCAGTTTGTCCGTGACGGTCAGCGATATTCCCTCCTGCTGGGCGCCGTCGCGCAGCGTCGTGTCATAGATCTCGAGTTGCGGGTGTGCCATGGAGTTTCCGGCCTCCTCGCCTGCTGGAGCTCGCGCGACACGCTTCGGGCATAGAAAAAACCCTCCGCCGGAGCGCAGGGTTTCGGGGCACGGGCTGTTCGGGTCCTTGTGCCCCTATCCGATAATGATCCCGATCACGTTTGTCATAACGCGTGGAAGTCTCGTGTGTCGCCTCGACCCTGTCAAGTTTCCTCACGAGCCTGACTGTGTGCTGCTCGTCTGTTCGAGACAAGCAAGCACGGCGACGCAGGTCGGCCCAACGGATAGGAGGACGGGCATGCTCCGCCCGCATCGTCCGTCGGGGGTAGTGCTCCTCTGCCCTGGCGCCAGCCTGATAGGATTGGTGCCGTCCCCGCGTCCGAGTCCGATTGCGCGGGTTCTCGGGGGTATTGGGGACGTGGAGGGAGCGATCAGGAGCGACGTGACCAGGAAGAAGGTTTTCTCGGGAATCCAGCCCAGCGGCGACATCCACATCGGGAACTACATGGGGGCGTTACGCAACTGGGTCGCTATGCAGGACGACTACGACACGGTCTACTGTGTGGTGGACCTCCACGCTCTCACCCTGCCGCAGGTTCCGGCGGAACTTCGAGACGCGCGCCTCCGAACCGCCAAGATCCTGCTGGCATCCGGAATCGACCCGCAGCGTTCCCTCATCTACTACCAGAGCGAGGTTCCCCAGCACGCCGAGCTTTGCTGGATCTTGGGAACCCTGGCCTCGATCGGGCATCTGTCCCGGATGACCCAGTACAAGGAGAAACTGGACAAGGGCGGCCAGAACCTCGGGCTCTTCTCCTATCCCGTCCTCATGGCAGCCGACATCCTGGTGCACAGGGTCCATGCGGTTCCGGTGGGCAACGACCAGACCCAGCACTTGGAGTTCACACGGGACCTCGTGGACCGCTTCAATTCGCGTTACGGGGAATACTTTCCGCGGCCACGCCAGATCACTCCCGGCGTGGGAGCACGCGTAATGTCGCTGAAGGAACCCACGTCCAAGATGTCGAAGTCCGACCCCGACGCGAGTTCCCGGATCCTCGTGACCGACGACGCCGACGGAATACGGCGCAAGATCCGGAGGGCGGTCACCGATTCGGGACGTCGGATAGTGTACGACGTGGCTCGAAAGCCGGGGATCAGCAACCTACTCGACATCCTCGCCGTATTCACCGGCGACAGCGTCGAGGAACTGGCTGACCGGCACTCTGCAAGCGGGTACGGGAAGCTCAAAGAGGTGGCGGCCGACGCGGTGATCGCCGGTTTGGCACCGGTCCGGCGGGCCTATCTCGACCTCGACGATGTGGACGTTGAGAGGATCATGAATGCCGGGGCGGTCGAGGCTCGCCGCAGGACCGAACAGACGATGGCCGACGTTAGGGAGTTGATCGGTCTCCCGGGCTGATGGTTCGGCGGATCACCGGCCATCGGTCCGGTGCGCCCTCATCAGACGATGAAGAACAGGGTTGCCAGGGTCATGAGATTGAGCCCGCTGTGAGCGAAGATCGAGGCGCCGATGTTGCCCGTGCGTATCCTGAGGACACCTAGGAACAGGCCGAACAGGAAGAGGACCGACAGGGTGATAGCACCGGCCCGGGAGAAGAGCGACGCGTCCGCCAGGTGGGCGACCGTGAAGACCGCCGCCGATACCACCACAGCCAGGGCCGCGGGCATACCCCTGTCCAAGGCGATCCGGATGGTCAGCCCACGGTAGAGCAGCTCCTCGGCAATCGGTCCCATGACCCCCACGCCGATGACCGCGGCGACCATCGTTCCCGTGCTGGTGACTTCCTGGGCTGCCTCCACTATGGCCTGCGGGCTAGCCTCCTCAACCCCGAGCAGGGACCTGAGGGCCTCCGCGAGCACGGCCAGAAGCAACGAGGAGGCCGCGCCGGCGAGAACCCACCCCCAGCGGTGGCCCTCGACGATAAAGCCGAGGGAATCGGCAAGAGTCCCGCTACGCCTCGCCCGAGCGATCAGGACCAGCACCCCGATGTGGCCCAGGTTCTGGCAGGGGATGATCAGCCAGAAGACCCGGTCCGCGTCGTACGCCCCGGCAGTCGAGGGATCCCCGGCAAAGAGCCCGGCCAGCAGGCCCGCTAGGGCGCCGCCCGCCAAGACGACGAGAACGTCGTACCAGCGCCATGAAGTTCGGTTCACGAGTCCAACAGGCTAGCGCCGGGTTGAGAGATACCATGCCCGAACCCCGCGACGTGATCTGTTAGGTTTGTCTCTCGGACGGTGCTGACGAAACCCGTACGAAGGGCTTCGCCCTCGCTGGTCGACAAAGCTCAGGCCACGATGTTGCCGGCCACCGGACCGTGCACAATTCGTTCTTGCTGTGCGTTGCCGGCGAGAAAAGGTCGGGAGGCAGGATTGGATGTAGTGATAGGGATGGCGAAGTCAGGACGCCGGGCGTACGGCTTCGACGACATCTCCATAGTTCCGAGCAGGCGGACGCGTAACCCCGACGACGTAGACATCTCCTGGGAGATCGACGCCTACCGCTTCGAACTTCCGATGATGGCGTCGGCGATGGACTCGGTTGTCAGCCCCGCGACGGCTATCGCGATCGGTCGTATAGGCGGGCTCGCGGTGCTGAATCTCGAGGGGTTGTGGTGCCGGTACGAGGATCCGCATCCGGCACTCGAGGAGATAGCGGCGTTGCCATCCGATAAAGCCACCCGCCGGATGCAAGACCTGTACCGGGCGCCCATCCATTCCGACCTGATGCAGCAGCGTGTTGCTGAGATCAGCGCCTCCGGGGTGGTGACTGCGGCAGCCCTCACTCCGCAGAGCGTCGAGCGGTACGCTGACGTGGTCTTGGGGTCCGGGCTCGACATCCTCGTGATCCAGGGGACGGTCGTGTCGGCCGAGCATGTTTCGAGCCAGGGGAAGCCTCTTGACCTGTACGCTTTCATTGCGGGTCTGGACATCCCGGTCATCGTCGGTGGTTGCGCCTCTTACGCCGGAGCGATCCACCTAATGCGAACCGGCGCGGCCGGGGTTCTCGTGGGGGTAGGTCCGGGCGCCGCCTGTACCACCCGGGGCGTGCTCGGGATCGGGGTCCCCCAGGCGACAGCCATTGCGGACGCGGCCGCGGCCCGGATACGTTACCTCGACGAGACAGGTCGGTACGTCCACGTGATTGCCGACGGGGGGATGAGGTCCGGGGGAGACATCGCCAAGGCGATCGCCTGCGGTGCGGACTCTGTGATGCTGGGTTCCCCACTAGCGGCTGCTTCGGAGGCTCCCGGGTTGGGCGCCCATTGGGGTATGGCCACCTTCCACCCAACGCTACCGCGCGGCGCCAGGGTAATGGTGGGCCGGCTCGGCAGCTTGGAGGAGGTTCTCGTGGGACCCGCCCATGAGAACGACGGCCGCCAGAACCTATTCGGGGGGTTGCGAGTAGCCCTGGCAACGACCGGATACTCCAACCTGAAGAGCTTCCAGAAGGCGGAGGTTATGGTGGCTCCGGCGACCAGAACCGAAGGCAAGGAGCTCCAACATGCTCAGCGGGTCGGCATGGGGTGACCGGTTTGCCGGTGGCGACCCGCTGGCAGCCGGTGTGTCCGTGACCCGCACCGAGCGTCAGGTGCCGTCCGAGCGCCACCGTCCGGTTCTCGTTGTCGACCTCGGCGCCCAGTACGCCCAGCTAATCGCCCGGCGGGTCAGGCAGGCGGGGGTCTTCTCCCGGATAGTTCCCCATACAGTCGGCGCGGACGAGGTTATGGCTCACCGGCCGCTCGGGATGATCCTGTCCGGGGGCCCGTTGTCGGTCTACACCGAAAACGCTTACCTGGTCGACAGGCAGTTGTTCGGTCTAGGGGTGCCGATCCTCGGGATCTGTTACGGCCACCAGTTGCTGGCCTCCATGCTGGGTGGAACGGTGAAGCGGACCGGCGACGCGGAGTACGGGCGCACCGAACTCACCGTCACGGGGGCTTCACGGCTACTGGAGGGTACGCCGCAACACCAGAACGTTTGGATGAGCCACGCGGATGCAGTTACCGAAACGCCGCCAGGATTCGAGCGCGTCGCCACCACCGGCGGATCACCCGTCGCGGCGATGGAGGATCGGGAACGGGGGATGTACGGGGTCCAGTTCCACCCCGAGGTCATCCACACCGACCACGGATCGGCCGTGATCGAAGGGTTCCTCCGCTCCGCATGCCAGGCACCCCCCTCCTGGACACGTGGGTCCATAATCGCTGATCAGATCGAGGCGGTCAGGGCGCGGGTGGGCGACGCCCGCGCGATCTGCGGGCTCTCGGGTGGTGTGGACTCGTCCGTGGCGGCTGCTCTGGTGCACCGAGCCATCGGCGATCGTCTCACCTGCGTCTTCGTTGACCACGGACTGCTACGGGAGGGAGAGGCATCCCAGGTTACCGAGACCTTTGGCCGCTACTTCCAGATGGACCTGGTGCATGTCGACGCTTCCGGCCGTTTCCTGGGTGCGCTCTCCGGTGTGACCGATCCGGAGGCTAAGAGGACCATCATCGGTGAAATGTTCATCAGGACTTTCGAGGAGGCCACCGGCGACATACCGGATGCCCGGTTCCTCGTTCAGGGCACTCTTTATCCCGATGTCATCGAGTCCGGTGGGGGAGCTGCCGCCACGATCAAGACCCACCACAACGTCGGAGGGCTGCCTCCCGACCTCGGCTTCGAGTTGGTGGAGCCACTCCGCGACCTGTTCAAGGACGAAGTACGGGCAATCGGGAAGGAGTTGGGCCTGCCCGACGAGATCGTCTGGCGGCAACCCTTCCCCGGTCCGGGGCTGGCGGTGCGGATAACCGGGGAAGTGACGAGGGAACGGCTCGACGTTCTGCGAGCGGCCGATGCCATAGTGACGGAGGAAATCCACAGGGCAGACCTGTACCGTGAGATCTGGCAGTCCTTCGCCGTGTTACCGGCGGTCAAGACAGTGGGGGTGCAGGGTGACGGTCGAACCTACGCCCATGCGCTGATCGTGCGGGCTGTTACCTCCGAGGACGCAATGACAGCGGATTTCGCCCGGATCCCGTACCCGGTCCTCGAACGGATCGCAAGCCGTGTCATGAATGAGGTACCAGGTGTGAACCGCGTTGCCTACGACATCTCCTCCAAGCCCCCTGCCACCATCGAATGGGAGTGAACACGCACGAACCCGGTTGAGGCGATGCCTATCTTCCCGTGTATTCAGTTCAGAGGGTGCGCGGATAGATGCTTACCTGGGGGTGTGTGACCTCTCGCTCGCTGAGGGCGTAGCGAGTGTCGTGCTTCAGCACATGAGCTTGATGCGCCGCTCTCCCTTGACCGACCTGTCGAAACCGTCCGTTGCCGAAATCCCGGACATGGAGGGTTAGGGGGTCGTTGAGGATCGGGTCTTGTTCTACCGGCCCCGCCGAATCCTCTTGACTTCTCGCTTGACGGTCGAGACCGACACCTCAGCCACATCAGCGATCGAGGCGAAGTCAACTCCCGCTTTGTCAGCTCTGAGCATGGCTTTAGCCAGGGCGTCCCTGGCTCTCTTGACCTGATACTCCATCCGGACCAGGTGCAGGGCTTCAGTCTTCACCTGGTGGAGCCGATCATCACGCAACTGTCGATCGATCCACGGGCGGCGGCTCACGGCGATCCTTCTGGCTCGGTGGCCGCTCATCCTAAATCCTCATCAGCTCACGGATGAACTCTTAACCCTGGTCAAGGCTGGCCCCTCATGCTGTCTATCTAGGTTAGGAGCGAAAAGTGTAGACAAATACAACCGTTAAAGTTAGTTAGCCTGCCCTACATCTGGAACCGGATTAAAGGTTCAGGGTTGACCTTGTTTTGCCTTCGGCGGTGGCCGGGCCATCCGGACCGCGAGGGACCCCCGGATCGGCCCGGCTCTCGCTCTCCGTGCCTTTGCGCCGCTTGGCCTTCCAGCAGCGAGGCGCATCTGGGCAACCGTGACTGCGACGGTGGCGACCCTATAGCCATGACCAAGGGACTTGTACGTGAGAAGAGTGGCGGGTCTCGCGGCGAGGACGACGCATCCGCCTATGCACGCACCGTCTTACATCTGTGTAGTTTCTCGTCCCAGCGCGCCGTTATGATGATGGAGTGTTCAAAGCGATGGAACTGAAGGGGTTGCAGCCGGACCCCGTGGACTCTGTCCTGTTCGCCGATCTCAACCCGACCCAGCGGGAAGCGGTGGCGACCACCGAGGGCCCGGTCCTGGTGGTAGCCGGAGCAGGCTCGGGCAAGACACGGGTGCTGACCTACCGGGTTGCCCACCTGATCCGGGATCGGGGGGTTGCTCCTTGGGAGGTGCTGGCCATCACGTTCACGAACAAGGCCGCGGGGGAGATGAAGGAGCGGGTTGTGCAGTTGGTGGGGAGGGCGTCCCGCAACATGTGGGTATCAACCTTCCACTCGGCCTGCGTCCGCATCCTCCGCCGGGAGGCACCGAGACTCGGATACCGGTCCGGGTTCACGATCTACGACTCCCAGGACACCCGCCGGGCGATCACCGCGGCGATTAGGGACCTGAGTCTCGACACCAAGAAGTTCGAGCCCCGCACCATCCGGGCCGCCATCTCGAAGGCCAAGAACGAACTGATCGACTTCGAGAGTTTCCGCGACCAGGGCTACGGTTTCCATCACGGGATAGTTGCGGACGTGTACCGCCTCTACCAGCAGCGCCTGCTCGATGCGTCGGCGATGGACTTCGACGATCTTCTCATGAACACCACCGTTCTGTTCGATGCCTTTCCCGACGTGCTGGCTGACTACCAGGACCGTTTCCGTTACGTTCACGTTGACGAGTTCCAGGACACGAACCGGGCCCAGTACGTCCTGGTCAACCAACTGGCGGCCCAGCACCGCAATATCTGTGCCGTGGGGGACGCCGATCAGTCGATCTACGCCTTCCGGGGTGCAGATATCCGCAACATCCTGGACTTCGAACGCGATTACCCGGAGGCGAAGGTGCTGGTGCTCGATCAGAACTACCGGTCCACCGAGACCATCCTGGCCGCAGCCAATGCGGTGATCGCCAACAATGGTCGGCGGCGCCCCAAGCGGCTGTGGAGCGATCTAGGGCCCGGGGTGCTCATCTCCCGCTACGCAGCCCAGGACGACCGCGACGAGGCAGGGTTCGTAGCCGACAGGGTGGTCGAACTCGAAGCCGATGGGGTCGATCTATCGGAGATGGCCGTCTTCTACCGGGTCAACGCCCAGAGCCGGGTCCTCGAGGAGGTTCTGGGTCGCTACGGCGTACCCAACAAGGTGATCGGCACTGTCAGGTTCTACGAGCGGCGCGAGATCAAGGACGTTCTCGCCTACCTGCGAGTGGTCTGCAACCCTGACGACGGAATCTCAGCGAGACGGATCATCAACTGTCCCCGGCGGGGCGTCGGCAGGGTTACCGTCGGGCACGTCGACCACTTCGCCGAGGCCGAGGAGATCTCCTTCCTCGCGGCCGTGGGGCGTTTGGACGAGATCCATGCGCTGGCGTCCCGTTCAGCGAAAGCGCTTCGGGGCTTCCTGACCGTCCTCGACCGGATTCGGGAGAAGGCCCGCGAAGGTCCGGCCGCCGCGGTGCGGGCCGTACTGGAGGACGCGGGGTATCTCGACTGGGTGCAGGAGCACAGCACCTTCGACGCCCAGGTCAGGGCTGAGAACCTGAACGAGTTGGTCTCGGGCGCCGAGGAGTTCGAGCAATTGTCCCAGGGTGAAGAATTCGGCGGCGTGGACTGGGAGGACCTCGACGGGCCGGCGCGTCTCGAACTCTACCTGGAGTCGGTGAGTCTCGTGGGTGACATCGACGACTTGGAGGAGGGGAGCGGGGCGGTCACCCTGATGACGCTACACAACGCGAAGGGTCTCGAGTTCCCGGTTGTGTTCTTGACCGGGATGGAGGACGGTGTCTTTCCCCATATGCGAGCCCTGACCGAGCCGGACCAACTCGAGGAGGAGCGTCGCCTCTGCTATGTGGGGCTGACACGGGCCCGCCAATGCCTTCACCTGTCGTATGCAAAGTCCCGGATGCTCTACGGGCAGTCTTCCTACAACACGCCATCCCGGTTCCTGAGCGAGATACCGGCTCACCTCGTTGATCACGTCAAGTTTCGTGACCGCGATCGCCGCCGGGAGTCCGTCGAACCACACGCAGCCTCCTCCATGGAGGGGGAGATTCTGGCGGGGGACACGGTACGGCATGACAAGTGGGGACCTGGGAGGGTCGTCTCCGTACGGGGTACCGGGGATCGGGCCGAGGCGGAGATCGTCTTCGAGTCCGCAGGCGCCAAGCGGCTGCTGCTGTGCTGGGCGCCTCTCGAAAAGGTCTGAGTGCCTGCGGTCGGAGCGGGTAAGAGGCGGGCACACAAGCCTCTCCCCTGTATTAGCGTGGACCTACCGGACGCTGGTCCGCGGGCCTGCCTGCGAACCGCATACGAGCCCGGGTCTTGATCGACAGGAGGAGAAGACATGGCTGAGACCGGGAACTCCAAACTCGGCAACCTGGCGGGGCTGGGCCAGTCCGTCTGGCTCGATTCGCTCTCGCGGGCGATGCTCGACTCGGGCGAGTTGGCCGGGTACCTCTCCAAGGCCATATCCGGCGTTACCTCCAATCCCACCATTTTCGCCAAAGCGATGCTGTCGGGCGACTCCTACGACGCTCAGGTGGGCGAGATGGTCGCTCGCGGTGCGAGCATCGACGAGGTATACACGGCGGTCGTTACCAGTGACATCCGGCGGGCCTGCGAAGTCATGGAGCCCGTATACCGCCGGACCGGAGGTCTGGACGGTTTCGTTTCGGTTGAGGTCTCGCCCGAGTTGGCTCACGATGCGGCGCCCACCGTCGCGGAGGCGCGGGACTGGGTCAAACGGGTGAACCGTCCGAACCTGCTCATCAAGGTGCCCGCCACCAGGGAAGGCATCGGGGCGATCGAGGACCTGACTGCCGAGGGGATCTCCGTCAACGTCACCCTCATCTTCTCCCTGCGGCGGTACCGCTCGGTCATGGACGCCTACTTCGGCGGGCTGGAGCGTTTCGAAAAGGCGGGTGGTGACCTGGGCACGGTCAACTCGGTGGCCTCTTTCTTCGTCTCCCGCTTCGACACCGAGGTGGACGCTCGCCTCGTGAGCATCGGTACGCCCGCCGCCCTCGCGCTCCGGGGCCGCGCGGCGGTGGCCAATGCCCGGGTCGCCTACCTCGAGTTCCTCCGGGCCTTCAGCAGCGCCCGGTGGTACCGGCTCCGGCGGGCCGGCGCCAACGTGCAGAAGCCGTTGTGGGCTTCGACATCCACCAAGAATCCCGCGTATTCCGACACCCTGTACATCGATACCCTCGTGGCGCCCGAGACAGTCAACACCCTTCCGGAGTCGGCTTTGGCGGCCTACGAGGACCGCGGACCGGCTAGTCCGACGGTGCTCGGGATCAACGAGTTGAACGACGCGGTGCTCGTCCTCGATGATCTTGCCTCGGTGGGTGTTGACTACGACGACGTGACCGCCAAGCTCGAGCAGCAGGGGGTGGCCGGTTTCGTATCGTCGTTCCGCCAGATGATCGGTGACATCGAGAGCAAGCGGGACATGCTCACAGCTATCCGGGGCGAACCCGCTCCGGAAGGGTGAGAGGCATCTGGTGCCCAGGCGTATCCTGATCGCCAAGCCGGGACTCGACGGTCACGACCGCGGTGCCAAGGTGGTGGCAAGGGCGTTGCGCGACGCCGGTAACGAGGTGATCTACTCGGGACTTCACCAGACTCCCGCCCAGATCGTCGAGACGGCCATCCAGGAGGACGTGGATGCCATCGGGCTCTCCACCCTGTCCGGGGCTCACATGACCCTCTTTCCTGCGGTCGTGAACCAACTCCGGGATCGGGACATCGGCGATATCGTGGTGTTCGGAGGGGGAATAGTCCCGGAGCACGATGCCGAGCTACTCAAGGAAGGCGGCATGGCAGCGATCTTCACGCCGGGTACCACCCTCGCCGAGGTTACCCGATGGGTCGAATCCAACGTCCAAGCCCGTTGAGCCTCTCCTTAGAGTCTCGCAATCATCCGAGGATCGACACGCCCATAAGGTCGACGCGTGCTCCGGTGTTCTGGCACCGCTGATGCCATCGTCGTCATACGAGAGAGATCAGCCTCGGATGGTCACGCCGTCCGGAAAGCCGGACCGAGCCGTCCCGATGCCAGGTTCAACCCCTCACCGCGAGGTGAGTCGAGTCCACGATCTGCCGCGATCTGCATGGGTGGTACCGATGATCGGGCATGGCTGGGAGAGTCGCGCGACGATGTTGCCCTGCCTTGCGCAGCGAGCGACGTGCCCGGCGCCAACGGGTCCATTGGACGGGCGGCGCCGCGGGTCGTCACCGTCGTCCTCGCGTGCTCGGCGTCGTGGTCGCCTTTCTTCGCTGGTCGGCCGGTTGCTAGCCGCCGTTTGCATGTCGTTCGGTCAGGTTGCGATAGGAGTTCTCCGACAGCGGCCCCCTGCGAATCGGTCCCCTGAGAAGATGGATAGAATCACGGCCCGTGGACCTTCTTGAGTACCAAGGAAAGCAATTCTTCGCCCGTTTCGGGCTCCCCGTCTCGCCTGGTTTGGTGGCCGACCGGAGTTCCGGGGCGGTTGCGATTGCTGAGAGGCTCGGCTTCCCCGTTGTCGTGAAAGCCCAGGTGCACGTAGGCGGCCGGGGCAAAGCGGGCGGGATCAGGCCGGCACGGAACGCCGAGGAGGTTGCGGAAGCCACCGAATCGATCTTGGGGATGGACATCGGCGGTCACAGTGTGAAATGCGTCCTGGTCGAGGAAGCGGCCGAGATCGCGGCCGAGTACTACGCCGGCTTCACCCTCGACCGCTCGGCCCGGCGCTATCTGGGGATCCTCTCCGCCCGCGGCGGTGTGGACATCGAAGGAGTCGCGGAATCGGATCCGGACGCCATCGCCAAGACCTGGATCGACCCGGTGGAGGGTCTCGACGAGGCCGGCGCGCGGAGTTGGGTGCGGGCCGCCCGGTTGGATGAGGGAGCCGCCGATGAACTGGTCGAGGTGCTCATCAAGCTCTACGGCGCCTTCGTGGAAGGAGATGCCGACCTGGTGGAGATCAACCCGCTGATCCTCACCCCGGACGGCCGGGTGCGGGTTCTGGACGCGAAGGTGACCTTGGACGGAAACTCCCGCTTCCGGCATCCCGGCTACGGGGAATACGACGCCACGCAGCCGAGGGACGTGCGGGAGAGGGCCGCCCATGCACGCGGACTCCAGTACGTGGGGCTCGAGGGCACAGTCGGTGTGATCGCCAACGGCGCCGGCCTGGCGATGAGCACAGTGGACGTTGTGGCCCAGGCCGGCGGATCAGCCGCCAACTTCCTCGACATAGGGGGTGGGGCGGACGTGGACACCATGGCGGGTGCTCTCGAGGTGATCAACAACGACCCGGCGGTGAGGGCGATCTTCATAAACATCTTCGGGGGCATAGTCAAGGGCGAGGTGGTGGCCCAGGGCATTCTCGATGCGTTGGACCGGGTCGAGATGAGATCGCCGATCGTGCTGCGCCTTGACGGAACCAACGCCACCGAGGGCCGGGCGATGATCGAGTCCCGGCTGTCGGACATGCTGATTCTCGCCGACTCGATGCCGGCCGGCGCGGCCAGAGCGGTGGAACTCGCAGGGGCCGCGTCATGAGCATCTGGGTGGACGAGCACAGCCGGGTTTTATACCAGGGTCTGACCGGACGGCAAGGGCGGTTCTACGGCCTGCGCAACAGGGATTACGGGACCAACGTCGTGGCAGGTACCAACCCGAACAAGGCCGGCACGGATGTGGATGGTATTCCGGTCTTCGCCTCGGTCGCCGACGCCGTCGCGGCGACCGGCGCCGACGTGTCCTGCCTGTTCATCCCGGCGCCCTACGTGAAGGAAGCGGTGGTCGAAGCGGCGGAGGGGGGTGCAAGGCTGGTAGTGGTGATCACCGAGGGGGTTCCCGCGAAGGACGAGGCGTGGCTCTGCAACAAGCTTCTGCGGGACCATCCGGACGTGCGGGTGATCGGACCCAACTGCCCGGGCATTATCAGCCCCGGCAAGGCCAACATCGGCATCACCGCCGGCCATATCGCCCGACCTGGAGGTCCCGTGGGGATCGTCAGCCGCTCCGGGACCCTCACTTACCAGGCGCTCTACGAGCTCAAGCTGAACGGTATCGGTGTGACCACCTGCGTAGGGATCGGCGGCGACCCCGTACCGGGCACGTCGTTCACCGATTGCCTGGCCGCTTTCGAGGACGATCCGGAAACGCAAGCAGTCATGATGATCGGCGAGATCGGCGGTTCGGCGGAGGAGGAGGCGGCAAAGTTCATCGCCGCGCGCATGAGCAAACCGGTGGTGGCCTACGTAGCCGGCATCACCGCCCCCCCGGGGAAGAAGATGGGGCACGCGGGTGCCATCGTCTCCGGCGGCAAGGGAACCGCCGCGGCCAAGATCGAGGCTCTCCGCGCGGTTGGGGTGCGGGTTGGGGCCAATCCGACCGAGGCCGGCCATTTGATGGTGGAGGTCGTGCAGGATCTCTGACTCGGCCGAGGAGCAGCGCCATCCGAAGGCTACGAGCCTGCGATGAGAAGGAAAGCCCTGCTGTCGGTGTACGACAAGACCGGGATAGCGGAGTTCGCCAACGGACTGTCCTGCCTTGGCTGGGAGTTGATCAGTAGTGGCGGGACGGCAGACGTCCTCCGAGCGGCTGGTCTTTCCGTGACCGACGTGGCCGACCATACCGGCAGCCCGGCCATGCTTGGACACCGGGTCGTCACCCTCCATCCCAGGATCCACGGGGGCATCCTCGCCGACCGGAGTGATCCCGGCCATTCGAGAGAGCTCGAGGAGTACGGAGTCGACCCGATCGACCTGGTGGTGGTGAACCTCTACCCGTTTGCGTCGGAACCAGGCCTGGAGTTGATAGACATCGGCGGTCCCGCTCTGGTCCGGGCAGCCGCCAAGAATCACCTCTCCGTCGGGGTGGTGATCGAGCCCCGGGACTACGACCGTGTACTGGACGAACTCCGATCCAACGGCGACCTATCCGAAGGCACCCGGCGGGAACTGGCGCGCACCGCGTTCGCTCGGACCGCCTCCTACGACGCGACGATCGTCGAGTGGTTCGACGCCGGCGGCCCTCGGAGCGAGTTGTTGCCTCCTAGCCTCCACGTCACGCTCGAGCGGGCGGACGTGCTGCGATACGGGGAGAATCCCCACCAGCCCGGCGCCCGGTACCGCCGGACGGGGTTGTATGGCGTTGACTGGTGGGACCGCACCCAGCAGCTCGGGGGGATGCCGATGAGCTACCTGAACCTGCTCGACGCCGGTGCGGCCTGGGCTCTGGTGCACGACATGGGCAACCGTCCGTCTGCGGCGGTGATCAAGCATGGAGCTCCGTGCGGCGCCGCCCATGGCGAGGATATCCGTGAGGCGTACCGCAAGGCGGTCGAATGCGATTCGAGGGCGGCATTCGGCGGGGTGGTGGCCTTCAACCGGGTCGTGGACCGGGACACGGTCGCCTGCTTCCAGGATGCTCCACAGGCGGACGTCGTCATCGCTCCGGGATTCGACAGTGGGGTCGTCGACAGGATCCGAGCTCGCCGGGCCGGCACCCGAGTTCTCCAGGCGCCTCGGCCCGTTCCCCCGGAGCGAACCGTTCGCCAGATCCACGGTGGCTGGCTTGTCCAGGCAGCCGCATCGACGAGAGGCCGCAGCGGCTGGCAGGTTGTCACCCGCAGGAAGCCGACCGCCGACGAGGAGGCCGATGCGGCATTCGCTTGGACGGTCTGCCGCCACGTCCCGTCGAACGCCGTGGTGATGGCCAGGGGCGAGACGGCTTGGGGGATAGGTGGCGGCCAGCAGGACCGGGTCGGCGCGGTCGAGCTTGCCGCTGCCAGGGCTGGAGGGCGGGCCGCGGGCGGTGCCTGTGCATCCGATGGCTTCTTTCCGTTCGCCGATGGCATCGATGCCGCGGGGGATGCCGGCGTCACAATGGTGGTTCAGCCAGGTGGATCGGTTAACGACGATTCGGTCATCGCGGCGGCTGACCGCCTTGGAATGGCGATGGTGCTGACGGGCGAGCGGCAGTTTCGCCATTGATCGGGAGACGATGGGCGGACGTGGCTTTGATACCGTTCTGCGTCCAGGGAGGTTCGACCCGTATGACCATATGTACTGGAGTAGGTGATGAGTGCAACCGTTCTTGACGGCAAGGTCGTGGCGCGTGTGGTGCTCGATGAGGTCCGAACGCGCGTCGCTGCGTTAGCGGAGGCCGGTGAGGGGGTCACGCTGGCCACTATTCTGGTGGGTGACGATCCCGCCTCGGCCACATATGTACGTTCCAAGCGTAGGCGCGCTGCAGAAGTCGGCATCCGCTCCGTCCATCACGCACTCGACGCCGGTGTCACCCAGGAGGAAGTAGTAGGTCTCATCAGGAGCCTGAGCTCCGATCCCGGCATCCACGGGATACTCCTCCAGCTTCCGCTGCCGGGAGGGCTTGACGACCAGGCCGCCACGCAGCAGATCCATCCGTCCAAGGATGTGGATGGGCTGCATCCCACAAACCTGGGCATGATCGTTCTCGACCGTTCGGTCCTCGCACCGTGCACCCCGAGCGGATGCTTGCGCATTCTCGATCATTACCGCGTCCCCGTTCGAGGCGCAAACGTCGTAGTGGTGGGGCGATCGTTCCTCGTTGGCCGGCCGCTGGCCCTGCTGCTGGCTACCCGGGGCATCGACGCAACGGTCACCATCGCCCATTCTCGAACCAGGGCGCTCCCCGAGGTCACTCGACGCGCCGACATCCTCGTCGTAGCGGTGGGCAGGGCTGAGATGATCTCCTCAGAACACGTCCGGCCGGGCGCGGTCGTGATAGACGTAGGGATCAACAGAACCGACTCGGGCCGTCTGGTGGGCGACGTGGATTTCGAGGACGTGGCACGGGTTGCCGGTGCGATCACGCCGGTTCCCGGAGGTGTGGGTCCGATGACCGTGGCGATGTTGATGCGAAATACTGTGATCGCAGCCGAGAACCGGATCCGAGGCGCGTGACGGTCGAGAAGCGGGGTTTCGGACGGTCGGACTTGGTCCATACGAGGTGTTGCTGAGAACCGCCCTGCCGTCCCGACGATGGGTCTCGAGCCATGATTCTCCATGGACCCGACACACCCACGTACATCAGTCCCAGGTCAATCTCACTATGAGGGACAGGACAACATGCACCTGGCGGGTGGGGTAAGCGTGCTAGCAATCCTGGGCCATCGGATCTTCATGTTCGCAGGCTGGCGCCTGATCCTCCCCCTCCGATTCGCGCCAAAAACCCCGATCCATGCGGAGTCGGGCCCGGGAACTGATCCGCGGGCGGTGGAGCAACCGGATTCTCGGTTGCCCGCCACGGATCTAGGAGGGTGCTGAGCAATCCACCAGCGGCCTGCCAACCGCTGGCATAATTCCTGGGCTGGCGGGCGGCAGGCCCGAGCAATCGTCATTGTTCAGCACCCTCCTATGGTGTGACTAACTCTGAGCGCACTACATGGTCGGACGCAGTGCCGGAAAACGGGTCAACCCGGATCCCAAGACCGGGATCCTCGGGAAGCGTGTGGTGTCCGGCGGCCAGATCCCAGGGATGATCCGAAACGTCGGCTGCCAGCATCCAACGGGTCGGTACTAGATCGGTGAACTTCACCCCTTCCAGCGACGCGATCGCCAGCGCGTGGGACCGTCCTACCGACGTTTCAACCAAGCCGCCCACCTTCACGTCGATTCCGGCCTCCCTAGCCCGTTCGGCGATCCGAAGGACGCTCGATGTCCCGAGGAGCCCGGGTTTGAGGCTCACCATGTCGGCACATCGTCTCTCTATCACGCGGGTAGCGCGGTCCGGAGTGGTAACAGACTCGTCCAGACACAACGGTGTATCGATCCGGGATCGCAGTTGCTGGTGCCCCCCGAGGTCATCTCCATCCAGGGGCTGTTCCAGGTAGCTGAGAGAGAGGGTGTCGACCGCTTCGAAGATCGGATCACCCATCTGGTAGCTGCCGTTGGCATCAGCGGAGATCGCCAGGCCGGGAAACTGTCGGCGAACAGCCTGCAGGTGTGGCAGGTCCTGGCCGGGTGCGATCTTGATCTTCACCTCCAGGATTCCGGCCTCGACGGCCTGGTTCACATGTTCCACCGTTTCGGCGGGGGTTCGTTTCAGGCCGATTGCCGCACAGGCCCGGATGGATCGGGGAGTTCCACCGACGAAGGTCCATAGGGGCACCCCGGCCCGCCGGGCTTCCAGATCCTTCCTGGCTTGATCGATGGCTGCGCGTGCCGATGGGGGAAGTCCTCTCGTGTGGCCCGCCGGCGCTGGTCTCCCGTTGGACTGAAGAGCGTTCCACACGTCGGCTACCGTCTCGATGGTGACTCCCGGATACGGAGCTGCCTCACCCCAGCCGGTCAGGCCGTCCTCGGTGATGGAGACGAGCACGATGCGTCGCTCTCCAACTGCTCCCCGGGCATTGGATAGAGGGCGAAGCAGGGGTATACATAGCTCGGTCAGACGCATAGCCGTCGGCATCAAGGCAGGATACTCCACGATCAACCACGGGACGGCGATACCGAAACGGCTGTGCATAGCGTGAACACGCCCCAGGGGGGTGGATGGGAAACGGGTTCTTGGTGGGCCAGACGTCCGCTGACCAGGTAGTTTACCATCGGGTAACTGGCCGGCAGGGAGTTTCCCACCACCCTCATCGGCGGGTGCTGACCAATGACGATTGCTCGGGCCTTCCGCCCGCCGGACCAGGATCAATCCGGCGATTGGCAGGCCGCTGGTGGATTGCTCAGCACCCTCCTAGGCTCGGGGTCCGGAAGTAGAAAACAGGAGCGTGTATGGCGGAACGTATAGCGATGGGGGATTCCGGACTGCTTGTCCCGGAGCACCCGATAATCCCGTACATAGAAGGTGATGGGATCGGGCCCGACATATGGAACGCGTCCCGAAGGGTGTTCGACGCAGCCGTGCAGCACGTGTACATGGGGGAACGGCGCGTTGAGTGGCTTGAAGTGCTGGCGGGTGAGAAGTCGTACCGTGACTCCGGCGAGTGGCTTCCAGCCAAGACACTCGAGATACTGTGGTCACACCTGGTCGGCATCAAGGGCCCGTTGACGACACCGGTTGGCGGAGGCATCCGCTCCCTCAACGTCACTCTGCGACAGACCCTGGATCTCTATGTGTGCCTTCGGCCGGTTCGCTGGTTCCGGGGCATTCCTTCCCCTATCCGGACACCGCACCTGGTCGACATGGTCATATTCCGTGAGAACACCGAGGATGTCTACGCCGGAAAGGAAGTGGAGCAGGGCACCCTCGATGCGGCCCGGATGCGTACGTTCCTCGCAGAGTGCTACGGATGGGATATACGGGACGACTCGGGCATCGGGATCAAACCGATCTCGATAACAGGATCGAAGCGGCTCGTCCGGGCCGCGATCCACTTCGCGATAACGTTTGGTCGACGCTCTGTGACTCTCGTTCACAAGGGAAACATAATGAAGTTCACCGAGGGAGCTTTCCGGAGTTGGGGATACGAGGTCGCCACCGAGGAGTTCCGCGAGGAAACGGTGACCTGGGAGGAATGCGGTGGAGATCCGGGGGATCGGATCCTCATCCAGGACGTCATAGCCGATGCGATGCTGCAGCAGATCCTCACCCGTCCCGCCAATTACGACGTCATCGCGACCACCAATCTCAACGGCGACTACCTTTCGGACGCGCTGGCTGCACAGGTGGGAGGGATCGGCCTGGCGCCGGGGGGCAATATCAACTACACCAGCGGCCATGCCATCTTCGAGGCGACGCACGGAACCGCGCCGAAGTACGCCGGACTTGACAAGGTCAACCCTGGGTCCCTGATCCTGTCGGGGGCCATAATGTTCCGCTACCTGGGCTGGACGGAAGTCGCCGATCTCATCGAGGCGAGCCTAGAAGCGGTCATCGGCGATCGAATAGTCACGTACGACTTGGCCCGCCTCATGAAGTTCGCCACAGAGGTCAAGACCTCCGCCTTCGCGAGCCAGATGATCGACCGGATGCCAATCATTGAGGAGTATGCGGCCCTCCACGGGACTAGGCGAGCTCCCAGCCACCTCAGGGCATACATGTAGAATCGTCCTGCCGTCGCAGACAGTCGGGAGAACGCTTCATGGGGCATGAGATAACCAAGAAGGTAACAGTGGTCGGCGCGGGCAAGTACGGCTCTACCGCTGTGCAAAGGCTCGCTGGATGGGACATAGCCGACGAAGTGGTCATGGTCGACATCGTGGAGGGGCTGCCGCAGGGTCTGGCCTTGGATATGAACCAGTCCCGGCCCATCGAAGGCTACCGGACCAGGGTGATCGGCACCAACGACTACGACGCGACCGCAGGCAGCGACGTGGCCATCATCACCGCCGGCCTGCCCCGCAAGCCCGGCATGTCACGTATGGACTTGCTCGCCGTCAACACTCGTATCGTCAAGCAGGTCACCGAACAGTTGGTGGAGCGATCCCCGGACATGACCATCATCGTGGTCACCAACCCGCTCGATCAGATGACCCTGCTTACCGCGGACGTGAGTGGCCTACCGAGGAACAAGGTTATGGGTCAGGCCGGAATCCTCGACTCGTCCCGCTTTGCCCACTTCATCGCCGATCGATTGGACGTCGACGTCCTTTCGGTGAGGGCCCTGACGTTGGGAAGCCATGGCGAGACCATGGTGCCGGTTCCTTCGCAGTGTTTCGTAGGTGACACCCCGCTGTCCGAACTGCTTGCGCCCGATGAGATCGACGCGTTGGTGGAGCGCACGCGCGGTGGTGGGGCGGAGATAGTTGGGCTCCTCAAGACCGGGAGCGCCTACTATGCCCCGTCGTCCGCTGCGGCGGTCATGGCGAGAGCGATCCTGACGGGTGAGCCGTACAATGCCCCGGTCTGCGCGTGGCTATCCGGTCAGTACGGCATCTCCGGGGTCTATCTAGGGGTCCTTGCTCGACTCGGGGCGGGCGGAGTGGAAGAAGTCATCGAGTTGCCCCTGACCGACACGGAGCGGCGCGATCTGCACGGCGCCGCGGAGGCCGTACGGGCCAAGGTCGCGGAACTGGCCGAGTTGGTGGTCGACTGAGTCCACGCTCACAGGGTCCGGTCTCGATGACGCGCCGAACCGGAGGTTTCTTGTGGGCTTGGAGTCGGCTCGTGACGGGTGCCAAGTTCGCTGAGCCGATGCTTATACTCGGATGGTCGTGAGGGTCGGCATGCTCCCGATCTTCCGGACACGATGGAGGGCTCGATGAACAAGCGAGATCTGGCTTATATAGTCGCCTACGAGACCGGGATGTCGAGAGCGCTTGCCGAAGCTGGGGTCGACTCCGTCTTCAAGGCGATCAGCGCGGCTCTCCAGGATGGCGCCAAGGTCCGGATCAGCGGTTTCGGGACCTTCGAGGTACGGGACAGGAAGGCGCGGGTGGGGCGCAATCCGCGTACGGGTGAGACCGTTCCGATTCCCGCTACCAGGGCGCCGGCTTTCCGGGCAGCCCAGGCGCTCAAGCAAGCCGTGAACTCGTAAAGGGGCCTTCTGGTCGTCTCAGTACTCGACGTCGAGAGACGACACCGCGGGTGCCAGGTGGCCCAAGACTGACTGGTGGAGCATGAGTTTGGCCAGGTTCCCAGAGACTTTCAGCTTGCCGCTGAAGAAAGCGGTCTGGATGTTCAGATCCCCTTTCGAGATCGCAGCGGCCGTGTTGTAGTCGGTTGCTACCGTCACATCGGCCTTCTTGATCGTCCCGATCTCGATAGCCGCGCTCCCATCGGCCACTCTCAGGTAGTAGCTCGAGTTCGCGCCGTCGGGTGTGGCGCTCACCTCGAACTGCAGTGAGACCCCCACCCCTTCAATGGCAGAGGAGAACGGGGTGTGACGACTCAGGATGTCGGTAGCCGCCCGGGCCCACTCGGTGCTTAAGAACTTGGTACCCATCGAGTAGCCTCCGGTTTCTAGCCTTGATTCTTCATGTTTCCAGACACACCCACGTAAGCGTGCCACATCAACGACGTCATCGGGACCGGGCCGGGCTTCACCAGACGGGCGAAGGTCGCGCCGGTCCGAGACGGGACTAGCGAAACACGATGATCCCTGGTCAGGAGCTCATGTCCTACGCCCCGCTCGTCCAGTACAAACCCCCGCATCAATAATCAGGGCTAGTGCTGCCCGCGTAGTCTTCGGTTACGGAACTTCGCCTGCAGGTAGTCGCGGTTCATCAGGGCGATGTTGTCCAGCGAGATGTCCTTGGGACAGGCCTGCTCGCACTCGCCATGGTTGGTACAAGATCCGAAGTACTGCTCCATGGTCTCCACCATCCTCTCGACCCGCCGCCACCGTTCCGGTTGTCCCTGGGGGAGGAGGTTGAGGTGCGCCACCTTCGCGGCGGTGAACAGTTGGGCGGCACTGTTGGGACAGGCGGCGACGCAGGCGGCGCATCCGATACAGGCAGCCGCGTCCATCGCGGCGTCGGCGGTTTCCTTGGGAACCGGGATCAGGTTGGCTTCGGGCGCCGATCCGGCCGGGGCGCTGATGTAGCCTCCGGCTTCGACGATCCGGTCGAAGGCGGACCGATCCACCACTAGGTCCCGGACGACAGGGAAAGCCGTGGCCCTCCAAGGCTCGATCACTATCACGTCACCGTCGTCGAACTCGCGCATGTGCAGTTGGCAGGTGGCGGTGCTCGCCTGGGGACCGTGGGCCCGTCCGTTGATCATGAGGCCGCAGGAACCGCATATGCCCTCGCGGCAGTCATGATCGAAGGCGATGGGTTCCTGGCCCGCGTTCATCATCTGCTCGTTCACGATGTCGAGCATCTCCAGGAAGGACATATCCGAACTAATGTCAGCCGCTTCGTAGGTCTCGAAGCGGCCTTCGGAATCGGGACCCTTCTGGCGCCATACCCGCAAAGTGAGATGCATAGCCATTCTCCCTACTTGTAGCTGCGTTGGCTGGGTTCGACGTATTCGAAGTGCAGGTCCTCCCGGTACATGGTCGGGGTGTCGCCGTAGCTCCAGTCCCATGCGGCCACGTAGGCGAACTCCTCGTCATTGCGCTTCGCCTCGCCATCCTCCGTCTGGTGCTCGGTCCGGAAGTGACCTCCGCACGATTCCTCCCGGTGGAGCGCGTCCCGGCACATCAGGGCGGCCAATTCGAAGAAGTCTTTGACCCTGCCGGCTTTCTCGAGTGACTGGTTGAGGGAGCGACTGTCGCCGAGTACCAGGAGATCCGTATCGAGCTCCTGCCTTAAGGCTGCGATTTCCCCGATGGCCTGCTCGAGGCCGGCCGCGGTGCGTTCCATCCCGCAGTGCTCCCACACTATCTTCCCGAGTTCACGGTGAAACCAGTCGACGGTGCGGGTTCCGCCGATCGATAGGGACCGTTTCACGTCGGACCTAACCGCGGCCTCCGCGTCCCTGAAGGCGCGATCACCGGTAGGCACGGTGGATTCTCCCAGGAGCGGAGCAAGATAGTCGCCGATCGTGTAAGGAACCACGAAGTAGCCGTCCGCCAATCCCTGCATGAGGGCCGAGGCGCCCAAGCGGTTGGCGCCGTGGTCGGAGAAGTTTGCCTCGCCGAGAGCGTAGAGGCCGGGGATGGTCGTCATCAGGTTGTAGTCGACCCACAAACCTCCCATCGTGTAGTGAACGGCCGGGTATATGCGCATCGGTTGCCGGTAGGGGCTCTCGCCGGTGATCCTCTGGTACATGTCGAGCAGGTTTCCGTAGCGCTGCCGCACGGCTTCCTCGCCGAGCCGGTCCAGCGCCCCTGCCAAGTCGAGGTACACGCCGTTGCGCAGCGGGCCGACGCCCTTTCCGCTGTCAACCTCCAGCTTGGCTGCCCTCGACGCCACATCGCGTGGTACCAGGTTCCCGAAGGCGGGGTATCTTCTCTCGAGGTAGTAGTCCCGTTCATTCTCAGGTACCTCACCTGGGGCGCGGCTCTCCTCCGACCGGAGCGGCACCCAGATGCGACCATCGTTGCGCAGCGATTCCGACATGAGGGTCAACTTCGACTGGAACTCGTCGGAGGCCGGGATGCAAGTGGGATGGATCTGGGTGTAACACGGGTTGGCGAACAGGGCCCCCTTGCGGTGAGCCCTCCAGATCGCGGTGACGTTGCACTTCATCGCATTGGTGGACAGGTAGTAGACGTTGCTGTAACCGCCGGTAGCGAGCACGACCGCGTGGCCCGAATGCGACCTGACCTCGCCGTCGAGCAAGTCGCGGATCACGATGCCGACGGCCCTTCCGTCCTTGAGAACCACATCCAGCATCTCGGTCTGTGTATACAACTCCACGGTCCCCAGATCGACCTGGCGCATCATGGCTTGGTAGGCGCCGAGTAGGAGTTGTTGACCGGTTTGCCCTCGGGCGTAGAAGGTCCGCGAAACCTGGGCGCCCCCGAACGATCGGTTGGCGAGCAGACCTCCGTACTCGCGGGCGAACGGCACTCCTTGAGCAGTGCACTGGTCGATGATCTCCACCGAGAGCTGAGCCAACCGGTATACGTTCGACTCCCGCGAGCGGTAGTCCCCGCCCTTGACCGTGTCGTAGAACAAGCGGTAGATGGAGTCGCCGTCGTTCTGGTAGTTCTTGGAGGCGTTGATGCCCCCTTGGGCGGCGATGGAGTGGGCCCGGCGAGCCGAGTCGTGGTATGTGAAGGCCTTGACCCGGTAACCGAGTTCGGCCAGGGTTGCCGCTGCCGAGGCTCCCGCAAGCCCGGTACCCACCACGATGACCGTGAATCTTCTCTTGTTAGAGGGATTGACCAGCTTCATCGAGAACCTGTGGTCGTCCCAATGTTCCTGGATCGGTCCGTCCGGAATCCTGGCGTCGAGTGTCAGCACTCTGGTGTCCTCCTAGGAGTGTGGTCTGAACAGCCCGTCTTCCTCTGACAGGGAATCATGTCATCGGTCGACGGCCCGGGAAGGCGTTTCGCACCACTCCTCCTAGCACCGGTTCTTGGTGCGCGTGGCTTGTCCGAGCGCATGGGTAGCCGTGGCAGACTCATGACCTGCAAGGGCGGCGGACTTGACAAGACCGGCGACTTGAAAAGGCTCTTCACCCTTGGGGTGCATGTGAGAGAGGCCACAAAAACAGGCTTGAAGGGGCCTTTCATAGGTGGGTGTCTCAGGAGCATGAAGAATCAGGGCTAGCGGATGATACCGACGGCCACGCCCACCGGGACCGACAGGAATCCCAGCGCGACCAGGGTCGAGATGGCGTTGGCGAACGTTCTCCGGAACCGGTTGAAACGTGGGTTGTTGATCCCGAGGCTCTGGAACAGGCTCCAGCATCCGTGCCATATGTGGAAGGCTAGAGCCACCTGCGCAGCAACGTAGAAGACCCAGACCGGCCAGCGGCTGAGGCTTGACACCAGGTTCTCGTATACCATGCCCCGCTCGAATCCGGGATTCACGGCTGGAACCCCGACCGTCAGATCCGCTAGGTGCCAGATGAGGAACAGGAGCACGATCACGCCGCTCCAGCGCATCGTGCGGCTGGCGTAGTTGGCGGCCAGGTAGTGTCTGGGGGACTGGTACTTGGTCGCGCGGGCCGCTCGGTTGCTCCTTGTCAGTGCCCAGGCAGCGTGAATGTGGATAGCGAAGGCGGCGGCGAGGGGTATCCGCACCGCCCAGAGAACCATGGTACGGGGGAACAGCGGAGTGCCGAGATCACGTAGACCCTCGCCGTACTCGTCGATCCGGAAGACTCCGTTGTGCGCACCTTCGAAGGCGTGCAGGTTCCCGATCATGTGGCCGAGCACGAAGCCCAGCAGCACGACTCCGCTGATAGCCATGGCGTACTTCTTGCCGGTGTCGCTGCGATAGATACCGGTCAACCATGACAGAGGATGTGTCCGGCGCCTCTTCTCGGGGATGGTGAGTCGCATCCCTATATCCTACCCGCGCCCGGTGAGCGATCCGACCCCGGCCGCGACCGACCGGACCTGTCGACGCGAATTTGACAAACCTAGTCCCCCAAGACAGAATCACAACACTGTAATTGCATAAGTGTAGTGGGGAGGGGGTCTTGTATCCTCAGTTGATTGACGCCTTAGCGACCGGGCCACTCGGGTGGAAGGATTACGCCAATTGCCTGGGCGCCAACGAAGATCTCTTTTTTCCCGACAGGGGAGCGTCCACGAGGGTCGCCAAACAAATCTGCGCGGAGTGCCAGGTACGCGTCGAGTGCTTGGAGTACGCCGTAACCCGAGGTGAGAAGTTCGGCATTTGGGGTGGCCTGTCCGAGAGGGAGCGCAGGAAGATCAGAAAGCAGCGAGCTCTCGAGGCGCTCGAACGAGCGGTTTCCTGAACGTCCCGATCCGTGTTTATTCGCAACGTCCGCGCCTTGCCTGCTCTTCGCGAGTAGACTGGCGTCTAGATGGGATCGCAGGAGCTTTCTTCAGGGGCGGCGCGTGTAGCTGCACTTTGCATCGCCGTCGTGATGACGGCGCTCATCGTGGCTTGTTCCGACGACCCGGCCGACTTAACCGAGGAACCCACCTCAAGTGCCGCCACCACCACCTTGAGCCCACCGAGCACGACGGGGGTCGTAACCACTGAAGCGATTCCGACTTCCACAGTGCCAACCCCGACGACGGCGCCGTTCCCCGGTCCGGTTGTCCTGCTGTATCTGGAGGATATGCAGGGCTTGGCCGTGCGGATCGGCGAGCTGGTGCTGGACATGAGGGCCGCGAACAACGACTGGGACAACCGTGTCAAGACGTACCAGGAAACCGAAACGGCACTGGAGAATGTCGAGCGCACGGCTCTGGCGCTGCGTGGCGATATCGGGCTGATCGAACCTCCTCCTGACCGCGGGCTCCCGGTGGAACACCAGACGGCGTGGGTGGCGGTAGGCCAGATGGCGGACGCAGCGGTGGACTCGCTGGCGGGACTGCGCTCGCCTGACACCGGCGAGCGTCGCCAGGCCGCACTGGGGCAGTTCCTCGTCGCCTACGAGCGTTACGCCGCTGCGTTCGGCCGGATCGTCGAGATCGTCGGAGTCGCAGCGAACGTATCGTTGCCGTCCGTCGCAACCACCAGCGTTCCCACGACCGAGGCCACGACGACCACGACGCAGGCGTCCGCCACGACGACCACCACGGCGGCGGCCACCACCAGCACCACGGAGGCGTCCGATACCACAAGCACCACGGAGGCGTCCGATACCACAAGCACCACCGCGGCGGCGGCCACCACCAGCACCACCGAAGCACCCGGCACCGGCACGGAGACCGTACCTCCCGCACCCGACATCTATGAGGTCCTTACCGAGAACCCTTCCCCCTTCCAGGGTGCAGACCGTACCTGGCTGACGGTACGCGTCGATGCGGGCGCCACCAAGTCCGAACTGGCGCAGATCGGTAACCGCTTGGCGTTCGAGTACCGGGTTGCCCAGCAATACCAGGCCCTGGCCATCTACTTCGTGCACTTTCCCGAAGGTGTGGACACGCTCGGTACATGGATCCATGCTCCGTACGGTGACTGGACCCGGGCGGCGGAGGCGTCCAGGGGCGACTACACGCAGCACCAGGTTGTGGATCGCACGGTCGAGAAGGACTGGACACTGTTGCCAACCGACGCCCAGGTCGACTTGTACCGTAGGTACCGGGAGTACAAGGCCAACCTCCTGGACTCCGGGGATACCGTCCCACCCGACGACGAGTTGATTCCGGTGGTTGCCCAGGAGTTCGAGGTTACGACCGCGGAACTCCGGGGTGCGGTTGAAGCCTGGGAGGCCTGGGAAGCGAGATAGCGCGCGTATTCCGGCTGGGACGGGCTGAGAATCCAAACCTCTGGCGGCTAGGCCACTACGAGTGGTATCATCCGCTCTGCAAGGAAGGGAGAACGGATGCCCAAAATCGGCGGCGGCGAGATAATCATCATCCTCGTGGTTGTTATCCTGCTCTTCGGGGCAAAGAAGCTCCCCGAGTTGGCTCGGTCATTGGGCAGCTCGGCACGCGAGTTCCGCAAGGGAGTGGAGGACGGTCGGACGGGCGAAGCGGTCGAGGCTCAGGCCGGCCAGGTCACGGCTACCGCCCAGACCACAGCCACCACCACCAGTTCGGAGACGTAGCGGCTCAGTCGCCCGAAATTTGACAGCCGAGCTTCGGTATAGGTTCTAGGAGCGTGCTGAGCAATCCACCAGCGGCATGCCAACCGTCGGCATTACTCCTGGGCTGGCGAGCGGCAGGTCCGAGCAATCGTCATTGTTCAGCACCCTTCTAGCGCGGTATACGCAATCCCCTCAGCCAAAGGGGTCGTCCAGGATTACCCGGGCCGCCCAACCGGTGGCATCCTCGAGTTCAACGGGACTGGGTAGGTTCTCCGGTCGTTGCCAGATCCGGTGTACCGCTTCGTCGCCCCAACGGTTTCGTACCTCAGCGCAGAAGGCTGTCACCGGGCCACCTGAACCCGCTGCGCTCTCGATTCTGAAGAGGCCACCCAGCGCGGAGGGAGCGCTCCGGTTCGCATGGCGAGCGGCCATGGCCGTCCTTATCGAGGGCAGATCAGGCAGTAGCGCCACCGCGGCACGATCCACCAGATACGAACCGTATCCTTCGAGTGTTGCGATCAGGGTCCTGATCGGTCCGAGGCTCTCATCTTGGAGAGGGCCTCCGAACAGCCCGGCAAATCCTCCACCCTGGGCCAGTTTCTCTTCGAGTTTGTCCGGGTCTGCCATTTCCTCGTACCAGTGAGCCATGGCTTCGGCATCCGGTTCGACTGCCCCGACCAGATTCTTGGACTGGTCGACCAGATAAGTCCGAACCCACGCCCGTCCGACTAGCGCGTAGTGCACTACTTCGTGCATTGCGGACCACAACCGAACTTGCCGCGCATCCAGGCCATGGTCGTCAGCAAAGGTTTCCAGGTTCGATAGCGGAACGATGATCCCGGCCGCCTCGGCAGTGGGTAACCCGGTGTCGAACAGCCCGAGCACTTGCTCGCTCATCATGCCGACCATCGCGCCCATCTGCATGCCCAGCAGGGCAGGTCCGAGCGGCTTCAGGATCGAGTCCAGGGTGCCGGCCCCCGGTGCGGCGTCCAGCCTGGCTGCTAGCGGCTCTACAAGGTAGGAGAAGGACCGCAGGTTGCGCTCCGCCCATCCGCGACGATCAACCAGAACCACTTCGGTCGTCGGGTCGGAGGGGATTCCGGTCGCCTGCGGCACATGGATCTGGGCGAACCGGGCGAGTTCGAGATACTCATCGGCGAGCCAGGGATCGATCGGTGCAACTGGTCCGGACAGGTGGTCAGCCAACTGGGAAGCCAAGGCCCAATTGATCCGACCCGGTTGGTTGAGCAGTTTCATCAGCTCGTTCAGAAGGTTTCGTTCCGGCATCGTCAAGTCCCCTTAGGTTGACCCGAGGCTACACCGATGGGAGAGCGTCACGAGGGGTACATGTCCAGTGTCATCTGGATGTCCAACGTCTCGCCGTCCCGTCTCAGAGTGACTGTCATACGATCCTCGGCCCGGTACTCCCGCAGCAGGGCGATCAGCAACGGCATGGACCTTACCGGCTCCCCGTTCAAGGCTACGATGACGTCGCCCCCCTCTGCCCCGGCCTCGCCTATGGCGGAGTCCTCCAAGAGGCTCACTATCTCGACCCCCGCAGGGGACTCCACGCCGTTCTCGAGGTCCTCGAATGCGGAACTTCCCTGGATCCCGAGAAACGCGTGACGAACCTCTCCTGCGGACATCAGGTCGTCCACGACCCTTTCGACCAGGTTCACCGGTACGGCAAAGCCCAGACCCTCGGCACCCACGTCGCTCAGGCCGATGGCGGTGGTGATCCCGAGCAAGCGTCCGTGAATGTCCAGGAGGGCGCCTCCGCTGGAGCCGCGGGTGATCGGAGCGTCGGTCTGCAGGAGCCCGTACAGGGCGACGCCGGTTCCGAATTCGGTAACCAGGGTTCGGTTGAAGGCCGAGATGACGCCAACGGTGACGGATGGCCCACCATCGAGACCCAACGGATTGCCCACCGCAATAGCTTGTTCACCTGTGCGCAGGCCTTCCATCGAACCGAATTCGATCGGTACCAATCCGTCGGTCTCCAGCTTCAGCACGGCGAGGTCCATCAGCGGATCGGTACCCACCAGTTCGGCCGGATAGTGGAGACCATCGGCCATGATGACCTTTAGCGTGTCGGCACCGTCGACCACATGGTCATTGGTCACGATGAATCCGTCTGAGCGCACCACCACCCCGCTTCCCGATCCCGCAAACCCGAATTCCTCGTTGAGACTCTGAACGGTCACGATGGACGGAATCGCGCGGGAGGCCACGTCGCTCACCAGGTGGGTGGATGGCAGCACGGGGACGGTGGTTGCGGCCGGCGGCGCCGCCTCGCCGGCCTCAAGTTGGGAGTTGATCGGAGCGGTGGCGATTGGAACGGGCTCCGCCGATGCCTCGGTGGCCGGGACCTGCACCATTTCTCTTATCTCCACTATCTCCGTGACACGGACCTCCTCTCGTTCGAAAGTACCTGAGAACCAGAGGACAAGGAGGGTGCCAACCGTCGCCAGAAGGGCTGAGCCGAGTGCGATGGCAAGGGAGGTGCTTCGTGTGACCAACTTGTGGTTGTAGGGTCCGACGCTATCGTTTCCGCCGTCGCCCGCTGATGGCGGCTGATCCACGATGCTCATACACTGCGAGTCTATGCAAGAGCCGAACTTATCCATACCTGGCCTGCGCAGGGTCCGCGTCTCCCCCTTACCCATCGACACGGGAGCGCTTCTAGCGGAGGTGTCCGGTCCTATGAGTGGGGCCATCGCCCTCTTCCTCGGCACGGTCAGGGACCACTCTCCCGGCAAGCAGGGGATCACCCACCTGGAGTACGAGGCGTACGAGCGTCACGTCGTCGCCAAGATCGAGGCGATAGTCGACGAGGCGACCACCCGCTGGCCGATCAACAGTCTGGTAGTGGAGCACCGGATCGGGAGGGTCGAACTCGCCGACGCCTCGGTTGCGGTTGTGGTTGCGTGTGCCCACCGGGCTGAGGCATTCGCCGCCGCCCGACACCTGATCGACGAACTCAAGGTCCGCGCTCCGATCTGGAAGAAGGAATGCTGGCCCGGTGGCGAGGAGTGGTCGGCCGGTTCCTAGGAGGGTCCTGACCAATGACGATTGCTCGGTCCTGCCGCCCGCCGACCAGGGATTATGCCGGCGGTTGGCAGGCCGCTGGTGGATTGCTCAGCACCCTCCTAGTGTCCTGTATCGGGAATTCGCTGGAGACAGCCTCCTTCGCCTGATACGCACCGGTTCCGGGGAGCCGAGACCGCGAAAACCGTCGAGGCGGTCTCCTCCGGCGGGCCCTCCCCCAACCG
>MKWU01001413.1_pt1 | contig 41470 bp, 42 predicted proteins | sample 809101 | NCBI WGS metagenome assembly MKWU01 (sample SAMN05860141, study PRJNA318959) | sponge metagenome | host: Aplysina aerophoba | place: Slovenia: Piran, Adriatic Sea, Gulf of Piran | collected 2013-05-07
ATCTACCTCGGCAGCGGTCTGAGCTTTGCGGTGTACGGCATGGTCCGCCATCCCGAAATCTACCGCAGGGTCCGAGAAGAGGCCGAAGCGCTGTTCGCCAACGGCGACCCGGGCAGGGACGATTTCAATATGTCCGCAATCGACGTCACTCACAGGGTGTTCCTTGAGTCTCAGCGCCTGTATCCTGTCATTCCGATGCAGCTTCGCACCACCATGAACCACTGCGTGGTGCAGGGCTACAACATTCCGAAAGACACGCGCGTGGTGTTTGCGCACACCGCCGCGCACCACCTGGATGAAACTTTTCCCGATCCCTCAAGGTTCGATATCGACCGGTACGCGCCGCCCAGGGATGAACACAAGCGCGCGGGAGCATACGTGCCGTTCGGACTGGGGACTCACCGCTGTCTGGGATCGAAATGGGTGGAACTGCAAATGACGATCAACCTGCTCCTCATCGCCTACTATTTCGACATCAGCGTCGTTCCGTCGGACTACGAGATGGGATTCAACCCGTTTCCCACCAGCGCCCCGAACAGCAAGTTTCGATTTCGCATTGACAAGAGGCGTCACGACCTATGACGTTTGGGATCGCGGTTTACACGGAATCTGCATAAATGAAAATCACGGAAACCCTGCGCAAACCGTTGTGGGCAGCGCTGATCTTTACACTTTGCGCCGTATGGTTGCTGTCCGGCATTCTGGGCGGCGGCGGCGATGATGAGCAAGCGTCCGTTGCCTCGCGCGCGGAAGCGCAGGACGACATGGTAGTGCGGGTGCGGACCAGCCGTGCTTCGGAACAGTCAAGGACGCTGACGCTTCGCGGGCGCACGCGCACCCGGCACGCCGTGACCGTGCGGGCCGAAACTTCGGGACGCGTGGACAGCCGCCCGATCGATATCGGGGCCCGCGTATCGGCCGGGGACGTTCTGTGCCAGGTGGAGATCAATGACCGCGAACTGCGTGTTCGCGAAGCCGGCGATGCGGTCGAGCTGGCGACGCTCGAGTACGAGGGAATGAAGACCTTGCGCGATCAGGGACTTCAGCAGGAGATCGCAGTCGCCCGGGCCAAGGCCCAGTTGAGTTCCGCGCGCCGCCAGCTCCTGGCCAGCGAACTGGAGTTGAAAAACACGGCCGTGGTTGCGCCGTTCGCCGGGTTTGTCGAAGAGACGCATGCCGAAGTGGGGGACTACCTGCAAATGGGCAGTCCCTGCGCCACCGTCCTCGACCTCGATCCCATCTACGTGGAGGCCGCGGTAACGGAGCAGCAGTATCCGCAACTGCGCGCCGGCGCCGAGGTGGATGTAACGATGGCTACCGGCGCCACGGCCCGCGGATCGCTTGCCTTCATCGGCAAACAGTCGGCGGACGAATCACGCACCTATCCCATCGAAGTGACGGTTCCCAATCCGGACTTCGCCATTTCCTCCGGCCTGAGCGCGGAAATCATAGTGGCGTTGAGCGCCCAGCCGGCCCACAAGGTCAGCATGTCCTACGTGGTGCTGGACGCCAACGGTGAAATGGGGGTACGCACGGTTGACGATGATCAGCGGGTTCGCTTTTATCGGATTGACGTGGTGCGCGAAGATGCGGAAGGGCTGTGGGTTTCCGGATTGCCGACCGAAGTCACGTTGATCACGGTCGGCCAGGAATTCGTCAGCCCCGGCCAGCAGGTCAAGGTTCAGCGCGACACGGCAACGTAAGTCTCCCGGCCGCGCCGGGGCGACTCTACGCCGGTTTGCGCGCCAGAAAACAATATAACGGCGTGAAAATTCCGGCCTTGCCTCCCGCAACGTAAGCGCGCGCAGTGCGGTCCATCAGCCGAACCACGGCGGTGGCGCCCTTCGGGAAGAGTCCGAATGCCTCCGTGAGCCTTAGCATGCCGATCATTACTCTTCGTCCCGCAGGCGTCCTCCGCAGGAGATTCCGAAATGAGCCCGTATCGCCCTCCATGGGCTGATACCAGGGGGTGTCCGGACCTTCCTGCATACTCCTGTCCCTTCCTTCAATCACTTCGAACCCGACCTCCTCCAGCGCCTGATCAACCTCCGCGAAGGTTGCGATCTCGTTCAATGCGATACCGTGCATGAGTTCGCGCTTGATGGCCCCGTGGGAGGCGTTATCGGGATCGAACGCGTTCGTCAGGCACATTTCCTGGCCCCAGAACAACGCCCCGGGCTTCAACACGCGGAATATCTCGGCGAATGCGCCCTTCTTGTCCGGCGCATGGCAGGTGGACTCGATCGCATAGCCCGCGTCGAAGGAGTCCGGCTCAAATCTGCTCATGTCCATAAAGCTGCAATGGACGTAATCCGCCATGTGATCAAGACCTGCTTCCATGTTCTTTTGCCTCGCCTTCTCCAGCTGCTGCTTGTTGTTGTTGAGGCAGACGACGCGAGCGCCGGATTCACGGGCAACCCGGCGCATTGGACCACCGACTCCGCACCCAACGTCGATCGCCGTCATTCCCTCTTTCAGCTGAAGCTCGCCGATCATGAGCCGCTGATGCCGGACGATGGAGTTCTCAAGGCTTTCGCCCGGCCTGAGGGGCGCAAAGTGGAGCGATTCGTTCCACCCGAACTGCATGAACTCGCTGCACAGCGAGTAGTAGTCATTTACTGTCTCGGTATGGTCATAAGCGCCGCCCGCTCCTCTTCTCTCGAGCCAGCCGCCAAAGCGCTCCACGCGGCTGGCGACGGACCAGCCCTGATAGGCGCTCTTCAGCGACGTGGAAAGTTTTACCAGCATGTCGCGCGAGTATCCCTGGCCGGGCTAATGGCCGCCGTGCTCTTCGCCGCCAAGCATGACGCCCGCTTCGACGAAGTGAAGTGCGTATGCGAGACCGATACCCACCAGGAAGACCATGATCAGCCTTAGTCGGTCATGCGAGTGAAAGTGGATTTCCGGCAGGAGGTCGCTCAGGGCGATACACAGGAACGCGCCGGCGGCAAAACAAAGAACATAGCCGGCCACCACTCCTCCGGCGCCCTCCGCAACGCCGAGTTGTCCGACACCCCAAAAAGTGCCTAACGCCACTACGGGACACAGCAGCGCGAATCCCAGGTTTACGAGGTTTCGATAACGGGCGTCGTATCCGGCCGATCGCATCATGCTGACAATCGAGTACGCATCCAGCGGCTTGTGCAACAGGATCGCCATGAACGCACCCAGTCCCGGTAATGCGCCTATGCCGGTAGGACGCACGCTCACCTGAACGCTTGCTCCCAGCAATACACCCTCGGTAATCGTGTGAATCCCGAGGCCGACCGCAATGCCGGCTACGCTCTTGGCGCCGACCAGCTCATGACGGTGATCCCGGTGATGGTACAAGTCCTGCGCCTCGCCGCTGAAATCGTGCTGGTGAAAGTGGAACATGCGTAGAAGGGCAACCATCATGATCACGCCGAAAACCGCCCACAACATGCCCTTCTCGGCGCTCTCGGGGCCCGGAATGCGGTCCAGTCCATGCGGCAAAAGGTGATAGAGGGCAATGCCCAGGATGAATCCCGCCACAAGACTCATGACCAACTGAGTGCGGGTATGCGTAAGCGCGCCCAGCACCGAGAGCTTTCCGCCCAGAAAGGCTGCGGCAAAGATCGCCAGGCAGTACCCAAGCAACAGGAGCAGGAGGACCGGATCCATAAGGCGTCAGGCCGGAACGATGGCGAGTTGCCTTCGCTTCAGTTTCTGCAATGGAACCCCCGCACCTGACCGGAATGGCTCAGAAGAACAGCATCAGCAGCACAATGCTGACGATCCCGCCGGCCAGGAAAGCCGCGCCGGCGGCGACTCCCGACGCGGTGGCGAAGTCCGCCACGCGGAAAGTCTGGTCTTCCACGAAGAACAATACCTGGGTGCGGTCGATTTTCCCGTCAACGAAGTTCTTGAGCGCGGTCTCGGCTCCGTGCGCCTCCTTGACCGACACCAGGGCCACAAGCACTGTGGTAATGGCCGAAGTGAGAATGCCCACGGCGAAGGTCACCAGGGCCGCGAGGGCCACCCAGTGGTAGGACGCATCCTCGGAACCCGGCGTGGTGCTCATGAAACCGATCACCAGCGCCGCACCGCCGGCGTTGCCCAGCAGCAGCATGCGCGCCGACTGGTCGATCAGCCGGAACATTACGCCCCGCCGCCGGGCCACGACCTTGTAGAGTTCCCGCAGCCACTCCTCGCCGATCTCTTCCAGCGAGAACTGTTCCAGTTTCTTCACAAGCCGCTCTCCTCGATTCCCGTTTCAACGCCCAGGTGAGTCAGGCGGATAAAGTGCGACCCTACGTTCGATCCCGGCTGGAACTCGAGTTTCCAGTCGTCCAGTTCCACCGGCTCCGGAGAAAGCGCATCACGCAGGAAGTTCTCGCGTGTCAACTCGCCTTCCATCCGCTCCAGCACGGCAATTACGAAACGGCCGAGGATGTATCCTTCCAGCGCGTCCTCGCTGACCGCGTCGTCCATTTCCGTACGCTGTGCTTCCTCGGAAATGGCCCGCTGAAAACTTGCCACGATTCGGCTCTGGGAATCGCCGGCGTCGGGCACGACTTCGGTCACGAGTATTTTGGGCGTCGGCTCTCTTATCAGTTCCTTCAGTTCATGCGAGACCGTGTACGAGAGGTTTGCCAGCAGGTGTTCCCGTCCGAGCGAGTTGGCCAGATTGATGATGGTGGAGTTCGCCGCGTAGGTGCCGACCAGCAGGATCGCGTCGAGGTCCGCTTTCTCCACCGAAAACAGGCTGGTATGCACGGCGTGGGTGTTGCGGGTATAGGCGCTCCTCGCCAGTATGGGAATGGCGCGTTCGTCCATGAGCGCCTTGTAGCTTCTCAGCGCCGTTCGCCCGAAGGCATCGTCCTGGTAGATGATTCCGAATCTCGCTGCACCCTGCTCGATCATGTAGTCGATCAGCCGCTCGATTTCCTCGAAGTAGCTGGCTCTCAGGTTCACCACGTTCGGGTAGCGCTCGGCATCGCGCAGGAAGTCCGCGCCGGTCAGGGGTCCGACGAACGGGACCCCCGCATTCCTGAGCATGGGCGCGATGCGCCTTGAGGTGGGCGTTCCGACGGCCCCGATGACCGCAAACACCTGTCGTTCGGAGACGAAGCTCTCGGCGTTGGCGGCCGCCAGTTCCGGCTCGTACGCATCGTCAAGCGAAAGCAGCTCCAGGGTCCTTCCGGCAACCCCGCCGTTGCGGTTCCTTTCCGCGAACGCCGCGAGAATTCCCGCCCTGTAATGCTTCCCCAGGTCCTCGTTCGAACCCGTGAAACAGGCGGTCTGCCCGAACAGAATCCGGTCGGCGGTAACTCCAGGTTGGGCGCCGGCGGCAATAGCCATCGAGGCCAGAACCGCACCAAAGAGAACTTGCCTGAACATGCTATTCAGGTACAGCCTGTTCCTGCTGCTTGTCCACCTGCGACTCTTCCTCGGCAAGGGTTTCCACCATGGGCGCGGTAAACGGCTGGTCGGTTGGGGGCGGCGGATCGTTCTTGACGCGCTGGTGGGTAAAAATGGACGGCGTGTCGAAGATGAGCGATCTCGGACGGGCAATGGTCAGGTCGTCGCGCTCCGCGCTCCTGCTGTGGAACTGCCCGCTCACCAGGAACTTGTCTTCCTCCACGGTCTCGACGGTATGCTCGCCGGGCGCCTTCGTCGCCGCCAGCAAGGGACGGTCGCCGGCCGACGGAAGCTGAACCATTTCCGCAGGGGTCGCGCCCGCCAGGCCGTCGATCATGTTGATGTCGATCGTCGATTTGGAGCCCGGGTTAACGGCCGCCAGGCTCGCGTCCCTGAAGATCGTGCGCATGCGCTGCCAATAGCGCGTGATGGTGACCTGCGCGGGCTGCCGCCGATATTCGCCCAGCAATTCAAGAAACGCATCGCCGCTGCTCCTGGCCTGGGCGACCCTTGCCGTGGCCTTGGCCCGCGCATCCATCAGAATGGCCTCGGCCTGTCCGCGCGAACGCGCCAGGAAACGTTCGCGGTCCCGGTTGGCGTTGCTGACGGCCTGGGCCTTGTCGGCGATGGCGTCGCTGACGTCGCGAAAGGCCGCCCGGGTTTCTTCCACGGGACGGACATCGACAATGTTCAGGGCCACCAGTTCCAGGCCGATGTCGTGGCGCTCCAGGTCCTCGCCGATAGCTTGCTCCATGTGCTGCTGAATGATGTTCCGGTTCAGGGTGAGAATCAGGTCGATGAAGTTCTGGCCGATGATCTGAACCAGTTCCTCACGGATCAGCATGTTGAGGACCTGGAAGGGATCGTCGGCGGCGAACAGGAAGTTTCTCAGGTGGTCGATCCGATACTGAACGGCGACGGCGATTTCCAGCAGATTGGTGTCCCCGGAAAGAATCGTGAAGTTGACCGTGCCGGCATCGGAACTGGCCACCTGGTACGCTTCGATCCTCAGGACCTTGCGCACATGGGTCTTTTCGATGACCGGTATGCGGTAATGCCATCCGGGTTCGACGTTGTCATCGATCACCCTGCCGAAGCGGGTGCGAACGCCAATCTCCTCCTTCTTGACCACGTAGAAGCCGCTGGCCAGAAAAACGGCCAGGATGGCGCCCACCAGACCCAGCGCGAGCTTGCCGCCGTTGCGGCCGGCGAAATCGAACGCTGCGTGAATAGCGCGGGTGCTGGGCGGGCGCGTGTCGCTCATGGATTCGGAGCTTCCTTGCTGTCGAGATACTTGAACAGCTCGTTGTCGGCCGGCAGCATGAGCGTGGTGTTCCTGTCGATGATCAGGTCATAGCTGTCCAGGGCGCGGATGAACTTGTAGAACTCCGGATCCTGCTGATAGGCCCTTCCCAGCAGGGAAATGGCCTCCGCCTCGGCCCGGCCGAGAATCGTGGTGGCCTCCGCATGCGCCTCCGCCAGGAGCCTTTCGTGTTCGTTGATGGCCAGGGCCTCGATGCGAATCGCCATTTCCTCGCCCTCGCTTCGATACCGCGTGGCGATCCTCGCCCTTTCTGCGATCATGCGTTCAATGACGCTGGGACGATTCTCCGGCGGCAGCGTGTACTCCACGATACCGGCGCGGATCACTTCAATGCCATAGCTTTCCAGCGCAACGGGCGCGATACGGGCCAGAATCTCGGCCGCCGCTATATCGGTGTCCTCATGCTCCAGGCCCAGCCCGATGAACGCTTCCCGGGCCATGTTGCTGATGATGATTCCGCTGCTGGAAAGGTACAGGTCCTGGAGCTTCTCGATCGCACTCTCGCCCGTGCGGATCGCCTCGACGAACAATATCGGGTCCACGACGCGCCAAAGCACATAGCCGTCCACGAGGATGCTCTTCTGGTCCTCGGTGAGCAGCTCGTTGGGAAGATTCGTCAGGGTGTGGATGCGGCGATCCACCTTGTAGATTGTGGAAACGGGCCACGGCCACTTGAGATGAAATCCAGGCTGCCGAACCGGCGGTGAAATCCTGCCGAAATGCGTCAGCACACCCTGCTCGGTTTCATTGATCACGAAAAAGCTGTCGTACGCCACCACGCCCAGCGCGATGGCGGCCACGACGGATATCAGTTTTTTCTTCATATTCATGGCCTGTGCTCCTGGCCCGTCTGCCCGTTCGCAGCGGGGACCTCATCCGGCCTCTTCTTCCACAACGCGACTTTCTCCAGGCTGTCCTGGCTGGGGACAATGATCTTGGCGTTCCCCGAAAGCGCAGTTTCCAGCTTTTCGCGCCACAGCATGTTCTCCAGTACTTCGGGCGCCGTGCCTACCGCCGAGGCCACGGTAATGATCGCCTCGGCCTCCGCCCTGGATGTTTCGACCCTGCCGTAGGCGGCCCCCTCCGCCTGCCGCACTTCGTATTCGGCGTTGCCGTGCGCCTGCGGAACGAGTTGCGCCATGAAGCGTTGCGCGTTCACGACGATTCGCTCCATGTCTTCCTGGGCGCTGGAAACGTCGCGGAAGGCGCTCACGGTCTCGACGGTGGGAACGATGTTCAGCAGGTTGACCTTGACGAGATCAATGCTCTCCAGGGCCGGTGAACCGTCTTCCCCGGGATCCAGGAGCAGTGCGCCGATCTCGTGCTCCAGCGCAGTGCGATGCGAGGTGAGAAGCTGTTCCAGATCCCGGGCTCCTATGAAGGCGCGCACATGGTCGCGCACGAATCGCTCGATGATCTCTTGCGGATTGTTAGTCCGGTAGTGATAGGTATAGGGATCCTTCACCCGGTATTGCGCATTGACGGTCACCGAAAGCAGGTTCAGGTCGCCGGCCACATACTCGTGCGGCGTGTCGCCCATGATCGACCTGACCTGCCGTACCGGCCACTTGTCCACCCTCACCAGCGGGCGCGGCGCGAGGTAATGCAATCCCGGTTGCAGGTCTTTCCAGACCACCCGGCCCGCCAGGCGCCCGTAACCGACACTGTCGGGCGGGATCGTGGTGAAGCCGGTGGCAAGGAACATCCCGATCGCCAGCACCCACACGATCAGGCCCATCGGGGTGTTCGGCGTAAGCACGCCCCTGAAGGAGCGGTTGCGCGTCATGCGCGCCCAGGTGCTCCTCCAGCGCGAGGACACCGGCCGGATGTTCATCAGCAGATCTTCGTAGCCGCTCTTCAGAGCCCCCGCGCGGAAGCGCCACACAACCAGCGCAAATAACGCGAACGCCGACCCCCATTGCAGGAACTGGATCGTGGTGGATTCGGACGGCGCCAGGTTGACGGTGATGCCCAGCCCCGTCGCCAGGAGCAGGATGTCGACCAGGATTCCCAGAACAACCGTAACCGCGATTACCGAACTGACGTAGACCGATGCGAAACGTACGCCGAACTGGCTCATGATGATCGCGATGGTTCCGGTATTGGTGGCGGGGCCGGTCATCAGGAAAATCAGCGCCGCTCCCGGGCTGAAGCCCTTGGCGACCAGCGCCGCCGCGATCGGCGTACTGGCCGAGGCGCAGATGTACAGCGGAACGCCTACCACGACCATGATCGGGTAGGACAGCCAGCGGGCGTATTCGCTGGCCATCAGGTCGCCCGGAATGGCCAGGTAGAGGACGCCGCCCAAGGCCACGCCCACCAGCAACGCGAAGAGTATGTCATCGGCGATTTCGACAAACCCGTAGCGGAAAATATGCCGGACCACCTTGCGGAAACTCAGGCCCTCCCGGTCGGAGGGTTCGTCCGCCGGAGGCGTGGACGCCCGTCCGGGTTGGGCGCCGGAGAAACTGGGGTCATGATAGAAATCGGGCTTGAGCCAGGAGGCGGACTTCAGCCTGCTGGCGGCCAGGTACAGGTTTTGCGCCCACCGGCCGGACATCCTCTTCATTTCGGAGGGGCTGACGTAGCAGTCGTCGCTGCCGGGCAACAGCGGCTTGTGCTCGCCGTGGTCGTGATCATGGTCATGATCGTGGCCGTGATCATGATCGTGGTCATGGTCATGATCGCCGGTCCCGGCCTTGGGGTCGTCGCCGCGTATCAGTCCGATACTGAAGACGCCAGCGACCACCGCGGTCACGAAGCTGATGATCGGGCGCACCACGGCCGCTATCCAGCCGAAGAAGGCGTTGGTCACGAGAATGGAATCGGCGCCCGTTTCCGGCGCCGTAATCAGGAACGACATGCACGACGAGCGCGACGCGCCCTTCCTGCGCATTTCCGCCACCACCGGCACCACCGAACAGCTGCAAAGCGGCACCGGAACGCCGAGCGCCGCGCTCGTGCTTACGGACTTCAGGCTATCGTGCTTCAACCACCGGAGAATGGCTTCGCGGGAAATGAATACGTGGATCAGCCCGGAGAGGAACAACCCGAGCAACAGCATGGGCGACAAAAGCAGGAAGGACGCCCACAGGAAGCCGAAGAATCCCGCTAGCAGTCCGCTTGGCTCAATAGGCACCGTACACTACCCCCGAATCGGCAAATGGCCCCGCCGGCGGATTACTGTAACACCGAATCTGATCACGCCGCCAATCAATCTCCGGGCTTCGACTCAACCCACTCATAAATCACGGGCAGCAGGACCAGGGTCAGGAAGGTCGAGGTGAAAAGGCCACCCACGACGACCGTGGCGAGCGGGCGCTGGGTTTCCGCGCCAACGCCCGAGGACAGCAACATGGGCACCAGGCCCAGTATGGCCACGCTCGCCGTCATCAATACGGGGCGCAGGCGCATGGCGGTTCCCAGGCGGACGGCGTTCGCGACGCTCATACCCTTGCCGCGCAACTCGTTGATGAAACTGACCAGGACAATGCCGTTCAGCATCGCCACGCCGAACACGGCGATAAACCCGATCGCCGAAGGCACCGACACATACTGACCTGTAATGAAGAGGGCGACCAGGCCGCCGATCGTGGCGAACGGGACGTTGGCGATGATCAGGGTCGCGTACTTGACCGAGTTGAACGCCGTGTAGAGCAGGACGAAGATGAAGAAGATCGTCAGCGGAACGATGAGCGACAATCGCGCCAGGGCGCGTTGCTGGTTCTCGAATGCGCCGCCCCACTCGATCCAGTAGCCTGGCGGCAGGTCGATCCGGTCCTCGATCCCGGCATTTGCGTCCCGCACGAAGCCGTCGATGTCGCGACCGCGCACGTCCATCTGAATGACGGCGTACCGCTGCAGCTGCTCACGCCGAATGAAGGAATAACCTTCGGCCACGCTTACATCGGCCACGGCGGAGAGCGGCACGATCGCACCGCTGCCGGTCCTCAGCGGGATGCGCTGAATCGACTGCACCGAGGCTTTCGACGCGTCGTCGAGCCGGGCCGTGATGTCGAAACGGCGCACGCCGTCGATCAGCGTGGAAACCGGCTCGTTGCCGATGCCCGTGCGCACGACCACCAGGACGTCATCGGCATTCAGTCCGAATCGCGCAAGCTGATCGCGCTTGACCTGAATTCGAATCTGCGGTTTGCCGACGTTGGCTTCGAGCGAAAGGTCGGCGACGCCTTCAACCGTGGCGATGACGTTCTTGACTTCTTCGCTCAGGCGATTCAGTTCGGACAGGTCCTCCCCGTATATCTTCGCGGCGAGGGTTGCGCGCACGCCGGAGATCAATTCCTCGACGCGCATCTGTATCGGCTGCGTGAAGGCCACGACCGCCGTGGGAACAACGCGGTCCAGTTCTTCGCGCATGGTCTCGGCAAGTTCCACGATGTCGCGATCGCCCGGCCACTCGTCTTCCGGCTTGAGCTCCGTGTAGATCTCCATGTAGTTCACGTCCGCCGTTTCGCCCTTTTCCGCGCGCCCGATCATCGCCACCGTGGTGTTGACTTCCGGGAACTTTGAGAGTGCGCGCTCGATGTCCTTGGATATCTCGATGGATTGATCGAGCGATGCCGAAGGGATCGAGGTGACACGCCACATGATCGAGCCCTCCTGAAGCTGCGGCATGAATTCCTTGCCCAGGAGCGGAAACAGCGCCAGACTTGCGAGGAGCAGGGCGAGCGCACTGGCTACGACAGTCTTTTTCCGGCCGAGCGACCACTCAAGCAGCGGCAGATAGCGGGCCTTGATGACGCGGACCAGCCAGGTGTCGCGCTCTTCCCTGGGCTTGAGAATCAACGCGGCCAATATCGGAATCAGCGTCAGCGTCAGCGCCAGTGATCCGGCCATCGCAAAACTGATGTTGAAGGCCATCGGCTTGAACAGCTTGCCTTCGAGGCCTTCCAGCGCGAACAACGGCAGGAAGACCACAATGATAATGAGAATGGCAAAGGAAATCGGGTTGGCGACCTCGCGCGCTGCGGCCAGCACGGCGGCGGATCGGTCGACGGGTTCGCCGGACTCCCTGCGTTCCGCCATGATGCGGAAGGCGTTCTCCACCATCACCACCGCGCCGTCGATCATCATGCCGATGCCGACGGCCAGACCCGCCAGCGACATGAGATTGGCGGACAGACCCGCTTCGCCCATGAAGATGAACGCGATGAGCATCGCGAGCGGCAAGGCGGTAATGACGACGATGGCGGAGCGCAACTCGCCCAGGAACAGGAACAGCACGATCGCGACCAGGATCGAGCCTTCAACCAGCGCCGCGACCGCCGTGCCGACGGCCTTCTCCACCAGGTCGGTGCGCTCGTACACCGGTCGCAGGGTGACTCCTTCCGGCAATGACTGATCCACGATCCCGACCTTGTCTTTCACCGCATCGACAACGTCGTTCGCATTCTCGCCGATACGGGAGAGCGCCATGCCGAGCACGACCTCCTTGCCGTCGCGGGTGACCGCGCCGAAACGCAAGGCCCCGCCCTGCCTGATGTCGGCGATGTCGCGCAGGAATACGGGTATGCCGTCTTCGACCTTGACCACCATGCTGCCGATGTCGTCCTCATTCTCGACCAGCCCCAGACCACGCACGAGATACTGCTCGGGGCCGAGGTTGACGTATTGACCGCCCACCTGGCGATTGTTGGACTCGATAACTTCCATGATGTCGGTGAAGGTCAGGTCGTACTTGATGAGGCTGAAGGGATCCATCACGACCTGGAACTGCCGCTCCTGGCCGCCCCAGGACATCACGTCGTCGACGCCCTGCGCGGTGCGAAGGATAAGGCGAACGCTCCAGTCGTGCAGGGTGCGCAGATCCATGTCGGTGACCGCCGCATTGAGCCGCTCATCCGCGCGTTCCAGCGTGTACCAGAACACCTGGCCAAGTCCCGACGTATTCGGCCCCATCTCCGGCGTGCCGTAACCTTCGGGGATGCGGTCGCCGACCTCCTGCAGCCGTTCCATCACGAGGCGGCGCGCGAAATAGATGTCCATGCCATCGTCGAAATAGACGGCGACGTACGACAGGCCGAAGAGGCTGACCGAACGGATCTCCTGCACCCTGGGCAGCCCCGCCATGCCGGATTCGATCGGAAAGGTCAGCAACTGCTCGACATCTTCCGCGGCGAGCCCCGGCGACTCGGTGTAGATGTTGACCTGCGCCGGCGTTACATCGGGAAAGGCATCGATCGGCACCGTCACCACGGCCCGCCAGCCCAGGAAGGCGACCACGCCAAAGACGATGAGTACCAGGAACTTGTAACGCAGCGAGGCTTCGACAAGCTTCACTAACATGCGAATCCCCTGGTGCTAGTGCGCATGGCCTTCGCCCAGCGAAGACTTGAGCAGCAGTGACTTGAGATGAAATACACCGCCGACGGCCACTTCGTCACCCTCTGAAAGCCCGCCAAGAATGACAATCCAGTCGCCCACGGTGGGGCCCGCGTCGATTTCCTCGGCGTGAAACTCCGTACCGTTTTCGAGCCTGAAGACCGTCGGCGCCCCGCCGATCAGGGTCACGGCCGCACTCGGTACAGCCAAAACCGGTGAACTTGTGCCGGTTACGATCTCCACCTCGACGAACTGGCCGGGATGCAGGCGATCGTCGGCATTGTCCACTTCGATGCGAAAGCCCTGCGTGCGCGTGGACTCATCCAGAAGGTGATGGCGCTGAATGATGGTGCCTTCGAGCCAGACGATGCGATCGAGACTGACGCGCGCCATGGCCCCGTCATCGAATTCCGGCAATGCGCTCGGTACCGTTTGTGCTTCCACCCACATCACCGTCTCGTCGCTGATATTGAGCAGCACGCGGCCCGGCTCAATCAGTTCGCCTATGATGAAGTCGTCCTGCAACACAGTGCCGGCTTGCGGCGCCACCAATGCGAACACGCCGGTGGCACTGCTCGCGTCCTCGGATTGCATTAGCGTCAGGGCTTGCGATTCGGTCATACCGTAGGCCAGCACCTTGCCGAAAGCCTGTTGCCGGGCGACCTGCGCTTCGGTGTAGCGCCGCGCGGACACTGTGTCCCGGCCGAGCGACCTGACGCGCTGCCACTCGCGATCGGCGACGATCAGTGCGCCCTGCGCTTCGGCCATCTCGACGCTTGAAAGGGTCACCAGTCGCTGGCCGGCTTCGACGTGATCGCCCAAACGCACGTGCCGGGCAATCACCTGCGCCGTAATGCGGGTCGTGACCCGCGCCGACCGGTAAGCGTTACTGACAACCTCGCCGGGCACGCGCAGGGTTTCGTTCAGTGCGCGCGGGGCAATGGCGTCGACCACAATGCCCGCGGATGTACGCTCATCGAGGGTCAACCCGATGGCGCCCCCCGGATCTTCCTCCCCGTGCTCATCGTGGTCCGCGTCCTGAGCGTAGGCAGGTGCAATGAGCGCGAGGCACAAACAAACCGCCCAGAATCTCAGAATGTCCGCGAATCGATTCTCCGTTTCCGTGCCGGGAAAGTTGCGATTCATCGGGCACCTCCATGACCAAACCAGGCATCCACTTGCCCGGATGCCCACAGCCACTCGAACCAGGCGCGCCACAGGGCCTGGCGCAAATCAAGCGCGCTTTCCTGCACGTCGAGCGTGGCCGTAAATTGCACCAGGTAATCCGTGGTGCTGAGTTCACCGGCTTGCCAAAGCCGTTGCAATTGCTCCGTTTGACCTGTGAGACTCGCCTGCCCGGTCAACGCCCAATCGTCCCAGGCGCCGCGAGAGAGCTCGTATCGCTCGGTGGCGCCGACCAGCCGCGCGTGTGCGCGTTGCAGCACATCATCGGCAATCTGTTGGGCACGGCTGCGCTCGGCCAGCGCCGCCGTCACTTCGTAACTGAAGCGATTGCGGACATAAAACGGGATGGTCAGGCTGAGTCCGATCAGGGTCTCACCGTCTTCCTCGCCACCCGCAAGACTCAGCGTTGGGTCCGGTCGGCGCTCGCGCCGCCTTAGCTCAACCAACGCATCCGCGGAATCGACCTGGCGCCGGGCGGCGAGGACTTCCGGCAATGCGAGGACCAGCGATTGAGGGTCGGCGCCTGACGGTATGCCCGGCATTGATGCCGGCAGCGCCGGCCATTGAGCGGCGGTCGCTCGGGGAGTCAGGTTTCTCACAGCCTGGCGGGCCTCCGATAACGCGGCGGCGGCAGTCGCCTTCCGGATGCGCGCGTCCGCGCCGGAAAGCCGAGCGAGATCCAACTCCACCCGGCTTAGATCGCCGGCATCAAAGCGCCGTTGGGCAAGCGCCACAAAGTCGTCCATGAGTTGTTTGCGAGACTCGGCCAGCCTGTTGCGCTCGATGCCCGTTTGCTGCAGCGCCAGGCCGTTCAGCAGTTCCACGGTGACGTTCCATCGTGTAGAGAGATACTCCGCTTCTACCACCAACCGGTCCGATTCGGCAACCGCGGTGCGCGCATTGCGCTTGCCGCCCCAGTCAAGCGTCTGACTGATACCCAGCGCGCGCGTTTCGGCGTCGGCGTTCTCGGCCTCAAGACTGAGTTCCGGATTGTAGAGTGGTCGTGACGCCGCATCGCGATACGCACTGCTCGCCTCAAGGGCGGCACGCGCGGCCTGTACGCGAGGGTTCGCCTCAACGACTGCCTGTACGAACTGGGCGAGTGCGGAATCCGCCGGCGTGAGCCTCTCCGAATCGGCTTCGGCCGCCTGGACGACCCAGGAAACCAGCAACAGGACGCCTGACCATGAGGCGAACCGACAACATCGTGTTTGCATATATCACCCAAACAATAGTCGATTGAGGTAGGGCAGCGCGAGCGCCAGTATGACACTTACGATAAGCCCCGACAGCGCCTTGAGCGCGTCAGTGGAAACGACCCTTAGAGTCCGCCGAAAATCAGTGGCCGCAAGGTAGGTCGATAGTGCGAATTCGCGGCCGGCGAGCAATCCGAGAAAGACCCAGGTGGTGCTCATGGGAATATCGCTGATTTCCTTGAAGACCAGGAGCACTATGCCGTAAATGAAGTCGATGATTGTCGCGGCGCGAATGTCGGTCGTATCGGTCTTGGACAGGACGATTTTCTGGATGACGCCTCCAAAGGTGTAGAAAATGTAGCCCTGCATGGCGATGAGCGCCATTACGCCGAAGGCCAGCCACTGGATGGACAGTTGCCGCGGCAGGTAAACGAAGATGTTGGCCAGATCCTGGATCAGCCATTGGCTCCAGAGGAAACCCGTGGACGACCATTGCAGCAGGACCCAGTAGCCCGGAATGGATTGCTTGCGGGTCCGATGAAAGTACTCCGTGGCCCGATGGAATACGAACCGGAACAGAACGATGGCCGCGACAAAAGCCACCAGGTATCCGAGAATCGACTTCATTAGCATCGCCTGCAGGTTGCTGATTGTGAACACCGTAAGGACCAGGAAAGTGGTGCTTACAGGCACCCCGAACCGGGTAAGGATCAGCAGCGCCACCGGCGGTATGACGTGAATCCAGCTTATGCCGCCTTCGGGCACCGGAAAATTCACCAGCCGGCCGTAGGACACGTCGCCGTCATAGGTAAACCAGCCGAATGCCAGTACGGCGCACAGGATGCCGGATGCGAATAACCATAGCACCCACCACGGCCGGTGGGAATTGGACGACAGGAAAGTGCCCAGGGTTTGAATGGAGTCGTTGGCAACGACCGCGTAGGCCGCCAACAGGAAGCCAACCACCATGTAGATTTCAATAGGCACGATAGCGATTCCCCCGGCTGGCGCGCCCTGGAGGCGCATTAACTCCCCGGGGAATCCTACCCCAACAAACGAACTTGACCGGCCCCCGGCCGGAATATCGCTCTAGGCGCGCTTTACGGGCCGAATTCTATTGGAAACAACGCGGCGCAGTGATTTTCCAACCACTTCCGAAACCGGATAGAACTGCTCGCAGTACTTGCGGTAGGTCATGATCTCGCCGTCGGAGCGGCTCAGTATCGGCAGGGGCTGGTAGCGCTTGCTTCTCCAAATGGCAACGTCTTGCCTGACATCGTGCTTGACTCGCGATATGAAGAAGCGGGGCAGCCAGCCGGACGGTAGCCCCTTGAGCAGCAGAGTGGCCAACCACTTCTGCCCCGGTTCCCAATCCTTGACCTGAAGCGCGATCACCATCTTGTTGTCCGTATCGTCAATGGGCGTGGACATGATCCACTGGCGCAGGTAAAGCCCGCTCACACGCTCATGAAACTCGACGAAGGAGTATCCGAGCCCCCAGACATGGGTCTTCGCGGCGACGTCCGTCAGAACTGTCACGCCCGCCAGATTCATCCGGCGCCGGAATTCGAAATCGTTTCGCAAGTAAGCGCCGTCAACTTGAACCTCCCCAAGCTGCTTGACCGATGCGTAGCCGTGCACGTATTGCAGGTGGCTGATGTCAACGGAGTTCTCAGCTGTCTCCTGGGCGTGGCCCGGAAAGCGCAGGGTGCCGTAAGCGAGACGCTGCCATCCCTCGTCAGGCCACTGGGGCAACTCCCACTGCGGATCGCGGCCCACGCTGCTCCACCAGGCGAAAATCAGGCCGTTCAGTTCGCGGGCCTCGTACACATTGAGTCGTGCCGTTCGAGGGGGCGGAGCGTTCGGTGTGGCGACGCATTGGCCGGTCACGTCGTACTCGAAACCGTGGAAGGGACATACGAGGCGCCCGTTGCGCACGCAACCTCCGGCTTTCGGTCCCAGGTGGCTACCCAGGTGCGGGCAAAAGGCCTCGGAAACGCAAACCTCGCCGGCGCTGTCCCGCCAGGCCACGACTTGCTGACCCATCCATTGCTTCTCAACGAGACCGCCATTGGGCAGGTTTCTCGCGATCTCAACCAGATACCAGCCTTCCGGGTACCTGCCCGGCGGGTAATAACGCTTATTCGCTAGTTTCATTCGTAAGCCCCCGCTTGCCGACTAGCTCAAATTTGCCTTCACCTTGTTTGCGCAAGCATACAGGAACGGTACGCGAGCGAGCGCCTGCTTCGTGAGAAGGCCCGAACGCCGATATGGCCCGGGAGAGAGGACGCGCCTCCCTCCCGGGAAAGGACTAGGGTCGTGTCACGCCTGCATGGGCGCGGCATGACACTAGAAGCCGTAGGTGAGCGTTACGCCTACCTGGCGGCCGCGGGGCAGCGAGATGGCAAAGCCGCGCGGGGTGCTGGACGGATTGCCCAATTCCGCGACGTAGCCGGGGAAGCTGGCATGGGACGGCAGACCGCCGGTGCGCCGGTCGATGTAGCGAAGAATGTCCAGGGGCGCATCGTCGTCGAAAAGGTTCCTGGCCCACGCGACGATCTCCAGCGAATCGCGCCGGACGCCTATCCGAAGCCCGACCCGGGTCATGGCGCCGGTCTCGATCAGGTTATGGATCTGACTGAAGCGCGAGCCTTCATACGTCACGCTGCCCAACCAGAACCACGAAAAACCTGACGCCATCGTCTCGCCCTCGTAGATTGCAACCACCGATGCGGCGTGCTCGGGGATGCGCGGCACCTGCTGGCCCGCTGCCGAACCGAGGCGATGCAGGTCGTACAGGGAACCGTTGGCGCCGTTGATGTCCGCCTGGTCGGTGTTGATGTAACTGGTGATTTCGGCATTCGTCCAGGCGTAGCCCAGATTGACCGAGAGCTGCTCGCTCACCAGCGTCTGCAACTCCACTTCCAGGCCGTTGATTGCGGTTTCGCCCACGTTGTCGATCAGCGAGGCACTGCTGCCGGTGGCGGTCTCGATCACCGTGGTCAGTTGCTGGTCGGTCACTTCGGTGCGGTACCCGGCCACGTTCAGGACCATACGCCCGTCCAGCAGCCGCCCCTTGTAGCCCACCTCGTAGTTCCAGGCCTCCTCTTCGTCCACGGCGCGGAAAGACTCGTCGGGCTGCCCGTCGGCGCCTGTCGGAACCTGATTATTGAATGTGCCCGGCTTGGAACCCTTGGAGATATTGAGGTACAGGTTGGTGGACTCGTCGGGACGATAGCTCAGCGTTGCGCGGGGATTGAAGGATGTGAACTTGTCCTCATATTCGCCGTTGAGCTGGTTGATGTCGTTCGTGTCGTAGATTCGCACTTGCGCATCGTCCGTGGCCCAGCGAGCTTCCAGGGTGGCGGCCCACCGGTCGTTGATGTCCCACTCCACGCCCCCGAACACCGCGGTATTGGTCACGTCGTTGTTATCGAAGGTGGAATTGGGTCGCACCGTCCCGGCAACCAGACCATATCCGAGCGACTCGGACTGCTTGGTATGCACCTTGGAGTCCATCAGCTCGTGCCGCTTACCCCTGTAGTAGTAAAGCCCGACAGTGGCCCGAAACGGCCGGTCCGCCGGCGAAGCAAGGCGCAGCTCCTGCGAAAAATCCGTCTGGTCGTAGCGCAACATGCGCTGGAAGTTCCCGCAAAAGCCGATGGTAATGCAGAACAACGGCCCAAGCCTCGGACGCAGGAACGGCGGATATCCGTTCACCCAGGCAACGCCGAAGTCATAACCGCCGTAGGTGCCGTCCAGAAAAGCATCGGCCTCGTCGTCGATGTTTCCGGTCAGGCTGGACAGCTGCCAGCCGTTAGTGAGGTCGTAATGCATGGTGAGCGACATGGACAGACGATCCAGGCGATTGCCGGCGCCGCCCACGGAGTCGAGCTCTTCGGTCAGAAGCGCCACCGGGAGGTCGCGCACCGCTTCGCCGATGTAGTACTCGCGCGCCCGCGGACCGGTCACGCCGCTGATGTCGGGACTGTTCGACGGCGGCCCGCGGTAGCAGCAGTTGTTGTGCTCGCGGCCCTGCAGCGACAGCGCCGGGTGGCCGTCGTCCACCTTCTGGTAGGCCAGCGCGAAGGTGGCCTCGAAATCCTCGCTGGGCGTAAGGAACAGCTTGGCCGCAAAGTTGGTGGTTTCCTCGTTGCCCACTTCGTCGCCTGTGACGGTATTGACGTGCTCGCCCCCGTAGGAATCGAATCCGGCGGAAATCCGGTAGTAGGCACGATCGGCAACCAGCGGTCCGCTGGCCCAGGCGGTGACCCTGGAAGTCTCGTGTTGCGCGCCGCTCACCGAAACTTCGCCCGCAAACTCGTCGGTGGGACGGCGGGTCACGTAGTTGATGGCCCCGGCGTATGTGCCGCGTCCGTACTGCGCCGACTGCGGACCCTTGATAATTTCCACTCGCTCGATATTGGCGAGGTCAACGGACGATACATTGCCGCCCACGTACATGCCGTCCACAAAGGTGGAAACCGCCTTTACGCCGGCGATGCCGTTAATGATGGTGGTCTGCCCGCGCACCGCCGGACGGTCCTGGGAGGGGCTGCGCCCGAAGCCGGACTGGAACGAGAAGCCCGGCGTGAACAACGCCAGGTCATCGACGGATTGAAGGCCCAGTTCGCGGATATCGTCGGCCGTAAAGGCGCTGACCGCGATGGGAATGTCCTGCACGGACTCCTCGCGCTTGCGCGCGGTGACGATGATTTCCTCCAGCATGGCTTCCTGCGTGATTGCAGGACGCGGGGCAACGATCACGCCCGCAGCCAGCACAGACATAACGGCAATTCTGAATTTCATTTGATTTCCTCCCGATCGGCCGTGCGGCCGATAGCCGGTCAATTATGCACAAGTAGGCGCCCGGAAAAAACCGACTCCGGCCGGGCGCCACCCCTGGGAGCGAGGACCTCCCGGCCCTTGTGGAGGGCGGGACGCCCTCCAGGTTCACTCCGGCGGCTCGCCGGGAATGCGGGCGGTGATGCAGGCGCCGCTTCCCGGAGGGCTGGCCACTTCCACTTTTCCGCCGTGCGCCTCGGCGATCAACCGGCAGAGGTACAGGCCAAGGCCATGCCTTCCTGTACCTGCGCCGCGGGACGGATCCGCCCGATAGAAGGCGCTAGTCACCTGCTCCAGGTGCTCCGGGTCGATGCCGGGCCCGTGATCCTGCACGCGAATTACCGCTGTCTTGTCCTCCATATGCAGGCTGACGTCAACCGGCTTGCCTTCCTCGGGGTTGTAGCGCAATGCATTCTCCACAAGGTTGCGCACCAGCATTCGCAGCCGGGCGGCGTTTACGCTCAAGTGTGCGGGAGCCGGCGGCACGCTAAGGGATACGCGGTGACGGTCATTGGGAAAATCGCCGCGCATGACTTCAGCCATCAGCTTGTTCAGGTTGACCCGCGAGCGCGACATCTGCCTGCCCCGCGTGTTCAGGCGCTCCCCCTCCAGCAATTCCGTGATCATGCGTTCCATGCTGGCCAGGTCGTACTCGAGATGCGCGCGCACGTCCTTGTCGTGAATGAACTCCAGCGCCAGCCGGGCGCGGGTGAGCGGCGTGCGCAACTCGTGGCTCAAAGACAGCAGCAACTGCCGCTGGCCATCCAGCATCCGCTGGACTTCGTCCGCCATGCGGTTGATGCGCTGCGAAAGCCGTCCGAGCTCGTCCTGCCGCCGAATGGGAATCCGGTAGTCGAGCTGCCCTTCGCGGATCCGCCGGGCGCCCAGGCGAATGTCCTGCAAGGGGTAAAACAGCCGCCGCACCGCAAAATAGCAGCCGCCGACAACAACGGCGATCATCGTATAGACATAGAGGCGCAGCACGGTCATGTTTTCCTGGGGCGGGAACAGGACCGCCAGAATGGAAACGCCGGCCATCATGACGAACAGGCTCGCAACGAAGATCAGGATCAGGCGCACGGGAAGCGAACGCCAGGCTTCCACGGGCTTGCGGGCGAGCCATTTGAGCGCATGGACGAATCGGTTTTTCATGTTTCTCCCTGCACTTTCAGAAATACATAGCCGGCGCCGCGAATCGTTCGAATGAAGCGGGGGTTGGACGGGTCGTCGTCGAGCTTCTGGCGCAGCCGGCTGATATTGATATCGACCGAGCGCGAAAAGAAGTTCGGTTCGATGCCGCGCAATTCCGAAAGAATCTCATCGCGCGTAAAGACGCGTCCCGGCTCTGCCGATAGCAGTTGCAGGAGATTGAATTCCATTGCCGTGAGGTCAATCAGGTCGCCGTTCAGCTGCGCTTCGCGGCGATCGAAATCCAGCCGCAGGGGACCATGCTCCGCCACTCCCGAAAGGGTGGATGAGCGCTGGACGCGCCGCAGGATGGTCTGGATCCGCGCCACCAGTTCGCGTGGCTCGAACGGCTTGGGCACATAGTCGTCGGCGCCGACTTCCAGGCCCACTACGCGGTCGGTCACGTCCCCGCGCGCGGTCAGCATGATGATGGGCACGCTGCTGGTCTTGCGGATCTCCCGACACAGTTCGAAGCCGTCCCGCCCGGGAAGCATCACGTCCAGGATCACCAGGTCCGGATCGAAGGCCGCCATCTTCTTCAGCCCGCTGTCGCCTTCGAGGGCCGATTCCAGTTCAAGATCGAAGCGGCTGAAATACGCCCGCAGCAGCATGGCGAGCTTGGCGTCATCGTCGATCAGGAATATCCGGGCGTTCATGCCTCAGTGATTTTATGGGCGCGTAAGTTGGGTAACATTTCCCTAAGATCATACAATATTGATAAATAAAAGAATTTATGACTCATCATCCGGACGCTTTGGAGCATCCTACGAATTCGTAAGCAAAATGAAAGCGGATTCGCTCCAATCCGAGCGCACTCCAGGCCGTTGGCGTCATGCTGTCTGTGCATTCTCCCGTATGCCGGTGTTTCGCAAGGCGTACTGCGCGGCCCGCCGCGTTGGCATTCATTAGCGATCCCGAACGACACTTGACGGTATTGCGTTCCGACGCGAGTCCCGCAATCCGAGTTCAGCATCAAGGGGGATCGCAAGAAATTTTGTGTGGCTCTCCGGCAGTTCAGCTTGGACTGCAGGCTATCCATGCAGTGCGACCACCTTGGTTTCGGAACCCGTTAGAAACGCCGCCCAAGCATCCATCAGGCGTCGGCGGCGCTCGAATAGATCGGAACGGAAATACGCGCCCTTCACACCGCCGATGGTATGCGCAAGTGCTGCTTCCGCTACTTCCCGCGCCTTGCCGGTGTCGGCGAAAGTTCGGTCATGGTGTGCAGCCCCCTTTCTAACAAGTATGCCATGACCCAACGCTATCGGAAGACTGCAGCCCGAGCTTCAGGATCATGCAAATTGCTCTGGGCGAGACTTTTTCTCGGGCTAAGCCTGCGGCCGGCAGGGACGGGCTTGGTGACGAGCCGCCTTGCCGGATCCTGTTGGCCCGCAGGAAGTGGCGACCGGCTCCGGCGGGTTCGATGCCTCTGACGCGAGCTGGGCAGGCGTCAGCTTCGCCTTTCCGCGCATACAGGGCGCTGACTGATGCGGCCGGATCGTGCGGGTGGGCCGGGGCGTGGACCGAGATCGCCTCGGGGAACGCGTACTGTTTCGGCCGATCCTGCGCAGCCCCGTCGAGTACCGTCCGTTCGAACGCTTCACGTTCGGCTCGGAATGCGATGGCGCCTTCGCCCAGTACGCCAAGGTGCCGACACGCGAAACGCACCCGATCGAGTGCGGCTGATCGGACGCGGAACTCGCTTTCATCCCCTGCGCATATTCGACAGCCGAGAACCTGCTACGGTGGGCCTCAGTTGGCGCGGAAACCGTGCTCGTGCATTGGGATCGTCAAATGGGTAGGCCGTCTTCGAGGGACCGTCCAGACGGCCTGCTTGTAACCATGTAACCAAATGCAAAGACGAGCCTTGCTATACTGCACGCATGGCTGCGACCGCCTTTGACACGCTGCAAGCTGCCCGCGACATGGAGGCCGCCGGACTGGAGCGTGCTCAGGCAGAAGCGATCGCCGAAGCCATCCACCAACGAAGCGCAGACTACGCCACGAAGGCGGATGTCGACACACTGAAGGCTGAAATCATTGCCGAAATTGCCAGAGCAAAATACGCTGTATTGGTCGCCCTTCTTGCGGCGGTCGGCGTAATTCTCGCTGGCGTCGCGTTCTTACGGTAGCAAGCGCCAGGTGCCACTCACGCATGGCTGCGACCGCCTTTGACACCCTGCAGGCCGCCCGCGACATCGAGGCCGCCGGTTTGGAACGTGCCCAAGCGGAGGCCATTCCAAACCAGCCGCTCCCACCGCAATCTCAGCAGGCTCATGCAATATTCGGGCTGATATGGCCTTTCTAAGTCAAGCGTACGCGGTTGATTTCGCGGCGAGTTTCCGCATAGGGAGTGTTGGATGATGTCCCTGCGGCCGGAGCAGCACGGCGCGCGAGCCGTTGTTTGCGACGATGGATCCTGCTGATTTGCGCGTGTTGGGTAACGCCTTTCCTCTGTTCGTTCGCGGAGCTGCCTCTCACTAGTATCGGAGGTCATCCTTTCGGGAAGCTCGCGCCAACCCCGGCCGAGGGTTCTCCTCACCGTGGCAAGCGCGCCGCGCTGTCCGGGCCGCGCGCTTGAGTCCGGCAACGGCCCGCTCGATTTGTCCGATAGTTGCCGCGCCGGGGCTGTACGCAAGCGCGGCGGCGATGAGATCGTTCTTCGAGAACACCGCATCGCGTTCCGAGAGATGGGCGAGCGCCCAGCCCACGGCAGCGCGGGCCGGTTCTCCTTGCGAGGTCCGCTCAAACAGGTCTGCCTGACCCGCCGCTCCGGGCGCACTCTCGTTGCCCGTCTCCCGTCCCCGTTGACGTTCTTTCTTCGCGCCGTCCCGGGACCGCTCCATGGCGGAGGCGACCAGCGCCTTCGCGTCGAACCCGAGACCGGTGGCCTGTTTCTGCCAGTTCTCTCGTAGCGCCGCCTTGTCGACATCGCGCTTGTGCGCGCGCGTCATCAGCGCCGCGCGCCGGGCAAGATGCGGGTTCTCAGCGGTCGCACCCAGTCCCCGCGCTTCCATCGCCGCCTCGATCTCGGCCCGCCGCGTGGAGAAAGCCTCGACGGTCTCGCGCGACACGCCCGCGATCTCGAACCGCCCGTCGGCGTGGGTCTTCTCGATGGAATAGCCGAGCTTCTTTAGTTCCGCGGCGAGTTCGCTCCGGTACATGGCGCCCAGCAGCATCTTGGAGGCGTACAGGCGCTCGTTTGCCGTCGTCCTCCATTTGCCGTCGGCACCCTTGACCATGTTGGCGATCACCGAGTGGGTGTGCAGCGCCGGATCGAGATTCCGGGAGGTGTCGTGGCGGAACGTCGAAATCACCGCCTTCTGACCGCGCACGCGGACCATCCGTCCGGTCGCCTTATCCTGCACCTGGGTCTCGGCGGCGTTCTTCTCGAACCAGCCGAGCGCGCCGATCACCGCACGGTCATGAGCCTCAACGATGCGCCTATCGCCGCCGACGAGCGCGGCGAGGGAAACAGACTTGGGCGCGCTGAACGTCAGGTCGCGCCCAGGGCGATGGTGAATCTCTCCGTCCTTGCCCCGCTTGCCGAGTCGCTGCCCGGAGCCGTTCGGGATCTCGCCGGCCAGCACCGCCTTGAAGATGTCGGGATCGACCGGGCCCTCCAGGCCGAGTTCGGCCGCGCCGCGGCCCACCCAAGCGCTCGCGGCGCGATGCTCGGGGTCGTCCTTCGCGTAGTAGCCGTGCCGCTCATAGTAGCTGGCGCCCTGCGACGGACTTGCCACCGCGCCGATCGAGGCGACCATCAGAACCAACCTCCGTCTTCGTCCACTTCCGCGCGCTTGGGTCGTTCCTTAGCAACTGAGCTGCCGTCGCCACCGCTCGCCCTCTTACGCGACGATCCGGTGGATTCTTCAGGCGGTTGACTGCCGCCGCTGGAATCCGCGGCCGCGCTGTCGTCCGGCCTGGACGACTCGGCCTCTGTATCCTGGCTGGCGGATTCCGGCTCCTGTAGCCGGTCCATGGACGTTTCCTGCGTTAAGCCCTCGCCGGGTTCCACGGCCGGCAGCAGCGCGGCATGTCCGGCTCGTTTAAGAGTGCACGCCAGGCGGTCGATCTCGGCAGGCGTCACCACCAGCGCGATTCTTGCGCCACCTTCGGTACGCGAGAGGACTTCGACAAGATTGCACTCGTCATGCGCCGCGAGACGGCGACTCCGGTGCATCGGTTCCACCACCGCCCGCGAATCCGGCGCCGGCGCCAAGCAACACGTTATCCGTCGTCGTGGAGAGGATGTGGCTGCGGGCTTGCCACGCTTCGACGGTATAGATCAAGCGCAGCCGCGTGATCCGGCGGACCGATCCGTCGGCCGCCGTGTATTCCGTGGTCGCCGACGGGTCGAAACCGACGGCAATCATGGCCTCGGTGACGACGAGCTTGCCCGCCGCGTACCAGTCGTGCCCGGTGGTGTCGCGCACCAACGCCAGGACGGGCGACAAGATCGCCATCAACGCGGCGCCCGCCACCCCGAATAGGAGCACCGAACGCAATCTGCGCATATCGGTCATGCCGGGGCGGCCCGGCCCATGCAGCGGTCGAAGACCGACTGTCTGAACCTCGTCCATGGCAGGCCGCTCACGGTGAACAAGAAACCGAAGGCGAACTCCTCATGGCAGTACCGCAAGTCACGCCCGTACGGGCGACGCTCCGGGCCGCTCTCGTCGTGCAGGTGCGACAGGTGGGCAGCCCGCTACGATGGAGCTTGGCCCGCTTCCGCGTGTGCGGAGCGGTACTGCCTCCATGCGCATGCGTTCGCGCCAGGCTGCGATGGCACGGAAACTTCCGATGGTCGATGTCCTCGCCGGGACTGAGAAAATACACGCACCTGCCAAGGATAGGTGCGAAACACGGTCTGAAGAACGGTCTCAGTTTGGGATTACCTATGGTTCTCAGACACTTATGCGCCCGCCTGCGCGTATGCGCGCTGCCTTGCGAACTGCAGTTTCAGTGAGCCGGCTGGCAATCTCAGCCGCTCGGCCGAGTCACGCGCAATTCCGCTAGTGAGCGTACGCTCCTGCGCGAAACGGATTGCGGACCGAATGAGAAGAGGGCGCTCAAACGAGCCGGAACCCAGTCGCCGTCAACACGATGCGCGCTTCCGCATCCTCGTCCCGGCGGCACAGCCCACGGCCGAAACGCGTATACTTGCTTGCATTGCTAGCAACTGATAGTCTGGGTGTGTCTCACACCATCAGGAGGAACGACCGATGGCGAACATCACCATCCGCAATCTCGACGAAGACGTGAGGACGCGGCTTCGCGTGCGCGCCGCCGAGCATGACCGTTCGATGGAGGAAGAGGTGCGCATCATCCTGCGCGACGCCGTCAATGGTGGGCGAACAGGCCCCCGGGACCTGGCAAGGTTCACGCGCGAGTGCTTTGCGCCCCTTGGCGGCGTGGAGCTCGAGTTGCCCCAGCGTGGCCCGATGCGCGCGCCTCCGGATTTCTCCTGAGCCCCCGGCATGTTCGCCATAGACACGAACGTCGCCTCCGAACTCATGCGCCCGGAGCCGACGCCTGCCGTGGCGGCCTGGATAGCCGAACGCGACGCACAGGAGATGTACCTGACGGCGGTAAGCGAAGCGGAATTGCGTTACGGCGTTGCGATCATGCCTGTCGGCAAGCGGCGAAGCGCAATGGAAGCCGCCATGACGCGTTGGCTCGACCAGGGCTTCCGAGACCGGATTCTGCCGTTCGACAGCGCCGCGGCCCGAGCCTACGCGGAGATCGCGGCCGACCGCCGCCAAGCGGGCCGGCCGATCGCCGAAGCCGACTGTCAGATTGCCGCCATCTGTAGATCCAGGGGCGCCGTTCTGGTCACCCACAATGTGCGCGACTTTCAATCCACTGGGGTTGAGATCATTGATCCCTAGGTAGCCACCCAGTGATCTGAAGAGGTGTCCAAGTGTTAATTGAGCGCCGCTATCGGTCGCGATTCCGCTCGATCGCGTACAACTTTTGCGGGTTCGTTAATCGCTTCTCGGTTCGAGCGGAGCTTGGATGAACGAGGCCGATACTTGCCGCAAGTACATCCTTCCCAAACTGTAGACCCTCCGCACGTCATCAACGAACAGAAGCCCTTCACCGACGGAAGAATTGTGTTTGTAGGCGGCAAGGTCCGCCGCGACCCGCTGCACTTCCCGGATGTGGGCGGCGTGCTCGCGCGGATCGGCGCGGGGCAGTGCATGCCCTCGACCAAGCGGGCGATCCGGTTCACCGCGCGGACGGCCTCGCGGCAGGTGGAGGTGCGGCGTGCAACCCGGGGCCCGTTCGATCTGGAGCCCGCGCTACGGCTGAAATCAACGAACCCTGACTACGGCGACCACACCGTCCTGGCCTGCGACGCGCACATTGTTGGCAAGGTACTATGGACCGTGCGGAAGGTGTGAAGCTCGGCGATCCGATTCCTTGTTTCGGCTAAATTCCGTCGATGGCTTCGACTAGGGCGTGTTAACACATAACGGGGTATTTGTGGTATCATTATTTCCTGTCGTTTTGGACGGAAAAGCGCAGGAGAATCAACGATATGGAACTCACCGAGGCCCAGTGCGAGCGGATCGCCCCGCTGCTCCCGAAGCAGCGCGGGAATGTCCGCCTCTCGAATCTCCAAGTCCTCAACGCGATCCTCTATGTGGCCGAGCACGGCTGCAAATGGCGCGGGCTGCCGAAACGGTTCGGCAACTGGCACACCATCTATACGCGGATGAACCGCTGGTCGAAGAACGGCGTGCTGGACCGCGTGTTCGAGCACTTGCAGCGGGAACAGATCGTGCGGATCAAGGTGGAGGCGATGGGGCTGGACAGCACCAGCGTGAAGGTGCATCCGGATGGTGCAGGGGCGCGAAAAAAAACGGTCCGCAAGCCATCGGCAAGTCCCGCGGCGGCTGGACCACCAAGCTTCATATGGTTGCCGCGGATGCCCGAACGGCCGTCGCTTTCTCGCTCTCTCCAGGCAACGCGCACGACGCGCCCGAGGGCCGCAAGCTGCTAAGCGGCGTAAAACCACCGCCCGGTCGCCCGGCGTTGGTGATGGACCGCGCCTACGAGGACAACCAGACACGCCAGTTGGCGCTTCATCCCGGATTCGTGCCGGTCGTGCCACCGAAGAGCAACCGCTTGAACCCTTGGGAGTACGACCGGGAAATGTACAAGCGGCGCAACGAGATCGAGCGCCTGTTCCGGCGGCTGAAGGGATACCGGCGTATCTTCTCGCGCTTCGAGAAGCTTGATGTCATCTTCCTCGGCTTCGTCGTCTTCGTGCTCATCGTCGATGCGTTACTTAGTGTTAACACGCCCTAAATCGTCCCCGATATCGTCGGCCAGAAAATACCCGAAGATCAGTACCCGACGGTCACGCCAGCGATGCCAAGCGCCACCTTCCCCCGCTGCCGCCGGACGCCTCATCGTCGCTTTCTTCCTCGCCCTCATCGGCGTAAAGCACACGCTTGCTGATTGGCAGGCCGTTGAAGCGCAGATCCTCAAGCCGCTTGTGCGGCGTCGATACGCGCGCGCTCACTTCTACAAGGGGGCGGTAGACCATCGGCCGGAGGGGATGCGGCTGCGCAAGGGGCCGTTCTTCCTGTGGGGGCTTATATACATTGCTAAACATCCGGCTCTTGATCAAAAAAGGAGTCCATGACGTTCAGCAACGACGTCTCGAAAACCACGCCGTTCACCGCAACGTACAATTCGCCGTTTCTGGTGCCCTGCAACAGCAGGAAATTGCGTCCAGCACGCGTCGTCCCGTTCATCAGTTTTCTGTATAGCGGCAGATGCCAGATTCGTTTGTCAGTTTTGACGAACTTCATATTTTTTCACCCTCCTGTTTAGCAATGTATATAAGTCCCTTCCTGTGCGCCGAGCCCGAGGCTCAGCCGGGGCACCTCGTCGCCGAAAGACAAGCGCACTTGCGCCGCAGTCCCTGGTTCGGCCACCGCCGCGCCGGGGGCCGTTGTAATGCCGCGATCGGCCAGCGCGAAACCCGCAACGAAAGCCGATGGAATACGTCGAGTCATTCTGGGGCACTCCTCCTTTTTGAGAAATTTATTTTGCGGCGCACCACTCTTGAGTATTCAGCCCGAGTCCTCCGGGATCGGCCTTCCTACCCCGTCTCGCCGAAGCACCTGCCCCGCTACCTGACCGAGTTCGTCGCCCACAACAACATACGCTAACTGCCAACGCTGGAAAAATGTACCGCTCGATCCCTGGGACTACGGCTTCGATGCCGATGCCCGTCTCGTGTCCTCGCAAATGACGCATCTGGACGCTTCGGAAAACCGCGTGACCAATCTTCAGCCGATAGCGGAACTCGTGGCCTTCAAGCCGCTGCATGCTTCGGGCAATTCGCTTGCGGAACTTGCGCCCTATGCAGGCCTGATCGATTTGCGAAAGCTTGATATGTCGAACCGCCGAATGGGTTGTGCCGCTGGCAGACCTGCTTCTGCTCTAACGGCTGTCCGCCAACAACAATTTGATCGCCCGCTTACGCTATTGTCCGACCTGCTATCGCCGTGTGTGCTGGAACTGCAATCCAACTGGATCGGGGGAGCAGAACCGCTATCGAGCTTGACCGGATTACCCTATTGCGGTTCGGCCACGACCACGTCTGCGACCACTCTCCGCTGGCAGCGTTGGTGGCCGGAGAACTTGTGATTGAAGGCAAAGACCATGCATTACGCGCCATCACGCCGGTTCGTAAGCCTCCTCGGCGGGAAGGCTCGATTGGTATGCGCAATTCGTGGATCGTGTTGCACATGTGCGATCGGCCGAATTCAGAAAAGGCGTATCTTCGCCAGTGAGTGACTGAGTGGCACGGCTTCGCCTGCGGTCTCCGCCGAAGGCAACTGCTGTTCGCCGTAGAGTTTGAACCAGGCTTGGCCACTCGCCGGATCGACGCTCACCAGCGCAAAGGAATTCCGCGTATAGATCGCCAGGCGCTCGAATTCGTAGCCCTCCGGAGTTGTGCCCCGGTCCGCTGCTCCCGCGCGAAGCACCCAGGATTGCGGCAGCGAGAGGCCGCAAGTGATGGCGCTGGAAGTTAACTGGTGGATTTGGTTCCCCTCCCCGTCTTCGATTACGAACACCGCCGATATATGCACATCGCCGCTCAGTACCGCAATTCGGATCCCGCGAGCCGCCGCCTCGAACAGCCGCGTCATCAATGCCTCCCGTTCGACCGTGTGCAGCTCGTGCTCCCACGAGTCGCGCAGATCGTCGCCGAGACCCCCCAGGAGTTCGTCCCTCGATGTCAGCGCGGCGCGCGTGTGCAGCACGGGGACCGCGGATACCACGAACACGAATGGTGTCTCCTCGGGGTCCTGGGCCTTTAGCCAGTCCGCAAAGCGCTCGAACTGCGCGCGCCCCAGGATGCGGTAGTCGTCTTGGGCGAGATCACGATGACCGCGTCCGTCGAGCACGTAGAACCCGCAGCCTCCGCGCCGGAACGAATAGTCGAACTGGCCTTGCGCGGTCTGCGGGTTGTGGCTGTGCTGGTACTCGGCATAGGTGAACCGCGCGGCGCGGAACATACGGCGGACCAACGCCATTCCGTCCTCGTAGTCTAGGCCGCGCGCCTTAAGGTCCGGCAGCATGCGGCGCAGTCCATCGCGCGCGGCGCCCTCCTCGAAGTAGTGCGATCCCCAGCCGTCGCCGATCTCGTGGTCGTCCCAGATCATATACGTCGGAAAGCTGTCGAACACGCGCTGGACGCCCTCAAAGCCCCAATAGCCGCGGTAAACGTCCCGGAACCAACTGCGCATCGCCTCTTCGTCCGGCAGCAGCCGCTCATCGGACTTCCGCATTCGCCGGTTCAGGTGCTGCCAGATGTTCAGCGTGTCGACGCCATCGCTATAGCACTGGTCCCCGCCCGCGATCACAAGATCCACCTCGTTCTGATGGCGCTGGAGCGTGGCCGCCAGAAAGTCCCACATATCGATGTTCGACACATCCGTGCGCTTCTTGAACAGGCCGTTGATAGCATACGGCAAGTTGCAGGAGAACAGCGCGAACTGGAACGCTCTCCTTGCGTCCTCCGGGGGCGGCGTCCGGAAACTCCGCAGCCGATTGTGCCCGAGCATCACGCGCTGGTGCCCCTGGTCGTAGAGCAGGTACCCGTAGCGCGTATCCGGCGAGAGACCCTGTATGTCAAGAACGCGAGTCGTGTCGGCGGCATAATCGTCGATCTCAAAGTCGTTCTGCTGCGCTAACGTCACTAATGAATCGATATCTCTCAAAGTCAGGGGCGCTGCATTCAGCAATTCACGCAACTCCTGCTCGCTTTCCTCCGACGTGCGCCGGTAGACCCAGAGCGAAAATGCCCCCGGCTGGCCGGTGCGCACCCACATCCTGACGCTCTCCGGGGTCGCGTGACCGACAATCGCCGCTACCTTGAGCCGGCGATTTGGCCAGGGCCGGTCGGCCTTGAACACAAACGAGTCCGCAGTTTCCGTCAATCCTTCCGCCATGCTCTACTCTCCATGCGCTGCCGCCTTACGCGATTCTTCCAACCTAATGTCAATCGGAACCTTCCACCAGTTCGATTACCAGAAAACTGGACCAGAACGGCGATGTCCGATGGTCGGCCGAGACGATTGCGATCACGAATGAGCGCCGCCGACCTTCAATCATCAACCGGTGGAGTTCCGCCGTTCCCGAAGCCAGGCTTGATCGGATCGAATCGCCAGAGTCGCACGGGCGTACCTCATAAACGGCGGAGCTCTCGTAGAACCGCTCAACGCTTAGCTGCAGCGGCATAAGGTTCCTCACGCAATGGTCCAAGCCCCAGGTTCGGGGCTTGTCGAGTGGCAATTCTCCGCTACGAACCAGATGCAAACGCCTCGGGCCGTAGGTCCTGTACGGCACGAGCTCTCCGAGCGCACCGAGCATCGCCTTGAGCTGCCGATGGTTCACGTAGCCGAGCCCGGCCTCCGCGTCGACTCCGGACACAAGATGAACGTTGTCCTGATCGCGCTGGCCGATCTTCAGGCGCAATCTCGCGCGCTCCGGCGGACGAATCGTCTTGGGTTGTCTCGTGCCGACCGGATCCGTGAACCGAACACTTACCGGAGCTCCCGTCTCACGGTCGATCGCGAACCAGCCCGCGGCGGGCGAAACATGCCGCTCGAAGTCGAAGCTCACCTGCTCCAGGGCTTCTTCCAGCCGCGCCTGCCGTTGCGCGTCCAGCTGCGGCTCAAGCAGCATGTCGAACAAATAGACGCTGCCAATTAGCACGGCCGCGCTCCCGCCCATCTTGATTGGTCCCAAGTTGAAGCCCGCTCTGCCGACGCCGCCCAGAATGCAATACAACAAAGTGGCCACGCCGCAGGCAAATACCACCGAAACGGCCAGCGAAGGCACAGCACGTTCGGACATGGACATCCATACGCCCGTCACGAGGCAGCCAACGATGACGATGGCCGCGAGTACGAAGGGTCCTGTTCTGTAGGTTTTCATCCCCTTCCCCAAAATTAACCGGGGCAAATCATGCCCAACCGGACTATTTGATTCAAGCCATTCCAAGACTCACTATGCTGCCCCAATAGGCAACTCGGCGGCCTGGTCTGCACGAGGAGATACCTGGTTTCTGTCTTACGCTGATCAGAATGGACCAATTTCATGGAGCTTGGCCTCCGGCATTGCATCGCGTTCTGCCCGTCGCTTTCAATTTTAGCGCTAAAATCTACTTGGCGTATGTGGCGGTACGCATCCTGGGACTGCCGAATCCGGCAGGTGATCGTGCACAAGTTCGCAGCCGCCCACAGCTAGCGACGATCCGCTCCATTTTGCAAGTTTTCGCGCTTGGTTTCCGTCATCGGCGATTCGAAAAATACGCTCGTCTGTTCTCCCCGACCAACAACCTGCAATCCATCCGAGACCAGCGGGTCCAGCGCCGAGAGATCCGCAATCTGATTGAAGCCGATCGAAAGCCGCGACAATCCCGTCAGTCCGGCGAGGGGCCGAATGTCCACGATCCGATTGTCTTGAAGCTCCAACCGCTGAAGCCGGACCAATCCGGTCAACGGCCGGAGATCGGCGACGCGATTGAAACTGCCGTCCAGGTGCGTCAGCGCCGGCAGGCCGGAGAGCGACGCAAGACGCACGATCCTGTTGCGCGAAATATCCAACTCCGCCAGGCCAGTCAATCCGCCCAGGGCCTCCAGGCTCCCCACCCGATTGCCGGACATGTCCAATGTTCTGAGCTCCGCCAAACCCGCCAGCGCCGCCAGCGTATCCACCCGGTTGCCGGATGCTTTGAGCGAGCGCAGCCGCGCCAGGTTCGCCAACGCGTCCAGGCTGTCCACGTCGTTGTGTGAAATATTCAATTCTTCCAGTTCGGCCAGACCGGCCAGCGGCGCGAGGGTGCCGATGTGATTCCCGGACAAATCCGCCACCCGCAAACGGCGCAATGTCATCAGCGGTGAGAGATCCGAAACGCGGTGATTGGCGAGCCGGAGTACCTGTAGATTCCGGGTCCTTCCCGGTCCGTCGAGCCGGTCGATGGTTCCGCCGTCCACTTCCAGGCGCGTGAGGCGCTGCAGGAGGGAGTCTTCATTAGCCAGCGTGAGTGTGGCATTCAACGCCGCCTCGATGTGTGCGGACAACGTGCTGTCGGCGATCGCCGCGGACGACGCTTCAGCGGCGATCGAGAACCGGGCCGTCAATGCCGGGCTCGGTGTTCCGGCCCCGCCCAGCTCGAGGTACGGCGTGATAGTGAGCGTGTAGTTGCCCCTGCGCAGCGTGAAACCGCTGCCGGAATCGCTAAGCAGATACGGCGCATCTTCGGCCAGCCGCTCAAACGCCACGGGACCCGAAAGTTTCAGGCGCACGCTCTCGACCACCGCGGGGTCGGTCAGTTCCGCGCGCAGATTCATGCGGCCGCTTGGCACTTCATTGGCGCACAATGAACGGCCATCCCAGATCGCCCGAACAAAACGGTTGCCGTCGACGCTCACGAGGGAAGCGCTCTCAATAATCGAGAGGGCGGGAAAAACGGACCACAACACCTTCCCGTACCGCCCCCGAAAACGCCCCAATTCCATGCTCAGCACGCGATCATCCGCATCGTAGGCGACGCGGACCATCTTGGGCTCGCGTCCTGTCTCCGGGGTCGGATTGGACACCGCAGTAATCGTGCGATACGGAAGGCTTTCTCCGTCCATTCGGAAACCCTCCACGGTGATCGTCAATGCCGGCACGCGCTCTGCCGGAAAAGGACTGGGCAGCCCATAGGTTTCCGCGAACAGACCATTGTCCGCCCCCAGCGCAAACGTCCCCCCGGAATGGCGAGCGCGCTGACGAATGTCGTGGTGTCGGCGTTCAGATCGGTGGCCTCCATGCGCACCCAGGTATGCTCGTAGCGGTCCCACGCAACGGTGATATCCTCGGCATCCAAGTCCACCGGGAACGGCGAACCGTCGATGCGTTCGGACTTGCGCAGGCACCACCGGTAACGGCCCTCGCCCCAGGCGAAACTGTTTCGGACGCCGATGAAGTCGCCCTCGTGCCCGGAACTCTCGATGAGGCCGCCCGACGCCCGCGTGATGGCCGCCGTGTCGCGCTCGCGCCAGCGCGAAAAAATCGCGCCGCGGTCGCCGACGATGCGGTCGCCATCGGCATCCAGGCCACTGATGGAGGTCTGCACGCCGCCATAGAACAGCATCTGGTTGATCGTGCTATTGAACGGCGAGAAATACAGGCTGACATCCTCCTCCACTTCGCCCTCGATCCGAAACGTAATGCAAAGGAGATTTACCTTTTTACTTGACACGCCAGCGCCGGGAAACTAGCATGCGGGGATGCGAAAGGCAATCATCTACGGCGCGGCCAGTGTGCTCAACGCGACTGTCAGCACGCTCGGTATCAGGCTGGAGGATTTCGTGATCCCCTGGTGGGTCATCTCCGCAATGTGGGCGGTGCTGCTCACCGCAGCGGTTTTTGAGTTCGGGCCTGGTATCCGGCGGCGCTGGATGGCGCGGCGAGGGAAGAGGAACGGCCCAGTTATCCAGTATTGGCATCAGTCCGGTTGGGATGCCCTTTTCAAGTTGCCGCGCTACCCCAAGGTGGTGCGAATGCGCGACACGGGCGAAATCATGGAATGGAGCCATCCGAACCCGGACTATCAAAAGCCGAAGGATCACAAATGAACTGGACCGTTATAGCTGGATTCCTCGGCGGGGCGTTCCTGGCCCTGGTTGCGCAGTACTTATGGTGGCGCAAAAAGAGGCGCGGCATCATCACAATCAAACCGGAGCCCGGCACATCCTGCTCCATTCAGATCGATGGGCGAGCGGAAATCATCGCTTGGGGCCGTGTGAATGTGGAGCGCCTGCGGGCCGAGGATCACAAGTGAAGCAATTCCCGGATCGTAGCGGGCAGGTCTTCGACGGCCATCAGGTCTTCGGGCCGCTTCGTCAGCTTGAAGGTCACGGCCTGCCCTTCGGCCATGCGCACCAGCCTGCCCGCATCGCCCTCCGCTACCGCGCCCTTTGTCCACACGCGAACGAGGATGCGATCCGGGCAGATGCCGAGGCACAACAGGTAAGCCCATCTCCGGTCCAGCCGGACGTGGTTGAACTGGAAGGTTCCATCCGCGCCCAGCGAGGCGGTCTTGATCTCGAAGCGGACGCCCTCAATGCGCATATCCGACCGCGACGTGCGCCCTGCATTGCCCGCCGCGATGTCATGCGCCCGCAGGTAGCGGCGGACAAACGCCTCCCCGATCTCCCCGCGATTCGTGTTGCCGAGCATCCGGTAGCAGATCAGCGGCGATCCGCGCCAGATGTCCTTCGGAGTGTGTTCCTCGATGATGGACACCATGAGGTCGATTGCGCTACTCGCCATCAGGCGGTTTCCATAGCCCGCTTCCCGCTTCCCGCTTCCAGAAGACCAGAAAATACGAGTGATTCTTGCGAGCATGGACCTGCCGGACTACGCGGCTCACGCCGGGCCGGTTCCGGCGCACAACGACAAAGAGGTCCTCGGCTACGAAGCCCATCGCCTCGCAGTCCCGGATCAATTCGACATGCGTGAGCCGCTGGCGATTCGAGCAGACTTCGTCCTGACACTTGACGATCAGGACGCCGCGATCCCGCAGGACGCGCCATGCCTCCTCCGCCGCCTCGGAGTAGAGCGCGGTGACCGCTTCGTGGTACTTCTTGCCCGTCCCGTTGCCGGAGCCGTTGTTGCGGTAGTGCTTCTCGAATGGGCTGCCGGTATGCGCCGTCCCTCCGGGCGAGTGCATGTAGGGCGGGTCCAGCACCACGCAGTCAATCGAGCCGTCGGCATACGGCAGGTCGCGGCAGTCCGTGCCGGTGAGGATGTCGGACGGACGCAGCCTGTAGCGATCCTCCGGGACGCTGCGCCAGAAAACGCCCTGCCCGTAGGTCACGTCCGCAACGATGCTCCCCGGCGCGACATACAGGCGCAGGATTTCCGGGAAGACCGAATCGTTACCCGCGACCGCCGCGCTGAAGACAAGCGCGTTGGTCGGTTCCCCGCCTTGAACCCGCCGACTTTTGGAGGTATCCATCTATGACCCGTGGAGTTCCCGTATTGAACCCGGAGCGCGACCTTGCAGGCGCAACGCCGGAATCCCTCGCCCGCGCCCTGCTGCGCCCCAAGAAGCCGCTACCGCGCCCCGCTCGGAAGCCCGTTGCCCGCGATGAGGTCGCGGTAGAGAAGGTTCCTGCCGACGAGCCGGGCGACGGTGTTGCGCATCTGGGCGAGGGTGTCTGAATCCCGCATGTTGTGCTTGGCTGCGAATTCCTGCACGTACCGGTCCAGGTGCCTCGGGCTGATCTTGTGGAAGGTTCCCTTGTGAGCGCGTTTGAGCATCGACCAGAAGCTCTCTACGCCGTTGGTGTGAATCTGCCCCCGGACGTATTCCTTGACGCTATGGCGGACGGCCTGATGCCGGAAGGGGAGCGAGCGGTATGCGGTGGCATCGTCGGTAAAGACTTCGGCCTGCCAGTCGGCATGCTCGGCTACGAAGCCTTGCAGCGTTTCGGCATCGGTGCGAATGACGTGCTTGGCGCGGACCTGGTTGCTGGCGCGGTCCTTCATGCCGACGATAGCGGCCTTGCCCGTTGCGCCCCGGCCCTCAAGCGTCGCGCGCTTCGCAAGACTCATGTTGGCGCGGCGACCGCCTACGTAGGTTTCGTCCACTTCGACCGGCCCGCGAAGGCGCGGGCCTGTATCACCGCCCGCCCAGGCTTCGCGTATCCGGTGCAGCATGAACCATGCTGTAGTGCGGGATACATGGATGTCGCTCCGCAGCTTGTTGGCCGCGACCGACTTGAGGCTGGTGAGGCAGAGGTAGATGGCGATGGCCCACTTCCGCAGCGGGACGTTGGAGCGGGCGATGGACGTTCCGGTTCGAACCGAGAAGTATCCCCGGCAGTCCGTGCACCAGTAGGGCATCGGCTGGGCGTTGGGTACTTCCCGCGTCCTTTCGCCGCCGCACTTTCCGCAGGTCCGTTTGCCGCCCCATCGGGCTGCTTCGAACCATTCAGTAGCGGCTTCTTCGGTGGGGAACATATCCGCTATTTCCATCAGCGAGAGCTTTACTCTTTTGCGCTTGGGCTGGTCATTCATCGGGCTTTCCTAATTGCGTTTCTACTATCTTCAATCTTACAGAAAGGAGGGCATCTTGTCAAGTAAACGGGTAAATCCTGTTAGGAACAAATAGACTGTCCGCACTTGTAACAAATGATCTGTCCGGTTTTGCTGTCGGCCTTTTTGGGCGGAAGGTGGCGGTGGATGAGACGGACCCATTGGTTACAGGAGACACGACGGATGCGATTTGAAGAGGCTTATTCTGGATGGGGAGAGCGGCGGTTGACGCAGGTTCAGGCGGCGGAGTTGCTGGGGGTGTGCACGCGGACCTTTCGGCGCTACATCCACCGCTATGAGTCCGAGGGGCTGGAGGGTTTGCTGGACAGGCGGATGAGTCAGATTTCGCATCGTCGGGCGCCGGTGGACGAGGTCTTGCGGATGGTGGATCGGTATCGCCGGCGCCACGAGGGCTGGAGCGTGAAGCACTACTACGCCTGGTATCGCCGCGATGGGGGGACACGCAGCTACAACTGGGTTCGCACGCATCTTCAGGCGGCCGGCGCGGTGGAGAAGTCGCCGCGCAAGGGCGCGCACCGCAAGCGTCGTGAGCGGGCGCCCTGGCCGGGGATGATGCTGCACCAGGACGGCAGTTCGCATGAGTGGGTTCAGGGCCAGGAATGGGACCTGATTGTGACGATGGACGACGCCACTTCTGAGCACTACTCGATGTTCTTGTGCGAGGAGGAAGGCACGATGAGCAGTTTTGTCGGCGTTCGGGACGTGATCGAGTCCCGGGGTCTGTTTTGTTGGTTGTATACGGACCGGGCCTCGCACTACTGGAACACGCCCGAAGCCGGCGGCCAGGTGGACAAGGCCCACCTCACCCAGTTCAGACGGGCGATGCAGCAGCTGGGTGTGGAGATGATCCCGGCGTATTCGCCCGAGGCCCGGGGCCGTTCGGAACGGGCCTTTCGGACCCATCAGGGGCGCTTGCCCAAGGAGCTGGCCGCCTTATCGATCACGACGATGGCCGAGGCCAACCGGTATATCGAAGACGTCTACCGCCCCGCCTTCAATGAGGAGTTCATGCAGCCGCCCAAAGATGACGGCTCGGCGTTTGTCGCGCTTCGCGATCCGGGCGTGCTCGATGACATTCTCTGCCAGGAATACGAGCGGGTCGTTCGCCGTGACAACTGCGTGCGCTTTGACGGCCTCACCTTACAGATCCCTGCCGATCGGCACCGTTGCCATTACATCAAGGCCAAGGTCAAGCTGCGCCGGCACATGGACGGGACGCTCACGATCAGCCATGGCCCCCGGCGCCTGGCCCGGTATGCGGAAAACGGCGAGGAATTGAACGATGAATGGCGCGCCGCGGCGTAGCGGGCGAAGGCCCGCCCAGCGCTCCACAGCGCCCTTCGGACTCCGTCCTTCAGGCGCTGTGGAGCGCTGCCCCCAAACCGGACAGTTTATTTGTTCTAAAACCGGACATTTCTATTTGTTGCCAACAGTAAACGGGTAAATCCCCGGTTTTAGAGTGTCAGTCCAAAGTTGTAATGTCCCCTTTCTCTCTCTATTACAACGCGAGGCGGCTGTGCATTTGGGTGTGAGTGTTCGGCAAGTCAAGCGTCTGATTCGCCGGTATGGGGACGTTGGAGCTGCGGGCCTGTTGTCGAAGAGATCGGGGCAAGTCCATCATTGATATTTCCTCCGGCAGCCATCGGGCTGAACTGGGGGCCTCTCAACTATCAGGGTCTCCCCATATAGAAATATCCCGATTGCGGGGGAACGGTTACTGACACACTGCTCCTTGCCGGAGCCGTCGTGCTGACACCAGCATAGCCCCCACTCATGCGTGGGAGCGACGCGTAACGCAATGGTCTTAAGTCCTTGATCCCACTCCGCCCTCTTGACCACTTCTCGGATGCCGGCGGGCTCGCTCACACAAGTGACAACGGCTGCGCTATGCTTCTCGATGGGTCTGCGTAGCGTCAATCCCTATCGCCCCGCAGCCCCCCGGCCGCAGGGCCCGGGCGGCCCCGCCTTTACTCACAACAGGAGATGCCCATGAGCGAACACGACTCGGCCGACACAAGTGGGTGCCTGCCGTGGCTGATAGGGGCGCTGGTCGTGCTGGCGCTGCTCGCTGGCGATCATCACTGTCGACTAGGTCACGCGACCAACGATACACACAACATGAACCGAATTGAGCGTGTTCTCCTGGCTTGGCTGCTTGCTGCGGGATGCGCGATCACACCGCGCATCAACCCTACCTGATCGGAATCGAGTATATGAACTACGATCAGCTCTATGCGCGGTTTTTCGAGACCAAGGTCGCCCATGACCGCGACGAGAGGGAAACGTCCAAAGTCTCGCGGGTGCTCGCCATCGTTGCTCCGGGCGATGAGTAATTCCCGTAAGCCGCGCAAGGGTTCGTGACCCCGCCCATCCGGCCGACAAAGGCTTGGCAATGGAGGCAACCACGGCCAACCTGAGCCCCACGTCAGGTCGAAGGTGGTTCCATTCCAACAAGCAAGCGTGGGAGCGATTTGCGAGGGAAAGTCGCGCGGGAGGATTGCGCACGAACCCCAACGAACCGCACACGGCGGAAGCAATTTTGAAGCGCGGGCTTTCGCAAAGGATCTGGGAACTCAACGAAATTGGCATGTGTGAATCACTCTATCAATCCTGGTCGGATGCAGAACGCAACGAAGTTAAGGCCTGGATGAAGAAAAGGGGATCGCGCCAACCCACGCTGTTGAAACAAGCTTCGAATTCTCTTCCTAGTTTTCTCTGACCTAATCGCGCGAGAAATTTTGTTCGCCAACTTCGCGCAGGACCCCATGCACCGCCCAAGGACTCGCTGGAAACCCTCCGCTACTTGGGGCAGCCATTACATGACTGTGCACTTGTCCATCACCGCCTACGGTGCAACCTTCTCGAAGAGATTCGCCTGTTCCTCATCGCGCGGCAATTCCACCTCGGGCATCAGCTTCGCGACCGCTTCGGCCGGTACATTCCCGAGCTCCTTCGGCTCCAGCTTGTGCAATCCACCGCCGTAAACACGTCCCTCCCCAAGCATCGCCTTGGGACAAATCTGATTCAGAATCTTCCACATTTGCCGTCTCAGTTCCGGCCGAGCTACCAGAGCCTGATGTAACGGCCTCGATGGGTATAGCATCAAGTACACGTTCGCCGCTGTTGCCCGTGAATTATTCAATATGAAGCGGAAAGGTCGCCCATTCTTCTTGTCGCTTCGGCCGAGATAAGTGCAGACGAAAGGTGCCGGGGGCCGGTTTTCCTGCATGTACCTGCGTATTTCACGCGAAAGTTACCAGTGATTTCAGTTGATCGTTACCGCTGATTTCAGCGGAAAGTTACCACCGTTTCAGAGCAAAGTTACCACTGCTGAGGAGCGTGCCGACGGCGCTGCCGGACT
>MKWU01001414.1_pt1 | contig 41468 bp, 46 predicted proteins | sample 809101 | NCBI WGS metagenome assembly MKWU01 (sample SAMN05860141, study PRJNA318959) | sponge metagenome | host: Aplysina aerophoba | place: Slovenia: Piran, Adriatic Sea, Gulf of Piran | collected 2013-05-07
GCGTGCCATGTCGGGCGCGTTGGACACCATCGGCGCCAGATTCGGAGCTATTGGCGGCAGTGGTCTGTCCCTGGCGGGTCAGCCGGTGTCGCTGGAGAGTGTGGCCAGCGTAGCGGACGGTGTAGGTATGGCGGTATGGAACAACCAGTCGCTGGCGCTGGGGAAGTTGCTGGGAGAAAGCGCCTTCTCCCTCCGTCTGGCCGCCAGCGGAGAAGCAGGGGATGGTGATGTCAACCTTGAGGAAGAGGGACCGTTGTGGTCGGTGTGGGGCCGTGGCGATCTAGCCAGCTTCGCCGGTGGCAGAGAGGAGGAGACCCACTACGACGGCTGGCTACGCAGCGGCTGGCTGGGGATAGACGCCCGCTCCGGTCGCTGGGTGGCGGGGCTGGCCATCTCCCACGAGCAGGGCCAGGCAGACTATGGCGCCACGATGGCGGCGGTCGGTGACCGCCCGTTGCAGGGGCGGCTGGAGACCAGCTTGACCGCCCTCTACCCCTACGGTCGCTGGCGCCTGAACGACGGCATGGAGTTACAGGGCGTCGTGGGCGTTGGCTGGGGAGAGGCCCACCACACCCCAGCCGACGAGCAGCGGGAAACCGGTACTCTCTCCATGAGGATGGCGTCGCTGGGTGTACGGCAGGCCCTTCCCGATGTGGCCGGTCTTGACTTGGCGTTGCGGGCCGATGCAGCCGTCACCCGTATCGAAACCGGTGACGGGCCGGAGGTGATCCACAATCTGAGCGCCGATAGCTGGCGGCTGCGCACCGGGCTGGAGGCATCCCGCCGCTTCTCTCTGGAAGGAGAAGCCTTCCTTGAACCCTTCCTGGAAGCAGCCGCACGGCAGGACGGTGGCGACGGGCTGGAGGGCAGTGGCGTGGAACTGGCCGGTGGACTCCGCTACAGCGCACCAAACGTAGCAGTGGAATTGCGTGGGCGGTGGCTGGCTGCCCACAGCGAGGAAGGAGCAGAGGAGCAGGGCGTCAGTCTGACCGCCCGCTACGGTCCCGGTACAGACGGTCAGGGGTTGTTCTTTGCCCTGAGCCCCCGCTGGGGAGCTGCTACGGGTGGAGCCCAGGCGTTGTGGGGAGAGGATCTACCTGTCCTGTCTACTGCCGATGCAGGAAACAGCGGCGCAATGGATGCCCAGGTAGGCTACGGCTTCGCCCTGCCCCAGGGAGGTGTGCTGACGCCCTTTGCCGAGGTGGGCCTGGCGGGGTCGGATAGCCGTCGTCTCAGGCTGGGTACGCGATACGCGGCAACGGTCACGGGTTTGGACATGGCGGTGGAGCTGGCAGGCGAGCGTCGAGAGAGCGGTGACGCAGCGGCGGAGCACGCCCTCCAGCTTGACGTAGACCTCCGGTTCTGAGGACACAACCATGACCACGGCCACGACTATGACTATGAGTATCCAGTCAAACCAACGCCTACGTGGGCGCATTCGGCGCTAAGCGGCAACAGCAGTAGCCGGAACCCTCCCAATTCACGGCGCTGACGCAAAGGAGCCGCATAAGACAGCAGGCTGCTTCTGCGGGACGGAGGCTTGCGTGGGGTTCTTTTGTTAAAATCACCAGACCTCTTCATCGATGAAGAGTTGCGATGGCTATGGCCGCCTTCAACGCAGATCAGGACGAGGCAAGCAGGGGGGTTCTGTCTTGATCGGTTTCGGGTTCGTCATGGTCAATAACCGTAGACTGCACCCCATGGATTCGGAACAGATCGGCCAAGACAGTCCGGTGGCGGGTCCGCTCCACAATGCAGTCCACAAAACCGTGCTCTTGCAGGTATTCCGCCGTCTGGAAATCGGCGGGAAGCTTTTCCCGAAGGGTTTCCTCAATCACCCGCCGACCGGCAAAACCGATCATGGCCTTGGGTTCGGCCAGGTTCAGATCCCCCAGCATGGCAAAGCTGGCGGTGACGCCACCGGTGGTGGGATCCGTCAGGAGGGGAATGTAAAGGCAGTGCGCTTGACGATGGCGGTGTAATGCGCCAGCCACCTTGGCCATCTGCATCAGGCTGAATAACCCTTCCTGCATCCGTGCCCCACCAGACGCGCACACAATGACCACGGGATAGCGACGTTGAGTGGCTGTTTCCACCAAACGGGTGAGCTTTTCCCCCACCACGGACCCCATGCTTCCCCCCATAAAACGGAAGTCCATTACCCCAAGGGCCAGGGGCATTCCGTGGAGACGGGCCAAGCCCGTGACCACGGCATCGCTCAGCCCGGTGGATTTCTGATAATCACGCAGACGATCCACATAGGCCTTGCGGTCCCGGAAAGCAAGGGGGTCCGTAGGGCGTAGGTGAGTATCAAGGGGCTGGAAGCTGCCCTCGTCCACCAGTAGGCGGATCCTCTGGTGACTATCCACGCGGAAGTGATGGCCGCATTTCAGGCAAACACTGGCATTGGCCAACAGATCTTTGGTGTAGCTCACCTCACTGCAGTTGGTGCATTTGCTCCAGAGGCCGTCACTGTTGTCACTGCCCTGAAGGCTGCGCTGGGCAGGGGCTTCCCGTTTGCGGCTGGCAAACCAGTCAAGGAGGGACACGCTTGGTTGTCTGGGGATAAGAAGCTTATCCCTTCATTCAAACCGCTTCAGTTGCCAAGTGCGAGGCCCACAGTGTTCAACCAGGGCAACAGCAGCGCCAGCAACTGCCGCTGCAACGGTTCAGGGGTGAGCCAGACCAGACCGCCCGCAGTGGCCAGGAAGGGTCCAAAAGGAAAGGGTTGTCGGGGTTTAAGGCGCCCGCCGAGTCGTGCCAGCAGACCAAACAAGCCGCCACTGAACACTGCCAGAGCCAGGGCAAGCATGACGCCCTTCCCCCCCAACCAGGCCCCGAGAACGGCCGCCAGTTTGCCGTCTCCTCCACCCAGTGCCGGCACCCCCAAACACCATGTCCCCAACATACCCACCAGATCAAACCCCAGCAGAGCCAATGCTGCGGCCAGGCTGTGATGCACCAGGGGGGTGACGGGGCTCGTGCCCGTCGCCACGGCCAGCAGTGCCGTTGTTGTCAAACCAACGATCAAGCCCCAGCGACAGAGGGGCTCCGGCAGCCAGAAGCCATCCAGATCCAGCAGCAACAACAACAACAACCCACTGATAAGGAGCCAGCCAGCCAGAAGGCGCAGCACACCTGCAAAACCACTGGTTGCAGGAGTGGTCAGCAGGACCACAGCCACCCAGAGTCCAGCCGTGAGCCCTTCCGTCAGCCAGTCCCGCAGGGGGATGGGCACGCTACAGGTGCGGCAGCGACCCCTTAACCACAACCAACCCAGCAGGGGAAGATTTTCACGCCACGCCAAGGTTCGACCGCAAGCTGGGCAATGGCTGGCTGGCCACGTCAGACTTTCCCCCCGTGGCAAGCGCCAGGCTGCCAGGCCGAGAAAGCTGCCCACACATGCGCCCAGCACAGCCGCCACCATGGATTCCATGGCCAGGACGCTCATGAACCCTGCAGCGACTGAAGTCCCGCTGAAGCCTAAGCCACCGTCTTTTTCTCCTCGATCATGCGGTGGATGATGGGGGTGAGAATCAACTCCATGGCAAATCCCATCTTGCCTCCGTTCACAACCAGACTTGTGGGACTGGACATAAACGAATCCGGAATCATTTGCAGAAGATACGTTGGTTCAATAGCAAATTGTGCTTTAACACCACGGCGAAAATGGATAATGACGAAGCTCTCGTCCGGTGTTGGAATATCACGACGGATAAAGGGGTTAGACGTGTCTACGGTGGGCACCCGTTGAAAGTTGATATGGGTTTCAGAAAACTGAGGGCAGATGTGGTTAATGTAATCCGGCATCCGGCGCAGAATGGTTTCAACAATGGTCCGGGCCGAGTAGCCCCGCTCCGCATTGTCCCGGTGAATCTTCTGAATCCACTCCAGGTTCACGATGGGCACCACGCCGATCAGGAGATCCACTAGGCGGGCCACGTCGTAATCGTCACCCTTGACGCCCCCGTGTAACCCTTCGTAGAAGAGCAGATCCGTGTTGGCGGGGAAGGGTTCCCAGGGAGTAAATTCGCCCGGGTTCAAACTGGTGCCGAGGCGTTGGTTCTGCTCGGACGCCTCTTCCGGACTGTGGAGATAGTAACGACGCTCACCCATGCCCGTATCTCCATAGGAGAGGAAGGTCTCCTCCAGCTTTTTGAAGATGTTGGCCTCCGGTCCAAAGTGGGAGAACGTGCGGTTGGCAGCGGTGGCTTCCGCCATCTTGACTTTCATGGTCATGCGGTCAAAGCGGTGATAGCTGTCGCCTTCAATCACCGCGGGATTGATCCCTTCACGACGGAAGATGTGTTCAAAGGCTCGTTTCACGGTGGAGGTTCCGGCACCGGAAGAGCCGGTGACAGCCACAATGGGATGCTGCTTCGACATAGGGAAGAAGGATGGGGAGACAACACGGAATCCAGTGTGCAGCCCTAGGGCGCCACTTGGCTAGATCCGTTTGACGTCTCGCTGGCATCCACGTCTTCGACAGGATCTTCCAGGGCTGCCAGCAGGTTCTCCCCCATGGCGCGACAGCCCACGGCAACACAGCCCCTGGCCATCATGTCCGGGGTGCGGAAGCCCGCCTTCAACACCTGGTCGACCGCAGTTTCCAAGGCCGTGGCAGCCGCCTCTTGCCCCAGACCCAAACGCAGCATCATGGCTGCGGAGAGCACCATGGCCAAGGGATTGGCCCGATCCTGACCGGCGATATCGGGGGCGGAACCGTGGACAGGTTCAAACAGTCCCGGTCCGCCGTCCCCCAAGGACGCAGACGGCAACACGCCAATGCTGCCGCCGAGCATGGCTGCCTCGTCGCTCAGGATGTCACCGAACAGGTTTCCCGTCAGCAGCACGTCAAATCGGCGCGGCTGGCGGACGAGTTGCATGGCGGCATTGTCCACGTACATGTGCTCCACCGTCACGTCGGGATAGACGGACGCCATCCGCTCCACCCGCTCCCGCCACAGTTGGGACACGTCCAGCACGTTGGCCTTGTCAACGGAACAGAGATGATGGCGTCGCCGACCGGCCAGCGTAAAGGCCATGGCGGCAATCCGATCCACCTCCATGGCGCCATAGGTCATGGTGTTAAAGGCGCGTTCCCCGGCTCCACTACCGATGCGCCCTTTGGGTTGGCCAAAGTAGATGCCGCCGGTCAACTCCCGTACCACAAGCAAATCCACACCCGACACCACCTCGGGCTTCAGGGAGCTGGCCCCCAGAAGCGAGGGGATGACCTTCACCGGGCGTAGATTGGCAAACAGCTTCAGGCCGGCCCGTAGACCCAGCAGTCCGCTCTCAGGCCGCTGCTGCCGCGGTAGCCGGTCGTATCGGGGGTCGCCAATGGCGGCCAGCAACACCGCATCCGCAGCGCGGCAGCGCCGCAAGGTCTCCTCGGGGAGGGGCTCGCCACAAGCGGCAATGGCTGCGCCTCCCATGGGAGCCTCCTCCATGGCGAGGTCCAGCCCATGGCGACTGCACACAGCCTGCAGGAGGCTTTTGGTTACCGCCGTGATGTCCGGGCCAATGCCGTCGCCGGGTAGGAGGGTGATGTTCATGGCTGTCGGGAACGCTCCACCTGCTGCTGCAACCGCTTGAGACTACGACTCAACTCCGGCAGGCGCGCAAACAGGGCCGAGGCCCGGAGCCAGAGCCGGTTGGGCATCACGGGAAAGCCACTCACCACTTCCCCGGGTGCCACATCGGTATGGATACCGGTTTTAGAACTGGCCACCACCCCATCCCCGATGCGCACCCGATTGGTCACACCCACCTGGCCCGCCAGAACGACGCCACGTCCCACCACGACGCCGCCAGCAATGCCCACCTGGGCAGCAAAGGCACAGCCTTGGCCTGTAACCACCCCATGACCAATCTGGACCAGATTGTCGATCTTGGTGCCAGCCCCCAGGCGGGTTTCCCCCACGGCAGGGCGATCCACCGTGCTACAGCAGCCCACTTCCACCTCATCCTCCAGCACCACATGGCCTGTTTGGGGCATTTTGCGCCAACCACGACGGGTAGGAACAAAGCCGAAGCCCTCTCCACCGATGACCGCATTGGCCTGAACCACACAGTTGCGCCCCAGGCGGCTACGGGAATGCACCACAACGTTGCCGTGGAGTTCACAGCCCTGTCCAATCCACACGTCGTCGTACAGCACCACGCCAGGATGAAGAACAACATCCTGCCCCACATGGCAGCGGGCGGCCACCACCACCCCGGCCGCCAGGGAGGCACTGTCAGCCACGTGGGCATCAGGGGCCACAACCGCTTGGGGATGGCGGCCAGGGGTAGGACGTTGGCGGGGGTAGAAGCAGTCCAGCGCTTCGGCAAAGCTGAGGCGAGGGGAAGCGGAGGCAGCCCAGGCAATGCCCTGCTGCTGCGCCAAGTGATGCAGCGGCTCCTCGTCGGTGGGCAACAACACTGCACTGGCGCCACAGTGGGCCAGGGCTGCTTTCATGGCGTTGTTCCGCTCCAGGAAGACGAGTTGCCCCTTCCGGGCTTTGTCCAGAGCGGCTGCGCCATCCAGGGGCGGATCATCCGCCAACCAGCGGGCGCCCTCCGGCTGGAGGCTATCCAGGGCAGCGAGGAGTTCACTGAAGCGCATCAGACGGTCGCGTTGGGGGAGCGGGTCAAGACCAGGGAATCACGGTGAACCACACAAGCGGCATTGGGTTGTCCCAGCAAGGGGGTGACCTGGTTGCGGGAGAGGCCACGGATCCTGTTCACCACCTCACTGCTGTGACGGCTGATGCCCCGGGCAATTTCTTCCCCGTCCGGCCCATGGAGGCAGACAGCTTCATGGGACGAGAAGGAGCCCTCCACCACCGTGATGCCGGCAGACAACAGGGACGCGCCGTGCTGTTCAATGGCCTTCACGGCCCCCTGATCCAGGTGCAACCTGCCCTGAGGCAACACACCGTGCGCCAGCCAGCGTTTCCGGATAGGGATGGGGAGGGCGTCGGGCTGGAAGCGGGTTCCTCCGTTACCCCCTTGCAACAACCCTTCTAAAACAGCAATGGTGCGGCCATCGGCCAGGTCCACCGTGATGCCACCGGCCGTGGCGATGCGGGCAGCGGCCAGCTTGGTGGTCATGCCCCCTGTGCCCCACTGGCCACCGGGTTCCGCCGCTTGGGTCAGGCTCAGCAGTTCCGCACGGTTGCGCACCTCGTGAATGGGGCTGGCCTGCATGTCGCGCCTCGGGTCGGCCGAGTAGAGACGGTCCACGTCCGTGAGCAGGATGAGCCGCTCAGCCGCCACTGCCACCGCCACCCGCGCCGCAAGGGTGTCGTTGTCGCCAAAGCGCAGCTCATCGGTGGCCAGGGCGTCGTTTTCATTCACAACGGGAAGCACCCGGCGCACCAACAGGCCCCGTAACGTGTCAGTGGCGTTGCGGTAGCGGTGGCGAGACACGAAATCACCGCGGGTCAGCAACACCTGGGCCACCAACTGACCATAGACACCAAAAGCCTTGTCGTAGGAGGCCATGAGCAGTCCTTGCCCCACGGCTGCCGCCACCTGCTGCTGTGACAACTCCCGTGGCCGCCGGGTGTCCCCCAGGCGACGACTACCGAGCCCGACAGCGCCACTGCTCACCAACACCACAGGACGCCCCTGCCGCCAGCAGCGGCTCAAGACCCTCGCCAGTTCGGCAATGACGGTTTCCGTGTCGCGCTGATGGTCTCCCCGCAAAATGCTGGTGCCCACCTTGACCACGATGGGCGGGAGAGCCGTGCCGGAGTTAACCATGGAAAGCCTGACACATTTCATCACCCTCGATGAGGAGGGGCAACACCGGGGTTAATTTAAGGACGCCGTTCATCCTTGCATTTTTGCATCATGGCCATCAAGAGGGGTCAGAAAGTTCGCATCAAGCGTCCCGAGTCCTATTGGTTCAACGAGGTGGGCACCGTAGCCTCCGTGGATGCCAGCGGCATCATCTATCCTGTATCCGTGCGTTTTGACAGCGTCAACTACACCGCCTACAGTGGCGTAGAAGGTGGCCTGAACGTCAACAATTTTGCCGAGAGCGAGCTGGAAGCGGCCTGAGGACACCAGGGGCTTCACAAGGTTCCACACTCGACCCGCCTCCCGAGACCACCTGCTTCTCCATCACCGTTTGTGCCGGAGCTTCCCGAGGTGGAAGTGGTCCGCCGTGCATTGCAGCACAGTGTTGGCCCTTTCCTGATTCATCATGCAGAGGTGCTACTGGCGCGCACGGTGGCGTTCCCCGTGGGTGACGGTGCAGCCTTTGCCGCCGCACTCACGGGGACCCGACTGACGCCTTGGCGCCGGCGCGGCAAGTACCTGCTCAGCCAGCTCTCGCGTCAAGGGCAACCCGCAGGTCAATTGGGCGTTCACCTGCGCATGACCGGCAGGTTTCGCTGGCTGGACAGGGAAGAATTCCCCGTGTGTCCCCACACCCGGGTGCGCCTTCTTGGGGAGAGGAAAGAGTTGCGCTTTGTGGACACACGCAGTTTTGGACGCATGTGGTGGGTGCCCCCCGGCACAGTGGCGTCCCAGGTGATCACAGGGCTGCAGCGGCTAGGTCCGGAACCCTTTACCCCAGCCTTTGACGGCACCTATCTGGAGAAGCGCCTGCGGGGTTCCGGGCGGCCTATCAAAACAGCGCTGCTGGATCAGTCGGTGGTGGCTGGCGTCGGCAATATCTATGCGGACGAGTGTCTTTTTCTGGCGGGCATTCCACCCCAGGTTCCTGCCGGCAGCCTGAGCCAAGGGCAACACCACCGGCTTTGTGAACAGTTGGTGCAGGTCTTGGCCAGGAGTGTTCGGCAGGGAGGAACCAGTTTCAGGGATTTTCGTGACCTGCAAGGCGTCAACGGCAACTACGGCCAGGAGGCTTGGGTCTATGGGCGGCCCGGTGCGCCCTGTCGCCGCTGTGGTACACCCATCCAGCGCCAGGTGCTCAGTGGACGGAGTAGCCACTGGTGTCCCCATTGCCAGCAGGGGCAGTAGGGTCAGCAGAGTGTTCCGCCAGCAGAGGCAAGGTGGTCAGGGCATGGAGAATGGCCCCTGCATGGTGGTGGTGGGAGCGCAGCAGGGTGGCTGGCCGGACGCGCCTCCACCAATCCAGAAGTTCCGGCCTGGCATTGCTCACCATCACCCCCCACCACGGACCACCCAGCATGGAACGGTCGTTGCCGGAATCGCCGCAGCAGAGCACTTGATCGGGTCGCAGACCCAGCTTCTGCTGGAGATAGCCGCTCACCGCACCCTTGCCCGCAGCGGGGGGCAGTAGATCCAGTTGGTGACCACTGCTGAACACCACCTGCGCCTGAAGATCAGCCTGCCGTAGCGTGGCCCGGAGGTGCTGCTCAAACTGATGGGCCTCCTCCGTTCCCACCCGGGGCTTGACCAGTTCATAGCTGAGCTTGTAGGGGGTTTGCTCGGATGCCGGTTGCAGGATCAGACCACTCCAACCGGACAACAAGGCGCTGAGGGCTGGGCGATCCCAATGGCGCTGTAACTGCCTGTCCCAGGCGAGATCCGGCTGGCCACACCAGAGCAAGGCGGAGCCAACTCCCGTGGCCCAACCCTCGGGCTCCAACAGATCCTCCTCCTGCTGCAGTTGGCGTGCCCCGGCCAGGCTACGGCCTGTAGCGTAGACCAGATGAATCCGGGACCGCAGTGTCCGCAGTGTGTGATTGAGACGAGCCAGAGCGTGTCTGTCACCCACGAGGGTATGGTCCAGATCGGTGACCAACAGCAGATCCTTCATTGCCCCGTTACCTCCGCTGACGACCGGGTGTCGTAGCCATGTCCAAATCCATCATTCCACCCCACTCCCGCAGCCGTGCCAGCTTGAAGGAAGAAAAGATCGTTCAATCGGCGGAAGCCCATCTTGAGCGCACCCTCATCAGGGTCAGGGGTCAGTTGGCAGGGTCCGTGGCAGCCATCGAGCACCCCAGCAGAGGCATGTTCCTCAACTACGGAGAGGTCTTTCTCCGGGACAACGTGCCGGTGATGATCCATCTGCTTCTGAAAGGGCGTCACGCTCTGGTGCGCCACTTTCTGGCGCTGTGCATGGATCTGCAAAGCAGCGCCTTGCAGACTCGCGGTCTTTTCCCCACCAGCTTCATCGAGAAAGAAGGGGAGTTGGTTGCGGACTACGGCCAACGGTCCATTGGTCGGATCAGTTCGGTGGATGCCAGCCTCTGGTGGCCCATCCTCTGCTGGATCTACGTCTCCCACGTCCAGGACTGGCAGTTCGGCTGTGACCAACGGGTGCAGCGGGCGATCCAGCGGCTCCTGGATCTGGTGATGCAACCCTCCTTTGAGGGCACCCCCGTGTTGTTTGTGCCGGACTGCTCCTTCATGATCGACCGTCCCATGGACGTGTGGGGAGCGCCACTGGAAATCCAGGTGCTGCTGTACGGCGGCTTGAAGTGTTGTGTTCGTCTCATGGAGCTGGCCCAGCAGCACAACGCCACCCCCAGCAGACTCCTCAGCCAGAGAATCCCTCTCACCCGGCAGTGGATCCATGACCTGCGCTCCTACTTGCTGAAGCATTACTGGGTCACCAGCAAAACCATCCAGGTGCTGCGGCGACGCCCCACGGAGCAATACGGAGACGTGCAACACCTGAACGAGTTCAACGTTCAGCCCACATTCATCCCGGACTGGCTTCAGGATTGGCTGGACAACCGCGGCGGCTACCTCATCGGCAACGTGCGCACAGGTCGGCCGGACTACCGATTTTTTACACTGGGCAACAGCTTGGCATGCATCTTCGGTCTGCTAACAGCGCCCCAGCAGCGGGCGCTGTTTCGCTTGGTGCTCCACAACAACAACCACCTGATGGCCCAGATGCCCATGCGCATCTGCCACCCTCCCATGGAGGGCCAGGAGTGGGCCATGAAGACGGGCTCCGATCCGAAAAACTGGCCCTGGAGTTACCACAACGGAGGGCACTGGCCCAGCTTGCTCTGGTACCTGGTGATGGCGGTGGCCCTCCACGACAAGGACCACCCCAAGGCGGACGTATTGCTCACGGGCCAGATGAAAACCTTGCTGGAGCGCTCCTACCAGAGCCATCTCAGCCAACTGCCACGCCAGCAATGGGCGGAATACTTTGACGGCCCCACGGGAACGTGGGTGGGCCAGCAGGCCAGAACCTATCAGACGTGGACCATCGTGGGTTTCCTCCTCACCCGTGAACTGCTCCGCAACGGCTGCCGACTCGACTTCTCGTTTGCGTTGAGTCAGGAGACCTCAGAAGAGGCCTAGGGTGAGAGAGGCGTCGATGGGCAACGTGGCGCCGATGCCCAGGTAAAGGGCCATAAAGGTGCCGAACAGGAAGACGGTCATGGCAACAGGCCGCCGGAAAGGGTTCTGGAAACGATTGAAGCTCTCGATAAAAGGAATCAGCATCAATCCCAAGGGCACCATGCCCTGAAGAACAATGCCCAGCAGCTTGTTGGGCACAACGCGCAAGATCTGAAACACCGGATAGAGGTACCACTCCGGCAGAATCTCCAGGGGCGTGGCGAAGGGATCGGCAGGCTCCCCGACCATGGCGGGATCCAGCACAGACAGACCCACCACACAGGCAAGGGTCCCCAGGATCACCACAGGGAAGATATAGAGGATGTCGTTGGGCCAGGCGGGCTCACCGTAATAGTTGTGACCCATGCCTTTGGCCAGCTTGGCGCGAAGCTGCGGATCGCTCAGGTCGGGTTTCTTGAGGATTGACATCAGTCCGGTGGGTGGGATGGTGAGAGGAGGGAAGCAGGAGTCTGGAGGCGGGATCGCGACGATGGGAGCTTAGAGAGGACCTGAAATTCCCTGCTTACGGATCATCAGGAAGTGCATCAACATGAACACTGCCAAAAGCCAGGGCAGCACAAAGGTGTGGAGACTATAGAAGCGGGTCAGAGTAGCCTGACCAACGCTCTCGCCACCCCGGAGAAGCTCCACCACCTGGTCGCCAACCACAGGAATGGCGGCGGGCACGCCGGAGACGATCTTCACGGCCCAGTAACCCACTTGGTCCCAGGGCAGAGAGTATCCGGTGACTCCAAAGCTGACGGTGATGACCGCCATGGTGACACCCACCACCCAGGTGAGTTCACGGGGTCGCTTGAAGCCTCCCGTCAGGTAGACCCGGAACACGTGGAGGATCAGCATCAGCACCATCATCGAAGCACTCCAGCGATGCACGGAGCGGATGAGCCAACCGAAGTTCACGGAGGTCATCAGGTACTGAACGGAGTCGAAGGCCTCGGCCACGGTGGGCCGGTAATAAAACGTCATGGCAAACCCCGTTGCAAACTGAATCAGGAAACAGACAAGGGTGATGCCGCCAAGGCAATAGAAGATATTGACGTGAGGCGGAACGTACTTGGTGGAGAAGTCGTCTGCGATCTCCTGGATCTCCAGGCGCTCTTGGAACCAGTCGTAAACCTTCGACATAGGGGCTCGGGAACTTAACGGGTGAAGGGGCAGGAGAGATGTCTGCCCGTCAAGCGCAGGGTGAGGCCTGCGCAATAGAAATCGACTTTATAAAGCCCACGTCGCAGCGTGGGGGCTGGCGGGCCATAACCAAAAGACTGTATCGCCTTCAAGCAAGGGGCATCACCATGGGCAGACGTCACGCCAAGATGGAGTGGTGGGTGCAATGTGGCGTGCGCAAGCTAAGGATTTGTCTGTTCATCCTGATTCTTGCTGGCTTCCTCTTGGGGTCGCCACCAGCTCAGGCCCTCTCCGAAGATCAGCAACTGGTTGTGGAGGCCTGGAGCCTGGTGAACCAAAGCTATGTGGATCCGACATTCGCGGGGATAGCCTGGCGCCGCTTGCGGCAAAAAGCTCTGGAGCAGCCAATCCTCTCCAGGGAGAGTGCCTATGAGGCCATTGACACCATGCTGGCCCCCATCGGCGATCCCTTCACGCGTTTCCTGCGACCGGAGCAGTTCAAAGCCCTTACGGACAGCACGGCGGGCGCCATCAGCGGCGTGGGTCTACAGCTTGGCATCAACGAGGGGGAGACCGTGGTGCGGGTTCTCTCCTCCCTGGAGGGTTCTCCGGCGGCGACGGCGGAGATCCGTCCTGGCAGCGTGATCCTGGCTGTGGAGGGAAACTCCGTGGAGGACCTGGGCCTGGAAGGGGTTGCTGCTGCGCTGCGGGGACCCTCCGGCACGGTTGTGGACGTCCTGTTGGAGGCGCCGGACGGTGAACGCCAATCCTTATCCCTTGAGCGGCGCACCGTAGATTTGCGCCCCGTGCGCAGCCGCCGCCTCCGGGAAGACAGGCACACCTACGGGCTACTGCAGATCAGGCAGTTCACAACCAAGGTGCCGGAGCTGGTGAGTGCGGCACTGGCGGAACTGCAAAACAAGTGCATCGAAGGACTGATCCTTGACCTCCGCAACAATCCCGGCGGTCTGGTGAGCAGTGGCTTGAAGGTGGGCAATGCCTTGCTGGACACCCAGCCCCTGGTGAGCATCCGTGACCGCAACGGCGTTGTGGAAACCGTCATCACGGATGCCGGGACGCTCTACGACGGCCCGATGGTGGTGTTGGTCAACAGCGGCACGGCCAGTGCCAGTGAAATTCTGGCTGGAGCCCTGCAGGACGATGAACGGGCGGAGGTCATGGGGCGTCCCACGTTCGGGAAGGGTTTGATCCAAACCTTGATTCCTCTGAACGACGGTAGTGGCTTGGCCGTCACCGTGGCCCGTTACGTGACACCAGCGGGTCACGATATCCAAAGCGCGGGCATTGTGCCCAACCAGGTGCTTGCAGCCTCAACTCAGGAGATGCCGGAGGAAGACAGCCAGGATCCCTGGCTAGGGAGGGCCATGGTTGCGCTGCAGAACCAACTCCATCGCCATGAAAAGCACATCAAGCGGACGGCTATGACCTGATTCCTGATGGGGAAGCCAGTCCCAACTGCACCAGCAGCCTGGACACGTCGTCAAAGTCGCGCCAGGGGTGAAAGGCCACCCCACGCTCCGTCAGCAACCCGGCCAGAAGGTCTCTGGCAAAGACCACGTCTGCCGCCTCGGCCATGCGCAGGTCCGTAATGCCGTCACCAATGGCGATGGTGCGACCCTGACCGTACCGGTCCATGACCAGCGCCTTGGCCACAAGTTCCTCCTCGGAGCTGTAGGGGCTGTGGATGTGGTGACGTGTGCCCTCCTGGTCCTGGGGAACAGGCAGGCCCGCAACGACGGCTTTGAAGCGATGACGATGCTCCCGCAGTACCGCCTCGACGAGAGGGAGAAAACCGCCGGACACCACGACAACGGGGATGCCGGCGTGATCCATGGCGTCGAGGAAGCGCAGGAAACCGGGCCGCGGGACAAACGTGGCCATCCGCTTTTCCAAGGCCGTCAGGTGCCGGGCCGTGAGGACGGCGCCCAGTTGATCCATGGCCTCCCGCAGCGTGAGACGAAAGCAGAGCAGGTCTGCCTTGATCCGACGCCAAACGTCGCCGTAGGTGTCCTGCATCAACAGATCAAAGGTATCGACGGCGGTGATGGTGCCGTCGAAATCACAGAAGGCAGTGGCCGGAGCCGTGGCCTTACCCAACACCATCGGTGACAGAACGGAGACTGGATTAATGTTTGCCTGGAGTCACGGGAAGCGGTGCGCCATGGGTGCCAGCTTTTTGCAAGGATCGGTTGCGGGGGCGATGTGTCAACTGCGGCTTTCAGGGGCCGGTTCCAGGGGACCCGCTCTGCTCCAGGTTGTGGAGCCCGTCTTGCCGAGGCTCGACCGGCAACACGCCCTGGAACTGGATTGTGGGGACTGGCTGCTGAGCTACATGGATCTGGAACACCTGCAAGAGCGGCTACTGCTGCACAATCTGAATCCGGTTGTTCTGCGCTCTGTCGAGCCGCGCACAATTGTGGCTGGCGCTGCCCTGGGTTTCATGACCCAGCCCTGGATGCCGGCGCCTCCAGCGCAGCAGCAACCCCCTGAACAATTCCGGGATCAGGAGGAAAAAGCCTATCTTTACGAGGGCTGCCTGCGCTCCGGGGATGTGCTGGAACACGGTGCAACGGTGGTGATTTTAGGAGATGTCAACCCCGGCGCCCGGATCCGGGCTGCCGGGGACGTGATTGTTTGGGGACGGCTGCGGGGGATGGCCCATGCCGGTAGTCGGGGTAACGGAGCAGCCCGTATCGCTGCCCTGCAACTGCAACCTCAGCAGGTGCGCATTGCCTCCACAACAGCGCTGGGACCCGGCGAACACGGGCCGCCAGGGCAGCCGGAGCAAGCTGTCCAACGCAACGGTCAGATTGTGATCGAAGCTGCTAAACTTCCACACGTCCCTATGCCTAACATGAAACTACGGACCCCTGTTGCCAAGTAACCCCGGTGAAGGCAAGCTTAAAACCACCAGCACGTTGCGTCTCCGTATTGAACAAATGCCCTCTTCCGATTCCACCGCATACATTGATGCCCTGAAGAGCCACAACTGCCGTTCCATTGTGCTGTGCTCAGGGAAGGGAGGGGTCGGCAAAACGACGCTCACAGCCAATCTTGGTATTGCCCTGGCCAAGCTGGGGCAAAAAACCTGTGTTGTGGATGCGGACTACGGTCTGCGGAATCTGGACTTGCTTCTCGGTTTGGAAAGCCGCATTGTTTTTACGGCACAGGAGGTCATTTCCGGCAGTTGTCGTCTGGGACAGGCGCTGGTAAAACACAAGCACGAAACCAACCTGATGCTCATGCCGGCGGGAAATCCCCGCATGCTCGACTGGTTCAATCCGGAGCATATGCGGAGTCTGGTCACCATGCTGGCAGACAGCTTCGATTTCATTCTCATTGATGCACCGGCAGGTGTAGAAGACGGCTTCAAAAATGCCGTAGCCGGCGCCAACGAGGCCATCCTTGTTGTGAACCCTGAAATCTCGTCCGTGCGGGATGCGGACCGTGTTGCGGGACTTCTCTCTTCTCAGGGCACCTTTGACCTCATCCAGTTGGTGGTCAATCGTGTACGGCCCAGGATGGTGGAAAAGCTGGACATGCTGTCCATCGAGGACGTGCTGGATATCCTGGCAGTTCCCCTTCTTGGGGTCGTCCAGGAGGACGAGCAGGTGATCGTTGCTTCCAACCTGGGTGAACCCCTGGCCTTGGGCAAGCAGAAGTCTCCTGCTGGTGTTGCCTACGGCAACATCGCTCGCCGCATCCAGGGAGAGGAGGTACCGATTCCTGATATCAACGCCAAACCGGCGGGCTTGATGGACCGTCTTGGTGATTTTCTGTCCACAAGAATTATTTGAGGCGCCACCATGACCATTAGCGAACTGCTGAACCGTATCTTCGGCAACAGGAGCACCAGCGCCAACTCTGCCGGTAGTCGTCTGCGTATGGTATTGGCCCATGATCGCAGCGATTTGAGCCCTGCCATGCTGGATCAGATGCGCTTGGAAATCATGGAAGTGGTGTCCAAGTATCTGGAGCTTGACCATACCGGCAGCGAGCTCAGTCTGGAAACCGAAGAGCGCTCCACGGCCCTCGTGGCCAACTTGCCCATCCGTCGTGTCAGAAAGCTGGTCCGCTAAACGGTCAGTCTTCTTGCCGGTCGAGCAGGTGGGCGGCAAGCAGGGCATCCAGGCAACAGGCCAGAGCCGCAAAGCCACTGATGAGACGCCAGAGCGTTTGGGACAGAAACAGGCATAGGGCAAGGCCCGTCAAAGCCAGGCTGACGTCAATCAGGATGGCGCGGCTGAGCCACTGCTTGGGAATCCTGGTCACCATGAAGGTTCAGGCAGATTGAAAGGGATTTTGAGGCATGAGCGTGGCCAGTTCTCCACTGGCCTGGTCCAGGGCTTGGCGCTCATGGCTCGACAGGATCCAGCCCCGGGCCTGCTCCATCGCCTTCACGTGGTGCGGACGGCGTAGGCCAGGGATGGGAACAGTCCCATGGGCACGGCACCAGTTGACGGCCACACCGGCTGGCGTAGAACCATGATCCATTGCCATCTCACCCATCAAGGCAAGCAGTGGCTCCAGGCGGGGCAACAGGCGCCTGAAGAGCAAGCCCCGGAGTCCGGACGGTAAACGACTGGTAGTGTACTGCCCTGTCAACAGCCCCAGGGCCAGGGGAGAGTAGGCAATCACCGTCACTCCCAGTTCTCGACAAACCTCCAGCACACCGCCTGGTTGAAGCGGCTGCCGGGACAACAAGGAGAATTGCACTTGCACACTGCGCAACGGTACACCGGAATCCACCATCCAGGCCACGGCACGGCGCAGCCGCTGTGGACCCATGTTGGAGAGGCCCACGGCCTTGGCGCCCCCAAGCTGCACCTGATCCATCAATCCCTGCAACAGGGGGTTCTCCTGCCATGGGGCATAGCGGGCAGTGCTCCAGTGGAGTTGCACCAGGTCAATGGGGCGTCCCAGACGTTGCCGGGAGGCTGCCGCTGCTTTACAAAAGCCGTGCCGTCCCAGGCGCCAAGGATAGGGAGCCAGCTTGGTGGCCACGGTCACTTGTTGGCGCTGCTCCGGTGAGAGGCGGGACAGTCCTTGACCCAGCAGGATTTCGCTGCGTCCCTGAAGCTTGCCTGTTCCATAGGAGTCAGCGGTGTCAAAGAAGGTGAGCCCCGCCCTGACGCACGCCTGAAAGGTGTCCAGCAACAGGGGATCGTCCCTCTCGGGACGGTACGTCCAAAGCAGGCGGTTACCCCAGGACCAGGTTCCCACTCCAATGGGCGCCAGGTCCGGTGTGCCCGGTCGCTGGTCTTGTGTCCACACCTGAGGTTTGCTCTCACCCACAAGGCACACCAATCCAGCACCGATTCCGGATCGACGCCCCCTTTTTCCGCATCAAAGTCTTCCGGAACACGGTCCAGCTTAGGGCTACGGCATTCGACTCCGGACCAGTGATCTCTCACCCCCTTCACGGAGGTGCGCCTCGGTAAAGCCCCACGATGCGCGATTGTTGGGAACAACGGGATCCTGCTGACGGATCATGGGTTTGCTGCTAGGTTTGGTTGCCGCTTTTCTTTTGCTGCGGGAGGATCGTTCCCCTTGAGCACAGGCACGCTCTATGACAAGGTCTGGGAACTGCATCGGGTGGCGGAGTTGCCAGGTGGTCAGACCCAGTTGTTCATTGGTCTGCACCTCATCCATGAGGTGACCAGTCCTCAGGCGTTCGCCATGCTGGACGAGCGCGGTCTCGGCGTGCGTCATCCTGAGCGCACCGTAGCCACGGTGGATCATATTGTCCCCACAACAGATCAGGGACGGCCCCTGGCCGATCCTCTGGCTGAGGCCATGTTCAGCGCCCTGGAGAAGAACTGTGCCGACCATGGTCTGCGGCTCTACGGCCTTGACAGTGGCCAACAGGGCATTGTCCACGTCATTGCTCCGGAGTTGGGGCTCAGTCAGCCGGGTATGACCGTTGCCTGTGGCGATTCCCACACCTCAACCCATGGTGCGTTTGGCGCCATTGCCTTCGGGATTGGCACCACCCAGGTTCGTGACGTGTTGGCCAGCCAAAGCCTGGCAATGGATAAGCTGAAAGTACGCAGGGTTTCCATTCACGGGTCTCTTGCGCCTGGTGTCTTTGCCAAGGACGTGGCCTTGCACGTCATCCGCCGTCTTGGCGTGAAATCCGGCGTGGGCTATGCCTACGAGTTTGCCGGGAGTTGCATTGCAGCCATGGCCATGGAGGAGCGCATGACCCTGTGCAACATGGCCATTGAAGCCGGAGCGCGCTGTGGTTACGTCAATCCCGATCAGGTGTGTTTCGACTACCTGCGCAATCGACCCTATGCCCCAACTGGGGCTTCCTGGCAGCGGGCCGTGACCTGGTGGCGCAGCCTGGCCAGTGACGGGGATGCCGTCTATGACGATGAGGTGGCCATGGATGCCGGGGAGATCGTGCCCACCGTTACGTGGGGCATTACACCAGGGCAGGCCATGGCTGTGGACGAGGTCGTTCCCACACCGGATCAACTGCCTCCTGGGGAGCGGCCTCTGGCGCAAGAGGCCTATCGTTACATGGATCTGCAACCAGGGCAGCCCATTGCGGGAACGCCTGTGGACGTTTGTTTCATCGGGAGTTGCACCAACGGCCGCCTCAGTGATCTACGGGATGCGGCTCTGGTGGCCAAGGGTCGCCATGTGGCCGATGGCATGAAAGCGTTTGTGGTCCCTGGTTCCCAACAGGTGGCCCGGGCCGCGGAAGCGGAGGGTCTGGATGTCGTCTTTGCCCAGGCGGGATTTGAGTGGCGCCGGCCTGGCTGCTCCATGTGCCTTGCCATGAACCCGGATCGGCTGGAGGGACGCCAGATCAGCGCCAGTTCCAGTAACCGGAATTTCAAAGGGCGTCAAGGCTCGTCGGCTGGCCGCACCTTGCTGATGAGTCCGGCGATGGTGGCTGCCGCCGCGGTCAGCGGTGTTGTCACTGATGTGCGCACCATGCTGCGCACCGCAAAGAACACCGAAACGGAACCTGTGGAATGACGACGGCGCCCATCACCATGGTGGAAGGCAAGGCGATTGCCCTCCCAGGCCATGACATCGATACGGATCGCATTATTCCAGCCCGTTTCCTGAAGAGCATCAGCTTTGCAGGGCTGGGCAACCATGTCTTTGCCGATGACCGCGCAGCAGCGGGAGGAGACCATCCTTTTGATCGACCGGAGCACCAAGGAGCCAGGATTCTGGTCGTCAACCGGAATTTTGGCTGCGGCTCCAGCCGTGAACATGCCCCCCAGTCTCTGCAGCGCTGGGGCATTACCGCCGTGATTGGCGAGAGCTTTGCCGAAATTTTCGCCAGCAATTGCCTTGCCCTGGGCATGCCCTGCCTGAGAGGAGAGACAGGGACAGTCGAGGACATCCAGCAACTGGTGCAGGAGCAGCCCGGAGTTCACTTCTGCCTCACGCTGGAGGCGCCCACGCTCCGTGGGCTGGACCGCCATTGGCCTCTGACGATGGAAAACGGCCCGCAAACCATGCTCCTGAATGGGTGCTGGGATGCGACAGGCCTCCTGCTCAGCCATGACGACAGGTTGAGGCGGACAGCTCTACAGCTTCCCTATCTCAATGACTTTGCGTTGTCCAACTGATCATCGGTTGTCATGCAGCCAGGAGGATGGTGTGTAGGGGATAAAAGGAGTCCCTGTACCACGCCAGTCAAAGCCGTTGATGCGAATTCGCAAGCCGGTCAGCCCGCGCTCCGGGCTATGGAAGATTCCCACATTATAGGCCCGTCGCTGCCATTTTATCTCGAAGAGGGAATCAATTCTGTGACCATATTTCTCTGATCGTCCATCTACATTGTAGGACATGCTTGTTGACAAAAGTAGGGGGCCGACCAACTGCTGTGTCCATGAAATATGAAGCAAACCCAAATCTATGGCCCGATCAAAACCAAACCGACTGATTTGTTCAACAGCGGAGACGCTGCCACCGATTGAGAGTTTCGTATAATCAAGATAGGGTCGGCTAAAATGACCCATCGCCACATCGGATAGGATGCCCAATGTATAATACCTCTGGCCACTATGATCATCATAACTTGATGAGTGAGCAATTGAAAATGTGGTGAGTGAAACCTCAGGACGAATCGGGCGTGGAACGTAGCGCAGTGCTTGGGTGGAATCCTCCAGGATCTCACCTTGCCAGATGGGCAAGGTAGAGGTGAGGCGTACATATCCAGACGCACGCCATGTGTTTCCCGATAAATCCTTTGTGTCGAAAACCGTAGTGTTGATGTTTTGTAAGCCTAACCTCCAGAGAAGGCGATTGCGCACCGAACCCAATTGAGGAAACTGGTAATCTTTCTCCAGAAATCCACCAAAAGCCGTGTAGACATCTTGTTCACCCAGTGAGCCGTTCCAGACACTAAAGTGATAGGCAGCGCTGAGGGTGGCCTTTGTTTCACCGAGAAGGGGCAGTGTCAACGGGTGCGAGAGATTTGCCTCTGCCCGCGTCCGGTTGGGGACATGGTGGGGCGAAAGGGTGGAGAAGTCGGCGCGCAACCGGAGCTGACCCTGCGGCCCGACTGGACGACGATAGCGAACGTCCAAGCCAAAAAGATCGCCAACGGAAATGACCTGCCGGACGGGCTCGGCCTCGGGAGAACTGTGGCCTGGGGGATAGGCATCGGTTGTGCCGCTCAAGGCACGGCCCAGCATCAACTGAGGACTCAGGATCAACTCTCCACCAAGGACGGAATGAGGCGCCAACGTGCGCTCAATGTAGACACCGTCGCGACGGTTCCGGTCGCTGAGGAGTGCCCAGGATGGGCGGGAACTGTCGAGAGCAATGCGACGCGGTAGCGGCACGGATAGCCTCCCGTCCAGCAGGCCGCGGTTCGTAGCGCTGGTAAGAATCAGGGAGCCGTCCGATTGCTCCCGGACTTGACTGTCCCGGCCTTCCAGAATCAACTGTGCTGGCGTCAGTGGATCGTTGGTGAGCACAACCAGAGGACTGGTCCATGCTTCCGGCGTGAGAAAGACGGCCTCAGCTTGAAAACGCCAGTGGCTAATCCCGCCCCGCGTCTGATCCGGCTCGAGACTTCGCTCCAGGATCCCGAAGGCCGCTGGAATCACCGGGTCTTCACGATCCTCTCCTTCCTCCTCGTTCTCCGTCTCTCCGGAACGGTATCTGTCTTGAAAATCCAGGTGGTATTCCCGTTGTAGTCCGGTCCTGGAGGTGATGCCATAGACCCGTTGATCCACCGGACCAGACCGTTGGGAATCCAACTCCGGTGGGGCAGGCCCGGAACCGGACACCCCCGCCGGCAGGGAGTCCAAATCCTGGTGGTACCGGGCATGGCCATCGGGATTGGGGCAACCCAGGGGCGGTACAAGGCTTTGCCGTCCCTGGGTTGCCCGACCCACGGCACGGGCGGGAGTACCAAGCGGCCGTAACAGGACCGGACAGGCCATGGGCGGCAGCTCGACCCACGGTTCATCCGGATCCACGGCTTTCGTTCGAGAGGTGGGCCGGACCGGTGAAACCCTGAAGTCGAGATCCGCAGTGTGGTGGTCGAGGTTGATCACCCCATACACATCCCGCAGCTCCCCCTCCCGGTTCTCCAGGTTGTAACGTAAAGAACCGGCCTGAATATACTGCGATCCCCGCCGAAACCGTACGGCACCGGTGGCGGTTAGCAACCCTGTGCCACGCCCGTAGGTGACCCGCTCCGCCGCCAGATGACCGCCGGCAAGGTGTAACCGCACGTTGCCCTCCGCCACCAGACGGTTCTGTTGGAGATCGACGGATTGGCGGTCCGCACGGATGGTGAGGTTCAAGTCGTTCCAAGCGGTGGAAGCGTCCTTGGCGCTTTCACGAGCAGGGTTCCCATGGATAGGCGTCAGGATTTCCGTGCTCGAAGCAGGGCTGTAACCCACCCCCCACACACCTGCAAGCACAAGCAGGCAGGCAACACGAAAACAATCAGCCAACAACCTCAACCCTCAAGAACGGTGACGAAGGAGAATGCTGTGACCTGTTGTGGGGAAGGTTGTCCGGGATCACTCCTCCAGATCCTTGCGGCTCGGGGTGCGGCTGGGATCACTACTGACCAACTGGCCGAACACAAAAAGACCAATGAAAAAGAAAACAACCGCGTAGACGGAGATCTTGAGAGCAAGCATGGTTTTGGTGCGACAGAAGTCGGAGTGCATCGGATCCATGGAGTGGAGCCTGATGCCGATTGCATCCTATGGTCCCCGGGCAGCAGGGAGTCCCTGGTCATAGTCTTTTGCAAAGCCTGGCGGCACTCCGATCATGATCCAGGCCGCAGCGCAGACGCCAGGACCAGGAGATTCCCCTTGGCAGCTTGATTTGCAACATCGCTGGCGCCTGGAGACCGGGGCTCCGGCGCTGGCCCGTTCCCGCCGTCTGCCCCTTCGTCGAGACTGGCAAGCCCGTGGTGATCTGGTCTGGCCACGAGGTGGCTGCCCACTCCACCTGCACCTTGTCCTGACAACACCGTTGTCCTGGCAAGGTCTTCCCAACGGGGCGTTGATTCCCCGTCTGGTGCTGCTCTGGTGGGCAGAGACAGCAGTACTCAAGGTGGATGGGATACCCCGGCGCCACGGTGATCTGTTTGCCAACACCTGTCGTCTGCCCTTGCCGGACCACTGGTTGGCAGGTACACCCCTGCTACTGGAGCTGGACCTGCACAGCCCTTGCCATGACCATGGTTCCCTGCGTCACAGCACCGTGGTGCTGGAGCCTCGCCGCCATGATGCGGACCCGTTGCATCTACTGAGGAGCACGGAAGCGGATCTCACGGCTCAGGGCAATGGAGGGGCAGGGCGGATCTGCCCCCGGGACGACCGCGTCACCTTGTTGAGCCATGCCCATCTGGATCTGGCCTGGCTCTGGCCCGTCGCGGAAACCTGGCGGGCCGCAGTGGAGACCTTCACCAGTGTGCTGAACCTGATGGAGGCCCACGCCGACCTCTGCTTCGGCCACTCCACACCAGCGCTTTATGCCTGGCTGCAACAGCATCGTCCAGCCCTTTGGCGTCGCATCCATGCCTTGGCGGAGGCCGGGCGCTGGGAGCCTTTGTGTGGTCCCTGGGTGGAAATGGACTGTGTCCTGATCAGCACGGTTTCCGTGTTACGCCAACTGGAGACGGGACAACGCTGGAGTCGGCGACACTTTCCCCGGTGGCGCCATGACCTGGCTTGGTTACCGGATAGTTTCGGCTTCGCCGCAGGCCTCCCCCAGGCGCTGCTACGCCAGGGCATCTGCTGGTTTCTGACCACCAAGTTGAGCTGGAATGCCAGCAACCCGTTCCCCCACCGCTTGTTCCGCTGGCGTGACCCCAGTGGGGCCACAGTGGTGGCGCTGCTGCCAGGTGCTCTCGGTGGTACAGGGGACCCGCGGGCAATCCGGCAGGCCCATGGGGAATGGCGTGCCCGGACTGGCGTCAACAGCAGCCTCTGGCTACCAGGGGTGGGCAACCATGGGGGCGGCCCCAACCAGGACATGATGGATCAGGTGGAGCTTTGGTGGGGTCACCACCAACTACCCCGATATCGCCATGGCACGGTGCGCAGTTGGTTGCAGGAACTCGAACCCCTGGTCCCGACGCTACCGGTGTGGGCCGATGAGCTTTATCTGGAACTGCACCGCGGCTGCGCCACCACCCACCCTGATCAGAAGCGCCACAACCGTACCGCTGAACGGCTGTTGCTGGAGGCTGAGCGGGTGCTGTGGTGGGCTCAGCGCATGGGCCGGCGTCAGTGGGATCCGGCGGTGGAGGGTCGGCTCTGCCCTGCCCAACGGCTGCAGCGTTGTTGGCAAACACTTCTGTTTCATCAGTTCCACGACATCCTGCCGGGCACGGCCACAGGCGAGGTGTTTGCTCAGTTGGAGAATCAATGGCGGCGGCTGAGGCGCCAAGCCAGCCACGTCCGTGACCAGGTCCTGCAGGAACTTCTGGGAACCGCACCTCGGGACGGACCACGGTCAGCGGCGGGGGATCACTGGGTAGCCGTTCAATTGCAACCGGCTGGCCCCTGGCCACGGGTGGTGCGTCTTCCCCCGTCTCAACAGCATCAGGTCCTGCCCCCCATGGCGGGTGTGGGTTGGTGGTGGTTCCAAAGCACAGGCGAGGCCAGCGCGCCTCCACTCCATCCAGTGCGCATCCATCAGGCTGCAACGCCCCACCACTGGCAACTCGACAACGGCCTCTGCACCGTACGCTGCGGTCCTGAAGGCGTCCTGCAACTTTTTTCCCCAAGTGGCCGCCAGGTGCTGGAACAACCTTTGGCGTTGGGCCGTTGGCGGGATCGTGGGGAGTACTGGGATGCCTGGGATCTGGCCCCTGATCATCGCCAGCATTCCCTTGGCGGCGTGACGCTGGGCCAGCCTGAACTCCTGGAGCAGAACCCCTGCATGGTGAGACTGCGTTGGCGGGGCGCCTTCGGGCAGAGCCGGATCAGCATGACGGTTTGCCTTGCAGCAGGGAGTCCCTACGTGGAACTCCGTTTGAGCGTCAACTGGCGCCAGGTTCATGAACTGCTGAGCCTGGACGCAGACCTGGCGCAGCCCGCAGAGCGCTGGGCTGCGGATACATCGGGCGGGGTGATTGAACGGCCGGCACGACCCCGGACAGCAGGGGAGCGAAGCCGCTGGCACTGTGCGGTCGTCAGTTGGATGGCCCTACTGCAGCAGCAGGGCGGCCTGGCGGTGCTCGTGGATGGTCCCCAGGGGATCCATGTGCAAGACCACCGTCTGAGTGTGGCCCTGCTGCGTGGGGCCACATGGCCGGACCCGGGTGCAGACCGGGGCTGGTGGCGACAACGGTTGGGACTCATGCCCCTTGACGGGGGCTGGTGCGAGAGCCATGTTCCGGCAGCGGCGGACCACCTGCGCTGGCCTCTCTGGCTGCGCCCCTTGCCCAGCGCCCAGCGCCCGGATCCAGCCCGGCAATTGTGGTTCCCCTGGCCGGAATACACGCAGCGGCTCCTGGAGCTACGGCCAACGGAAAATGGTCGGCAGTCTCAACTCACCCTGCAGCAGTTGGCGCCCTGTCGAGGCCGTCTGGGTTGGCTGAAGTTGTTCACCGATGCAGAGCTCAAGCCACTACAGCCGTGGGAGATCCGCAGCGTACCCCTGTCCGACAGAGTTTAGTCCTCATGGTCGTCGAAGGGGTCGCTCAGTCGCTGGGCGGGTGGACCAAAGGCGGTGTAGATGCCAAAGCCGGTGAGACCCACCAGCACGGCCAGAACCGCCAGACCGAGGCCGAGGCCGGGTGAGAGGGTCAAAACCTGGCTCATTCCATCACAGGCTGCAAAGGATGCCGCGACCAACCGCGGTGAGGGCGTAGGCTAACCATCCGAATCCTGTGCTGGAGCTCGCCACCCATGCCCCAACGGACCCGTCTAGGAGATTTACTACGCCCCCTCAACTCTGAATACGGAAAAGTGGTCCCTGGTTGGGGCACCACCACAGTGATGGGAATCTTCATGCTCCTGTTTTTTGTGTTCCTGCTGGTCATCCTGCAGATTTACAACCAGTCCCTCCTTCTCAACGGAGTCAATGTGGACTGGACCAGTCCGGGGTGACAACCACCAGGTTGGGCCAGAGATTATCAGTCTTCGCCGTGGTCCCCTAGGGGTTACCTGGCGGTTTCTGTCGTGGATCACGGGATCTGCGGCAGCGACAACGGGGTGTCCATTGCCTAGTCTGTGCTTGCTGTTTTCCCCCGGGAACGGGATCCATGAGCGTGTTTGGTGTAGGTCTGCCGGAAATGGCTGTCATTGCCGTTGTTGGTCTATTGGTCTTTGGTCCCAGGAAGCTGCCGGAGTTGGGTCGCACGCTCGGCAAAACTCTCAAGGCTTTTCAGTCGGCATCCCAGGAGTTCAGCAACGCTGTCATGACCGAGACCAACGCTCCGGAAGCACCCGTGTCCACACCGCCGCAGATCACCTCCGGGGCCGTGTCCTCACCGGCCGAGTCCACCGGTACACCTGAGCAACGCAGCACTGAAGACAAGGACTGAGCGGTTGCACTCCTTGCATGTCCAGGACAGGAGACACCACACCATGGATCTGCGCCTGATTGCTGGCCTGGGCAATCCTGGCGCACGTTATGCCGGGACACGACACAATGCGGGCTTCATGGTCCTTGAGGCCATGGCCAGCAGCTCCCGGGCCGGATTCCGTAATCGGACCAGACTCAAGGCCCATCTGGCCGAGGTGGGTTGGGGTGAGCAGCGCCTACGCCTCCTCATGCCACAGACATACATGAACGCCTCTGGCATCTCTATCCGTGCTGCCCTGGATTGGTTCAACTTGAGGCCTGAGCATCTGCTGGTTGTTGTGGATGACATGGACCTTCCTCTGGGCCGCTTGCGGCTTCGTGGCGAAGGAAGCGACGGGGGCCACAAGGGACTGCACAGCACCATCGCCCACCTCAACACCCAAGCCTTTGCCCGTCTGCGAGTGGGGATTGGTGCTCCCAGCCAGAATCCGGCGGCCCGCAAGGCGGCCACCGTTGGACATGTGTTAGGACGTTTCAGCGCCGAAGAAGACCCTCTGCTGCGTCAGGTCCTCCATGAGGTGGTGCGGGGAATCCACGTTCTCCAGCGCCAGGGATTGGGGGCAGCCATGAATACCCTCAACGGGCTCCGGATCCAGGCTCACTCCACTCCCGGCATCACCCACTGAGATGGTCAAGCTTCCCGTCACAACAGCGCAACTCCAGGTGTTCAACCAGGATCTTCACTTGGGCCTGTATCACGGTCAGGTCCGGGCCGGAGAGTTTGCCTGGGTCTTCCGTTGGCACTTCCGACAAGGGAAGTTGCAGGTGGAGCCTTCCTTGGGGCGGGCATTGATTGAAGACGCATTGCTTCGCTTTCTTCTGCGCTGTGATTACCAGTTGGAGGTGGGTGGAGAGTACAACTTTCTGGTCCGGGCTACGGTCTGACGGCTGTCCGGAAGGAGCTTGGCGTTACGCGCAGAGAACGGCCCAAGCCCCGCTCAAGGATCACCAGGGCCGCCAGGTCGTCCACCGGTCTGGAAGGCTCTCGCAATCCTTCCGGCAGCAAGCGCTGCCAGCCGCGAGGTTCATGCAACTGCCAATAGCGCTCACGCGCTTCCAGACTCGTGTGAAACTCGGATACCAACTGGAGGTCCTGGGCGGGCCACCAGGTGAGCAGGGCCAAACGCCAGCGGGCGGAGCAGGTGCCGTCGCCCAAGTAAAGGTATGCCGGTTGGCGCTCCAACCACCAATCCTGGAGACGGCGCCAGCATGCATGGGGTGTGCAGATCAGGCAGAGATCCAGGTACTGCCGGTTGGCGTCACTACATGCCAGGCCGCATTTGCTGTAGCCAGGGTCCAAGCCGATCGCGCAGCCGCCTTCAGCCATGGTCAGAATCCGAGGTGTTGCCCAGGGGTTGATTCAGCCAACGGATGCCCAGGGACAGGGGATCCCCTGTCTCACTGTCCTGCATGCTGAACGCCTCCAGGGTGGCCTGGGGGTCGGTTCGACGCATCAAGCTCCGGACCAGCGCGGTCAGCGCTTCATTATCCAACGTGACCTGCATGTTCAGTGCCCCCAGCCGATTGGCCTGGTTGCGGGCCGTGGCCAGGAGCAGGCTGAGCCGCCGATTCACGGCCTCCAAGGAGCGCTCATCCTCCTCAACGACCGTAGAAGCCAGGATCTGGCCAGCCTCCAGAACCTGGCGACTGGGGCGCACATCCGCAAAGGCCAGCACGGAACTTTCCCCCAGCAGAACGTTGTTTGCGCTGCGGATGGTGACGATCCATGCCTCGCCGTTCTGCAGATTCCCGATGATCTTCTCCACCTCGCTGGTGGGGATGTAAATGAGCTGTCGGGTTGGCTTTTGCCCTGGCAACAGCCTCCGATAGGCCACCTGGTTGGCCCGATTGAGCAAACTATCAATGGCCTCTCGTCCGTCACTGGCGGGAGGCAGTGTCACCTTGGCCATGGCCAGGAACTCGTTGCTGGCCATGGCCACATCGCCACGACGCAACGCCGTGACGCTGCGCCTCAGATCATCCAGGGTATTGACCTGGCTGTTGATTTTCTCCTGAAGCTCACCGAGTTCCCGATCCCGTCGGCGCACGGCCTCCGCGAGTCGTTCCTGCTCGTTCAGCAACTGCTGGCGCTGGCCGTCCAGGACGTGAACGGTTTGCTGTAATTCCCGGGTTTGCGATTGCAACAGGTCTGTACGCTCCGTCAGCCCCTGAACTTCAGTCTCGGCCTGGTTGCGGCTGCGCTCCGCGCCCACGAGAGCCTCGTGGCTTGCCGCCAGGTCAGCCTGGATGGATTCCAGGGTCATCCGGGTCTTGTCGAGATCCTCGCGGGTGCTCCACAGACTGTCCTCAATGCGACCCAACTCGAACAATCCCCGGCGCCAGCGGGCATTGATGCCGATCAACACCGCGAAGCTCAGCGCTGAAATCAGGCTGCCGGTGATGGCTGTGAACACCACAGCGGTGCGTCTGGGGCGCATCCTCAAGAACGAGAGGCGAGCCTTGCCGATGCGTGTGCCCAGGCCGTCTCCCATGACCGCAAGCACGCCACCAAGCAGCAGGAGCGCAAGAATCAGCAACCAACCAGACAGGAGTTTTTCTCCGGACGACGTTCACCACTATGGGTTTAGCTAAACCGACGAGAGAGGGCCACAGGGTCGAAGATCGTAATTTTCTTGCGGTCGATTCTTAGCATTCCCTCGCTGCGCAGGTCTCCCAGCAGGCGGGTGATGGTCACCCGGGTAGAGCCAATGGCCTCGGCAATGGCCTGGTGAGAGAGCCGTAGATCGATTGTGATGCCCTGCTCCGCCGGAACGCCAAAGTCGCGGCAAAGCACCAGCAGAAAGCTCACCAGCCGGGATGACATATCCCGGTGGGTGAGGGTTTCGATCATGGTCTCCGTCTGCAGGACACGGCAAGACAGACCTTGCAGCATCATCAAGCCCACACGGGCATCCGCCGCAATGGCATGGCGTACGGATGCGGCAGGTGCGGAAATCATTTCCACACGGGTAAAGGCGACAGCGTGGTAGAAGCGGTCCGAATGCTGGCCCGTCAGCAGAGAGAGGACGCCAAACAGGCTGTTTTCCCGCAGCAGCGCCACGGTGATCTCCTCTCCGCTTTCATAGACGCGGGAGAGGCGCACTGCGCCGCACCGCAACAGATAGACCCGCTCTGCGGGATCACCAGGGAGGAAAATCGTCTTCCCACGCTCCACCAGATCCAGGGAGCTACCCGAGAGGCCGCGGATAATTGTGGTGAGTGTTCCCCCGGCAATAGCGTCCGCGGTTCCGGATGTACGGCTAGGGGATGCGGTCCGAGGAAAGCTCATGGCCAAGGCGAGGGCAGAGGCACAGGGCTCACGGGATCATGCTTGCCCATGTTTGGAGCAGTTACCACTGATGCATATAAAGATGAGACATGACCCTAGAAATGCCACCACCGGTTTACTTGTAGCCAGCGACACCAAAAAATTGCCTCTCCCTTCCCCTCTCCACCCCGTTGCTTTGCAGCGCAGCCGGTTCTACGGAGAAAGAAGGTAGTACGTTTGAACGACACTACCCCTAGTGTCTCAAAAGCTCCTTCACGGCCAAGTGGCGCTACATTCGGAGTTCAGGCTTGTTCTGCCCATCTGCAGAACCTTCCCCTTTGTCAGGCTTTACCTGCATGGTTACCACGCCTTTGGGCAGCAATGCTCACGCTACGGGACACCACCCCCTCAACAGCAGTCACCGTCCTGGCTCACCGGTGCGTGGCCATGGGACTCCCGACCGCTTTGCCCAGGCTGACGGCCTCTTTCAGGTGACGGTTGCTCCCTTTCGCGGCTCCTGCAACGACGTGTTGAGTCAAGCCATCCGGGTTGCGGGCCAGGGGAGCCGGGTCATGATTGCCCAGTTTCTCAACGGTGGCATCAATCAAGGGCCTGAGCGGGCAACAAGGCTCTGCGGCAGCCTGGAGTGGATCCGTCCAGCCATTGACTGCTGCCTGGTGGAGCCCGCTGCTGTCAGCCCGGAGCATCGTCAAGCCGTCAACGCTGTCTGGGCGGTATCCCGCCAGCAGTTGTTGTCCGGCGCCCTGGACCTGATGGTGTTGGATGAGCTGGGCTTGGCCCTGGAGTTTGGTCTCCTGGAGGAGGAGAACGTGCTCAAGGTGTTGCGGCAGCGTCCCGGCGCGTTGGATTTGACGTTGATCGGCTCGGCCATGTCCGAGGCCATTCTGGATATGGCCAACCAGGTGACCCGCCTCCGCTGTCGTCCTTCCTCCGTCGGGTCTCTCAACCCGCCGGATCCCCAACTGAACGTCAAATGATCCGGGGAGGACCGGCTCCACTGCGAACGGGGGCCACAATCGATGCCTGCCGTATCTGTTCTCCAACCTGCTCGCCATGCTGAAGAATGATTCCTGGATCCGGGACCAAGCTCGCCTGGGCATGATCGATCCTTTCCAGCCTCGTCTGGTGCGTCATCTGGACGGCATGGGACAACGACAGCCTGTGCTCAGCTTTGGCTGCTCCTCCTTTGGATACGACCTGCGTCTTTCCCCGCAAGAGTTCCTGGTGTTCCGCCATGTACCGGGCACGGTGATGAACCCCAAGCGGTTCAACCCGGCCAACCTGGAGCCTGCCGATCTCCACCACGACGAGGACGGCGACTATTTCATCTTGCCGGCCCACTCCTACGGTCTGGGGGTGGCTCTGGAAAATCTCAAGGTGCCCGATCACATCACCGTGATCTGTCTCGGTAAGAGCACGTATGCGCGCATGGGAATCATCCTGAATGCCACACCCGCCGAAGCCAGTTGGGAAGGTCACCTGACCTTGGAGTTCAGCAACAGCTCCGGCGCCGACTGCCGTATCTACGCGGGTGAGGGGATCTGCCAACTGTTGTTCCTGGAAGGGGAACCATGCGAAACCAGCTACGCGGCCAGAAACGGGAAATACCATAACCAACCGGAACGGGTGACCATAGCCCGCGTGTGATGGCCTGCCGTGCCGTAAGCAACCCCACCTGCACCAAGTGGTGGTTCAGCAAGACACGCTCAAGTGCGGAAGGGTTGGCGGGGCTTGGCAATGACGGTGACCTCCCGGGCGATGATCACGGGCTGCATCCCATCGGGTGTGTCCAGCAGTTCCATCTCCCCTTCCACGCGGACCCACTGGTCCTGCTCCGGCGGTGGGGCATCAGCCGGCCATTGCACCGGTAGCCGTACCGGTGTGGCATCCGCCAGGCAACAGCGCACCAGTAACTGGGCCAGGTGGCGCTCCCCCGTGGCGGTTACCAGCACAAAGCCCTCCACCCGAAGCGGTTCACCATGGAACAACCGGGGCTGAGGGGTGCCTCGCAACAGACGCACCCAGTCCACCAGGTCACGCTGCTCCGGCGGCAAGGCAAAGCCCGCAGCCAGACCATCCAGTCGGGCCGGAGGGCGATAGCGCGCCAACATGCTGAACGAGCCACGGGGTGGCGCCAGAACGATCAACAAACTGGTGCATATCACCAACACCACTGCCCGCCACGGGGTAGAGCGGCGCGGCTGGTCCACCATCAGAGCTGTTGCGCTCCCTGCAAGCAGCATGAACCCGGCCCCGATCACCAGAACATGAAACGTCGGGGCCATGAGCAACTGAAGACGACCACTGGACCAGCTATGCACCAGCATGACCCCGCAACACAGGAGCGCCAGTGGCGGCCAACGCCAGCGGGCCAGTGTGGAAAGAACCACGGACCAGGGGGATGAAGGGCCAGGTCGGTTCATGGTTCAGAGCATCAGAGCATTGGTCCACTGCCCTGCCAACAGAACCAGCACGCTGCAGGACAACGCCACAAACACCATGGCCGAGCGGCAAAACACCGTCCCGTAGAGACCGAGGGCCTTCACGTCAATCACCGGACCCAAAACCAGAAAGGCCAGCAAGGCTCCCGGGGTGACCTGGGACGCAAAGCCCAGCGCCAGGAAGGCGTCCACGCTGCTGCACACGGAGATTACCACGGCCAGCAGCATGAGGGCCAGCACGGAGAGGGTTGGGGCCTGACCCACGGCCAGCAGCCAGTCGCGGGGCAGCGTCGTTTGCAGGAAGGCCGCAACGCCACAACCCAGAATCAGCAGGCTGGACAGCTTGACCAGTTCATCCACGCCGTGCAACACACTGAGCCGCCACGATTGATCGCGACGGGTTGGCAGCAGCGGCAGTGGAACAGGGCTGGAGGACCCAATCAAGCCAGCAGAGCGCTCCAGCAACGATCCCGTACCGGCAGGTTGATGAAAGCCGCGCTCCCGCAACAGATTGGGTACCAGGATGTTGACTTCCTGCTGGAGGCGCAGCAGGGTGGATAGCACAAGCGCCATGGCCAAACCCGCTGCGGGGCGTGCCCAGAGCAACCAGGGCTGATCCGGAAATGCAGCCCAGGTGGAGGCCAGGACAATGGGATTCAGCACAGGGGCGGCAAAGAGAAACCCCATGGCCGTGGGGAGCGGGCTCCCGGATGCCAGCAGTTGGCGTGCGACGGGTACGTTGCCGCACTCACACGCCGGCAGGGCAAATCCCATGGCAGCGCCCGTGAGGGGTCCCAGGAGGGGATGATCGGGCAGGCACTGGAGCACAGGACCAGAGGGAAGCCAGTGGCGGGCCATGGTGGCCAACGCCACACCGATGAGCAGAAAGGGCATGGCTTCCAGAAACAATGCCTGAAATACAGACCAACTCGTGGAAAGATGATCGAGCACCATGGCCTCTCCCCTGCACCGCATGGGTGCAGATTAGGGAGTTGCTTGCCGCTTTCCTCTATGGCGACAGCCCCTCCCCCATGGTTGGTCATCTGCCGTACCGTTCGTTTTGGGGAAACCGATCCAGCGGGCGTTGTGCATTTTCATCACCTGCTGCGCTGGTGTCATGAGGCCTATGAAGAATCCCTGGACAGGTTTGGCGTGGCCGGAGAAGATATCTTTTCCAATCCCCATGCGGCACTGCCCATTATTCACTGTCAAGCCCGGTACCATCTACCCATGCATCACGGTGACGCCCTTCGCGTTCACCTGGGCTGCCGGCCGTTGGATCCCACGAGTTTCGAGATTCACTACGACATCCACCGCAACCGGCAGGTGGTGGCCACAGGGCTGACCCGTCACCTCTGCATTCATCCCGCTACCCGGAAACGCCAAGCTCTGCCAACCGCCGTTGCACGTTGGCTGGACGCCGCAACCCTACATTGAACATAACAAGCCCTGAACAGGGTGACGGCCCAGACTGCCACTCCCCCGCATCACCAGCCATGTCCCTTCCTGTCGTTGCCGTGGTTGGGCGCCCCAACGTGGGCAAGTCCACACTGGTGAACCGTTTGGCGGGATCTCGCCAGGCCATTGTGGCGGATCAACCGGGTGTCACCCGTGACCGCACCTATCAGGAGGCGGAATGGGGCAGGCGCCGATTTCGCCTGGTGGATACCGGTGGGTTGGTGTTTGACGACGACAGCACCTTTCTTCCGGAGATCCGCGAGCAGATCGGCCTGGCCCTGGCTGAGGCCTGCGCCGTGGTGCTGGTGGTGGATGGTCAGCAGGGGCTCACCACAGCGGATCAAACCATTGCCTCCTGGCTGCGCAGGTATTCCCTGCCTGTGTTGCTGGTGGTCAACAAGTGTGAGTCTCCCCGGATGGGCACTGCCCTGGCCGCCGACTTCTGGAGTTTGAACCTGAGTGAGCCCCGTCCTGTCTCCAGCATCCACGGCGTGGGGACCGGAGATCTTCTGGATCGGGTGCGCGAACTGCTCCCCGAGCAGGAGCAGGATCCGGATGAGGAGCCGATTCAGTTGGCCATTATCGGCCGACCCAATGTGGGCAAGTCCAGTTTGCTAAATGCCGTTTGTGGTGAAACCCGCTCCATTGTCAGCCCTGTGAGCGGCACCACCCGGGATGCCATTGATACGCAAATCCGGCGGCAAGGCAAATGCTGGCGCTTGGTGGACACTGCCGGGATTCGCCGCCGTGGCCGGGTCGACTACGGGCCCGAGTTCTTCGGGGTGAACCGCAGCTTCAAGGCCATTGCCCGCAGTGATCTCTGTCTACTGGTGATTGACGCTCTCGACGGCATCACCGAGCAGGATCAACGGCTTGCCGGTCGCATTGCCGAAGAGGGACGTGCCTGCGTGGTGGTGGTCAACAAATGGGATGCCGTTGCCAAGGACACCCACACCATGGCCGACATGAAGAAACAACTCTACGACAAGCTTTATTTTGTGGACTGGGCGCCCATGACGTTTGTTTCAGCCAGGACGGGGCAGCGGGTGGAGCGGATTTTCTCCTTGGCAACGGCTGCCGTACAGCAGCACCGGCGACGGGTCGGCACCAGTGTGGTCAACGAACTGCTCCAGGAGGCCCTGGCCTGGCGTAACCCGCCCACCAGCCGCGGTGGCCGACAAGGTCGCCTCTACTACGGCACGCAGGTTGCCATCCAGCCACCGTGCTTCAGCTTGTTTGTCAACGATCCCAAACGATTCACCGATAACTATCGGCGTTACATCGAGCGCCAGATTCGCGAAGGATTGGGTTTTGAAGGGTCTCCCCTGCGACTGTTCTGGCGGGGCAAGAGTCAGCGCCAGTCCCGCCGTGGTCTCGCCGCTGCCATGGAGTCAGCCCAGCGGGATGGCGATGAATGACCATGGACCGGTGACGGACCTAGGGAGGCTGGTCAGGATCACTGGGGGGCGGGTGCTGGCCATGGTCGTCTCCCCAGCCCAGAAACTCCTGCGCCAAGGCATGGGCGTCCGCAAGGCGCCCACTTTGCAGCAGGAGATCACACCGCTGACTCCGCCAGCGGGCAATGCTGTTCAAGAGTGCCAGGAGGACCGGGTCATGGGCAGATTCATCCTTCATTACCACAGTGGGCCGAGATGTCAGGCTACTGGTTGAGCCAAGCTGCCCCTCCCGAATGCCCATGGATTGGTTACGACAACTGCCCATGGGGCACTACGTCGATGGGAATCGGGGCTGGATCCGCCGCGTAGACGTGCGCCTCAAGCTGGGCTGGACCTTGGCTTTTCTGGTCACGCCCATCCTGGCCAACGGGGCGTGGCGCCTTGGACTCGTGGGTCTGCTGCTGCTGCTGACAGCCTTCTGCGGTCTCCCCTTGTTGCTGTGGCGTCGCATGATCCCCTTGTTGCTGGCGGCTTCCTGTTTTGTGGGCGCCGTTTTCCTGGTGATCCCCACTGGAACCACCGTGCATCAGACACCCCAGCGACCGACAGAAGAGGTGCGGCTTCTGCCGGTGGAGGCTCCCCGTTCTGCAGCAGGAGAGCCCTGGCAGCTCCGGCAGTGGGGACCCGTGGGCCAGCCACCACTACAACTGGGACCCCTGGCCGTCAATCGGGCGTCTCTGGACTTGGCTCTCCGCAGTGGGACGCTTCTCTTCACCCTGGTGCATAGCGCCAACCTGCTGCTGATTTCCACGCCGGCGGAGGACTTGGCCTGGGCCTTCGCCTGGATCTTGCACCCCCTGCAGCGCCTGGGGATTCCCACCACTGAACTGGGGTTCATGCTCCTGCTGGCCCTGCGCTTCCTGCCGCTGGTGCAGGAGGAACTCCAGAATTTGCTGCGGGCCTTGGCCACCCGTTCCTTTCAGTTGCGCCAACTGGGGTTCAAGGGAGGCACGGCCTTGCTGTTGGGACTCGGAGAGCGATTACTGGCCAACCTGCTGCTGCGCTCCGAGCAGGGGGCGGAAGCGCTCATGGCCCGGGGCGGTCAACTGTTGCCTCCCTTGGCGCTGCGACCGAGAACACCAACGGCGAGCCTGCCCAATGGCTGTGCTCTTGTGCTGCTTGTGCTGTTTGTGGCACTACGCTGGCAGGTTGGCTGGTCCTAGGCGTGTTGGCCTGGCCGCCATCCACCGTTAGGATAGGTCGTTCAGTCTGTGAAATCACTCCATCAGTGGCTGCCGAACGCTATCTCAATCATCCAACATTCGGCTTGCTCTATCGGGTCTGCCCAACAGGAGACAGCAGAGATCTCTATGTCAGCCTTTATGCACAGAGAATGTTCTTTCTGGTCACCATGCAAAACCAGGACATTCTTTTCCAAACCATCCCACTGATGGATGCCCGGGCTTTGGCTGAGCAGAATCTCAACCGCTTTCGCCGCACAGATCCGGACGCAGCCCTGGCTTGGCAAGATATTTTTGAGAAAACCTTCATCTAACTCCTTGACAGCCGGCACGGATGGGATGAGGTCACTGCCGCCCCAGGCTCACCGCACCTTTTCCACGGACAATGGCGTGGTCTTGTGACGCCATGGATAACGACTTGACTATTGCCAACTGTTTAGAGGCCCTTCGCCACCGTTTGCCCCCTGGTGTGACCCTGCTGGCCGTGAGCAAGGGTCAGTCTCCGGAGGACGTTGAACAGGCCTATGCTGCAGGGCAGAGGCGCTTTGGGGAAAGCCGTCTTCAGGAGGCGGAGCCCAAGATCCGAGCGCTGCGACAGCGTTGTCCCGGGCTGGAATGGCACTTCATCGGCCAATTGCAAGCCAACAAGGTGCGCCCGGTGGCCAGAGCCTTTGTCTGGATTCACTCCCTGGACCGTCTCGGTCTGGCACAGCGGCTGGATCGCATCGCCGGCGATGAAGGGTGTTGCCCCCAGGTGCTCCTTCAGGTCAAGCTGCGTCCGGATCCCAACAAGGTGGGTTTTTCTCCTGAGCAGGTGACCAGTCAGTTGCCCATGCTGATGCATCTGTCCCATCTGAAGTTGCGGGGGCTGATGACCATGGCCCCCCTGGGGCTGGAGCGGGAGCAACTCCACCGTCTTTTTTCCGACTGCCGCCAACTGGCGCAGCAGTTGAGGTCCCACTTGCCGTCAGCGGTGGCCAGGGATTTCAATCAACTCTCCATGGGAATGAGCAGAGATTGGCCGCAAGCAGTTGCTGCTGGCAGTACAATTGTTCGCATTGGCAGCGATATTTTTGGTTCTCGCTAGTTGTCTGATGCAGAGAACCTGAGACCCTCAGCGCAGTTCCGCCTCCTTGCAAAACGTGAGGACCACTCCTAAAATGGGATATGGACTATGGCGCATGTTTTGCTCCCCCTTCGATGAGGTCCCCTGACAGTGTCCTTTCTCTCTCGCATGCGATCTATCGTTTCCGGCGATGATGACGAGACCAACGAACACGATCATGGCTATGGCTATGGTCAAGACGAAGGCCTGATGGATGGGGTCCTTCCTGATGAGTTATCCGGTCCTCCCAGTCCAGGCCATGGGGCTTTGGACATGCCCCATGGCCTGGATCAGGAACCCTTCTCTCAAGATAACGTCATTGGCATGCCGGGTATTTCCAGCGAGATGTCCGAGGTGGTCTTCATGCAGCCACAAAACTTTGACGAGATGCCACGGGCCATTCAAGCCCTGCGGGAGCGGAGAACCATCATTCTTAACTTGACCCGGATGGATCCTGAAGAGGCCCAACGTGCCGTGGATTTTGTCTCGGGCGGAAACTTTGCCACAGACGGCAGCCAGGAGCGGTTGGGGGAAGGAATTTTTCTCTTTGCCCCCAGTTGCGTCAAGGTCACTCTGGCAGAGGCTTCCAAGTCAGCGCCTTCCCCGGAACCACCGGCAGCGAAGCCGGACCCGCCTCAGCCGCCACCCCGACCCTCCGTCAACAACAGCCGCAACGGCCATGGCGGTCAACCATCGTCTTTCATTCCGGACGGTAACTTCACACCTTTTTCAGGTGAGCTTCCCCCCACCGTCTAGTTGGGATCCAGCAAGCTCTCCCATCATTCGAACGCGTTAAAATTTTGCTGCGGATGCTCATCCCATGAATGATCGGTTGGGTGTTCTGGGTTACGGCCAGATGGCTCAGTCCATGGTCAGGCCATGGTTGGAAGACGGACGTCTCCAACCGGAACAGGTGGTTGCCTGCGTTCGCGACCGTGATCGGGCTGCAGCGTTGCGCCAGCGAGACAGGATGGCGGTGGGGGTGGATCTCCGGCCCGTGCTGATGGCGGATCACCTGTTGTTGGCCTGTAAGCCTCAGCAGTTGCAGACGGTGCTGGAGGCCCGCGCTGCCCTTGATCCCCCTGCCCAGGAAGGGCAGGGCTTGGTGATGTCCATCCTGGCAGGTGTGTCCCTGGAGCGACTCCAAACAGCTTTCCCGCAACGACCGTGTGTACGGGCCATGCCCAACATTGCCTGTCGCATCGGAGCTGGGCTGACTGGCCTGGCCATGGCCGCCAACGTATCTCCGGAGCAGCGTCAACTGGCGACAGCCTTGTTTACGGCTCTCGGTCAAGTCGAGCAGGTCAGCGAGGCGCAGATGGACGCTTTCCTGGCTCTGGCCGCATCCGGTCCAGCCCTCGTAGCGGTGATAATGGAAGCACTGGCGGATGGGGGTGTTGCAGCGGGTCTGCCACGAGCCCAGGCCAACAGCATGGCCCAGGTCATGGTGGCTGGCAGCGTCGCACTGCTCCGTAAGGAGCAACTGGCCCCATCCGCCCTCAAGGATGCTGTCTGTAGCCCTGGCGGCACCAGCATTGCCGCCGTTGCCGAATTGGAACGTGGCGGCTTCCGTGCCGCCCTGATGGATGCAATCCTTGCGGCCCAGCGCCGTAGCCGTGAGCTGGGACGATGACGCCCAACCAGGACCGGGCGTTAAGGAACATCCATTCCCGCAGCAGCGCAGTTTGGCTCCATGGGGTGCAGGGGAGTTGAGAAGCTACCGCGGCAACGTGAAGACCGTCTGGTTGGGGGTGGATCACCCGTCCACGGATCACTGGCCAGGGGGACTGGCCGTCTCCTTCAGCGGTGGAGAAAGTGACGACTCCTGCCAGACAATAGACAGCGCAAACGACGGCAACACTGCACCAACAGGGAAGGTGCAGCTCATCTTCTCCAAACAGCTCGGAAGATCATCAACTCATCCAAATCGACCCGTGACATATTCCTTGGTGTCCTTGGACTTGGGATTGTTAAAGATTTCCTTGGTTTCGTTGTACTCTGCCAAGTAGCCTACTTTTCCATCACTTCCCTCCACCTCAACGGCATTGTAGAAGGCAGTCATATCGGAAACACGCACGGCCTGTTGCATATTGTGGGTTACAATCACAATGGTGAAGTTCTTCTTCAGGGCATGGATGGTCTCTTCCACTTTGAGGGTGGAGATGGGATCCAGAGCGGAGCATGGTTCATCCATCAGAATTACCTCCGGCTCCACGGCAATGGCACGGGCAATGCAGAGGCGCTGCTGTTGGCCACCCGAAAGGGAAAGACCACTTTCCTGGAGTTTGTCTTTACATTCGTCCCACACGGCTGCCCGGCGCAGGGAGATTTCCACCAACTCATCCATATTCCCCTTGAACCCATTGATGCGCGCCCCAAAGGCAATGTTTTCATAAATGCTTTTGGGAAAAGGATTGGGCTTCTGAAACACCATGCCGATGCGCCGCCTCACCTCTACTGGATCCACGCGAGGGCTATACAGATCTTGACCATGGAACAACACATTGCCCTTCAGGCGAAAAGACTCGATCAAATCGTTCATGCGGTTAAAACACCGCAGCACCGTGGACTTTCCACAGCCGGAGGGTCCAATGAAGGCGGTTACCTTGTGCTTGGGAATGTCCAGGAAAACATTCCTGACAGCCGCAAACGTGCCGTAGCTGATGGTGACGTTGACACAGCTAATGATGGGGTCGGCAATGGAGGGCGTCATGGTGCGGGGTGGGAGAAGAAGAGGGCAGGTGAATCAGGAAGCAGAGAAGTGCGCCAGCCAACGGGCCAACAGGTTGGCCGCCAGAATCATCACCACAAGGATGAACGACGCCGCCCAGGCCAATTGCACCTGGGGTGCAAAAGGCATGATGCCGAAGTTGTAGATCTGCACGGACATGGTTGCCGTGGGCGCAAGAAGGCCCAGCCCGGATGACCAGTCCGGCCAGAAGGGGGAAAACAATGCCGTAAAAATCAGTGGTGCCGTTTCGCCGGCAGCCCGGGCAATGCCCAGTACCACCCCCGTGGCAATGGGGGAAATGGCCGCCGGCAACACCACGCGGGTAATGGTGACAAACCGGGAAGCGCCAATGCTCAATGCTCCCATGCGCAGTTCCTGGGATACCAGCTTGAGGCCCTCGTCGGTGGTCTTGACAATGGTGGGCAACATCAACACGGCCAGCGCCAGAGACCCTGCCATGGCGGAGAAGGACTCACCCCAGAGAATGCGGGTGTTCACCACCAAGGCATAAACAAACAAGCCGCAGATGATGGAGGGGACACCCGCCAACACGTTGACGCCAAAGCGAATGAACTGGGCAAACCATCCCGTCCTGACCACCTCGGCCAGGTAGATCCCACTCCCCACGCCAATGGGGATGGCCACAGCCGCTGCCACACCCGTCACCATGGCAGTACCAACAACGGCATTGCCCATGCCCATGGGTTCGGACAATCCCGGTGGCGGCGGCAACTCCGTGAAGACTGCAGGCGTAATGGCTCCACCTCCCTTGTAGAGCACATACAGAATAACGACGATCAGGGGTAGCACCGCTGTAGCAGCAAACAAGGCCGCCAGTACATTCATGGCCCGGTTCCAGACATTGCGCGGGGCATGGGGGTTGTAGTTCAACCCCGAGGCAGTTGGTAGACGCTGGAGGCTGGTCATGGCTTCAGTTGTATTTCAGGGACAGCCGTTTAACGAGGACCTGGGCACTGATATTCACCAGGAAGGTGAGGATCATCAGCACCAAGGCCGCGTAGTAGAGGGCGGAAACCTGAATATCGTCGGCCTCGCCAAATTGGTTGGCCAGCAGGGAGGCAATGGTGCTGCCGGGGGCAAACCAACTGGCGCTCAGGTTGGTGGAGTTGCCAATGATCATGGTCACGGCCATGGTTTCTCCAAGGGCTCGTCCCAGAGCCAACATGGCGCCCCCCACGATTCCGGAAATGGCAGCCGGGATGAGCACCTGGAAGATGCTGGTCCAACGGGTCGCTCCCACGGCGTAGGCCCCTTGACGCAACTCCAGGGGTACCTGGTTGAGGGAATCC
>MKWU01001415.1_pt1 | contig 41458 bp, 32 predicted proteins | sample 809101 | NCBI WGS metagenome assembly MKWU01 (sample SAMN05860141, study PRJNA318959) | sponge metagenome | host: Aplysina aerophoba | place: Slovenia: Piran, Adriatic Sea, Gulf of Piran | collected 2013-05-07
TGGTATTCGACGGTCTTCAATGCATTTGGTTGCGATTCTTTTTCTGTGACGAAAAAGGCTGGTCCTGTTGTCTTCATACCGTCAAAGAGCCGGAAGGCTGCATTTGTAGTTCATTCAGCACCGCTGTCGCCATTCAGCACCGCTGTGGCATTGTGCAAAGGTTCCCCGGACAAAGAACGAGAATGGCTGTGTATAGGGTCCCAGTGTCCTGTGGGCATGGAGCAAAGGTGGCTTCTCCCTGTTGTTTGAATAGGGAATCCTTTCCTTGGTCAGCAAATCTCCGATATGTACGGATTGACTGATACAGTCGTTTACAGGTCGGCAGCTAGTCTGCTGTAGACCTGTCAGACCGTTTGACCATACTGCTGTATCTATGGTCCCAGCGTCTCGTGGGCACGGAAAAAAATGGCTTCACCCTGTTGTTTGAATAGGGAAGTCGTGCCTTGGTCAGGAAATCTCCGATATGTACGGATTGGCTGATGGCAGTCGTTTACAGGTCGGCAGCTAGTCTGCTGTAGCCCGGGCAGACCGGGTAGACCGTTTGATCATACTGCTGTATCACTGGTCGCAGTGTCCTGTGGGAATGGAGCAAAAGTGGCTTCTCCCTGTTGTTTGAATAGGGAAGTCGTGCCTTGGTCAGGAAATCTCCGATATGTACGGATTGGCTGATGGCAGTCGTTTACAGGTCGGCAGCTAGTCTGCTGTAGCCCTGTCAGACCGTTTGATCATACTGCTGTATCTATGGTCCCGGCGTCTCGTGGGCACGGAAAAAAATGGCTTCACCCTGTTGTTTGAATAGGGAATTCTTTCCTTGGTCAGTAAATCTCCGATCTGTGCGGATTGACTGATACAGTCGTTTACAGGTCGGCAGCTAGTCTGCTGTAGACCTGTCAGACCGTTTGATCATACTGCTGTATCTATGCCCAGCGTCTCGTGGGCACGGAAAAAAATGGCTTCACCCTGTTGTTTGAATAGGGAAGTCGTGCCTTGGTCAGGAAATATCCGATATGTACGGAATGTACGGATTGGCTGATGGTCGTCGTTTACAGGTCGCCAGCTATTCTGCTGTAGACCTGTCAGACCGTTTGATCATACTGCTGTATCTATGGTTGCAGTGTCCTGTGGGCATGGAAAAAAAGTGGCTTCACCCTGTTGTTTGAATAGGGCATTCTTTCCTTGGTCAGCAAATAGCCGATATGTACGGATTGGCTGATGGCCGTCGTTTACAGGTCGCCAGCCAGGCTGCCGTAGACCATTTGATCAGGCGGTGCGACTGTCCAGTACACGCAGCCGTCCCGTGTCCAGGCTGTAGAAACAAGCATGCACCGCCAGCGACTGGCCCCTTTGCCAGGCTTGCTGCACCTTGGGCAGGGCCGTCAGTTGAGACCATTGTGCCCGCAGGCTGAGTTCGCTGAGGTGGTCGGCACGCGCCGACTCCGGCAGGCTGCCCAACTTCTCGCGATGTTGCTCACGCACTGCGCACACAGGAGCCAGCCACTCCTGCAGAACGCCGCTGGCCTGGCCCTGTAGTGCGGCTTCGACACCACCGCAGCGACTATGGCCGACCACCATAATGTGACGCACCTTGAGGTGGTCGATGGCAAACGCCAGCACAGACGAGCAGCTGCTGTCTGTTTCCCTGACCAGATTGGCTATATTGCGGTGCACCAGCATTTCCCCCGGTCCCAGACCGGTCAGTTGTTCCGGTGCAATACGGCTGTCGATGCACCCAATCCACAAAAAGCGGGGGGCATGAATCCGGGACTGACGGAGAAAGCCACCCGGGTCTTGTGCTTCCCGTTCCTGTGACCAGCTCTGGTTATTGGCCAGTATCTGTGCCAGCTCATTCACTCTGCGTACCTCTCTTCAGGTGGTGCCGTCCGCGCCTGTGAGGTTCCGGATTGCTGCATGACGGCCAGCGGGCGCAGGTGCCGCCAGGCTTCTGCCTTGAACTGGGGAATATGAAGCATCTCGCCCAGACTGCATGTGACACCAAAACCCATGCCGGATACCCACTGGAAGCCACAGCTGTCGTCGAAAGACTCCGGCCCCGGCCAGAGACAGGAATAAGCGGCCCGCCCGAAAACCAGCAGGGTCTTGCGGCGCGCCAGTCCGTACTGGTTGCCGAGCCAGGCTTGCACCGCCTCCCGGGCGTAGCTGTGGTTCGTCGCAGCGACGCCCGGAAGCATGGGCCAGGCAAACAGACCCATCCGCGGTGAGGGCTCCATGGCAATCCGCAGTGCCCGCAAGATGTTGTCCAGCAAGCGCCCATGGAAGTCGGTGAACTGCTCCAGACCCGACCAGGGCAGGTCCGCAACCACCAGACAGTCATGAGTAGCATCAATAGCCGCCAGGCGGAAAGGGCTGCATTCGCCGGAAACAGGAGGGGACTCAGCCGCAGGGGCCAAGGCGACAGCCGGCCGGGGGGCCGGGGACGCAGCCTGCTGTTGCTGTGAAACAGGGGGTGGCTGTTGTTGAACAGGGGGTGGCTGTGCCAGGGCCTGGGAGAGTTCCGGGCTGGAACCCGAATCCTGCGCTGCCAGCTGGTGCGCAGGGGTGTCCATTTCTGCCAGCTGGGCTGTCAGCTGCCATGCTTCTTGTTGTGAATCCTGCTGCTGTGCATCCTGACCGCCAGGCTGACATGGCTGTGGAGCCTGGCTGGCATCCTGAAGGGGGCCTGGCAGCGCACTGGCCTGCTCAACAACGACAGCAGCCGGGGGCGATTGCCGTGGTACCCAGCAATCGATGCCCATGGCGGCCAGATAAGCAAGGCGGTGCCGCAGGTTCATGGGCTGTCAGAAAACGGATGCACAGGCGTCAGACGCGTTGCAGGTGGCAGCACCATTCATTGACGGATAGCTGTTTATCCACTGCGCCAGCAGCGCGGCCCAATGCTCCGCATCATTAAGACAGGGGATCTGTGTCAAGGCTTTTCCTCCCCGGGCAATAAATGAGGCGCGTCCTTCTGTGCGAATTTCTTCCAGGGTTTCCAGACAGTCGACGGTAAAGCCCGGACAAATGACCAGCAAGTTTTTCACACCCTTGTCTGCCAGTTCGTTCATCATCTGAACAGTTGAAGGCTCCAGCCATTTGTCCTTGCCGAGCCGTGACTGGAACGAGAGCCCCCATTGATCATCTGTCAGTCCTGCCGCCGCGACAAACAACCTTGTTGTCGTATACAGCTGATGCCTGTAACAGCGCTCGTGCGCTGCCGACGGGCGCTCACAACATCCGGCCGTCAGACAATGCGAACCGGTGGAATCATCCTTGCGAATATGGCGCTCCGGTACCCCATGGTAGCTGAACAGCAGGTAGTCGTGTTCCCCACGTTTGAGCTGATCGAGAAAAGGTTGGGCGCCGGTCAGCAACGCCTTGATGTAGTCGGGGTGGCGGTAAAAGAGCGGATGTACCAGCAGGCGCTGGCGCAGATTATGGCGACGAAAAATGCGCCGGGCCTCCTCGATGCAGCTGCCGACCGAAGACATGGCGTAGTGGGCGTACATGGGGAACAACAGGATTTCATCAACCTCTTTGAGGGCGGCCAGCTCCAGAATCACCTGTTCCATGGCGGGTTGCCCATAGCGCATGGCCAGCCGCACCGGCTGCTGCGCGCGCGCCGCGACGGCCTCTGTCAGCCGCTGGCTGATCGCCTTCAGGGGAAACCCCTCACCCTCTTTCCAGATGCTGCGCCAGGCGGTGGCCGAACGCGCCGGACGAAACGGCAATATACAACCGCTGACGAGGAGTCTTCTGAGTGGCCAGGGGAGGTCAATCACACAGGGGTCCATAAGAAACTGATTGAGGTAGCGTCTTATGTCGGGCACCGCCGGTGAGTCTGGCGATCCCAGATTGACCAGCAGGCTGGCCCTGCCTTGCGGTGCTGCGGTGGAAACATTCATGGATCTGTTCCGGCGTTGTCGGTCACGGATGACCTGGGCGGCTGAAGACGCAAGACAATGTAGCCGAGTATGGCCGCCAGGAACGAGGCCAGTATCACAGCGGTTCTGTTGGCGATCAGATAATCACCGTCCTGGGGATCAAAAGCCAGGCTTCCGATAAAAAGACTCATGGTAAAACCTATGCCACAGAGTACGGCCGTGCCGTAGATATGCCACCAGCTGACACCGGTCGGTAAACGGGCCGATCCCCAGCGGACCGCGAGCCAGGAAAAGAGAGATACACCTACCTGCTTGCCAATGAAAAGCCCAACGATCACACCCAGAGGGCTGGGTTCGAGCAGTTGGTGCAGAGCCTTACCGTCGAGCTCGACGCCAGCATTGGCAAAGGCGAACAGGGGCAGGACCAGAAAGCTGACCCAGCTGTGCAGTCCTTTCTCCAGCCGCTGGAGCAGTGATGGCTCCTGCCCCAGGGGGCGGGCTGGTATGGCAAGAGCAAGGGCAACACCGGCCAGGGTGGCGTGTACGCCCGACTTGAGTACACAAGCCCACATGATGATGCCCACCAGCACAAAGGGAGCCAGCCGCTGTACGCCGCGCCGGTTCATCAGGATCAGAACAGCCATGCACAGCAGCGCCAGTACCGCCGACAGGGCGGACAACTCGCTGGTGTAAAACAGGGCGATCACCAGAACAGCTCCCAGGTCGTCAATAATGGCCAGTGCCATGAGGAATACCTTCAGGGCCGGAGGAATCCGGCTGCCGAGCAGCGCCAGTATGCCCAGCGAAAACGCAATATCGGTGGCCGTGGGTATGGCCCAGCCGCGCAGGGCGAGGGGATCATCAGTATTGAAGGCAACATAAAACAGGGCGGGTACCAGCATGCCACCGAAAGCTGCTGAGGCGGGCAGTATCATGTGACGCGGCGAAGACAGTGAGCCGTACAGGCACTCTCTCTTGAGCTCAAGCCCCACCAGCAGGAAAAAGAGTGCCATGAGCCCGTCGTTGACCCACAACAGCAGTGGCTTGGAAATCGCAAAACTGCCTGCTGCGACCGTAATGGGGACGGAGAGAAGCAGGTCGTAGCAACGGTCAAGGCCAGGAATATTGGCGACCAACAAAGCGAGGGCGGCGGCCGCCATGAGTGCCAGCCCGGCGGCACTGTCACTGCTGGCCATCAAACGGCGAAAAACCTGCACAACTGTCCCTGTTTTTGTCACTGTCATAGAAGTACCGGTGGTCCTTGCAGCTGTGGCTGTACGCAGTTTTAGCGAACGCACAGATCCGTAAAATCCGGTTGGGGAATAGGAGGAAAATGGGAACGACAGCAGAGAGATGCTCTGCCGAAGAGCCTGTAAAGGCTGGTGGGTCGTGGAGGATTCGAACCTCCGACCAATTGGTTAAAAGCCAACTGCTCTACCAGCTGAGCTAACGACCCACACGCTCAAGCACGAAGCGGAAAGTATTCTACAAAAGTGACTGCGTACTCTGCAACCCCTTGACGAGCTTTTCTTGTTTTTCTTTCGTCCAGCCTTGTTGCTGGCGTCGCACAGTGGTGATCAAGGCCGTTGTTTACCGCGGTTGCGTCCAGGTGATGGGGTGGTCGATCGCTTTTTCCATTGCCTCCTTTCCGCCGCTTCGGGGGAGACGATCGAAATAGACAATATTGATCGTTGTAGCCTATGCCTTCGGGACTGCGGCTCGGCGGGAAGAGACTTTGGGTCTATTCAGAGCCTTCCGGAAATACGACGCGACGCATCTTGTACCCAGTGCACCTGGTCATCCTGATTCAGGCTGAACGGAGCAACACCTGTAGCTTCCCCGTCGCGCTGAAACCGGATTGGTTGGAATGGCGTTCATGTCTTTGTGCTCCTTTCCTTGTTGTATATCCGTGAAATCGACATAGGCGTGCCTGTTGGCTATTTGCTCATGCTTTGGAGTGTCTGCTACCCATCAAGTTCCCGTGCGACCGCCAGAGCGGGGACAGGGAGGCAGAGCTGCGCGCGCGGCTTTGAGGCATAGGCCGACTCTCTGGCCTCTGCTGCAGGCCGGCAGGATCGCAGGTCCTTGTCCTTCCCCGGTGATCCGGCGCCATTCATTCCAGTAACAGAGCGCGGCTATCGGTGCATGGATTCCCGGACGGCGCCAAGGAAAAAAGGTGACACAAGGAAAACTCAAGACATGGATTTTGTCGGGAAATACAATATCGAACAAAATATCAAGCGGCAAAATGTCGCCGGGCGTCTACGCTGGGCAGATCACTTGCACTTGTTGACTGAGTCCGGCCCCGCGTCTGGACGGCCACCTTGACCGGATGCAGGACGGATACCATGCTTTCACACCCATCAGCTCTTCTTCTTGATATGGATGGCACCTTGTTTTCCAGCGAGTCGCTTTACAAACGTATTTGGCAGAGTGCGGCGCAGGCCTGTTCCCTGAGTCTTTCTGACGCCTTCTACGCACGCCATTTCATCGGCCATTCGTTCAACACTTGCCTGGATGCCGTACAAGGGCTGGCTGGGGAAGATTTCGATATGAAGCGGTTCCTGAGGCAACTGGCAGCCTGTGAAAAAGAAGCCCGGGCATCGCCCGCCAAACCAGGGAGCCGTGCCCTGCTGGACTGGGCCGGCAGGCAAGGACTTCCTCTTGGGCTGGTGACTTCGGGCTCGCGCCAGAGTGTGCAGGACAACTTTGCCTCTATCGGCGGAACCGGGTGTTTCCTTGTGCTGGTCACCCGTGAGGATGCCACCTGTGCCAAGCCGGCCCCGGAGCCTTATCAGCTGGCCTGCCAGCAACTGGGGCTCCGTCCGGAGCAAACCCTGGCGGTCGAAGACTCCGATCCCGGCGCCCTCTCGGCCTTGACAGCGGGATGTTGCACAGTGATTGTCCCCGATATGCTGCCGCCCTCGTCTGACGTCAGTCGTCGCGCATTAGCCGTGCTGTCTTCTCTGGAGCAGCTGCCACAATGGATTATGAACAACCAGCACAAGCTGGGAGTCCGGGAGAAGTCCTGATGACCGCTCTCGCACTATTGTGTCGTCTATGCTTCCTGTTTCTCTCAACCGGGAAGTTATAACCCATGCCGGAGTCAGAGGTCTGTTCCCTTGCCTGACACTCATCTGGAAGTGCTGTCCCTGGTCAGCAGGATCACGGGCGTTGCCTACGGCCTTGCCATTGCTGCTTTTCTCTTGATTGTGATCATGAGACGTCGCCCCGTCGGTGTGACCCTGTCCTGGTTGCTTCTTTTGTTTGCTCTTCCGGGCGTGGGCGTTGTGCTTTTTCTCATGTTTGGCAACCAGCGTCTTGGCAGCAAACGGTTACGTCGGGTGCGTGCTCTGACACCCAGCTATGAAGAGTGGGTGGCGCATTTGAGGCAGGTTGTGCCACCTGAAACTTTCAAGGAGAGTGGCATCCGTTCGACAGAGCACAACCGGGTTTACAATCTGGTAGAACACAGCAGTCCTATTCCTGCCATTCCCGGCAACAGGCTCTCACTTTTCCATTGCACCGATGACATATTCAGTGCCCTGGAGCACGACATCAAACAAGCGTGCAGCAGCATCCACATTGAAATCTATATTTGCCAGGCGGGAGGGCGGATGGACGCCGTGCTCGCCGCCCTGGAAGCTGCGGCCCAAAGGCAGGTCATCTGTCGTATGCTGCTTGATGCCGTGGGAAGCCGGGGTTTTCTGCGTAGCCCGGCAGCGCAGCGGCTGCGCCAGGCGGGCGTCAGTATCCGGGCATCACTGCCGGTGGGGCCGGTGCCTATGTTGTTTGAGCGTATGGACTTGCGCAATCATCGCAAGCTTCTTGTTATAGACGACCATGTTGCCTGGACCGGCAGTTTTAATCTCGTCGACCCTGCCCTGTTTCGGCAGAAGACAGGTGTCGGACCATGGATAGACGCCATGGTGAGAATACAAGGACCTGCAGCACACATATCCGATGCTGTTTTTCTTCACGACTGGGATCTGGAAGCCGGAGAGCAGTTGTCCATCGCCAGGCAGAATTTGCTGCGCAGACAGGCTCTTGCAGAGGGAGCCTCTGAGTTGCACGTGGTTCCGTCGGGGCCTGGGCGGGACAGACAGCTTATACATCAGGTGTTGCTGGCTGCCGCCTATGAAAGCCAGGAGGAACTGATTATATCAACGCCTTATTTCGTCCCTGATGAGGCCCTGGTAACGGCACTGTGCTCGGCAGCGCGTCGCGGTGTCAGGGTGGTTCTCATAGTGCCGGAGCGCAATGACTCGCGCATGGTGCATCACGCCAGCCGATCCTATTACGAAGACCTGTTGGAGGCTGGGCTTTCCATCATGCACTTTACAGGTGGGCTGTTGCATACCAAATGCGTCCTTGTGGACCGGAAAACAGTACTTTTTGGTACCGTCAATCTGGATATGCGCAGTTTGTGGCTGAACTTTGAGGTGACGCTGATTGTCTACGACCGGTCTTTCGGTCAGCGTGTGGCACAGTTGCTGGAAGGCTACTGCGCCCGCTCCCGGCCACTGAGCGCACCGGGTTGGAAGGGACGGCCTTTCCTGCAGAAAATACGGGAAAACGTTGCCCAGATTCTCAGTCCTCTGCTGTGATCCGGAGAACAGGGGAACAGGGGAACAGGGGAACAGGGGAACAGGGGAACAGGGGAACAGGGGAACAGGAGCCCAGGAGAATCCGGCTTTCGCCGAAAGACTGACCGGGGTCCTGCGCGTTTCTGGCAGACAGTCCGGAAGCTGTGTCAGCCAGTGGGTCTTCCGGCCTGTGACAGCCGTGCCAGAGAGCGCAAGTCCCGGAGGAGCAGGCTTAGCGATTCAGGCCGGGCCAGTTCTTGTTCCCCTTCTCTATAAAGGCATCGGGGTCTTGCTCCCAGAGCTTCTGTACTTTGCGGTTGTAATTGAGATAGAGCTTGCCTTCCTTCAGAGTCCAGTACTTGGGGTTACCTTTTACCAGTGAGTTCTTGGCTCCCACTGCCCAGGCACAGTGCCCGCCATACTCTGGCGCATACTTGTGCGGGTTGGCCTGAAAGAGTTCCTTGTTTTCCTGGGAGGAAAAGTACCACTGTGCGCCCTGCCACTCCCAGCTATAAGTTTTCTTCCCTTTCACGGGGCCACCCTGTACATCTCCCTTGGGGAAGTAAGCGACAGGGTCATAGCCTCCCAACGCCAGATTGCTGAAGAATCCCGTATAAATTTTTCCAGTATTGGTGTCGGCGTTGGCGCTGGATCCCAGTAGCAGTCCAAGCAGTATCCAGACCGGAAAGACGAAACGTCCCAGTGACATGAATCCCTCTCTTTTCTTGTGTTTTCTCTGTGTTCTCTGTTTTTGGTGCGAGCATCCATGCGCGCGGGTTCGAAGAGGGCATGATCACCGGTGCTGTCGATCCGGCAGGCCGCCGATGCGCGACGTCAAAGCGCGCAGTCGACCCAAATAATGCGGTTCGCAGCCGTCTTTATTGTGAAGCCTTGGGGAAAACAGGTGTCCTGTCTGGCGGCCACCAGGGCAGGAGGGCCTGAATCCGTTGCTCGTAGAGCCAGTCTCCATTCCCCGGCAAGGTTCTAGAGATGGGGCGCAATAAAGTCGGGAACAATGCCCGCTTCGCTGATGGCAGACTCTACACTAACGCCCCTGTAGACACCAGATTCCAGCAACAGGGTGGAAAAGCCCATGGCAGCTCCGCCCAGTATGTCGGTATACAAGGTATCCCCCACCATCAGCACCCGCTCTGCGGGCACATCGCCATACCGGCGGCTGGCTGTCTCAAAAATGCATCCGCCTGGTTTGCCAAGCAGGAGGGGAGATTGGCGCTGGTCGGTGCGTGTCACCATATCATCGAGAAAGTAGCCGGGCGTGGCATAGAGCCAGTCGCGCCCGTCTTTGCGTGCCGGTGCCGCGACATCCGGGTTGCCCACAGCCAGAGAGAATTGCCTGTGCTGTGCGGCGGTAACCAGCCTGTCCTGCTGCTGTGGCGACCACCCGGCGGCAGAAAAAAACAGCAGGCTGTCGACCTCTGGGGCAAGGGTCTCGCCACAGGTGTTGAGATGCACCATGCCCTCCAGCTGGGGGTGGTCAAAGTGCGCTTCGGGCGCCATGACCCCCCAGCTGTCCTTGTTCGGCAAAGAATTGAGCCATGACAGGGTAATATCAAGGCTGGTGATCACTTCGTCCTTTGTCAGGTCGAAACCACAGCCAGCATACTTGTGCGCGGCTTGCTCACTGTTGGCGAGAGTATCATTGGAAACAACGCAAAATCGCTTGTTCCGTGCGCGTAATAGAGCCACAGCCTCCAGCGCCCCTTCAACAGGGCTGCCGTGGTAACAGAGAACGCCGTAGGCATCCAGCAAAACCAGATCAAACTGGTCAAGGATGGCTGCCAGTCCCGAAACTCTGCGGGCTTGATGCCGGGGCGTCTGGATGTCCGGGTACCAGCTGCGCCTGCGGGCGTAGCACTGATTCAGGTAAGACAAATCAATTTCAAGCATGGGGTGAGGTCTCGTCGTTGCAGACCAGGAGGTCTGGTTGTATCTTGGCCGAAGGGGGTTGTGCCCGGTCTCGGCACCAGGGGGTTCAGGTGCGTGTCTCATGGCGGATGCGGAAGGGGCTGCCTCCCATCGGCGCTATGATGCCGGACAGGCGCCAGACTGCACAACAAGGACTTCTTACAGGGCGAAAAAGGATTGGTCATGAAACGCCTGCACGCTGTTGCTGTTTTTCTTCTCGGTCTGCCTGTGGCGGCCGTTTTTTGGGGCTGGGGTATGACGAAAGGAACCACAAATCATGCGGACCTGGCCGCGTTGGCTGAGCAGGGCGGTGCTGCGTCCCAAAAGGATCAGGAAACTTTGCAAGAAAGGCTGACCGATATCCAGTACAGAGTTACCCAGAATGATGCAACCGAGCCGGCTTTCCGCAACAAGTACTGGAATCACAAGGAAACCGGTATCTATGTGGATGTGGTGTCGGGGGAGCCGCTGTTCAGTTCTCTTGATAAATACGACTCTGGCAGCGGATGGCCCAGTTTCAGCAAAGCGCTGGACGCCAACAAAATAGTCACCAGGAAAGATAACTCTCTGTTGGTGACGCGCACGGAAGTGCGATCCCGCACGGCTGATTCTCATCTGGGGCATCTGTTTGCGGATGGACCAAAGCCGACAGGGATGCGCTATTGCATCAACTCGGCGGCCCTGAATTTTATTCCGCTCAACCAGATGGAAGAAAAAGGTTACGGCCAGTACCTGCCGCTGTTTCAGCAGGAAACGCCCTGAAAGACACGGCTTTCGTGCCAGCCGGACACGGGAGCCGTCTGTTGGGGGAGGGCGCCGGGCGGCCTCAGCGCCATCAGTCTATGCCCAGCTCTGCCCAGATGGCGTCCACCCGCTGCCGGACAGCATCCGTCATGCTGACCACTGTTCCCCACTCCCTGTGCGTTTCGCCCGGCGCTTTGCTGGTGGCATCAAACCCGACCTTGGAGCCCAGGCCGGCCTCGGGGGAGGCAAAATCAAGATAATCAATAGGCGTGTTGTCGACAAAAACCATATCACGCCTGGGATCCATCCGGGTTGTGACAGCCCAGATGACATCTTCCCAACTGCGGGCATTGATATCACTGTCGCAGACAATAACGAACTTTGTGTACATAAACTGACGCAGAAAAGACCATACGCCCAGCATGATTCGCTTGGCGTGTCCCGGGTACTGTTTATTGATGGTGACCACCGCCATGCGGTAGGAACAACCTTCTGGCGGCAGATAAAAATCAACAATTTCCGGGAACTGTTTTTGCAGGATGGGGATGAAAATCTCGTTCAGCGCAACGCCCAGCACGGCCGGCTCATCGGGTGGGCGGCCGGTATACGTGCTGTGATAAACAGGATTTTCCCTGTGCGTCATGCACTCCACAGTAAAGACCGGAAATGTCTCCACCTCGTTGTAGTATCCCGTATGGTCGCCATAAGGGCCTTCTTTGGCAGTGTCGTTGGGATAGATGTAGCCCTCCAGCACGATTTCAGCACTGGCAGGCACCTGCAAATCGGTGAGAGCTCCTTTGACCAGCTCCGTACGTGAGCCGCGCAGCAGGCCGGCAAAGGCATACTCGGACAAGCTGTCGGGTACGGGGGTAACGGCGCCCAGCGTTGTCGCCGGATCAGCACCCAGTGCCACCGCAACGGGGAAAGGTTCCGTGCCTTTTTCGCGCTGCCAGCTTTTGAAATCCAGGGCACCGCCACGATGCGCCAGCCAGCGCATGATCAGTCGCCTGGGACCCAGTAGCTGTTGGCGATAGATTCCCAGGTTCTGTCTCTTCTTCCCGACCCCTTTGGTGATCACCAAAGGCCAGGTCACGAGGGGGGCTATATCACCGGGCCAGCAGTGTTGTATCGGCAACCGGGTCAAGTCAATCTGGTCGCCTCGCAGGACATGCTGCTGGCAGGGCGCCTTGCTCACCACCCTGGGGCCCATGCTGAGCACTTTTTTGAACAACGGCAGCTTGCCCAGCGCATCCCGGAACCCCGAGGGCGGTTCGGGTTGCCTGAGCCAGGCCAGCAGCTCGCCCAGCTCTCTCAGGGAGGCAAGATCAGGCTTGCCCATCCCGAGAGCCACGCGCCGGGGGGTGCCAAACAGGTTCGCCAGCACAGGTACGCCCGTGCCGCCGGCATTTTCAAACAGGAGTGCTGGCCCGCCGCGGCGCAAGGTGCGATCACTGATCTCAGTGATCTCCAGGTAGGGATTGACTTCCTGTTTTATGCGCTTGAGTTCACCCAGTCGTTCCAGCTGCCGAATAAAATCCCGCAAGTCCCGGTACTTCATAGGTCAGCACTCATGCTGAGACAGGAGCAGACACAGGAGAAATCCGGATTCTGATGCTTGCTGCTCACTTGCGCTTCATGGACTGGAAAAATTCAGCGTTGGTCTTGGTTTGCTTCATACGATCGAGAAGGAATTCAACGGCCGCTATTTCATCCATGGGGTGCAGCAGCTTGCGTAGAATCCACATTCTCTGCAGCTCTTCATCGGTCGTGAGAAGATCTTCCCGTCGTGTTCCTGACTTGTTGATGTTCATCGCAGGGAAAACACGCTTCTCGGCTATGCGTCGATCAAGGTGCAGTTCCATATTGCCGGTGCCCTTGAACTCCTCGAAGATCACATCATCCATCTTGGATCCCGTGTCCACCAGCGCCGTGGCCAGAATGGTCAGACTGCCGCCTTCTTCAATATTCCGGGCTGCGCCGAAAAAGCGCTTGGGACGCTCCAGGGCATGGGCGTCAACACCACCGGTCAGGACTTTGCCGGAAGAGGGAACGGCCGTGTTGTAGGCGCGGGCCAGGCGGGTGATGGAGTCAAGCAGGACGACAACGTCTTTCTTGTGTTCAACCAGGCGCTTCGCCTTTTCCAGAACCATTTCCGCCACCTGGACGTGACGGGAAGGTGGCTCGTCGAAGGTTGAGGCCACCACTTCGCCGCGCACCGAGCGCGACATTTCTGTGACCTCTTCCGGCCGCTCGTCGATCAGGAGAACGATCAGATAACATTCCGGATTGTTGCGCGCAATATTGGCTGCAATGTTTTGCAGCATCAGCGTTTTACCCGCCTTGGGCGGTGATACGATCAGTCCACGCTGTCCTTTTCCAATAGGGGCCACCAGGTCGATAATGCGGCCAGTCAGGTCCTCGGTCGCACCATTGCCCATCTCCATGATCAGGCGTTCCTGCGGAAAAAGAGGCGTCAGGTTTTCAAAGAGAACCTTGCTCCGGGCGTTTTCCGGTCGGTCAAAATTGATGCCATTGACCTTGAGCAGGGCAAAATAGCGTTCACCCTCCTTGGGGGGGCGGATTTTGCCGGATGTGCTGTCACCCGTACGCAGGTTGAATCTGCGGATCTGGCTGGGCGAAACATAGATGTCGTCGGGGCCGGCCAGGTAGGAGCTGTCTGCTGAGCGCAAAAAGCCAAAGCCATCCTGCAAAATCTCCAGGACGCCATCGCCGTAGATATCCTCTCCGCTGCAGGCGTGCCGCTTCAGAAGCGTAAAAATAACATCTTGTTTGCGCGAGCGGGCAAGGTTGTCAAGCCCCATGCCTTCCGCAATTTTCAGGAGCTCCTGAACGCTCTTTTTCTTAAGCTCGGTAAGATGCATAACTGACCATATGGATTACATTCTGACTGAAGGGAATAGTGTTGCCACTGCCAGCAGCTGCAGACGGCACCACGCCGAGGCCGAAGCCGCACACGCCACCGGCGAACAACGGATTCGAACGCTAAGAATGAAGACTTGAAACCACCCGATCGAAGTTCGACCTGAAGGAAAGCGCCTTGGCTATGGGAGGGCAGCCAAACTGCTGCTGGCCACCCCTCGTTACCCCAGCGAGCAGAACTGGAAGCCCGCCGATTCTACAACCGCCTGCACCGTTGTGTCCAGTACAGGCTCTGGGAAGGTAGTACGGAAGCTACAGAAAAGGCAAGAACAAATACACAGCAGTCGGTGCTGACCCCCGGCGTGAGTGGGCTGTAAACCGTGTCAAGGCATTTAAGCGCTATGATTTTCCGCGACAAACTTGATCAATTGCTGTTTGCTCGCAGTCCCGGTGTGCCTGCCCACTTCCTGTCCTCTGTGGTACAGCCTCAGGGTGGGAATCGAGCGGATCCCTTGCTTGGCGGCGAAATCCTGGTTGGCTTCCACATCCAGCTTGCACACTTTCATATCGGGTGTTTCGCGCGCCAGTTCTTCAATAACGGGGGTCAGCGCGTTGCAGGGGCCGCACCATGGTGCCCAGAAGTCAACCAGAACCAGGTCGTCACACTCTATTACTTCTTTGTCAAAACTCTCTTCTGTGATAGTGATTATTTGGCTCATGCAATCAATCTCCCTGGTAAAGAGCAATAGTCACCGGCGGGCAGCCGGGGGGGTAAGGCGGCGGATCATAGCACTCTGGACTGCTCAGGATAACCCCTGTCGTCTGAGGCGGTCTGGCAATGGTTGGCCTGGCTGGCACCGCCCAGTTTTCGAAAGGGCGGGCAGTGCCAGTCCTGGTGCGTGGTTCCAGCCGTTGGCGGTATGCCGGGGCAAACCGGCAAGACAAGATAACCAAACCGGAGCTGCTGCGCCCTTGCGCTTTCTTCCCGAGAACCAAAGCGCGCTGAACAGCGGCTTGAGGGTCTGTGTGGAACGCCGGCTGCCACAAGCTGATCCGCAGCAGGTGTTCTGGCGCGGCGGGCCTGGTCGGACAGGATGTGGTCCTGGATTCAGAAATTCAGGGAGCTGTCAGCGTCTGGGTGTCTGATGGGCAGGTATCGGGCTCTGTGCCCTCGCCATCAGTGCAGTCAGTTCCGGGTGTGGCTTGTGTCCAGTCACCTTGTTCCAGCCAGCGCTCTACCTGGGTTGTGGCGACCTGGGTGCAATGGGGTGAGGAGCTGTCCAGCCAGTGCAGCGGCTGCCAGGAGCGCAACCAGGTCAGTTGGCGCTTGGCCATCTGTCGCGTGGCTATAATCGCTTTGTCCACCATCTCCTCCCAGCTCAGGGAGCCCTCCAGCCAGTTCCACATCTGCCGGTAGCCCACGCATCTCATGGACGGCAGGCCCGGATGCAGGTCGCCGCGACCGTGCAGTTGTGCGACCTCGTCGGCGAAGCCGTTCGCCAGCATGCTGTGAAAACGCTGGGCAATGCGTTTATGCAACTGGCTGCGCTCAGCGGGCGCCAGGGCAAGGCAGAGCAGGCGAAACGGGAAAGGGGTCTGTTTCTGCTCTGCGATAAGAGAAGTCAGGGAGCGGCCTGTGACAAGGCAGACCTCCAGGGCGCGCTGGAGTCTCTGGGGGTCTGTGCTCTGGATGCGTTGCGCGGCCTGGGGGTCGAGCTGGCGCAGTTGGGCGTGAACGGCTTCCCAGCCGTACTGCTGCGCCTGTTGCACTATATGCTGTCGTACAGCGGCATCGGCGGGTGGCAGGTTTGCCAGTCCGTCACGCAGTGCCTTGTAGTACAACATGGTGCCGCCCACCAGCAGGGGGATGCGTCGGCGGGACAGGCTGTTGTGGATCTCCTTGAGAGCATCATGGCGAAACTGTGCGGCGCAGTAGCTTTCGGCCGGGTCGCGGATGTCAATCAGGTGGTGAGGGATTTGTCGTCGCAGTGCCGCCGGAGGTTTGGCTGTTCCTATATCCATTCCGCGAAAAACAAGGGCTGAATCGACGCTGATAATGTCGCAGGGCAGGACTCTGCAAAGGTTCAGGGCCAGATCGGTCTTCCCGGATGCTGTCGGGCCTGTGAGGAATATGACGGGAGGTTGGTTCACGACCATGTACCTGCAGTTGTAGGCGGTATGGAGACTGACAGTTTACGCTGCGAGCCAGCTTGTGGGGCGGCCTTGCCTTTGAGTGACGGCCGGCACGCCGGGCCTGCCACACAATCTGGGAGTAGGGCTTGTGCATCGCTGTCGGCAATCTGGACCTGTCCTCGCCTTTGTTCAGAGGGTTGTGCGCACAAGGTTCGCAGGAAAACGAGTATACGCAGATTGCGTCTCTTGAGCATGGTATCCGGGGGGAGCCGCAGCGGGTGGATATGGGTGGAAACGGGTGCCCACGGGTGAACACGGCTGAAGAGGAAAAACGGTGACAGCTGTGTTCTGCACGACAGGAGATCCCTGTCTCCGGGTGTTGGCACGAAGGGCGAACACCGCCTTGTGACCGGCTTGTGCTCTTGTGACGACGACTAACTACTAGCTACTAACTACTACGGGGCGGTACTCTCAACAAGAAGAAGGTGGCGCGATCGTACGAAGGCAGAGACTGTACGAAGGCAGAGACTGAGCGGAGGCAGAGGCCGGGCAGACAAGTGCAGACAAAAATTGACCTCCCGGGTTCGGCTCTTTAGAATACCGTCGCCGCGCTCTGAGTGAACATAATTTCGCCCGCTGCGTTGTTGACATATCCGGCCATCGGAGAGTTGATTCCGGCTGGAGTCAGTCACGAAACGCCCCAGAATCAAGAGGAAAATGAGACATTTATGCCTGCGATCAAAGTGAAAGAAAATGAGCCCTTTGATGTTGCCCTGCGCCGATTCAAGCGCTCCTGTGAAAAGGCGGGCATTTTGTCTGAGGTCCGACGCCGGGAGCATTACGAAAAGCCGACGGCAGTACGCAAGCGTCAGGCTGCCGCAGCGGTCAAGCGGCATATGAAAAAGTTGCAGCGCGAACAGCGTCGTCGCACGCGTCTGCACTAGGATAGTATTCGGGAACAGCCTCTCGGGTGCCTGCGTTGGTACTCCCGCCGTCCGATGAGTTCTTTGCCAGGTTGTATGGAAAGCGCGTTTGTCAGGCACCAGGAGGTGCTCGACGCGCCCTCACCCCTCATCCCTCATCAGGGATCAGCCCGGCTCGTGCTGCGACCCTGTTGTTGACCACGCGCTCGTGTCGTGTCTTGCCGCAGTTCTGCTGTGCGAGGCGCTTATCTTGTGTGCAAGGCGGTTGTCCTGTTTTGCCCCTTCTCGTTGTGTCGCCCGGGGTTGTAGCGCAGTGTCGGGTTGCTGGCACCTCCTGATTGTCTGCTGACGCGTCCGCCAGGGTGTGTGAAAATTGGCAGCCAGGGATGAAAAGCTCTGCGTGAGTGCAGCGGCCTTTCATCAGGGATGTGCACCGCCTGTGGATGCTGGGCGCATCCGGCTATCCCGGAGGCCTTTCGGCTACCGGAAGGACGGCAGTGGTGCTCATTGTGACCATTGAGTTGATCGGGGAGTTGGTCTGGCGTGGTCTTCTGGTGCGGTCAGGGTAGCGAATCGGGCCTCCGGGCCTGTCAATCCCGAAGCCGCAAGCTGCTGTGCTTGTGCTGTGATCCGGCTGTTGTGGTGAAGAGCGGTGGTTGTCTGTCTTCCCGTTCGAAGACTGGTTGTCGTGCGGCAACGGCCGTGGATGTGCGTTCTGGTGCTGGTGTCGCAGTCGTGCGAGACGCGCAAGTGGTGGCTTGACAGACTCTCGTCTCGTGTTCGTGTGTTTTGGTGATGCTTACCTTTCTCTTGATATATGTCCAGACGCATTCCCCAGCAGTTTATCGATGATCTCCTGGCGCGCACTGACATCATTGATGTCATCAGCGAGCGGGTCAGTCTAAAGAAGGCGGGACGCAATTATCAGGCGCTCTGTCCTTTCCACAAGGAGAAGTCTCCCTCGTTTTCGGCCAACCAGGAAAAGCAGTTTTATTACTGTTTTGGCTGTGGCGCCAGTGGCAATGCCATAGGCTTTGCCATGGCTTACGACCATGCCACTTTTCCTGAGGCGGTGGAGGTTCTTGCGCGCCGGGCTGGCATGCAGCTTCAGGAGTTGGAGCAGGATGCCGGAAGTCGCCACAATGACAGGCTCTTCGAGCTGCTCAATGAGGCCGCGGCCTGGTACGCCCAGCGCCTCTTTGAAGACACAAATCGCAGGGCGCAGGGTTATGTGCAGCATCGTCAGCTGGATGCTGCGGTGGTTGCTGCCTTCAAGTTGGGCTATGCGCCGGGCGGGTCTGCCAGTCTGTACAATCGGTGGGGCAAGCAGCGGCAGCAACACCTGCTGGATGCCGGGTTGCTGGTGGAGAACAAGGAAAGAAAGACGGTTTACGACCGCTTCCGCGATCGCATCATGTTCCCCATAAGAGATGAGCGTGGTCGGGTGCTGGGGTTTGGTGGCCGGGTGCTGGGCGATGAAAAACCCAAGTATCTCAACTCGCCGGAAACCTCTGTTTTCATAAAGGGGCGCCTTCTCTACGGGCTCTATGAGGCACGTCGGGCTAACCGGACATTGCCGCAGCTCCTTGTCGTGGAAGGGTACATGGATGTTATAGCCCTCGCGCAGCAGGGCATTACCTGTGCTGTTGCCACCCTGGGTACGGCGACAACAACGGAGCAGTTGAGCCGCCTTTTTCGCCACAGTGACCAGGTGGTTTTTTGTTTTGATGGTGATGAGGCGGGAACCCGGGCCGCCTGGCGGGCACTTGAAAATGCGCTGCCGGTGATGAAAGACGGCCGTCTGATGCGCTTTCTGTTTCTGCCGCCAGGCGAAGATCCGGATTCTCTTGTGCGGCGGGAAGGGGCAGAGGCTTTTCTGGCCCGGCTGGCGGACCGGCGTCAGGCGCTGGCCTTCGAGGACTGCTTCTTTCGCCACTTTGAACGGCAGACGGATACCACCACCATGGATGGCAAGGCGCAGCTGGTGCATAAGGTTGTCCCTTTTCTGCGGCGCATGCCGGACGGCGCTTTCAAAAAGCTGATGATGGACAGACTCGGGAGTCTCAGTCAGCTGGGTCTTGCCACCATAGCCTCGCTGGCCGGGACTCAAGGCGCGGTGGAGTCGGCTGAAAGACAGGAGCGGCCGGAGCCTGCGGCCGCCGGGTTGCACCAGCAAACGGTGTCTGACTATCAGCCGGAGGTCTTTCCTGGCTTCGGCGGGGAGCGGCTGGGGGGCGTGGAGCCGGCCGGATCGCAAGCGGAGCTGTCCGTTTTGTTGGGGCCTGCCCAGCGTGCCTTGCGCGTGCTGCTGGAGCGGCCTGATCTGGCCGGGCTGGTGCCCGTGAACAGCCTGGCGGAGGTCGCCGGTGAAGATCAGGATATTCGTCACCTTGTTGCGGTCGCGCAGGGGTTGCAGGACAGGCCGGCGACCAGTACTTATGGCTTGCTGGGCAGCTGGTACGGAACCGCACTGGGTGAGCGGCTGCTGGCGTTGATGCGCGTGGAAATGCCGGTGGTGAAGGCGGATGAGCTGCTGCGCCAGTGCATAACGGCCGCGCTGGACGGTCTCCGGCGTCGTCAGCTCAAAAGCACGGCCTTGCCGAAAATGGTGCGCCTGCAGCAAACGGTTCAGCAAAATCGACGCGGGTGGATTGCCGGTGCCCGCCAGTCTGAGCGAGAAGACGCGGCTCCCCAGGCCGAGCAGGAACAAGGCGCTGACTGAAGGTGTCAACCGTATTCAGATATGCCAATTGAACAAAATCTCATCATAGGGGTCAGAGTCATGTACAAAAAAGGATGTTTCAATCTGTATTCAGGGCTGGATAACTGGCGTGGAAAGCCGTCTCCAGGCTATAATCGGCCGCCTTCTGATTTTGTATGCTGTCATGCATATCATTACGCGCGCCCCTGTCTGAAGCCCGCTGTCGATTAAGGATGGATATGTCCGCACACTCCCAGCAACAATCCCGATTGAAAGAACTGATCAGTCGTGGCAAGGAACAGGGCTATCTGACCTACGCGGAGGTCAATGATCACCTGCCGGATGACATCTGTCACCCCGAACAGGTGGAAGACATCATCCGCATGATCAATGAGATGGGCATCCAGGTGTCGGAAACAGCACCGGACCGGGACAGCCTTTTCCTGAACGAAGACGGCAGCTCTGGCGCTGATGAAGATGCGGCAGAAGAAGCTGCTGCGGCCCTGGCGGCTGTCGAGCAGGAAGCCAGCCGTATCACTGACCCTGTGCGCATGTACATGCGCGAAATGGGTACGGTGGAGCTCCTGACACGTGAAGGCGAAATCCAGCTGGCCAAGCGAATAGAGGAAGGTCAGCGCGAGGTGATGGTTGCCCTGGCCTCCTTCCCCCATATCGTCGATATAGCATTGGATGAGTATACCCGTATCACCGAGGCTGAAGGCCGTCTTGGTGAGCTGTTCAGTGGCTATACGGATGCTGAGCCTCAGCAGTTTGGCAAGAATGCTGCTGCCAGTGGCGAAGATCAGAATGGTGGGGCGGCGCCGCAGGAAGAGGGGAGCGCTGATGCTGATGATACCGAAGAAGAAAACACCGGTCCTGATCCCGAAGAAGCCCGCCTGCGGTTCGGTCAGCTGCGCGAAGCCAATGAGAAGGCGATTGAGCTGATCGCCGCCCTGGGGCGTCGGCACGCTGATGTGCGCGCGGCTATAGCCACAACGGCATCCCATTTCGTCAAGATCAAACTGATTCCCCGTGTTGTCGAGTCCATGATGTTTCGGGTGCGTAATGCACTGGATCAATTGCGCATCAACGAGCGGGCCATCCTGCAGTTGTGTGTCCGTGGTGCACGTCTGCCACGTGAGGCCTTTCTCGCCAGCTTTCCTGGTAATGAAAGCAATCCGGACTGGCTTGATTCCGTCTGTGCCGAGCATCCTGGCTGCGCCCAGCTGCTGCAGGCGCGCAGTGCCGACATTTATCGTGCCCAGCGCAAGCTGAAGATGGTGGAGGACGAAACAGGACTGGCATTGCAGGAGATTCGTGACATCAATCGTCAGATGTCGATTGGTGAGGCGCGCGCCCGGCGGGCCAAGAAGGAAATGGTTGAGGCCAATTTGCGTCTGGTGATATCCATCGCCAAGAAGTATACGAACCGTGGACTTCAGTTTCTGGATCTCATTCAGGAAGGCAACATCGGCCTGATGAAGGCGGTGGACAAGTTTGAATATCGCCGGGGTTACAAGTTTTCCACCTATGCCACCTGGTGGATTCGTCAGGCGATTACCCGGTCGATAGCGGACCAGGCGCGGACGATCCGCATTCCGGTTCATATGATTGAGACGATCAACAAACTCAATCGAATTTCCCGGCAGATGCTGCAACAGATGGGGCGCGAACCCACGCCGGAGGAATTGGCGCACAAGATGCAGATGCCGGAGGACAAGGTGCGCAAGGTTCTCAAAATCGCCAAGGAACCTATATCGATGGAAACCCCCATAGGTGACGATGAAGATTCTCACCTGGGAGATTTTATCGAGGATACTGCGATTCATTCGCCTGTGGAATCTGCCACTTCCCAGGGGCTGCGCGAGGCCACCCGCTCTATTCTGGAGAATTTGACGCCGCGTGAAGCCAAGGTGCTGCGTATGCGGTTCGGTATTGATATGAATACGGATCACACGCTGGAAGAGGTCGGAAAGCAGTTTGATGTGACGCGTGAACGTATCCGCCAGATAGAAGCCAAGGCCTTGCGTAAGTTGCGCCATCCGACCCGTTCGGATCACATGCGCAGCTTCCTGGATGAGATCTGAGGGGCTGTGCTGTCGCGTGTGACAGCCTGACGCAGGCCTTTGTGCAGGGCCCTTTGCCGGGCTCTGCGCCTGGCGCTGCCCTGGAGCCGGTCCGTCTGGCGAAAATTGATGGCGGGGCAGGGCAAGGGATGTCTTGCCTCTGGCGGCTGGCGGCTGGCAGAGAGTCCTGCTTGATGCCCGGCGAGCTTGGGGGATGTATAACAAGCTGGCTGGCGGTTTGTCTTCAGGAGTGTGCCGGCTGCAGTTCTGCCGGCTGGCGTAAATAACTTCTTGCTTGTGTCAGGTCCGGTCCTGTCCGCCGTAACCGGCTCCGCCGGGACGGGAACGACTGAGCGGGCCTGGTGCAGTTTGGATGAGAAGGCTCTTTGTCTTCAGGCGTGTGCCGGCTGCAGTTCTGCAGGCTGGCGTAAATAACTTCTTGCTTGTGTCAGGTCCGGTCCTGTCCGCCGTAACCGGCTCCGCCGGGACGGGAACGACTGAGCGGGCTTGGTGCTGTTTGGATGAGAAGGCTCTCTGACAAAACGGCATTACACATCCGTGGTTGCCGGTTGCTGAAAATCTGCGCAAGCATGGCTCAAAAGGGCGTGCCAGCCAGTAAGACAAGTCGCAGTTGTGCCTCAAGGTTGAGCCAGTGCCATCAGCGACCAGGTGTGCTGGCGGTCAGCAGCTGGTGGTCAGAAGAAGACAAACCGACCTGTGATGACCGCAATCGAAACCTGGGGAGCTGGGTTGTGAGGGGCGACTGTGCGGGCGAGGCAAACACCCAGTCAGTGATAGCAGGCCCAGGTACTGAGAAAAGGTCTTGTTCCTGAAGTCCTGACACGGCGTCCTGACAGGCGGGCGGCTTGGCGATGGCAGTGCGCCGACCACCCGATCCGGATGCCTGGCAGCGATGCAGGCTGTGTCCGGACGGGCGACGGCAAGGGATGCGGATCCTGTTACCCAGCCGCAGGCAGGTTGGTGCGTACCACGCGGCTGGTTCTTCCCTGACTGAATATTTTGACCCGGTCGCCAGTGCGCAGGCTGTTGGGATCGGCTATCTCCTGGACAACAGAAATATACTCGCCGTTGTCCAGCTGAATGGTCAAATTGCTTGCTGTCGTCCTGGTGATACTCTTTTCCGCCTGGTTGCCCAACACCAGACCGGTGAGGGCGCCCGCCACCACAGCGAGTCCCTGGCCAGAGCCCTTGCCGACGGATGATCCTGCTATGCCTCCTGCGGCGGCTCCTGCCAGAGCACCGCCTCCTGACTCCTGCCCGTCGACCTTTACCTGTTCCATGCTGATGATAGTGCCGAACCGCACTCTCTGCTCCTGACGTAACTCATGACGATCGTAGTTGTTGCCACCCAGGTCGCTGGCGCAGCCGGATACCAGTCCCAACACCAGGAGCGTCGAGCCGAGCAGGGCCAGACGGGAAGGAAGTTTTGTTGCAGACAGCATATTGAGCCTCTTTCTGATGATGTCTTCCTGTTGCCGCGAGTGCTGGTCGCTGAGCGCTGTGATGCGCTTGCCGAGTATTTCGGCCGACAGGAACTTTTAAGGTACACCAGGAAATGGTCAGCAAGAAACAGCCTTTATTTTTTCAGGTGTATCCTGTTCTTGTCTTTGGCAATGAACAGTAGACAGTGGTGACGGAAAAAGGTTCCGATGTTCCAATCGCTCCTGTTCCGCTCTACCATGAGTGCTTTTCTCGATCAGCACGGAAGATGTCGGTGTCACATCCTCTCTTGTCGGTGTCCGGCTTGCACTGTGAGCGGGATGGTGTCTGCCTTTTTACGGCACTGGAATTCAGGGTACAGGCTGGTGAAATACTGCAGGTCACGGGCCCCAATGGTGCGGGGAAAACCACACTGCTGCGTGCGTTGGTGGGGTTGTCGTTGAGTGTGCAGGGGGATATTGTCTGGAACGGACACCCCGTTCAGGACGACCGGCCCGGATTCAACGCCCAGCTGCTGTATATCGGACATAGAATGGGTATCAGTCCGTTGCTGACACCGGAAGAGAATCTGTGGGCTTTCCCTGACTTGCGGCGGCGGTGCTCGCGTGCGCGGCTCTGGCAAGCCATGGCGGCCTGCGGACTGGCCGGATACGAAATGCAGCCGTGCTGGCAGCTGTCGGCAGGGCAGAATCGCCGGGTCCTGCTGGCGCGCCTGCGTCTGTCAAGCCAGCCGCTCTGGATTCTTGATGAACCTTTTACCTCGCTGGACAAAGAAGGCAGGACTGCTCTGGAAAGCCTGCTGCACCATCATGCGTGCCAGGGGGGAGTGGTGGTTCTGACCAGTCACCATGCACTGGATATGCCGGATTCACAGTTGAGACAGCTGCCGCTGGGAGAGCTCGGGTGAGCAAGGGACTGGCATTGTTCGCGCTGCTGATGCGGGATATGAAACTGGCGCTGCGCTCGCCTGGTGATCTGATCAATCCACTCATCTTTTTTCTGTTGGTGGTCACGCTTTTTCCTCTGGGGTCAGCGGCGGGTGAGGCACACTGGCTGGCGGAAAAGGGGGGGACTATTATCTGGGTGGCCGCACTGCTGGCGAGTCTGTGGGCGACAGATGCGCTGTTCCGGGCTGATTTTGACAGCGGCATGCTGGAGCAGCTGGCACTGGCGCCTGAGCCACTGTGGTTTACCCTTCTGATCCGTATTCTGGTGCATTGGACGCTGAGCGGCTTGCCGCTGGCGTTGCTGTCGCCGCTGCTGGGCATCATGTACGGACTGGACCTGGGTCACTGCGGTGTGCTGCTGGTGACCCTGTTGCTGGGCACTCCTCAGCTGAGTCTGGTGGGGGCGGTGGGGGCCGGCCTGATGCTGGGGGTGCGACGCAGCGGGGTATTGCTGTCGCTGTTGATTCTGCCTTTTTACATACCTGTCCTGATATTGGGTACAGGGGCTCTGGATGCCGCTGTGCGGGAACTGCCGTGGGTGGCTCCCCTGTTGTGGCAGGCGATGCTGCTGATGCTGGCTGTCACCCTGGCACCTCTGGGTGCGGCGGCGGCGGTGCGTATGGCACTCGATGGCTGAGCTGCCGGGTCACAGGCGCGCCGATGGTCAACTACGGTCGAAAACGCGACGAAAAAGCCGTACACTACGGCCCGTTTTTCTTGTGGGTAACGAAATCACATCTCCATGAAGTGGACTTTTTTTCACCGCCTTTCGTCACCGAAATGGTTTTATGAGATCAGTGGTCGCTGCCTTGTCTGGACCGGCGCTGCGGCGCTGGCCTGCACGCTGTGTGGGCTGCTGTGGGGCCTGCTGTTTGCGCCGCCCGACTACCAGCAAGGCAATAGCTACCGCATTATCTTTATTCATGTGCCGGCGGCCTCTTTGGCCTTGGTCGTGTATTTGGCGCTGGCCGTCATGTCAGCCATCAACTTTGTCTGGAAAATCAAGCTGGCCGATATGGCGGCGGCTTGCCTGGCGCCCATAGGGGCTTCCTTTTGCAGTCTGGCTCTGGTGACGGGAGCTATCTGGGGAAAGCCGACCTGGGGAGCCTGGTGGGTATGGGATGCGCGTCTGACGTCCATGTTGATTCTGCTGTTTCTGTATTGCGGCCTTATGGCGCTGCGCAGTGCCTTTACCAGTCAGGATATGGCGTCCAGGGCCTGTGCCATTCTGGCCATGGTGGGACTGGTCAATATTCCTGTGATCAAATTCTCGGTGGAATGGTGGAGCACCTTGCATCAGGGAGCCAGCCTGCGTATTGTCGGCCAGTCGTCGATGGACCCCTCCATGCTCAAGCCGCTGTTGGTCAGTCTGGCCGGATTTTATATGTTTTGTCTCTTCGTGTTTTTGCTGCGTCTGCGCGCTGAAGTCGTCTGGCGTGAATGGCGGACATCCTGGGTGCGAGCCCTGTTGGAGCGGAGCGCCCCACATGTACTTTGATTCGCTGGGGGAGCTGTTGTCGATGCAAGGGCATGGCTTCTATGTCTGGACTGCCTATTCATTGGGGTTTTCGGTATTGCTCTGGAATTTTCTGTCACCCGTGCTGCACGGACGGCGACAGCGGGCCCATATAAAACGGCGTCTGCGTCGTGAGTCGGCAAGGGAGCACCGGCTATGAAAAGCGCGCGCAGACAGCGTCTTGCCCTGCTGTTTTTTATCGTCTTTGGTGCCGGCTCTGCCCTGGGTCTGATGCTTGCGGCTCTTGACGAGAACGCCAATCTGTATTTGTCTCCTGCGCAGATGCGCTCGGGAGAGGCCCCTGTGGGAATCCGGCTGCGTGGCGGCGGCCTGGTGGTGGAGGGCTCGGTCCACAGAGACCCTGACAGCCTGGCGGTTGCATTCCAGATAACCGATGGCGCTGGAACCGTGGATGTCCATTACAAGGGGATACTTCCCGATCTGTTCCGGGAAGGACAGGGTATAGTGGTGACTGGCGTGCTGGATGAGGATGGCCAGTTTCGCGCAGAGGAAGTCCTGGCCAAACATGATGAAACCTACATGCCCCCTGAAGTCAAAAGTGCGCTGGAAACGGCCAGTTCCACCCGTGCAGAGAGCGCCAGCCGCCCCTCCGGGGACCCGGCTGACGACAGTGCCAGCACCCCTGGCGCAGGAGCTGTTCTGTGATCCCTGAGCTGGGCCATATTGCCCTGATTCTGTCTTTTTGCCTGGCACTGGTTCTGGGTGTTGTGCCCCTGCTGGGTAGCTACAGAGCACGGCCTGACTGGCAGGCACTGGCACGCCCACTGGCCGTGGGGCAGTTTGTGTTTGTTCTTCTGGCCTTTCTGGTCCTGATGCAGGCATTTGTGGCAGGAGACTTCTCTGTTGCCTATGTTGCCAACAATTCTGGCACCCAGCTTCCGCTGATCTACAGGATCAGTGCCGTCTGGGGAGCGCACGAAGGCTCCCTGCTGCTGTGGGTCCTGATTTTGTCTGGCTGGACATTGGCGGTGGCTGTTTTTCCCGGCCCTCTTCCGGCCCACACCCTGGCACGGGTGCTCGCTGTGATGGGCTTGGTCAGTGTGGGCTTTCAGCTGTTTGTGCTGCTGACGTCCAATCCTTTTTCCCGTGTACTTCCCTGGCCGCCGGCCGAAGGCGCAGAACTCAATCCGCTGTTGCAGGATATAGGGCTGGTGATACATCCCCCCATTCTGTATATGGGCTATGTGGGGTTTTCTGTTGTCTTCGCCCTGGCTATTGCAGCGCTGCTGGAAGGCAAGGTGGATGCCAGCTGGGCACGCTGGAGCCGTCCATGGACGCTGGTAGCCTGGGTATTCCTGACCCTGGGCATAGCCCTGGGGAGCTGGTGGGCCTATTACGAGCTGGGATGGGGAGGCTGGTGGTTCTGGGATCCGGTAGAAAACGCCTCTTTCATGCCCTGGTTGCTGGCAACGGCCCTGCTGCACTCTTTGGCAGTGACTGCCAGACAAGGGGTGCTCAGCAGCTGGACCTTGCTGCTGGCCATAGGAACCTTCTCTCTCAGCCTGCTGGGTACCTTCCTGGTCCGTTCTGGTGTTCTGACCTCGGTGCATGCCTTTGCGTCTGATCCGGCCCGTGGTCTTTTTATTCTTCTGTTTCTGGTGGTGGTTGTCGGCAGTTCGTTGTTGCTGTTTGCGCTGCGCGCTCCTGCCGTCGCTGTCCGCTGGCGTTTTACACTCCTGTCGCGGGAAATGTTCCTGATTGCCAATACGGCCGTGTTTTCTGTGGCTTGCGCCACTGTCTTGCTGGGCACCCTCTACCCCCTGATGATTGATGCCCTGGGGTTGGGCAAAATTTCTGTAGGACCGCCGTTTTTCAATACTTTCCTGGTTCCCCTCACGCTGCTGGCGGCGTTCATGCTGGGGCTGGGTGTAGTAACGTCCTGGCAGCAGGGGCGGCTCCAGCAGCAGGTGCGCCCCTTGTGCGGCACCGCCCTGGTGTCCTGTGCGGCCGGAGCCCTGGTAGCTTTTGTATCCAATGAGGCGTTTGAAGTCCGGGTGGCTCTGGTGATGACCCTTGTTGTCTGGGTGGTCCTGATGAGTCTGGGAGCGCTGGTCAGTCAGAGCCGTCGCGAGGCGGACAGGCTGCTGGTGGGGCTGGGCCGGCTGCCCGGTCGCGTCTGGGGCATGCATCTGGCACACATAGGCCTGGCGGTGGTCATGGTGGGTATCCTGATGGTGTCCTTGCACAGCAGTGGCAAGGATGTGCGCATGAAACCCGGCGATCAGCTGCAGCTGGAAGGGTACAGCTTTCGCTTTGAGGGTGTGCGCCGCCGCCCGGGTCCCAATTACATCGCCAATTACGGCAGCCTGCGCATTGTCGGCCCCCAGGGCGTACCAATGCTCATGCACCCGGAAAAGCGCCTGTACACCGCCAGCCGTTCGGTGTTGACAGAGGCGGCCATAGTGCCGGGACTGTTCCGTGATATCTACGTGGCTCTTGGTGAAGATCTGGGTGAGGGAGCATGGGCTGTCCGTATCCAGATAAAAGCCTTTGTGCGCTGGATCTGGGGCGGAGCGCTTCTTATGGCACTGGGGGGAGCACTCTGTGTCGCCAGCCGGTGTCGACAGCGCCGGGGCCAGACATCTGCGGCCCCGTCGGCTGATGCGGCAGCGGCGTCTCTGGCCGCAGGTCAAAGTGCCGATGCCCCGCTGGCTGCGCAGGTGGCCAGATCGTGAAGAGATGGCTTTTGTTCCTGCCCTTACTCGCGTTCATTGGACTGGGTGCATTTTTTCTGCGCGAGCTCGACAGCGACCATGCTGTACCTTCGGCCCTGGTTTCCCATCGGTTTCCTGATTTTTCGGCACCGCTGCTGAGCCTCAAGCCACAGCAAACGGCGCAGACGGCCAATGCCAGTGCCCTCAAGGGGCAGATTTCACTGGTGAATGTGTGGGCCAGCTGGTGTCCTTCCTGTGCTGTCGAACACCCTTTCCTGATGAAGCTGGCCCGGCAGAAAGTGCCCCTGTTTGGCGTGAATTACAAGGATCAACGCGATAGAGCGCGTCAGTGGCTGGAAAAAAGGGGCAATCCTTATCGTATGATTTTTGTGGATGAGAAGGGGCTGCTGGGGATTGATCTGGGCGTGCGTGGCGCCCCCGAGACTTTTCTGGTGGATGCCAAAGGCGTCATTCGCTACAAGCACGAAGGTGTGCTGGACGCCTCGGTGTGGAATGACGAGCTGGTTCCGCTGGTGGCCCAGCTCCGAGCGGAGCAGATACCATGAGACTGCGCTGTTTCCCGATGATATTTTGTTGTGTTCTGCTGCTGGCTGCGACCTGTGCCAGGGCCGCTATTGACACCTGGATTTTTGACAGTGACCAGCAGGAACAGCGTTACCGAACCCTGGTGAGCGAGCTACGTTGCCCCAAGTGCGAGGGCCAGAGTATCGGAGATTCCAATGCTCCTGTGGCCAATGATTTGCGCGGGGTTGTCTACCGGCAGCTGAAGCAAGGCTGGACGGACCAACAAATAGCGGACTTTATGGTGGAGCGCTACGGTGAATTTGTGCTTTACCGGCCCAGAATGGGTGGTTCAACGCTGTTGCTCTGGTGCGCTCCTCTTGTTTTTTTTGCTCTGGCATTGTCCACGGTCATCTGGATTGCGAGCCGCACCCGGCATCCTGGACGAGGTAAACCATGGCACTCTTCTTGATTCTGGCTCTGGTACTGATGAGCCTTGCGGTGGCTTGTGTAGTCCTGCCGCTGCACCGGGCGACAAGGGCACCTGCTCTGGCCAGTGTCCCGGCAAGCTGGGCGCGGCTGCTGCCCTGGGCTCTGGCCGCCCTTGTCTGTTTTTTATCCAGCGGTCTGTATCTCTGGTTGGGGTCACCGGTGCCTTTGCAGCAATACATGGCCTTGCAGGCGCTGGAGACTGAAGACAGTGCTGACAGTTTCATTGCTGCGCTGGAGAAAATGGTGGAGCGCTGGCCGGATAATCAACAGACACGCTTTATGCTGGCCAGTGTCTACAGAAAGATGGGACGCTACCAACAAGCGGTAGCCGAGTTTTCCCGTGTGGTGGAAGCCTCCGGTGGCCAGGAAGCAGAACCTGTGGCCCAGCTGGCACAGGCGAGGTACATGGCACAGGGCAATCAGATCGACGCCGAAATGACGCGCCTTGTGGCCAAAGCACTGCGCCTGAACCCGGACAATACCCTGGCGTTGGGGCTGTCGGGAATCACGGCCTTCGAGCAGCAGCACTACCAGCAGGCACTGCAGGCCTGGCAGCGCTTGCTGGAGCTGACGCCTGACCCGGATGAGAGGAAGATGCTGGAGTCCGGTATTGCCCGGGCGCGTGCCGCCATCGCCCAACGGGAACAGCAGCCTGACAAGGATGCGCCGGCTGTCCCGGCGGCGGCTGTGCGTGTCCATGTGGACTTGTCCGACGCTTTTGACAGACTGCCGGACGCCGCACGGGTATTTATTTTCGCCCGGGTGCCAGGACGCCCCATGCCCGTGGCCGTGGTGTCCCTGTTGCCGAGCCAGTTGCCGACGGCGGTCAAACTGGACGACAGCAATTCGATGGTGGCCGGTGCATCTGTTTCACATCATAGCCGGGTGGATCTGGTCGCCCGACTCTCACTGAGCGGCAACGCCCTGGATGCGGATTACGAAACGCTGATCCGAAATGTCAAAGTAGGAGACAGCCGCTCGGTGTCTCTGGTGATCCGCAACCCGGAGGATGGGTTGAATCCCTGAACCTGGTACTGTTTAAATAGACACTATGCCGACCTTTATCGGGCAGGCTTCTGACGAGCGCTGTCCGGGAGCCGTGTCTCATCACCAGGAGAGCAAAAAAAATGAGGCTGCACATTCGGTTCTATGAGGTAATTCGGTTCTATGAGGTAAAGAGTGGAGCTGTTTAGCGAGCAGGAACGCATAGTGCTGCCCCTTTTCCCCCTCCAGGGCGGGATTTGCCATTCCCGGACAGTCTTTCCTGGAGACGGTTCTTTCAGCGCCCGGCGAGCGGCCAGGGCGTGTTTCGGAACAGGACGGACACTTTTCTCCGATGCGTCTCAAGTGTATTAAGCTGGCTGGCTTCAAGTCTTTTGTTGACCCTACCACCGTTCATTTTCCCGGCAATATGTGCAGTGTCGTGGGGCCCAACGGCTGTGGCAAGTCCAACATCATTGATGCCGTGCGCTGGGTGATGGGGGAGTCTTCTGCCCGCAATCTGCGCGGCCAGTCCATGACTGATGTCATTTTCAAAGGGTCGCAGTCGCGCAAACCCGCAGCGCATGCCCAGGTGGAACTGGTCTTCGATAACGCCCAGGGACGCATGGTCGGTGCTTATGCCGCTTTCAATGAAATATCCGTCAAACGACACCTGACAAGTGATGCCACCAGCAGTTACTTTCTCAATGGTGGCAGGTGCCGTCGTAAGGATGTCATGGACCTGTTTCTGGGCACAGGACTGGGGCCGCGCAGTTACTCCATTATCAGTCAGGGTATTGTTTCCAGCCTGATTGAGTCCAAACCGGAAGAATTGCGTATTTTTATCGAAGAAGCTGCGGGCATCTCGCGCTACAAGGAACGGCGGCGCGAAACAGAAAACCGGATACATCGCACCACAGACAACCTGGACCGGCTGGCCGATCTGCGCGAAGAGCTGGAGCGGCAGCTGGTTCACCTGAAGCGTCAGGCAGACGCAGCGGCGCGTTACAAGGAATACAAAAGCCAGGAGCGACAAAAAAAAGCTGAGCTTCAGGCACTGCGGTGGCGTTCTGTCGACAGTCAGGCCCGCGAGCAGGAAAGCACCATGCGTGATGCGCAGGTGCAGATGGAAGCTGCGGTGGCCCGTCAACGCTCAGGCGATGCCACTATTGAAACCCTGCGCCAGCAACATATCGAAGAGAACGACAAGTTCCAGGCCTTGCAGGGAGCTTTCTATGCGACGGGTAATGATATTGCCCGCATTGAGCAGATGATTGCGCACCGTCGGGAGCGAGGCGAGCAGCTGCGCCGGGATCTGGATGAGGCGCAAAGGTCCGGTCAGGAGAGCCAGCAGCATATAGCGGCCGACCGGGAAGGCTTGCAAGAGACGCAAGCCGCGCTCGAAGAGCTGGAGCCTGCGCTGGAGCTGGCCCGCGCCCGGGAAGAGGAGCAGGCGCTGACACTGGAGCTGGCCGAGGAGGCCATGGGCAACTGGCAGCGGCAGTGGGACAATTTTCAGCAAGAGTCGAGCCAGCCGCGTCAGCAGGCCGAAGTTGAGCAGTCGCGTATTCAACACCTGGAGCAGGCCCTGGAACGCATGGGGGAGCGGCTGCAGCGCCAGAACAGGGAGCTGGAGTCGCTTCAGTCGGATGATGCTGACGATGGCGAGGCTGAGCTGCAAGAAGAGCTGGCAGAGCTGGAATACAGTCTGGAAGAGAGTGCCGAAAAAACAGAGAGCCTGCAGGACCGCTTGCAGGAGCAGCGTGAGCAATTGCGCGAGCACCAGTCACGGTTGTCACAAGCGGAGCGTCAGCTCAATGAGGTACGCGGGCGTCAGGCGGCACTGGAAACCCTGCAGCAGGCGGCTCTTGATTGCGGTGAAGAAAAATGGCTGACCACCCGTGGGCTGGCCGACAAGCCGCGTCTGGCCGAGCGGCTGGAGGTGGAATCTGGCTGGGAGCTGGCGGTGGAGACTGTGCTGGGTGACAGCTTGCAGGCGGTCTGTCTGGAGGAGGTCACAGGGGCTTTCAGTCTGCAAGCCATGGGAGAGGCGCTGGCACAAGAGTCTGTCGGACTGAGCTTCGTGGGGCCTGCTGCCACCAGCCAGCCCGGTGGTGGTGACACGACCGACCGCCTGTGTGGCTATGTCCGGGGAGCACCGGCCTGGCTGACTGGCGTCTGGGCTGTAGAGGGGTTGCCACAGGCGTTGGCACTGCGTTCCCGTCTGGCGGTGGGCGAGTCGGTTGTCACCCGTGATGGTATCTGGCTGGGGCCGGACTGGTTGCGGGTCGCCAAGCGTGTGGCCGACGGCGAGAGTGTGCTGGCCCGCCAGCAGCAGCTGGAGCAGCTGGAAACCGACGTGGAGCAGCTGACGGCCCAGGAAGAGCAGCTGGCTGCGGCACTGGCGCAAGGACGCCGCCAGATTGAGCTGCTGGAAGCCGAGCGCGAGACCAGCCAGCGGCAGCGTGAGTCCTTGTTGTCTCGCCACGGTGACATCAAGGCTGATCTGGGCGCACGTCAGTCGCGCCATGAGCAAAACGCCTTGCGTATAAGGCAGTTACAGGGCGAGATAAACGACACCAAAAGCCAGAATATTGCGGAAAAAGAGAAGCTGGCCGAGTCCCGGCTGTGTCTCCAGGCTGCTCTGGAGCGTATGGGAGCAGATGGTGACAGAAAGGAAGCTCTGCAACGGGAGCGTGAAGCCGTGCAGGCCCGGCTGGAAGCTGCACGCCAGCAAGGGCGCCAGGAAAAAGACGACTGTCATCAACTGGCCCTGCGCCAGCAAACACTTGTCAGTCGTCGTGAATCGCTGAATGGCAGCCTGAGTCGGTTGTTGGCACAGGTGGAGCGCGATCAGGAACGTATTGAGCAGTTGCGGCTGTCGCTGGCGGAAAGTGATGGCCCTGCTGATGACTTGCAGGAACAGTATGAGCAACTTCTGCACAAGCGGCTGCAGGAAGAGCAGAGCATGATCCAGTCGCGGCAACAGCTTGAAGCGGTTGATGTGGCCTTGCGTGAGCACGAAAGCCAGCGGTCCCAGGCCGAAAAGGAAGCTGGCGTTGTGCGTGAACGGCTGGAGAAATTGCGTATGGACTGGCAGGCACGCCAGGTGCGTAAAAACACGCTGGAGGAGCAGCTGCTGGAACAGGGGCAAGACTTGCAGGCCCTGTGTGCCAGCTTGCCGGAGCAGGCCGCAGAATCGCGGTGGGAAGAGGATCTGACACGCCTTGAGGCCAGTATCCAGAGGCTGGGTGCGATCAACCTGGCAGCGATTGAAGAATATGAGCAGCAGTCGGAGCGCAAGCGCTATCTCGATTCCCAGGATGGGGATCTGCGCGAGGCGCTGGCCACGCTGCAAAGTGCCATAGCCCGTATTGACCGTGAGACCCGCAGTCGCTTCCGGGCTACCTTCGACAAGGTGAACGAAGGCCTGGGCCAGCTGTTTCCCCGTGTGTTCGGTGGCGGCCAGGCCAGTCTGGCGTTGACGGACGATGATCTGCTCAGCACCGGGGTGACCATCATGGCGCAGCCACCAGGCAAGAAGAACAGCACCATTCATCTGCTGTCCGGTGGTGAAAAAGCTTTGACGGCGATCGCGCTGGTATTTGCTATCTTTCAGCTCAACCCGTCTCCCTTTTGTTTGCTGGATGAGGTGGACGCGCCTCTGGACGATTCCAACGTCACCAGATATACGAACATGGTCAAGGAAATGTCGGAGCGGGTTCAGTTTATATATATTTCCCACAACAAGATCGCCATGGAGGAAGCGGATCAATTGATTGGAGTCACTATGCACGAGCCCGGCGTTTCCCGACCGGTGTCCGTGGATATAGAGCAGGCCGCAGCCATGGCAGCGTCCTGACGGGATAACTGTTGTGAATGGGTACTGTGTATTGACCGGGACGGAGTTTACCCGGTTGTGGTATGGCAGCGGCGGGCTGCGCTCTCTTCTTGTCGCCGGGACCTGCGGTTGGAAGCCTGGTCCTGCGGCACAACCTGAGGCAAGGATGCTTTTATGGAAATGATGGAGATCAGTGTGCGCGGATGGTTGATCATTACCGGCGTCATTATCGTATCAACCATCCTGATCGACAGTCTGCGTCGCGCCTGGCGGGCCCGGCGGCAAGCCAATGAGCTGAGTTTTGGCCTGAATGACTGGCGGGCCGAGGACGAGGAAGAGGATCCTTACGGCAGTGAGTTGCCCAATGGTGGGGCCCGGGTTGTCAGTGAGGATGCCCTGCCGCTTGACGAGCCTGACAGCGCGCAAGACGCGCATCCTGGCCGGGAAATGCGTGCCAGCGAGCCGGACATGCCGGACATCTTGTCACCTGGTCGTGAAGCTCGAGCCCAGGACGGCCGTGCGGGTGCGCCTTGTGCGTCTGCGCATGAGGCCAGTGGCAGCCACCAGGACCTGCAGGACCGGCTACACCAGGACCCGATGGAGGCCCCGGCTTCCCAGCCAGTAGCCCAGGGGGCTGAGACGGTGGCAGCCCGATGGGCTGAGCCGCGTGTTTATCCCTCGCTGGACGCGGCCGACGAGGAGGCCGCTTGTCTGAGTCCGGAACGCATGACGGTTTCCCATCATCATCTACCACCAGCCCGGAAAACCCGGGTGCAGAAAAAGACAGGGAAGGGGCAGGAAGAAACGGTGCAGCAGGCAGAACAGGCACTGCCAGAGACGGTGCTGGTGATCAATGTGGAGGCCCGGCAGGATGCGCCCTTTCATGGCGAGCCCTTGCTGGCTTTTTTTCAAAGGCATGGTATCGCGTTTGGCAGCCGGTCGATTTTCCACTGTCTGTCGGACGAGGCACAGGACCGGGTGCCAGCCTATGCCAGAGAAGAGGGGCAGGAGAGGGAGACACTGTTCAGTGTGGCCAACGGCATGGAGCCTGGCACATTTGAGCTGGAAACCCTGCCGCACATGACCACTTCGGGACTGAGTTTTTTCATGGCCCTGCCGGGGCCGCGCAAGCCGCATCAGGCGTTTCTTGCCATGGTAGAGGCCGTCCATCATTTATCCAGGGAGACAGGTGCCAGCTTGCGTGACGAGCACCACAGTGTGCTGACATTGCAGACTCTCGACCTGTACAAGGACCGGATTCGCGAGTATGAACGCCGTCGTCTGGCGGCGCAGTCCAGACTCAAGACCCATGCCTGAGGGCGGGTCATCTGTATTCTTGTTCCGCGCCACTGTGTGCTGCGGGCCTTCTTTGTTCGCTGGAGTTTTGCGCTGCAAGGTGCACTCCCCATCATCCTGTATTTTGATCTATGACCCTTGAGAACCGTTTGCAGCTGTTACGCCAGCAGATCCGGGAACACGACCACCGGTACTACGTGCTTGATGCTCCTGTGATTTCCGACAGTGAATATGACCGCCTGTTTCAGGAGTTGTTGGTACTGGAAACCGACAACCCGGATCTCATTACCCAGGACTCACCGACAAGGCGGGTAGGGGGGGCGCCGGCTGCCGGCTTTTCCCAGGTTCACCATAGACGGCCCATGTTGTCTTTGGGCAATGCCTTCAGTGACACCGACATGAAGTCTTTCATTGAACGGGTGTGCCGTCGTCTGGAGGGTGCCGACCCGAATGCCCTGAGCCTGGTCTGTGAGCCCAAGATCGATGGTGTGGCGGTCAGTCTGGTGTACGAGAAGGGTTGTCTGGCCTACGCGGCCACACGCGGTGATGGCGTCCGGGGTGAAGACATCACGCTGAATGTACGCACCATTGCCTCTGTTCCCCTGCGTCTTCTGGGAGAGGGCTGGCCCGACTGGCTGGAAGTGCGTGGCGAGATTTTCATGCCGCTGGAAGGGTTTCGCCAGATGAACCAGAGGTTGCAGGATCGGGGCGAGCGCCCTTTCGTCAATCCACGCAATGCTGCGGCGGGCAGCCTGCGGCAGCTGGACCCGGCGGTCACAGCCCGGCGTCCGCTGGATATCAGCTGTTACAGTGCCAGCGCCGCCGAAGGCGCACAGGGCCTGCCGGCCAGTCATGCTGCGACGCTTGAAATTCTGGGACGCTGGGGATTCAAGATCAGCCCGGAATGGGAGCAACTGACGGGAGCACAGGCTTGCCTTGAGTACTGTGCCCGGCTGTTGGCCCGGCGTGACAGCCTGCGCTGTGAGATAGACGGCGTGGTCTGCAAGGTCGACAGTCTGGCCTTTCAGCAACGGCTGGGCGCGGCGTCCCGCTCTCCCCATTGGGCGATAGCCCGCAAGTTTCCACCGCGCGAGGAAATGACGCGTGTGCTGGCAGTGGACTTTCAGGTGGGGCGCACGGGAGTCCTGACACCGGTGGCCCGCCTGGATCCTGTTGCGGTTGGCGGTGTCACCATCAGCAATGCCAGCTTGCACAATATGCACGCCGTACAACGGCTGGACCTGCGTTCTGGTGATGCGGTGCTGGTGTGCCGGGCTGCTGATGTGATTCCCTGCGTTGTACGGGTTCTCAGGGAGCGGCGCCCGCCCGGGGCGCGGCCTGTGGTTATGCCTTCGGCCTGCCCGGACTGTGGTGCGGAGCTGGAATACAGTCTGGATGAGGCCCAGGTCCGTTGTGCGGGCGGTGTTTCCTGCCCGGCCCAGCACAAGGAGGCCATTCGACACTTTTGCTCCCGCCGGGCACTGGATGTTTCCGGTCTGGGAGAAAAGTTGATTGACCAGCTGGTTGACAGCAGCCTGGTCCAGACGCTGGCCGACCTGTTTCGCCTGACGCACAGCCAGCTGGCTGCCTTGAAATTGATGGGCGACAAGTCGGCCAGCAATCTGATCAAGGCACTGACAGCGGCTCGCCAGACAACCTTGCCGCGCTTTCTGTATGGGCTGGGCATTCGGGATGTGGGCGAGGTCACTGCGGCCAATCTGGCGGCCAGTTTTGGGGAGCTGTCCGCACTCATGGACGCTGACGAACAGCGCCTGCAGGCTATTGAGGATGTAGGCCCGGTACTGGCGCCACGCATTGTGCGCTTTTTCCGCCAGACGCATAACCGGGAGGTGATCGCGCAGTTGTTGGCCGTCGGGGTGACCTGGGAACCTGCGCAGAGCACTTCTGCATCGCCATCCTCACAGCCGCTGGCCGGGCAAAGCTGGGTGCTTACAGGTACCCTGGAGACCATGGACCGTAGCCGGGGCAAGCTGTTGTTGCAACAGCTGGGCGCGCGTGTGGTGGGGTCTGTGTCAGCGAGGACAACGGCGGTTGTCGTTGGAGAGCAGCCGGGTTCCAAGCGGGATAAAGCGCAGGAACTGGGGATAGACATCAAGGACGAACGGGCGTTTCTGGCCTTTCTGAAAGAATGGAATCTGGAACCATGAAACATATTCTGCTGGTAGTGCTGCTGGGGCTTTTGACGGGTTGCGCCTCCAAAGCCCCTCCCTCACGCCCGGATAACCTGTGCGCCATTTTCAAGGAAAAACCCTCCTGGTACAAAGCGGCCCGCAAGGCCTACAAGCGCTGGAACATTCCCATTCCCACCATGATGTCGATCATGTTCCAGGAATCGAGTTACCGTCACGATGTGCGCCCGCCGCGCCCCTGGTTCCTGTTTATTCCGCTGCCGCGTCGCAGTTCGGCCTACGGCTACCCGCAGGCCCAGGACGGCACCTGGCAGATGTATCTGGATGCTGCCGGTGGCTGGTTTGCCTCACGGGATGATTTCGATGACGCCATAGATTTCATTGGTTGGTACAGCAACATGAGTCGGCGCCGCAACAAGGTCTACCGCGCTGATCACCTGTACCTCAATTACCACGAAGGCTGGGGAGGCTACGCCCGGGGGAGTTGGCGTCGCAAGGCCTGGCTCAAGAAAGTGGCTTTCCGCGTGCACAATCGGGCAGAGCGCTATGCGGCCCAGCTGAAAAGCTGCCGCCTGTAGCGGTGGCAAAGTGCCCTTGTCATCAGTATTTTCTTGAAGGAAAACTGGCAGATCGAGGGGCAGCTGGTCGTCAGCTGCCATTTGACAGGGACTTTTTTCAAAAGGCGGTTGTTGTTCAGAAAGGATTTGAGCTGGAGCGTCACCAGGGTGCGTATTCTTTCTGTAAAAGTGTTGTATGCCTACGGATTCGCTGGTCGCTGCAGAATCACCTCGTCATTATCTTTATGGGGACAGGCGATATCATCGGCCACTTGCGGCGCCTTGTTTTTCCAGTTGAGTTCTGGTTCCTGCCCAAAAGCCAGTATGACTGGCATCGACCTTGTTTCGGGGCCCCTGTCTGGCGGATAGATCGCTTCAATGGCGATAAAGCCAACTTCGTCGTTGATTCCTTACGCCGTATACATAGCAATGTTGTGCTGTGGATTCGTACTCTCCAGACTTACAGTGATGGCATTAGCCCTCTTTTCAGGGGCGCCAGTATCTGGCCAGTCAGCATGGGGCGTTGGGCTCACTTGCCGCTTTTTCAGTCGTTTCTCTCATGGAAGGTCGTCTGTGTCGCTCGGCAGGGTGACCTGGACTTTATAGCTCCCCCGGGGGCCTTGAGTATTGGGGTTCTGGTCGAGCAGCCTGAACTCTGGAGAGCTGCACTTTATAGTCTCTTTATTATAGGGCGATTGAGGATTATAGGCCCATTGAGGGACGCAGAAGATGCCGTCCTCAATCGGCCCATCAGCAGAGGGTGGCTGCGGAGGTGTGAGAGGACTGCAGACGGAGGGGTCGCACGACTCGTACTCGTCCGGCGCAAACTTGACAGAGGCCGCAGTGGGACAAGCCTGATACCTGAAACAAACTTGCCCTTTATAAGGTTTAGGTTTCAGAGCCTGATACATCTCGTAACAGGAATCACTGTCTTGGCACCAAAAGGCTGGGTACTTGTAGGAACCGGAACGACGGGTAAGCAGGACGTCATAAGTTTTATTATTTTCAATAGCTTCGGCAGAAAAGCGGAGCGTGTCGACTTCAGTACTGTCGCCTAAAAACGCGCCTACGAATGGGCGTTCAGCAAGAAACTTCCCGGGTCGCACATAACCACGTGGATAGACATAGCCTTCAGCATACTTGTCAAGGACGATCTTCCCAAAGTAACGCTGTCCCATCAGTAACCACAGGCTGTCGATAAAGGGCACCTCGATATGCTCTCGTTGCCCTTGAATATTAGCCACGACAGTGACCTCGCCTGCGGCCGGGGTGAAAGACCGCCACCAATCCTGCCGTTTACCAGTGACGAGCCTGTGCTCGGGTGAGTCCTTCACCACCTTGTGGAGCTGCCTGGCCGAGACCTCAATTTCGTTTTCTCCCTCGCCATCTGTTTGACCTTCCTTCCGCTGGTTGGCGGCTGCCCATTCCAAGCCCTCGTTATCCGTTTGTGGTTCCAGAAAAACAGCCATGTTGAGGGGTTGGTTGTCGGGCAGTTCCCAAGTGACAGGTATACCGGCCAAGGACAAGTTGTCGTTCAGCAAGGATGTGAGCTTGAGTGTCACCTGGGCATGCTCACCCATGAATAAGGACGTGTCGCTGATAACGCTATCCGCGTGTCGCTGCAGAATCACCTCGTCGCTGTCCTCATGCGTATACTGGGTACCGTCCTTGTCCGTATATATCGGCGCGGCGTTTTTCCACGTGAGTTTTGCATTGCATCCAAAAGCGAGCAGGAGCGGTTCTGACACCTTTTCCGTGTTCGCGGTTGGCTCGTACACCGCTTTGATTGCAACAGCACCGACCTTGTCGTCCAAGCCCTTCACCCGGTAGGTGGCGGTATTATTTAATGAATTTACATGCAGCCTGCTGATATCAACTGCCGTCTTTTCAGGAGGCTTATCATTTGGCCATTCAACATCCTGTGTTGCCGTCACCGTGAGATTTCCAAATTCTGAAGGATGCCGTAGGGTATCCCCGCTGTTTTCCAGACTGACCGTCACCTCATACTCCCCCTTGGGACCTTGAGTGTCGGGGTGGTCGGAGAGAAGCTTCAGTGTTGGAGTAGGATAAACCTCGACCTTGGCGATTGGCTTGTTGAGGCAGAATGCGCCATCCGCAACCTTCTCCTCAGTGGCTGGTTGCTCGGGAAAAGGCAGGGAGCAGGATTCGCACTCCTCTGGCGATTTTTCAGACACAAACTTGATGGTGATATTTTTTCGGCTCTCCTGCGCGTCCTCACTCAAGCCGTCAAAATCAAAGCTAACCGATTGACCATCTGGATTGTCCCCTTCAGGGCGGACTTGCTCAATGCACATGGGCCCGATACATTTTTCGAATGTTTTACGACAGATGTCTTCGCAGGGAAACCAGACAGGGTGGAGGAGATCTTGATATCCTTTTCGCTGAGGCAATAAAAAATGAAAAGAGCTCCCATCTTCACCAGAACGGGCAGAAAGTCGAAGGTGGCGTCCTTCAGTAGACCAGGGAAAAGTCATTTGCCCCGTGACAAGTTTGCGAGAGGCCTTGTTCTCCCCGTCAATGCCCACGTAGCCCAGCACATAGAGCCGTGGAACCCATTTGTCATCTTTGCTGGCCTCGGCCAGCTGCCACAGGCTGTCGATGAAGGGGACTTCGATTTGCTTGTACTGTCCCTGGATATCCGCAACGACAACAGCCGTGCCGACTGCCGGGGTATAAGGCCGCCAATTCTCCTGGTCCTTGTCGTCCATCTTGTACAGTTGCCTGGCCGAGACGGGCACTTCAATTTGTCCGTTTTTATCCGTCAAGGAACCGAGCTCCTGCTCTGCAGCATCCCAATTACTACCCTCGTCATCAGTATTTTTGCGAAGGAAAACCGCCATGTTTTGGGGTTGGTCGCCCATCAGCTGCCATGTGACAGGAATTTTTGCCAATGGGTTGTTGTCCAGAAGGGAGTTGAGCTTGAGCGTCACCAGGGCGTGCTCTTCCTGAAAATAGGGAGTGTCGTATAGCCCCGGAGCTGCTGGTCGCTGCAGAATCACCTCGTCATTCTCTGTATGCGGATCATCGGTCGCTTGCGGCGCGGCGTTTTCCCACGTGAGTTCTGCGTTGCATCCGAAAGCGAGCATGAGCGGCTCCGACTCGCTCTCTATGCCGCCGTCTGGCTTGTACACCGCCTTGATGGCAACAACACCGACCGTGTTG
>MKWU01001417.1_pt1 | contig 41407 bp, 43 predicted proteins | sample 809101 | NCBI WGS metagenome assembly MKWU01 (sample SAMN05860141, study PRJNA318959) | sponge metagenome | host: Aplysina aerophoba | place: Slovenia: Piran, Adriatic Sea, Gulf of Piran | collected 2013-05-07
CGCCAGGACCTCTTGGCGTTACTCAGGGAGACCCAATGACTATCAGCATCCAAAAAGAGAATTTCGATAGCATCACCGAAGAGTGGGAGTGTATCCTTCCGCACACCGGCGCAAACACCATCTTCATCACCCCTTGGTGGCAGCAGCTATGGTGGCAGCGATACGGCGACGACGATGCCGAACTCGAAATACTCTCCATCCGCAACGAAGACACGCTGCTCGGTATTGCACCGCTAATGACGCGCGGCGACACGCTTTCCTTCCTGGGAGACACAGACCTGTTCGACTACCACGACTTCCTCGTCAGGGAAGGCTGCGACAACGACTTCTACTCAGCGCTCTGGCGGCATATCGAGTCCATGGACTGGCGCACAATGGAGCTCAAGTCCCTCCGCGAAAGTTCGCAGACGCTCCAGCGATTCCCCGATTTGGCGGAGAGCAACGGCTGGACCCACCGCGTCATCGACGAGGATGTGTCGCCATACACCCACCTGCAGCCCACCTGGGACGAATATGTGGCAGGACTCCGCAAGAAGGACCGCCACGAGCTTCGACGCAAGCTGCGCCGCCTCAACAACGGCAACCAGGCTACGCAGTATTCATTCGAGGACAACGATGAGATTGCCGACGCAATGCCCGAGTTCTTCCGCTTGATGCGCGCCAGCAGGCCTGACAAGGACGACTTCCTCACCTCCGACCGTGAGCAGTTCTTCAGGGACCTCGCGCAAGAACTCGCCTCACGCAACCAGTTCAAGCTCTTCTTCCTCGAAATCAACGACATCCGCGTAGCCTCCTGCATCTGCTTCGACTACAATGGCAGTTACCTGCTCTACAACAGCGGCTACGACCCTGAATATTCCGCCCTCAGCGTTGGGCTGCTGAACAAGGCGCTCTGCATACAAGACGCAATCGAGACCGGCAAGAAGTCCTTCGACTTCCTTCGCGGCTCGGAACGCTACAAGTACAACCTCGGTGGCACAAACCAGACCATCCACGAGCTGGTCATCCAGCGCGCATAGCCCTGACAGTCATGTCAACCGTTCCAAAGCCAGACGAGGGCGCCGCTATCAGGGTTGCCTTGATATGCTTCCATAGCTGCCCTGTGGGACGCCTTGGCGACACGAAGACCGGCGGCATGAATGTGTATGTCCGTCAACTCGCCCGTGAACTCGCCTCGATTGGATGTCAGGTCGATGTATTCACGCGCACGCACGACCCTGACGAGCCCCGGATAGTTCCCGTCGGAGATGGAGCGCGTGTGGTCCATCTCGAAGCGGGCCCGGCGGATTCCACCCTCGATGATCTTCACTCATACACATCTGCTTTCGCAGATGCCGTTATTCGCTTTCAACAAGATGAAGGCGTCGAATACGACCTCATCCACAGTCATTACTGGCTGTCCGGCGTAGTCGCCACCAGGCTCGCCGGTCGCTGGAACATCCCGCACATCGCCACATTCCACACTCTGGCGCGCACCAAGCAGCGCGCCCGTGCAGGTGAGCAAGAATCCGTCAGGCGTGCCCATGCCGAACAGCAGATTATCTCGTCTGCAGATTCTGTTGTCGTATCCACACAGATTGAAAAAGACGACATCACCAAGCTGTATCAGGTCAACGGTACCCCTATCGAGGTCATTCCCCCCGGCGTGGATACAGCAATGTTCCAGCCGGCTGACACTCGCGCATCGCGCCAGCACTTGGGCTTGCCTGAGAAGCGAACGATCCTCTACGTCGGACGCATCGAGCCACTCAAGGGCTTGGACATTCTGCTGAAAGCAGTAGCCCTCCTGAATGACAGGACTGGCACACGCCTGCTAATTGTGGGTGGCAGTCTCGAGAAGGACGCTGAAATAGACCGCCTGAAGACGCTTGCGGATGACCTCGATATAAGTGATATAGTTGACTTCACAGGCTCAATCAGCCAACAGCAGTTGCCTGCATACTACAACGCAGCTGATGTCTTCGTTCTGCCTTCCTGGTACGAAAGCTTCGGGCTGGTAGCACTTGAAGCAATGTCGTGTGGCACACCCGTCGTCGTTTCAAGAGTCGGCGGACTGACATCATTCATCGAACACGGCAAAACAGGCTACCTAGTCCCCTGGCGATGCCCCGATGCATTCGCCCGGAGTCTGGAGACGCTGCTTGAGAATCCGGCGCTTAGGCAGGCAATGGGAGGCGCGGCCAGGAACAGGGCAAAAGGAATGAGTTGGGCTGCTATGGCAAACAGAATACTTGCCTGTTACAATCATCTGACCGATTAGGAGTTGCAGGCGTCGCAGGAGGATGGGCATGAACGGCTCGAATTCACACTTGCCCCCTGACAACGACCTTGAACCCGAGGCACAACACCGCCCCTCACTCCATATCCGACTGGAGCGTCACTTCTGGGGACGAGTTCTTTCAGGCTTCCTCGTCCTGCTCCCCCTGATAATCACTGCCTGGATTCTCGTCTTTGCATTCCACCAGATTGACGGCCTCTTCGGAAGGCTCTCGCAGGCTCTCATCAGGACCACTCCCTTCCACGATGGATTCCCTACCACAGCAGCATTCATCGCCGGAATCATAAGCGTCCTCTTCGGACTTGCCGTTCTGTATTTCTTTGGCACACTGATGACCCTGCGAATTGGTCGGATGGCAGTGGACGTGAAGGTCGCGGTGCTATCACACATCCCCGTCGTCAAGAACATCTACGGCGTGGCAAAGCAGGCAACCGACAGCCTGACCACACCGTCCGGGCAGGAAGTCAACCGTGTCGTCCTTGTCGAATGGCCGCGTCCCGGGCTCTTCGCCCTCGGGTTCACAACTGGCCACTCGCATCCAAGCCATCCCGATGACGCCATCCTGGTTGTGGTTTACATCCCGACCGTGCCCAATCCCACTTCCGGGAATCTCGCTTTCGTGCGGGAAGAGGAAGTGTATGCCACAGACATGAGCATGGAAGAGGCAATGAAGATTGTCTTCTCAGGAGGCGTCGTTCTTCCTGAGAACCTGAAAATGCACGCGACTACGCGGTTCCGCAGAGTCGCGCCGCCGAACTAACGGAACCTCTTCTCGTACCAGACGCTCCTGCCCACCTTGCGGAATCCGAGATTCAGGTAGAGTTCCCTCGCCGGCGTATTATCGGCATCGACTTCCAGGTCCACAAACGACGCCCCACGCTCGACGAGGTACGCGATCCCCGCCGTGACCACCGCCCTGCCGATGCCACGTCCCCTGTAATCCGGATGTACGCCGGTCATTGCCACGACGCCGCTCGGCGAAACATCGTCCGGATAGAACATCGTCCAGTTGTACGCCGCAGGCTTGCCGTCTTCAGTAATGAAGATGATGCTCTCCGGCCCGCCCCTGTTAGACTCAACACGCACCCTTATCTGCTCGACCGTGTTGGGACTGAACCCCCAGTTCTCTCCGAATGCCACATTCTGCAGCTCAGTCAACACCTCTTCATCCTGCCCCGCCACCAGTGACCGCACCGCAAATCCGGACGGCAGATTTACCTCAGGCACATCCCCGCACTGCCATCGCATCTTCCACAGGCTCCTCACCACATCCATCCCATGCCTTGAAAGCAGATGCTGCATGTCCGAGTGGGTTACGCTGGCTTCCACATGCAGCGAACTCACGCCCAATTCTTCGGCATGCTCCACAACCCTGCGCATAAGCGCCCGACCGATGCCCTTCCCTCGATGCTCATGCAGCACACCGCCGCCTGCCACGGCGCGCGAGATGGGCGGTTCGTATGAGACCAGCGAGTACCCAACGGCCTTGCCCGAATCCTCCTCCGCAATGAAGCAGTGCCGCTCGGGATCACACCCGGGCACAGTCAGCATCCCCCGCATTCCCTCGATATCGAGCTCCATCGGCGTGCCGCTCGCGCCTCCAATCTCATTGAACAGGCAGGTTACTACCTCTAAGTCCGTCCATTCGAACTTTCTTATCCTCAATGCCGCCTACTTTCTAGCGATTGGTGAGCGTATAACGCCGCTCCGCACGGGTATTAACCCGTTTGCAAGCTTCACGATTGTATCAGAGCCACTCAACACCTGTCATTTCAGAACACTGCGCCCAGTATCAACTGACACTCTTCTCTTGCCCCCAATTGAGCAAACAACTTATCATTACAGGGATGACCCAACAGGAGCCACCAGAACGAGAGAGGCGCACAGTACATGATCGAGAGACCCGAAAGAGCAATGCTCGTTATCCCCCATCCCGACGACGCCGAGGGCGGAGTCGGCGGCACCGTCGCCAAGTGGGTTGCGGAAGGCACCGAGGTCGTCTTCGTCCTCTGTACCAACGGTGACAAGGGCACGAGCGACCCCGACATGACCACCGAGAAGCTAGCCGCCATACGAGAGAAAGAGCAGGCGGCGGCAGCCGAATATTTGGGCGTGAAGGAAGTCATCTACCTGCGCTACGGAGACGGCGAACTAAACGACACCGCCAAGTTCCGCGGAGAGCTTGTCAGGGCGATCAGGAAGCACAAGCCCGATGTCGTATTCTGCACCGACCCCTTCCGACAGACCTTCTACCTCCACCGCGACCACCGCATTTCCGGGCAGGTTACGCTTGACGCAGTGTTCCCCTACGCCCGCGACTTCCTGCACTACCACGAGCACATCGAGGAAGGCTTGGAGACTCACAAGGTCGGAGATGTCCTGATGTGGGGCACCGAGCACCCCGACACCTTCATAGACATCACGGACACCATAGACGACAAGATAAACGCGCTTAAGAAGCACGCCAGCCAAGTCGCAGGCTCAGGCAGGGATGTGGACCGCTTCGTCAAGGTCAACGCCCAGAACCAGGGTCAGATGGCGAATCTGCCTTACGCCGAAGGCTTCCGGCGAATCCAGTTCCGCCGCTAGCGGACAATACCAGCGAATAATACGAAGAGCACTTGTACGACCTCCACGCCCACATCCTGCCCGGCGTTGACGACGGTCCCTCAACGATGGAAGACTCCATCGCAATCGCCCGCATCGCCGCGTCCAACGGTACGCGAATCATCCTTGCTACGCCACACCGCAAGGATGTCACCGAGCTGTCGTCCGTCCAGCACATTCGCGACCTGACCGCCGAACTGCAACGCCACATCCGCGCCGAGGGAATCCCACTGTCTGTAGTCCTCGGCATGGAAAACCACATCGACGTAACCCTGCCCGAGGACGCGGCATCCGGGAAAGCCCTCACAATGAACGGCTCGCGCTACATCCTCGTCGAGATGCCTTTCTTCGGCGCCATCAGCAAACACGATTATGTGGAAGATGCGCTTCTAGGCTTGCAGGCACAGGGATTGACGCCCGTATTCGCGCACCCGGAGCGGATTGAAGCGTTCCAGAAGCAGCCCGCCCTGCTCGAACGCTACATCGGGATGGGCATGCTCAGCCAGCTAACGCGCGGCAGCCTGCTTGGGCACTGGGGCGAAGAAGTGCGTCAATTCTCGTTCGACCTGCTGCGAAGTGGCATGGCGCACATCCTATCCTCCGACACTCACTCACCGCATCCGCCACGAACACCGGAACTCTGCGAAGTTCTGAAAATCACATCGGGGATAGTAGGATGCCAGAAAGCCAGAGCAATGGTCATCGACACACCGCGCGCCATACTCAACGACAAAACCCCATCTTCCCTATCCCGTCCAACCTGTTAGCTCCCCTACTCGTCTATCCACCCGATTATCTTTGAAGGCGTAATAGTGAGCAGGCAGAACTCCATCTCCTGAAGCGCCTGCTGGATGTAAATCTCGCCTTCTTCCTCGCCCTTGTAGTGAATCGCCATTGCGCGCACTTCGTCCGGAATCCCATCGGATGAGATCACAGCCGTGCCATTCACAATGACATAGCCATACGGAGCGTCCTGCTTCGCAACCGACATCGATACCCGCGCGTCGTGGCGTATGTTCCGCACCTTGACCGCGGTGGTCTGCGTGAACACCTTCACCACTTCGCCGTCCCACCGGAACCACACAGGCGCCACATGCGGCGACCCGTCCGTATTCACCGTTGCCAGGTCCCCAATCATCGGAAGTTTCAGGTACTCATGAATCTGGTCTTGAGTCATTGCTCCACGCTCTCCTTGGCCGCGGCAAGTTCAGGAAACCTGTCGCATACTTCATTCCAAATCAAATCACTGACGCGACTTTCAGGCAACGTAGCGTCTATGACGCAAAACCTTTTGGGTTCTTTTGCGGCAAGTTCTCTATATCCTTGCCGCACACGCTCGTGAAATTCCAGCGGCTCATCCTCGAATCGCGCGCCTTCACGTGCTCTCACATCGTCTGCATGAAGCACACTGTCGTCAAACTGGAATCCGAGCTGAAGGTTTCCTATCCGCGTCAGCCCTTCCACCGGTGGCAGGTCCAGTAGAAAAGTCAGGTCAGGCATTGTGCCCTGAGTCGCCATCTCATTCACGGCTTCGACCTGCTCCAGTGGTATCCCACGCCCATATCCCTGGTATGCGGTGGTCGAGTCAACATATCTGTCTGCCACGATAACAGTGTCACCGCGGTCCAGCAGGGGCCTCAGTGCCGCAAAAACAAGCTGCGCCCGCGACGCAGAGAACAGCAGAAGTTCAGCCTCCGCTGAAAATTCGCGCTCTCCAGGCAGGCCGCGCTTGAGAATGTCCCTGATCTGCCATCCGAGTTCAGTGGTACCCGGCTCATGAACGAATTCCACGGCAACGCCGGTATTAGCGAGACGCTCGGCAAGCACCTCGGCCTGCGTAGATTTGCCGCTCCCCTCGCCACCTTCGAACGATATGAACACCGCCATATCGCCTACCGCCTGTACATCACGACATGACGGTTCGGCTCGCGCCCTTCGCTGGACGAAGACACACCGCGCTCGTTAGCTACCTTGTGCTGCAAATGCCTCACATACGCTGCCTGCGGGCTTAGCTTCACCTGCGTTTCGCCCTCGCCCAAGCGTGACGCGGCACGCTCTGCCTCGTCTAGTGCATCCGTGTGCTCCAACTTCATCTGAGCATCCTGCGACTGCTTTCGCATAAGCGCCTGCACGAACTGCTGGATCTGCGCCAGTGTGTTCTTCCGCAGCACATAAACGGGCTTTCCTCGTTGTTCAGCCAGTTGCAGTGCCTGTGTGCTGCGCCGGTAGTAGTTCTTCGTCGTCAGCAGCATATCCGCCTTGCCCAGGTCCGCCACCAACTCTACGGGCGCGTTGATGCTGCGCACCGCCTGCATCAGCTTCCCCTTATTGATGCCGTAAGGCAGAATGTTCACCGACTTCAGAGGTACAACATCCTCCTGCTCTTCGAGCATTGGCACGCCCCAGGCGCGTCTAGGAGTGTCTCGCCTGTCGCCTCTGTCTCTACCGCCGTTGAACAAAGTGGGAATCTTCGCCTCTGCGTGCGAACGCTGCAGTCGGCCAAGCTCATCAACAGTGCGCAACTGCGGCGAGATCGGATTGCCGCGCAGCATGCGGTCAACCACATCCGACACGTCCTCATGCACCACGACCTCGTTCCAGCCCTGTATCTCCACAAGAATGTCGAATGTCGGCGGCGCCCGCCTTTCCCGCACCGTCTTCTGTGAGCCTCGCCTTCGAGCTTCGATGTCACCAAGGGTTACGGCTTCGACACCACCCACGAGGTCTGACAATGTAGGGTTCATAATGAGATTATCGAGGGAATTGCCGTGCGCGGTGGCGACAAGCTGCACGCCGCGTTCGGCGATCGTGCGGGCGGCGTCGGCGTCCGCCTCAGTGCCAATCTCGTCGATGACGATGACCTCTGGCATGTGGTTTTCCACCGCCTCGATCATCACCGCATGCTGAAGGTCAGGCAGTCGCACCTGCATGCGCCGCGACCTGCCAATACCCGGATGTGGAATGTCGCCGTCGCCGGCAATCTCGTTGGAGGTATCCACTATGATTACGCGCTTCTGGGCATCGTCAGCCAGCACACGCGCGATCTCCCGCAGCATCGTAGTCTTCCCCACCCCCGGCTTGCCCAGCAGCAATACGCTCTTGCCACTCAGCACCAAGTCCTCAATGATGCGAATCGTGCCGTAAACGGCCCTTCCGACACGCAATGTCAGCCCGACAACCTTGCCCGACCGGTTGCGTATTGCCGATATCCTGTGCAGCGTCCTCTCTATGCCCGCTCGATTGTCCTCACCAAACGAGCTGACCTTCTGGATCACAGACTCGATATCGGATTCCGATATCTCACGGCTTGAAATCACGAGGCTCTCGCTCAGAAAGCGCGCCTCCGGCTCACGGCCCAGATCAAGCACCACCTCCAGCAGTTCATTCACATCATCTCGCTCAAGAAGCAGCCCCCGGATATGCGGGGGAACCGTTTCAACCAGCGATTCAAGGTCCGCTTCCAACTGTGTTCTTAGCAACTGAGTCAAAGAACCTCCTTGGCATCCCAGCATTGACCGATCATCCGACTACCTACACTTTACCATAGCAATGCAACCTGGGGTAAAGCGACATTTCTCCCTATCATTTAGGCATCGGACTTGCCTAAGTTAGTCCTGCCGCTCCGTCATCCCGACGAACAGTTCATGGATGCGCGAGTCGCCCGTCAACTCCGGATGAAACGCGGTCGCCAGCATATTGTCCTGACGTACCGCAATGGGCCGACCATCATCCAGAGCCGCCAGCACCTTCACCGATTCGCCCACGCTGTTCACCACCGGGGCGCGAATGAATACGCAGTGGAACGGCGCACCCTGTATGTCATCGAATTCGATGTCAGCCTCGAAGCTATCCACCTGGCGACCGAATGCATTACGACTGACCTCGATGTCCATAAGTCGCAGCGGTTGCGGGCGTCTGTCCGTCAGGCGGTCTGCGATGACAATCATGCCCGCACATGTGCCCCAGATCGCCATGCCCTCTTGCGATCTCTGCCGAAGCGCATCACGAAAACCATAGATGTCAATGAGTTGGACGATCGTAGTGCTTTCGCCCCCTGGAATTATCAGCCCATCAACCTCGTCAAGTTGATGGGGCAGGCGAATTTCAGGCGCATCAATCCCCAGGCGGCCCAGCGCTTGCCTGTGCTCCAGGAAATCGCCCTGCACGGCGAGTACGCCTATTCTCGGCAGGCCATTCGACAAATTACCAGCCTCGTACGGCAAGCTGCTCTTCTTCGGGCATAGTCCGCACATCCAAACCCGGCATCGCTGAGCCCAGGCCCTTCGAAATATCGACGAGTATCTCCGGGTCGTTGTAGTGCGTGGTAGCCCTGACAATCGCTTCCGCCATTATCTCCGGGTATTCGGACTTGAATATGCCTGAGCCTACGAACACGCCATCAACGCCAAGCTGCATCATCAGCGCCGCGTCTGCTGGAGTTGCGATGCCTCCGGCAGCAAAGTTGACCACAGGCAAATTGCCGTTGTCGTGGATCTGCCGCACCAGTTCGTAAGGAGCGCGCAGGTCTCTTGCCGTTGCCATCAGTTCGTCGTTTGTCATATTCTGGATGCGCCGCATCTCGCCTAATACCTGTCGCGCGTGCCGGACTGCCTCGACGATGTTGCCGGTGCCCGCTTCGCCCTTGGTGCGAATCATTGCGGCGCCCTCGCCGATACGCCTCAGTGCCTCACCAAGGTCACGGCAACCGCACACGAACGGCACTTTGAAGTCGTGCTTGTTGATGTGGTTATTCTCGTCTGCCGGAGTCAGCACTTCGGACTCGTCTATGTAGTCCACGCCCATGGCTTCCAGAATCTGCGCCTCCACGAAATGCCCGATGCGCGCCTTCGCCATCACCGGAATCGTAACCGCGTCTATAATATCCGCTATCATTGCCGGATCAGACATGCGCGCCACACCTCCGGCCTGCCGAATGTCCGATGGTACGCGCTCCAGCGCCATCACCGCGACTGCGCCCGCATCCTCCGCAATTTTCGCGTGTTCAGGGGTAACGACGTCCATTATCACGCCGCCCTTCAGCATCTGCGCCAGCCCGGACTTTACCAGGAAAGTGCCGGTCTCAGCCGCAATGTCAACTGCCATGAGAGCCTCCAATTAACTCCGTCCATTTCATATATCCACCACATGGCAGTATATTCCAGCGCAGTCTCCTTATCAATGATGGCATCAATGATGACGAAGGAAACAAGCTTCCTCAAGCTCATCAATGCACTGCGCCCTCCGTCCTCTCCGCAGCTCTGTCCTGTTATACTGCCGTAGTGCAGATTATCGCACCGATAGTGAAGATATAATGCGAGAATCACAATGACAGTCAAAGCATTGTGCAGTTACAAGTGCAGGGACAGCGCGGTAAATGGCGATACGCCGCAACGCCTCAGCTCGTTCGCCGAAGTTCAGCCCCTGCTTAGCCGCCCGTCTTCCAACGGCACAGGCTACTACCTGCGCCTGAGGTGCGAGAGTTGCGGCGAACTTCAATGGATTCTCTTCCCGACAAGATAGCGGCGTACGCGCGCACTATCCGTCCTGTCGGCTTCCACTCCCTTCCAGCGGTATCACGCTGTTCGCCTTGATAATGAGATAGATCTCGGTACCCTCTTTGAGTTCGAGTGCTTCCAGTGAACTCAAGGTAATCTCCACTATGATTCGCGTCCCGACATCCGCATACACCAGCACCCGCGAATCGACGCAGTGAATCTCCGACACCCGAGCCTTTATGGCGTTGCGCGCGCTCGTCTGTGGCGGTATTTGCCGCGACACGATGATGTCCCCCGCCCGTATGGACACCGTCAGAGCCTCCCCCTCACTGCGTCGCCCTCCCGCCGCAATCACCTGCGCATCCCCAATCGCAAGCTCCGCAATGTCCTCGTCGCCGTATCGCTTGATGACCACCGCTTCCAGAAGATTCTCCAGCGTGTCGAACTGCGCGAACGCAGACACCTCCGGCATCACCAGCGCCTCCGAGGCCCGCCCAAAAGCAACAACCTTGCCGTCGCGCAACACCAGTGCACTATCCGCCAGAGCCAGCACCTCCGAAATGGAGTGCGACACATACACCATCGGTGTCCCAAGCTCTCGCCGTATCCGCTTCAGGTATCCCAAGATCACGCCGCGCAGCCCGCCATCCAGGGACGCAAGCGGCTCATCCAGCAGCAGCAGTCGAGGAAAAGTCGCCAACGCCCTCGCCAGCGCGACCCGCTGCCGCTCTCCGCCGGACAGGTTGCCGACGCCCCGTTCCATCAGATGGCCGAGTTGCAGCAATTCCACAAGCTGCGAAGGCTCAATGCGCCTGTCATTCCGTGCAGTCAGCTTGTAGCCGTAGTGGATATTGTCCGCCACGCTCATGTGTGGGAACAGCGCCGAGTCCTGAAACACATACCCGAACTTCCGCTTATCCGGCGGCACATGTGTCCCCTCGCCCGAAGAGTAAAGTGCTTCTCCGCCGAACCTGATATGCCCCTCGTCCGGGCGTACCAGCCCCGCAATCGAGTTCAGCAGCGTGGATTTGCCGCTCCCTGACGGCCCGAATATCGCCGTAACCCCTTCGCCGAACTGCGCCTCGCACTCCAGCGTAAAGTCCGCAAAGCTCTTCCGCACGTTCATTTCCAGCATCAGTACCGTTCTGTCCTGTCCATCCTGTTAGCCCCGGTTAACCCTGTCCAGCAGCCAGTTATGCACCAGCAGCGTCACCACCGCAAGCCCCACAGAAATCGCGATCAGCCGCATCGCCATCGCGTCATCGCCCAGCAAAACCTCAGAGTATATGGCAAGCGGCAGCGTCTGCGTCTTGCCGGGAATGTTCCCCGCCACGATTATCGTCGCGCCAAACTCGCTGATTGCCCGCACGAACCCCAGCAGCACTCCGGCAAGTATCCCGCGATACGCTAGTGGCACGGTAATCGTGAAGAACACCCGCACCGCGCTCGCGCCCAGGCTGCGTGCCGCCATCTCCAGATGCTCGTCCACTCCACCCATCGCAACCATCACCGCCCGCGCCATCAGCGGAAACGACACCACCGCGGCGGCAAGAGCGGCGGCGAACCATGTGAACACCAACTCCACGCCCAGCAGGTCGTTCAGCAGCCCGCCCACAGGTCCCCTGTTGCCAAGCAGCAGCAACAACGCATAGCCCACCACCACTGGCGGCACCGCGAGAGGCAGCGACACCAGCGCGTCGAACACCAGCCTCCCCGGTATCCTCCGCTTCACGATCAGCCAACTCACGCCCAGCGCAATCGGCAGATTGATCGCGGTCCCCACGACCGCAATCTGCACCGTCAACCCCAGAATACCCAGCAATTCCAACCTTCAGCCCGATTCCCTACTCCAGCGGAGTGAATCCGTGCCTGCGGAAGATCTCCTTGGCGTCCTCGCCCTGCAGAAATTCCAGCAACGCCGCTGCGCCCTTCTCATTGTCCGCGCCCTGCACAACCGCAGCCGGGTAAACCACATCCGGGTACGAGTCGGTCGGCACTATATCCAGCACGTGAACATCGTCTGCGGTTGCGGCGTCCGTTTGGTACAAGAACCCGCCATCCGCATTGCCCGTCTGCACATACGACAGCGTCGCCCGCACATCGTTGGCGAACACCAGGCTCGGCAGCATACGCTCCCACAAGCCCAGGCTCTGCAGCGCAGCTCTCGTGTAGTTACCTGCAGGCGCGATTTCAGGGTCCGGCATCGCAATCCGCGTAAAGCCTGCATTCGCCAACTCGTTTATGCCGCTTATCGCGGGCCCGTCCTGCCCAGTTATCAGCACAATCTTGTTGGACAGCAGCCGCACCACGCCATCCCCATCGACCTGTCCGCCCTCCAGAAGCGAGTCCATGGGTGGCTGTCCCGCCGCAAAGTACAAGTCCGGAGTCGCCCCGCGCACTATCTGCTGAGCTAGCGCGCGCGAAGGTCCGAAGCTGATCTCTACCTCAGTGCCGCTCGTCGCCTCGAACGCCGTCGCAGCCTCAGTCATCGCGTCCGTCAGGCTAGTCGCCGCAAACACAAGCAGCTCATCATCGGCGCTGCCCTGAGAGCACGCTGCCAGCAGCGCCGCTCCAAAGACGCACACCAGCGCCAGGAGCCGTCTAGTCATAGTCAATCCCCTCAACAAAAACGGTATCGTAATTCACGGCAGCAGAGTATATTCTAGGAAATGACAGTCTGTGTAGCAAAGGAAACGAAATGCAGCAGCCCGGCACAGGTGGAAAGCACGACCCCGAGCACCTCGCCCAGATAGTCATCGAGACCACACAGGCAATCGAACTAGACCCGCAGGACGCCCAGGCCTGGTTTCGCAGGGGCAACGCCCGCTCCAATCAGGGAAGGTACGACGACGCCAAATCCGACCTGACGCAGGTCATAGCCTTGAACTCAGACCACACCATGGCGTGGAACAATCGCGGCATCGCATCGCTGTGTACGGGCGACCCCGCGGGCGCAGTTTCGGACATCAGCAAGGCAATCGAACTGGACCCGGAATACCGCGACGCCTACCACAACCGAGGCTTAGCTTACTCCGAACTCGGTAAGCTCGACGAGGCAATCAAAGACCTTACTCTTGCACTGGAACTCGACCCCGACTTCTGGAGCGCCTACCGCCACCGCAGCATCCTTCACGCCATGAATGGCGACCACAACGCCAGCTACCAGGACTACCTCAAAGCCCGCGAAAGCGGCTGGTCCCGCTAACCCCTTCCCCCTTATGGGGGGAAGGTTGGGATGGGCGTGAAGGATTCCCTAAATCCCGTGCCCTAAATCCCGTGAATGAAGGTGAACCGTCAGCTAGCCCAGCACCCGCAGCCTCGGAATGGAAAGTTCGCTGCAAATGTCATCGAACCACTCGATAACCTCTTTGTGCAGTGGAATCCCGTTCGCCCGCCTGTCCTGAATCTCCTCGTACTCCGACAGCCCTGGGTACAGCACCCGATCGTGCCCCGGTGCGGGCGGTGTCTCCTTCAGCAGCTTCAGCATGCGGTCCATCTTCTCCTTGAAGTCGTCCACATCTGTAAACGCCGCGATGTTGAACGCCGCGAAAGAATGCTTCGAGCCGCCATCCGCGTCAACCATGCTGGGCAGCGCACCCGACAGCATCGTTCCCAGCACCTCCGACATCAGGGCAAGCCCGTAGCCCTTGTGAGAACCCAGCTCGCGCGTTCCCCCAAGTGGCAGGTGCCAGTATTCGCCTCGTCCGCGCACATCCGTCTCCTCCATGATCGGCGCACCGTCCGGCTCCGTAATCCAGCCCGGCAGCAGGCTCGCGCCAACCCTCCGCGCCAGTCCCAGCTTGTTCCCCGCAACATTGGATGTCGCTGCGTCAAACAGGAACGGCGGTTCGGTCGCGGCAGGTGCGGCAACCGCAATCGGATTGGTGCCAAGCCGCCCAACAGAGCCGAATGTAGGCACAACCTGCGCGCCGCCCGCGGTTGTCACAAAGCCGACCATATCCTGTTCCGCAGCGAGCATCGCGTGGTGACCGATGCCGCCCGAATGTCCCGCGTTGAACATCGTGACCACGCCCACACCCACATCGCGCGCCTTGTCAATCGCCATCTGCATCGCCTTGGGCCCCAGGATGACCGCAAGACCCTTGTCCGCATCCATCACCGCAGTCGCGGGCGCTTCGCTGATGATCCGCCAGTTCGGCTGAGGATTCAGGCCACCCTCGTTGTACTGCTGCACATAGGCGCGAAGCATATTGGACACGCCGTGCGTCTCCACACCACGCAGGTCGGTCATCGTCAGCGTATTCGAGCCGATCGCAGCGTCTTCTTCACTCACGCCCATCTTCTCGAACACCGCCGCCACGGTCTCCCGCAGCGAGTCTTCCGGCACCCGCACCTGGTCTTCAGCCGGTACTTTGAATCGTTCAAGCATTATCTGTTGTCCTTTCAGCACACCTAGTCGGACTTCGCCCTACTAGGCTGCACGAAGATTGTCTTTTGCTCGCGCCAAAGTATAACACGCGCAGCCAACCCCTTACCGAACGCAATAAAAGGAGGATGCTACTGCAGATTTCCTACGGTAGAGCAATGACATGAGTATGAGTACGACTTACTTGCAACGCCATTCGAAGCAGCCAGTTTCTCTCAGAACTGGTGCCTGAAGGCTGCGAAACCGGCGGCTAACCTCACAAACTCTGCACAATCATCCCGATCACCGCAGTTGCCAGCCCAAGGTACACGAGGAATCCAAGCACATCCGTCAGGGTCGTTACCGCCACCGCCGACGAAAGCGCGGGGTCAATCTTCAGCGCCCTGAATCCCAGCGGCACCACAACTCCGCTTATCCCCGCCACAACGAGATTTGCGAGCATTGCAACACCCACAACCAGGGCAAGGAATTCGCTCCCCTTCCAGATGAACGTGACCACGCCCACCAGCAGCCCAAGCGCCAATCCATGCACCAGACCAAGGCCCAGTTCCTTCAATAGCAACTGCTTCGCATCCGCAGGCGACACCTCCCCTAGCGTAATCGAGCGGATGATTAGCGTAAGAGTCTGCGTTCCGGCAATCCCGCCCTGCCCGGCTATCACCGGCAGGAACGCTGCCAGCGCCACGACCTGCCCCATCGTGCTCTGAAACAGCGTGATAACAAACCCCGCCAATACTGCGGTCCCCAGGTTCACGATTAGCCACGGCAGGCGGTTCTTCACCGATCGCCAGAACGGGCCAAGCGCCTTCTCTTCCTCCGCAACCCCAATCATGCGAAACATGTCCTCGGTCGCTTCTTCGTGCAACACCCTGATCATGTCGTCCAGCCACACCACACCCACCAGCCTGCCATCGTCATCCACGACAGGCAGGGTAAATATGTCGTACCTCTCCATCAGGCGCGCCGCTTCTTCCTGGTCAGTCTCCACTCCAACCGAGATGATGTCCTCATCCATCAGCAGAGAAACAAACTGGTTGCGAGAAGCTAGAACAAGCTGCGCCAGGCTGAGCCCGCCTTTCAGCATTCCGTCACTGTCCACGACGAACAGGTAATGCATGTACTCTGGATCAGGTTCGATTTCGTTAGCCCACAGGCGAACAAAGGCTAACGCCTGCTCAACATTCATCGTCTCGCTTAGAGCGATGAATTCGGGCGTCATAAGTCCGCCCGCGTCGTCGTCCTCATACTCCAGCAGAGGGATGACATCCGAGGCGGTGCTCATGACGGCAAGTGCCGCATTCGCTGCTTCAGGATCAAGCCCCTTCAGCACGTCGGCCGAAATATCAGGACTTGTTTCGTCAAGAACCTCGGATAGCTTGTCCACCGTCAGTCTATCGCAGACGGAGACCGCATCATCGGTTTCCAGCGCATTGACCAGCATCCCTAGATGCTGAGAAGGCAGCACCGTAAGTAGCGCGGCTTGGGTTTCAGGGGAAACACTGACGAGCGCGTCGGCTTGATCGGCGACCCGCAGGCGTTGCAGGCGCACTATCGCCTCGGTCGTCAGCCCAGCATCAACCAGCCCCTCGAGCATCTCGACGGCTTGCGCGGCGTCAGTCCACTCGACTGCCGAGTCACCGGGATTTCCGTTATTCGCTCCAATAGCCATATTGCAACCGCAGGGGCGCCGCCAATCCGGGCACTACGCCGGCAGCCGGCTCGGAAGGACCAAAACAGAGTGGGAAGCGAACAGAGTATGGTAGGTCAGGAAGCTCTCGCTTCAGTCAGCGGGCATCTCCAGCAACGCGATGTCGGATTGCTGCGAAGAGAATGCCAGCCTGTCCCCCCGTTCCCACATCCAGCGTCGTAGCTCATAGATGCGGTCCGGTTGGGAAAGAAAGTCCTCGATTCCCAGAGCCTCGGCAACCGCAGTTGCGATCTGTTCAGTACCATTGTCAGGATGCTCCGAATAATCGCAGCACACCAGCTCCGGTATCGTCTGAGGATCCACATCTATTGTAACTTTAATCGGCCGCACGCAATAACTCCCTGCCTGCATAGCGCAGGTCCGCTTCAATTCGCGGCTCTACCACCGCTCCTCAACGCTCCTCACGGAAGCGCGATACAACTCATGTCTGTTGCGGTAGTTATAGCCGTTGTATCCTCGGCGCATGTTTCGGTGCTCGTTCAAAGTTATCGAGAACTGTTCCTGCGCATCCTCAGCCTCACCTTGATTTTTCAGCCGCGCTTTGATATCAACACCTTGCAGCTTATCCGGAAGCACTATCCCACCCGACAACACAAGATTGAGCGCCTCTTCCACGCTTATATCCGTATCAAACACTTCAGACCTGTTCATCAGCGCGAACATGCCTGATGTCGGGTTTGGCACAGTGGGGATGTATATCGCAACCCTGTCGCCCACATCACCCTTCAACTCGCACTTCCCGGTGACAAATCCCACTGCGAACACATTCGGCCTCGGCCACTCCACCAGCACCACGCGGCTAAAATCGCCATACGCCGACAGATGCCCCGCCACCTTTTCGGTCAGCCCATATATGTTCTTGACCACCGGAATGCGGCTGAAAATCGCATGCTGCGCCGCCACGGTCATCTTCCCCACTCTTGGTGACACCACAAGTCCGGCGATATAGAAAATTACGAAGAGCAGCAGCAGGCTCAGCCCGGGAGCGTTGAACGGCAGCAGGTTAACCAGCGGCGCAAGCAAGCCGTCCGTGTAACCGATCAGAAAGCGCAGTACCAGATAAGTAACGAGTATCGGGAGGAACATCATAAAGCCCGAACGCACTCGTCCCCAAACGTGGCTCTCTACCTTCTGCGCGCCCTTCATGGGACCAATGTTTGCCGTTCCCTGCATTTCTCTCCCTTTTCTAATCTCTGTGCAAGCAAGAATACGAAAGCATGAATTCGGACTTAAAGAAGATTTTGGATAACTTTTGCAGGCATGCGAACTCTTGGTAACATTCAACCGCGTAAACACTCAGTTAACCACCACTATGTAAAGCCATTTGACAGTCACTTTCAGGCAAATTCTGCCCAAGCATCAAAACCCATTTTGCCCCGAAGTCAGACACAATCCCCTTAAACCGCTATAATGGAGTCGTTATAATGCCACTATGAAGCACAAATGAACGCTTGCAGTTAAGCTACGCCATCCCTGCTTCTCATTGACCTGAACGGCAAAGATTACCTCGCACAATTGACCTCGCACTACTATTGAATTAGGACTTTCGACATGACAGAGTCCAGACTTCAGCGCAGCATCCTTATAGTGGACGACGAATGGGACTCCAACATCGTGCGCAGCGTTCGCAAGCGGCTCGACGACGAGGGTTGGCGCACCAGGGTAGTCGTACCGTTCGACTTCATCGTCTCCGGTGACGACTTTGAGGCTGAGGCGCTCTACGCCATAGAGGAAGAACGACCAGACGGTGTCGTCCTCGATGTCCGCTTCGGCGAGCACGGCGCGGACAGGTTTAAGGGCCTTTCAATTCTCCAGAAGATTGTCGAGCAGCATCCACAGCTTCCGGTCCTGATGTTCACCCAGTATGTGCAGGGTCCCGACAGGGAGACTGCCGTGCGCGGCACGCTCAAGTGGGACGCACAGGTTGACTTCATTGATAAACTCGCAAGCCCCGAAGAGGTCGTCATGCGACTGCGCCGTCTGATGGGCACGACACCGGATACCATTCGGCTGGGCAGCAAGATATCAATCGACACGGCAAACGAAGTCGTGTATGTCCACGACAGTGGCACACCGACGCCCATAAGCGAACTGCACGGCTTGCGCTTCGACATCCTGCAGGAGCTTGCATCCACCTGGTATCGCAGCCCCGGTGAGCTTGTCCCCTTTGCCAAGCTTATGCGATACACTGAGGGGGAGGACCCGCGCGCATCCATTCGCGTTCGCATACGGGAGATTAAGGTCGCCGTAGGTAAGGCAATGGGAGTGAGGTTCGGTGCGGGCGACCTCATCATCAACATCCGCGACAGAGGCTATCGCCTCGTACCGCCAGAGTAAAATGCTCCGCCTAATCCCCGCTCAAGCAATAGCAAAGGTCGTGGGCCTCCTCATCCTCGCCGCCGCAGTCGTCTGCTTCGCGCTAGCGCCGTTTATCGGCGAAGCCCTGTTTGCAGTCATCTGGGGCATAGAGCCGCTCACCTATATAGGAGCGGGCCTGCTCGCGCTCGGACTGGCAGTCCTGCTCCTCACATACGCAATCCCACAGATGCACCGGGGCAACCCTGATTTGCAGCGCGACATGCAGGACTGGAGCAGCGTTACACAGCAATATTTCGAGCTGTTCGACCACGACCTAGGCAGGCCCCTGCGCCGCATCCTCGGAAAGGAACGCGAGCTTCGGGCATATCTGCGCGCCTCGGAAAACGGCTCGAACGGGCATGCCAACAATGAAGAAGTAACGGAACTCCTCGACGAAATCGAGATGCAGGCGCCCAACTTCCGCCTGATGATGTCAAACATCCGCGTCCTCATCCAGCTCGAAGCGCCGGACGCCACCTTCGATCCTCAGCCCGTTGAAGTCTCCGAAGTCGTGCGCCGGATCATCGACCGCTACAATCCTGTCGCCGCCGAGGCGAACAAGAGCATTACCTGGTGGGCGGAGCCGCCGGAGTTCGGCATCGTGTACTCCGATAGCGCAGCAATCGAGCACATCGTCACGAACCTCGTTGACAATGCCATTCGCTTCGGTCAATCCCAGGTCGAAGTAGGGCTGACCCGCGAGGACTCCAGTTTCTCTATCCATGTCTGGGACGACGGCGAAGGTGTCGCCGCCCACTACCGTCCCCACGTATTCGACCGTGGCTGGACCCCTGCTGTCGCCCGCCGCGAAGAAAAGACCAGTTCCGGACTCGGACTCTACATCGCCCACACGCTCTCCACACGCTACGGTGGCGACCTGACAATTGAAGCCACCACATCGTCGGGCCCTGAAGACCAGACGGCTTTCGTGCTCACCCTTCCATCCCTCTCCTCCGTCCAGAGCGTTGCCGTCCAATAGCATCCCCCGTGACAAGCACCCTGCCAATTGCGCTAAAATTGTTACTGCGGCAATTTCGAAGTTCCTGATGTCCGGTTATTGCCATGCCCGGATTGCCCCCTGAATGTCCGAACGACATCAGTTCAGTCGGAGACCTTTCTTGAAGCCTTACCGTCGGAACCTCTGTGTTTTCGTGTTGGCTATGTCAGCAGCGACTCTGCTATTCACGGCAATCGCCTGCGTGACTCCACTTCCGCGCGATGTTACCGAACCCACGGCAACAATAACCTCGACTCCCATTCCCACGCCCAGCCCGACACCAACCCCTCTGCCCACAAGCACGCCCACGCCCACGCCAATCCCAACGCCAACGGTCGTAATCGAGGGACTGCTCGATGTGCGGGGCCCCGAAGATAGCGCAGCCGTCCGCGCGGACAGGGTGGTCGTTCATGGATACGCTCGCACCGATGCTACCGTGCAAATCAACGGCGACCCCGCCGAAGTCGATGACACCGGCCGCTTCAGTCAGGTGGTTGACCTATCCCCCGGCGTGAACACGATCACCGTCAATGCAGAAGCCCCCGACGGCGCTTCTGAGAGCACGGACATCTCAGTCGTATCCCTGCTTCTGCCTCCCCAGCCCTTCTTCCTTATAGTTACCGAGCCGGAAGACCAGAGCTTCGTGACGCACCCGATCATCCCCTTAATAGGTCGCACCACGGCGGGTACAGCCGTCACCATACAAGGAGTGGCAGTTCCCGTTGACATATCCGGCGTCTTCTCCACCACTGTAACGCTGGAACCCGGCCCCAACATCATCGAAGTGCAGGGCACCAGCACTCAAGGAGAAGAACTTAACGCCCTGGTCGCAGTGATCTACCGCGCGTCCTCTTCCGCCCCCCCAACACCGCCGCCGGTTCCATCCAATTAGCCACTTCACTCTGTACTTCGTCTAGAAGCCGTCGAAGTACAGAGTGCATCCAAGTCGCCGAACTGCGATTTCTGCTTCCAATTCGCCACCCTCAACTCATCAGGTCTATGCTATACTTATATTTAGGTGTTCTTTCCCCTGGGTCGCAGCGTGGGCGCTGCGTTTGCTTGCCGCAGCGTTATGGCTGTGTTTTGCTAGTATCTTGCATTGGTTGGTACGCAGATGGCATTAGAGAGCAGCGTCACGCAGGATGATGTTCCGCTTAAAGCGAAGAGCCGCTCATCAATTCGACGACGCCTAGAAGAGCGTGAGCAACGGCTCTCTCCATACGCAGCCAAGTCCAGCCAGTCCGCTGGACGAGAAATCCCCGAACCTCCCTCAGACGTCCGCACCGAATACCAGCGCGACCGCGACCGTATCATCCACTCCAAGGCATTCCGCAGACTCAAGCACAAGACACAGGTCTTCATCGCCCCGTTGGGCGACCACTATGTAACCCGCCTTACCCACACACTGGAAGTCAGCCAGATTGCCCGCACCATTGCGCGCGCACTCAACCTCAATGAAGACCTTGCCGAAGCCATCGCGCTCGGGCACGACCTTGGCCACACCCCCTTTGGACACATCGGCGAGGACGAACTGGACAAGATTCTCTCCGACGGCTTCAGGCACAGCAGCCAGAGCCTCAACATCGTCGAGCGAGTCGAACGCGAAGGGCGCGGCCTCAACCTCACATGGGAAGTCCGGCAGGGCATACTAATGCACTCCAAGCCGCGCGGCGACTTCCTCGCGGCTCTCGACAACGACATCACCCTTGAAGCGCAGATAGTCCGCATCTCAGACGCCGTCGCCTACATCAACCATGACCTCGCCGACGCATTCCGCGCCGGCATACTATCCGACAAAGACCTGCCCGCATCCGTCGCAGACACTCTGGGATGCCGCCATTCCGAGCGCATTGACACCATCGTCTGCGACATAATCGACCATTCTTACCATGTCAGTGGACTCGCCGACTCGACAACGGGCACGAACGGCGCACAGCCCGAACCTTCGCTCAGTATTAGGATGGGCGATAGCGTGCGAACCGCCTTCATGGAACTCCGCGAGTTTATGTTCGACACGGTTTACCTGCCCAACGACGACAGCCCCGAAGGCGAAACTGCCCGCCGGATAGTACGCTTCCTCTACGGCTACTTCGGCGAGCGCCATAACGAAGTACCGCCTGAATATGCTCAGCGCAGCCGCTCACCCGAAGAGGCGGTCGTGGACTATGTATCCGGGATGACCGACCTCTACGCAATTCGGCTCGCCGAAAAACTATCGCCCGGCATCGCTAAGACTTTCTCGGAAAGATTGCTATAATGGATTACATTGCCCCTTCCGACCGTGTCCGCATGCGGACTGTCAGGCTTCAGATTAAGCGAATCCGCGAGCATCTCGAAGCCATGCAGCGGGATGCGCACGGCGTCGAGTACGCCCCATGGAAGAACGAGGTTGACAACATCTGGAAGATTACCTTCGAGAACATCAACGAGATGGGCGAAACCCCGCAGCAAAGCGCCTTGGAAATGATCCGCGAACCATGGATGATGTACCTGTCCCACTATGCCGCCATTGGCAGCGAATAGACTCTCCCGCTCGTCCTGAGCCTGTCGCATTGCAGAATCAAGCAGCCAGCAGAAAGACAAGACCTTGAACGACAACATCGCTGCAACGGAAATCGAAGCCGATCTGAATCAGGCTCGTCGCACCGCGGTTATGGCACACAACGTCGTCATCCGAATGCGTGAACTCGGCTTGCCCGACACCCTCGACACCGAACTAGCAAGTGTCAGCACAGACCTCGGCGACCTCTGGGGCGCGCAGAAGGAGTTCACAGACCACCTGCACAACATGCTCAAGACCTCACACGATTGGGACTCCGTCGGCGACTCCCTCGTGGACATGCGCGCATCGATCGAACACATCGCTTGGCATCTCGAAAGCATTCGCGAACCCTTGACCAAGCTTGCCGAGTACGCCTACTCACAGTCAGACCAACCCGACAAATGACCGCCCATTTTGCATACACCCACCTTGACTGAAAGTCGGTTCGGGAAAGAGGCAATATCGAAGCAGAGATATGAAGATATAAATAATGACCGTAGTTGACGACATACGAGCCCGCCTGGACATCGTTGATGTGGTGTCAGGCTACGTCGCGCTCCAGAAGGCAGGCCGCAGTTTCAAGGCGCCCTGCCCCTTCCACACCGAGCGCACGCCCTCGTTCATCGTCAATCCGGAGCGCCAGAGCTGGCACTGCTTCGGCGCATGCTCCACGGGTGGCGACGCCTTCTCCTTCGTCATGCGCCAGCAGAACATCGAGTTCAGCGAAGCCCTCCGCATTCTCGCGCAAAAGGCAGGCGTAGAACTTACGCAGGCAGGCAAGCAGGACAGCGACCGCCGCGACAAGCTACACCGAATAAACGGCTATGCCGCCACCTGGTACCAGGAACGCCTGAAATCCCCCGAAGGCAAGGTCGCACTCGATTACCTCAAAGAACGCGGCGTCAGCCCGGAAATGATCGATGCCTTCCAACTCGGATACTCACCGGACAACTGGGAGGGACTGAAGACCTACTTGGCGCAAGTGGGTGCGCCGGAGGCCGTTGCGGTCGAAGCCGGTCTGATTTATCGCCGCGACGAAGATGGCAGGACATGGGACTTCTTCCGAGACAGGCTGATGTTCCCCATCCACGACAGGCAAGGCAAAGTCATCGGATTCGGCGGACGTCAACTCACCGAGCCGCCCGCAGATGCGCCCGGCTACAACCCCAAATACATCAATACTTCAGCCACTCCCATTTTCGACAAGCGCAGTTCACTCTACGGAATCCACCGCGCCCACTCCGCAATCCGCGAGTCCAACACCGGCATCATCGTCGAAGGCTACATGGATGTCATCGCCGCCCACGAGCACGGCTACACCAACGTAGTAGCCTCTATGGGCACCGCACTCACCGAAAATCAGGTCTCGCAGCTCAAGTCCCTTGCCACCAACTTCGTCCTGGCCCTCGACCCCGACACTGCCGGACAGGAAGCCACCCTCCGAAGCCTCGAAGCCTCGTGGAAGGTCATAGGCATCCAGTCCGCATCGCGAGGCCGCTCGCAAGGCGTCCTGTACCAGCGCGACCCCATCACCCTGAGCATAGCCGCGCTGCCCGATGGCAAAGACCCTGATGACCTTATCCGCCACGACCCTGCAGAATGGGAACGCCTCACAAATGATGCTCTGCCCTTGATGAGCTATCTTATACCTGCGATTACATCTCGTTTCGACGTAAAAACTCCACATGGGGTAAGCCAAGCTATTGATGCCATTTCTCCATTGATCTTTGCCACACGCGACTATTCAGAGCAGCAGCGATATTTGCAAGACCTTGCTGATGCTCTAGGCATTAGGTTGGAAGTCCTGACGAAAGCACTGCGACCATCCTACAGATACTCAAGACCGCGTTTCAGTTCATCGCGCGACGTGGGCAGTACATCCGATACGCGCAGTCAGATCACCCCCTCAGCCCTCAACAGCAACCGCGAGTTCATACGAGAGAACTATATGCTCAGCTTGCTGCTCAACAGACCAGCATTACAGGGATCGCTGGACGATTTCTCTCCGCACTACTTCCGCAACACTGCCAACAGGGAAGTGTTCGCCCGATGGATGACATGCAGCGGAGTCGATGAGCTTGAGGCATCTCTCGATGAGCCACTACGGGAGCATCTGCACACCTTACTTACCGACAGCAGCCCCGAAATGGACAGCATTGAGAGTGAACGCGCTCTGAAGGAATGCAAACAACTAATCGCCAAGCAATATCTCAAAGAAGTCCGCGAGGCGCGGCTTGATACAACGGATGCAGCCACGCCACCGCCCAGAAGCCTGGTGGAAGAAATTACAAGCCTTGACGAAGGCATCAGGGCAACCGAAGTCCGATAACATACAACACGAACGACTAATTGACTGACGAACTGACAGACCAACACACTAGCTTTGGGGGGCAGGAGAATATATGAACGCAAACATGGATAGCGACGGGATTGACGACATGGTTATGGGCATACCGCAGGGAATATCCACCGGTGACCTTATCCAGACCAGCAAGTCCAGGGAAGACGGTTACAGGATGGGAGAGCCTGAAATCATCCTCTCCGGACGTAACGGCGCGTCCGAAGACCGCAACGGCGCAAGTTATGACGACGATGATGACAAAGAGTCAGACGAGCCCGATATAGACAGCGAGTGGGTCAAAAAGCTCGAAAACGTAGACATCATCGACGACCCCGTCCGCATGTACTTGCGGGAAATTGGCAGAGTCGGCTTGCTCAAGGCAGCCGATGAGCGCAAGCTCGCCCGTGAGATGGAAGAGTGGAAGCATATCGAAAAGGTCGAAGCCGAACTTGAATCCCTCTTGAGCAGGCGTCCGCGAGCTTGGCAGACCTTCCACCAGTTCATGATTAACGTCTCCGCATCCGAACCCCTCCTAGGCGCATTCTGCCGTTACCACGCCCTCCGGAAGCCCACGACTCTCCTTCAGATGCTCTCCGATGAAGACCTGACCGACGCACTCAATGGGGAACTTCCTGAAGAGATGCTTAACTTCATCGCCGAAATCCTCAACCGCGAACCGGACGACATCAAAGAGGAAATCAGAGAACTCTCCCTCAACAGCAGGTTGCTCCCCGAAGAGATTCACGACATCTTTGAAGTCTCCCCAAGCATCACACAGCTCCGCACGCTCGGCGACACGCCCGGTTATAAGCAGCAGATCGAGACCTACGAGCTCGCCTTCAACCGCCACCTCAGTCGCACAAAGATCGCCGGCAGACGTGCCCAGCGCCACCTGGCAGAGGCGAATCTGCGCCTCGTTGTCAGCGTCGCGAAGAAATACATCGGCAGGGGAATGTCCCTCCTAGACCTCATTCAGGAAGGCAACATCGGCCTCATCCGCGCCGTCGAGAAGTTCGACTATCGCAAGGGCTACAAGTTCAGCACCTACGCGACTTGGTGGATTCGGCAGGCGATAACCCGCGCAATCGCGGACCAGGCGCGCACCATTCGCATCCCGGTCCACATGGTCGAGACCATCAACAAGCTCCTGCGCGTCAGCCGGCGCCTCGTTCAGGAATACGGACGCGAGCCCACTAGCGAGGAAATCGGCTCAGGCATGGATGTCAGCCCCGAAAGGGTGCGCGAGATTCTCAAAATCTCCCAGGAACCCGTCTCCCTCGAAACCCCCATAGGTGAGGAAGAAGACAGCCACCTCGGAGACTTCATCGAGGACCGCAGCGCACTCGCCCCCGCTGACGCCGCTTCCTACCAGCTCCTCAAGGAACAGGTGGACGACGTCCTGCACACACTCAACGAACGAGAGGCGCGCGTGTTGCAACTCCGCTTCGGACTGGAAGACGGACGCAGCCGCACCCTCGAAGAAGTCGGCCGCGACTTCGGCGTAACCCGCGAGCGCATCCGCCAGATCGAAGCCAAGGCACTCCGCAAGCTCCGCCACCCCAACCGCTCCAAGAAGCTCCGCGACTTCCTGGAATAAACATCCTGGATGCACCTCCAAATAGTCCCCTCTCCCCGTGGGAGAGGGTTAGGGTGAGGGGACTAAGAGTCCTTTCCCTTTGATGGGGGAAAGCTAGGATGGGCGTGATTTTCGCTCTAATATTTAATTTTGCCGTCAGTTACTAATCGAGAATAAAGCAATATGACAACCCTGACCAAGACAAGCACTAGCCTTGCCCATCCCGACACCAACCGAACCTCGCCAACCGTCGCCGTCATCCCTACCACACCGGAAACTGTCCTCGACGACGTCGGCACGGCAATGCGACTAGCAGGCTACGAGCAGGCTCTCCCTAAAGATGTCGCAACGCTGCTCAAGATAAACATTTCCTGGCAGCACTACTACCCCGCCTGCTCTACATCTCCTTGGCAGCTTGACGGAGTAATCCGCACACTGAAATCCGACGGCTACGACAATCTCATCCCAGCGCACAACGGCACAGTCGTAGTTGACGCCAAGGTTGGCGCGGTCAACAACAAGCACACCCCCGTCGAGCAGATGCACGGCTTGGATACGCTCTACCTTGAAGACGAGAAGTGGATCGACTTCCAGCCGCAAGACAAGATGCTCGCCCTTGACCGCATCTACCCGGACGGATTCCAGATTCCGGAGACCTTCATTGGCAAGAACGTCCTGCACCTGCCCACCATGAAGACTCATGTCTTCACAACCATCACCGGCGCGATGAAGAATGCGTTCGGCGGCCTGCTCAACCACAACCGCCACTGGACGCACTCCGCCATTCACGAAACCTTGGTTGATCTCCTGCAGATACAGAAGCAGATCCACCCCGGCATCTTCGCCGTAACAGACGGCACATTCGCCGGCGACGGTCCCGGCCCCCGCGCAATGCGCTGGCACGCGAAGAATGTCATCCTCGCCAGCGCAGACCAGGTCGCCATCGACGCCGTCGCCGCCAAGATGATGGGCTTCGACCCAATGAGCATCAAGTTCATCTGGATGGCGCACGAGATGGGACTTGGCTGTGGCGACATCCGCGACATCGAAATCGTCGGCTCAGACATTGACGGCATAGACTGGAACTTCAGCAGCGGCGAGAACACCCTCTTCAGCACTGGCCAGAAATCCGTGTACTGGGGCCCCTTCAAGCCCCTCGAAAACGCCATCGCCCGCTCCCCCCTGGTCAACCTCGCCATAGCCGCCTCCAACCTCTACCACAACGGCTACTGGCTCCCCGTCAAAGGCCGTTCCCGCGTCAAAGCCGCCCTTCAGACCGACTGGGGCAAGCTGTTCCAATCGTACTAGGATAAATCGGCCAGCCCGATATGAGTCTTGATTTTGAAGCACTTAAAGGCTTGACCGTCGAAGCAGTTGATAGGCTGCGTATGCGAATCAAGGTCACGGACACCGATCTCCCGCCAACATTCAAGGCGCATATTGAGAAAATTATCAGCCAAGTTGTCGGGGAGCTAGACTCCGTGACGCTCACTACGAACCCTGTATTCTTACTGGATAAGAAAACGCACGACTCACTCTTCCAAAATGAGTGGAACTACGTGGGAAGTTTAATGGATGAGATTGCTAATGAGTGCTTTCTTCGACAAATTACCAATATGCCACTCTCTGTAGACGAAGAAGGCATCCCAGATGTCCAGCTTTCGATCTCGGTGGACATTTCACGAGGCTACAAGACATTCACTTACTTCTTGAACGCTGCCGGCGATTTTGATCGACGCAATGTCGTCAATCTCCCGACACTCACACTGGACACAAATGTAGTGAGAGATAAATGGGAAATGCGACCCGGAGTCGAGGCAGTCAACAGATTGCTCGAATTGTCTATGGAAATGCCGCTCTCGTTGAGGGTGACTGAACGCATTCGGGAAGACGTCCCAAAACCGAATCTGTCATATGAAATTGATAGGCTCCCTGAAATTGGGATAAGAACAATGGGATCGGTTATACGTCCCAAAAACTGGCGCGGCGGCATCGACTATCCGGGTAGTTTAGAGTTCAATACAGCCTATGCTGAATCCACCACGTTAGACGATCGAAAGATGAAAAGAGACTGGAAAGACTGGGACCATTTGCACGCGCATTTCGTGAGCAAGCGCGACATTTTCGTAACTTCCGATTGCAAGTTTCGAAGGAAGGCAAGGCCACTTACAGAAAGGCTAGGAATTATCATTATGAATCCCGAAGAGTGTGTGACAGCCTTAGAATCAGCATAGGGTGCGGGTTATGCCGATTGATGACTCTCAGTCTAAATTCTCCAAATGGTCGCCGTTTCACTTCATTCGAATCCACAGAAACAAACCGCCTCTACTTTCGCAGAGGCGGAATCGTATACCAACCGATGACTTGCTGAACGACCGAAATCCGCTCTACCTAAAAAGCTCCGCGATCCTCTCCCCCACCAAATGCTCCTCGCCTTCGCTCATCCCGAAAGTATGGATCGTGATGCAGTCCTCCCAGTCCCGCACGCGCGTCCATATCGGCGGATCGCCCGCCTTCAGCTTGTCCACCACCTCCTGAACAGTCATCCCCGTCACAGACTCATCAACTCGCAGGTCGAGCCCGAACGGCTGGTGTCCGATGATGTTGTCCAGCATCACCGCGCTCACGCCCTCGATATGCTTCACTGCGTCGATGATCACCTGCGTCCTGCGCTCCGTGATTGCAAGCCGTTCCTCGTGGTTCATCGTCATCCACCGACGCGTCGCCGCGACCGCCCCGATCATCTCCTGCCGGTCGATCTTCTGCGGCCTGCCGACCCCACGCACACGCCGCCCCTCGTATGATGCAAACGCCTGGTAGCTCAGCTTGCGAATCATGTCTTCAGTACCCAGCGCAAGCCCCACAGATTGCGGCGCGCCCATATACTTCGCCGCGATGCACTGGAAGTCCGCTCCCATCCGCACATACTTGCCGAAGTTGTCCAGCGGATATATCTGACCTGCCGCATCAACCGTCACCGGAACATCATGCGCGTGAGCGATCTCAATCGTGTCCTCAAGTGACAGCGCATCCGGGTCCGGCGACTGCTCCACCGCATAATAGTGTACGCCCGCCGTATTCGGCCCTATCGCGTTTTCCAGATCCTCGCGCGTCGTCTGCTCGTCCGTCCCGAAGTCCACCAGTTTCGCGCCCGCAAGCTCCAGGCACCTGTCGTACCAGTAGTGCATCACATATCGCTGCCGCCTCTGTATCAGGATCTCGTTCTTCATCCCCGTAGTGTCCGGCAACTGCTGTATCTTGTCGTCATCGTCGCCAGCCATCAGCGCGGCTGTTGCCAGCGTGAGCGCAGACCCCGCTCCCGAAGTGATATACGCCGCCGGCACATCCACCATATCAGCGATCGCCTGGCCCGCGCGCTCCTGAAGGTCCATCAGCGGAATGTACGCGGCGTCCGCCTTGTCCATCGCCTCGCGCACCTCAGGCGCAGGCGTCGAGCCGCCCAGCATCGTAACGCTGCCAATAGCGTTTATAACCGGAGTCGCCCCCAGGTCCTTGTAAACCTCAGCCCAGTTGGAATCTGCCATCTTGCTCTCCTATATCTTCGCGCTCTCAAATACGCCGTTCATATCCATGCTGAATCCAGGAAACAGGGAAGACTTCAGCACATCGCCTTCGCCATATACGCCCGCCGTTACAAAGCCGCCATCACTCGCCACAAGCACTTCGACTGTGCGATGGGATAGTTCAACCATCCAACATTCTCGCACTCCGAACCGCTCATACCGCTCACGTTTAGCCCCGCGGTCCCTTTCCGCGGTCTCAGGATAGACCATCTCAACAATCTCAACTACCAAGTCGGGAGCGGCATAAACCCAATTGCCTATGATGCCTCTGCGCTCTTCCGAGATGAATAGCAGGTCAGGCTTCAGCACATCCTCATCCGAAAGAAAGACGTCCATCGGCGAAAAGATAATCCGGCCCAGTTTGTTGGAGACGACAAAGTCGCCTAATTCGAGGACGATATTTCCCAGAACTAATTGATGCTTCTGCGTGCGTGACGGGTTCTTGTATAGCACTCCGCCGATGAGTTCGTGGAAGAAATCATCCGGCGGTGTCATCATCATGTAATCGTGGGCGGAAAGCCGAGACTGTGCATTAGTAGCCATCGCTCCCTCCCTAGCTAAAATGCTGAAATCCCCCATTGCTGTCGTACTCGCGCGTGCTGTACACACCAAGGTCCCGTCCCTGATGTACATGGATGATGACCTCCTGCCTCACGATACCGGCAGCGTCCAGAATCTCACCGTCCACCATATCGATCAGCTCATGAACATCATCCCCCGTCAGGCTTTCGTCAACATTCAGCGTCGCATGCACAATCACATCCGCGAAATGCACATCCAGCCGCCCGATGCCCCTGTCCCCGTCCAGCACCGTATAGCACTCGGAAAACGGAGTTCGGCACTCACGCTGCAAATCAAACTCTGCCATCAATCACCTTCATAGTCGTTCTTCCCCCGCTTGGGGGTCGCCAGGATGGGGACAGGGACAGAGACGAACACTTTCACGCCATTCGTCCTGTATTTCTGTTAGTCCCCGATTCTCCATCTACTCCCGAATATGCCCGCTCCCCAACACCGTCCACTTGTACGACGTCAGTTCCTTGAGACCCATCGGCCCCCGCGCGTGCATCTTGTCCGTGCTGATGGCAACCTCGGCGCCCAGTCCGAACTGCCCGCCGTCGTTGAACCGCGTCGAAGCGTTCACGAACACCGCACCGGCGTCAACCTCGTCCAAGAAGCGCATAGCAGCCCCGTAGTCCTCCGTCACTATCGCCTCCGAGTGTCCGGAGCCATATACTTCTATGTGCTCCAGCGCCTCATCCAGCGAGTCCACCACGCGCACTCCGGCCGTCAGGGACAGATGCTCGGTCATCCAGTCCTCTTCCGTAACGGGAACGGCCTGCGACCCATTCGCAGTCCCCAGCAGGCTCAACGCCCTCCTGTCGCAGCGCATCTCCACGCCCACTTCCTGCCACCGCTTCGCCAGAGCCGGCAGGAACGATGAAGCCCGCCCCGAATGCACTAGCACCGTATCCAACGCATTGCACACCGACGGGCGCGACACCTTCGCGTTATCCACAATGTCCAGCGCCATTTCGAGGTCCGCTTCGCTATCCACATAGGTATGGCACACGCCCACGCCACCGGTAATCGCCGGAATCGTCGCCTCCGTTGCCACACGGTTGATCAGCGCCTGACTTCCTCGCGGAATCAGCAAGTCTATGATACCCTTCGCCTTCAGCATCTGCCCCACAACCGCTCTATCAGTCGTTTCCATCACCTGCACTGCGTCATCCGGAATGCCCGCATCCGCTATCGCATCCTTCACCAGCGAAGCCAGCGCTGTGTTCGAGTTGATCGCGTCACTGCCCCCGCGCAATATAATCGCATTCCCCGACTTCAGGCACAGTGAGCTAATATCGATCGTCACATTCGGCCTGCTCTCGTATATCGCACCGATGACACCAAGAGGCACGCGCCGCTTGCCCACGGTCATGCCGTTCGGCATATTCCGCTGGTCAATCACCTCGCCTATCGGGTCCGGCAGAGCGGCAATCCCTCTCACATCACTCGCAAGCCCTTCCAGGCGCTCAGGCGTCAGCAGAAGCCTGTCGAGAAAATACTCCTCCAGGCCGCGCTTCCTGCCGTTTGCAATATCCTTTTCGTTCGCCGCGAGAATCTCCTCCTCGCGCGCCTTCAGACCGTCGGCGACATTCTGCAGCGCTGCGTTCTTCACACCTGCGCTGATAGTCGCCAGCTTTCGTGCCGCCTTGCGCGCCGCCCTTCCCTTCACATCAAGCTCATCGCTCGCCGTAGCCGAAGCTGTTTCTCTGGTAACTGTGCCCTGCATCTCATCCTGCTCCCGATTAAATCCTGTCCGTCCTGCGCATCCTGTCAGTTCTCGTCTTATACGATGACCATGTTGTTCCTATGAACAACCTCATCCCCGTAAGTAACTCCAAGGATGTCCGCAATATGCCGCGAATGCCTGCCCTTGATCGCCGCTACCTCAGCAGCGCTGTAATTCGTAATGCCAAGCCCCACCTGCGCGCTCTTACCGTTCACGATGGACACCAGGTCTCCGCGGCCAAACACTCCGCTCGCCTTAGTGATTCCGGCGGGCAGCAAGCTTCCGTGCCGCCGCTGCAGCACCCGCACGGCGCCGTCATCTATGCCGATCTCCCCCTTGATGGACAAGCCGCTCAGCATCCACCGTTTTCGGCTCTCCACACTTCCAACTCTCTTAGGGAAGAAAGTGCCCAGATGCTCGCCGTCCGCGATGCGCTGAATTACATTCGGCATCCTGCCGTTGGCAATGAATACATCGACGCCGGAGTTTGCAGCCATCTGAGCCGCCTGCAGCTTCGTCCGCATCCCCCCACGACCGAGTGCGTCCATCGAAGGACCTCCCAGCCTGTTCACTTCCTCTTCGGTCAGCCGCTCCACCAGCGGTATATGCCTTGCATCCGTATCTATGTTGGGGTCCGCGGTAAACAGGCCGTCAACTCGCCCCAGGATGATGAGCAGGTCTGCGTCAACGAGATTCGCCACAAGTGCAGACAGCCTGTCGTTGTCGCCGAAGACCTCACCTGACAGCTCCTCGATAGCCACCACATCGTTCTCATTGATGATGGGAACAACCCGCCGCCGCGCAAGTTCCATTAGTGCATTTCGGATGTTGATATAGCCCAGCCGGTCCGATATGTCCCGCTGCGATATGAGTCCCTGCGCAATCGGAATCTGTTGCCAGCTGAACAACTGCTCGTAGGTGTGCATCAGGTGTCCCTGTCCGACAGCGGCAAGAGCCTGCTTCAATGGCAGGTTGCCCCCATCATCGGACACCCCAAGAACGCGCCTGCCTGCAGCCACCGCCCCAGACGACACCAGCAGCACCTCGCTGCCCCGCGAGTGCAGCCGCGCAATCTGACCCACCAGCGACGCCATCACCTCGATGTCGATATGCTCTCCACCGCTCGTAAGCAAGGCCGTCCCCGCCTTCACCACAATGCGGCTGTCACTGGCACAGCCCGCCCACATCGCAGATGCGGTTGCAGGGGATTCTTGAGATTTCAGCATAATAGCTCGACGTGAGTCATTTCGTTGGATACAGACAGTTCCAGCCACACGGCGCCTCGTGCCATTATACCAGCATCCCAAAAGCGATACCCAATCCGGAAACTGCTACAATGCTCTCACATTGAAGCCAGCACGAGACAAGGCTGAGGAATTGACATGAGCGAAAAATCTCGCAATTCGCCGCACGGTGATATCCTTGACCCACTGATCATTTCGCCTGATGGCGAGATTCATCTGCCAGAGTCAGCAAAAGGCGACGTTGAGCGCGAACTCGCAGTACACCGAGCCTATAGGGTGTTCGGGAAAACGGGTAACCCAGAGCTACTGAGGCAATTGGGAATATGGAGTGACTGATGTTGCACATCAGGTAACGGTTGCAACATCTAACTGCGGGGCGCAAATTCCATGCAGAAGCGGAACCCAGAAATCTAAATCCCGCTCACCAATTCCGCCCACAGCTCCGTCACAGCGTCCGCATCCACCTCCATTGCCACCGACACATTCGGCTCCGCAGTCGAATTTTTCCGCAGGTCTGCCACCGTGAAGCCCCTGGCGAACTCTCCCTGCGTTTCCACGCGCACATGCATCGGTGTCAGCCCGAACAACTCCGGCGCAATCGTATAAGCCGTAGGGCTCAGGTCCGAGTACTGCACTCCGTCCGGATTGTGCAGCCTGTTGTCATTCAGATAAGCCCGGCTGATGAACCGTGTCGAAGCCTCCAGCATCTTCGTCGCCGGCGTACCCGCCTCCCAAACCCTCTGCTGCTGCGCCCCCGACACCTCCACGTGGTTGCAGACATCCAGTCCCACCTGCGTAACCCGTGCGCCCGACCGATACACCGCATCTGCCGCCTCAGGGTCTCCTGCGATGTTCGCCGTCGCAAGTGGTGTCACATTCCCCGGCTGAAACAGCGACCCGCCCATCACTACGATCTCCGCCACCGACTCCGCGAATCGCGGCTCGATGCTCGCCGCAAGCGCCACATTCGTCTGCCTGCCGATTGCCAGAATCGTCAGCTCGCCCGGCGACGCCAAAACTCTGTCAATAAGCTCCGGCACCGCATGCCTCTTCTTGATCTCCGTCGTGGGCATCGGCCAGTCTATATCTCCAATCCCATCCTCCCCATGAATATGCGGCGCGTATCTCGGCTCGTGATAAGTCAGCGTTCTCCCAACCCCTTGGTACACCGGAATGTCCGCGCGACCAGCCGCCTCCAGGATTCGCAGCGTATTAACAGTACACTGCTCCACAGACGCATTCCCATGGACAGTCGTAAACGCCTCCACCTGCAGCTTGTCGCTCGCCAGCGCCATCAGGATCGCCGCCGTGTCGTCAATACCCGGGTCCGCGTCAATAATCACCCGCTTAACCTGCGCCATCTCAATCCTCTATCCTGTCTATACTGCCTGCATCCGTTCGCGGTGAGCCTGTCGAACCACTCTTATAACTGACCACCGATAACTGAAAACTCCCCTACGGCGTCTCCTCGTATTCCACACCACCCGGCGTCAGACCTTTAGGCAGGAAGAACTCGAACTGGTGCCTGTCGCCATACCCCTCGATGAATCCCGGCGTAACCCCCTCCGAGTTCAGCGCAGCCGAAACGATAGTCTTGTTGAAGTTATGCACCGTATCCGCTCCAAGATACTCGTCCACCGGCATCCACAGCGCCGCCTCCAGCTCCTCCTCCTGCATCGTGATCTCGCGACTCAGCGGCGACAGCCTGCACACAAAGTAGATGTCCGACTTGCCATAGCGATAGCCATGCCAGTGCCGCAGGCACACCACCGCCTCGAACCGCGTCCGCACACCCGTCTCCTCCAGCACCTCGCGCACCACGCCGTCCGCCAAGTGTTCCCCCTGCACCAGCGCCCCGCCCGGCAGCTTGTAAGAAGGCCCGCTCCGAGGACGAATCTGATGCCGCTCCGACACCACCAGCAACTGCCGGTCCTCGCTGATAACCACGCCACCCGCTCCAATGTAGTGCGTCGCATGAGGCGGGATGTACGCCCCCTTCTCGATCTGCAGCGTCATCATCACATAGTCCTCATCCGCGTGATGGTACCGGAACCCCGCCTCGGCAGCCACAGGCACAAGCTCCGCATTCGCAAGCGGCACCTCCAGCCACGCCACCTTGTACCCAACATCCTCCCAGTCATCCATCGCATCCGCCAGCCGCCGCCTGAACCGCCCAGCCTCCACCGGCAGCGCCCCCGGATTCACCACAAAACCCCCAAACGGATTCGGACTCCCCTCAAGTGTGCTCATTTAGTCCCTCTGCTTTAGCTGGCTTCTCGATTTCAGGTCTGTTGAAGACCTCACTGAAATCACCAAAATCGTCTCCGACATTTATTCGTTGCTCAAAGTGACAGTTCCACTTCGCCCATCGTACACCATCGCGAAGTTCGTCAGAATGTCCCTGCCGATAAGTGCGCGATAAGGCTGCCCACCCTCCGCCAGGTGAACGCCCGGGAATCGCCCGGCTATAGAAAACCCAAGTTCAGGTATGGAAATCTGAGCAAGATACACATCCACGAAACCCACCCCTAGAATGCCGACCGCTCTCCGCTCCACGTCTTCTGCGTGGACAAGTCCTAATTCTTCTGCGAGAGTAGAATCAATTCCACTGTCACGGGCCCCGGTATCAATCAGCGCAAGATACCGCATTTGCAAAATACCGGATTCGCCTCCAGTCTCTGTCGTTGAGTCGGATTCGTGACGCCGGATTCCCACTTGGAGCGTTGGTCCGAAGAACTCCAGCGCATCAGTGGTAGACAGACCCTGAATCCCCAGCCGCAGACTAATCGTCGGCATTTACCAAAGTGACCTCAATCTGCTCGGAGAATTCTCTAGGCACTGGCGTGTATGTTGTTGGGCGATAATACACTCTGGGATGTGCGCCAAATTGCCTGATGAGACACGGCTCGCTTCCAAAGTGCCTGGTCGCGGCTTCCTGCGCTTCCCCCAAAGTATCGTAAGTGCCAGCGAGCTTAGCGTCCTGAATCACAGCCCACTTGCGATATTGTTCCAGTCCCATGCGGTCTTCCAAGCGCTCAAAGACTGCCAGATTCTTATCTGGTCTATCTCTGTCTTTTGCTCGGATCTCAACCTCCACCCCTTGCCCTTCCGACAATCCCGCCACGTCATCCAATACTATTGTCTTCCCCTTAACGACCCCTCGAACCTTCATTTCAGCCCTCCATCCTGTCTATCCTACCTCCCCACAAACTCCCCCATCACCCCATCTGCAAACAACCGCAGTTGCTCCATGAACTCCGCCCGCGGCATCCCCTCAGCCCAGTGCAGTATCACATGCTCCAGCGCCGGGTACTTCTCCTCCAGCTCCCGCAGGAACGCCACGAACTCCTCAGCCGTCCCGCAAATCCACGCCCTCTGCTGCACCCCGTCCTCGATATGCGGCGTTCTCGCCGGCGCACCCGGCGTCCCCCACACGCGCCCCTGCTCATCCGCGTATCGCACGAACCCGAAGGGCGCGAACCACTTGTACCGCTCGTCGTGGAACGGGCGTAGCTTGTTCATCGCCTCTTCCTGGCTATCGGCGATATAGAACCCCACCTCGAGCGCAAGGTTCTCGCCAAGCTCCAGGTCGCGCCCATACTTCGCGTTCGCCTCCTTGTACTGCTCGAAAATCCCCTCGACCAGCGACTCCCCCGTCAGCCCGACCACACCGTTGATCCCGTTGCGCGCGATGAAGTCAATCGTCCGACCGCTCACGATCGGCTGCCACATCTGCACCGGCATGTTCTTCGGACGCGGCACCAGCGTAACCTCCTCCAGGTCGTACCCGCGATACTCCACATCCGGCGGAATCGTGAAATACTTCCCCTTATGCGAAAATGAATCCTCGTTGAACGCCTTGAAGATGATCTCCATCTGCTCCTCGAACAACTCTCGGTTCGCATCGTTGTCGATAACCGGCGCGCCAAACGACTCCACCTCCCGGCTATGATACCCACGCCCCACGCCGAAGATGATGCGCCCGTCCGTCAGGATGTCCGCCATCGCGTAGTCCTCGGCAAGCCGCACCGGATGCCACATCGGCACGATATTGAACGCGCACCCGAACTTCAGCTGCTTCGTCTGTCCGGCAAGATGCGTCCCCATCAGGATCAGGTTCGGTATCGTCTCGTACCCCTCCCGCTGGAAGTGATGCTCCGCCATCCACAGCGCATAAAAGCCCAGATCGTCCATCAGCCCGGCAACCTGCTCCGCCGTATCCATGCTCTGCATCAGCCGTTCATTCGGATATCGCCTCTCGTCCGCGGGCTTGCCGTCGCTCCCCACATCCTCAAGGTCGATATTCCCCACATAAAGCACCGAAAAGTTCTTAATCATTCACATTCCCTCTGGATATTTCAATAATCCGCCTCACCCTACCCCATCCTCCAAATCCTGTCTATTGTGTCAGCCCCCGCACCCAGTAAGTAGGCACATCCACCCCACCACTCAGCCCCTCCGAAGGCGTAACCCCACCCGCGACCAGCGCCGAATCAATCCCGAACGCATTCGCCCCCCGGATGTCCGTCTCCAGCGCATCTCCAAGCATCACCATGTCCATTGTGCCCGTCCGCCCCAGCGCCTCGTCGAATATAGCGCCGTTCGGCTTACCCAGCCGCTCGAACTCAAGCCCGCTCCGTTCCGGGTAACGCTGCCGCAACGCCGCCTCGATTATCAGCGCCACGCTTCCGCTCGCCATCCCGAACCCTTCGTCACTGGATGGGTAGACTAAGTCTGGGTTCGGCAGCACGAGGCAAGGCGCATCCCCTGCGTCGATCATCCTGAACAGCGCACTCAGCACCACATTAACACCGTCCACGAACGCGAATCCTGACTGGTCTCCGACCACCAGTACCTCGAACCCTTCTACGGCGGAAACGACGACGCCACCTGCGCGCCGCACATACTCCGCACTGTCCTCGGTTCCAAGCACAGCACACCGCGCGCCGCATAAACCACGTCTCGCGAAATAACCCGTCAGCAGACTGCCCGAAGTGATGATCCTCCATGGCTCGATATCCATCCCTTGCTTGCGATACCGCTCAGCGCGCCTTTCCGGCAGCGTAGAAGCATCATTCGTCAGCACAAAGTACGGCTTCCCAATGCGATTTAGCCTGTCTATGAGCTCCGCCGCGCCCGGCAGCAAGCCAACCGAGTACGAAAGCACTCCGTATGCGTCGAACAGCAGCGCCGGATACCGCTCCACAAGCTCATCTATCGTCACTTCGCGAACATTCATAGCCGATATTTTACAACTCACACGCCGATTATCCTATCCATTGCGCCAACGCCGCCATTTCGACCACCGCTCACCCTTACGCTGCGGCGCATGTCCTTGAACCTGCGATGCGCTGATGCTATCGTGAATATACCCCAACGCCGACACCAAGCTGGCGCAGAGCAGCGATGGAGGCGCGATGCACCAATTCGAGCACGACGACCCTCAGCGTGAGAGCGAACAGGAGAGGCCCACCAGGGGATTCACGCTGCCCGGCGCAGACGGCAGAGTTGTCATCACCTGGCTACTCCTGGCTATAAACATCCTCGTCTGGCTGTTTATGCAACTGGTCGGCGGCTTCCTCAATCAGGACGTGGATGTACTTCTGCGCTTCGGCGCAATGTTCGGCCCGCTCATAGCCACCGGCGAATACTGGCGTCTCTTCACCGCCATGTTCCTCCACGCCAACCTCCTCCACCTGTTCTTCAACTGCTTCGCTCTCTTCATCTTCGGTAGGCTCGTCGAAGGCGTCTATGGGCACACCCGCTTCACCATCATCTACCTGCTGGCGGGACTTGCGGGCGGCGTCCTCAGCTACATGTTCAACAAGACCGCCATCGCAGTGGGCGCAAGCGGCGCAATATTCGGCATCCTGGGCGCACTCGCCGCCTACTTCCTGGCAAACCGGGACACGCTCGGCGAGATGGGCAGGCGCAACCTCACAGGCCTGGCAGCCATCGCCGCCATCAACCTCGCCATAGGCCTGCTGATCCCCAACATCGACAACTGGGCGCACTTCGGCGGGCTTGCCGGCGGATTCATCATGGGATTGGCGCTCGCCCCCCGCTACACCTATGAGCTTATAGCAACTCCCCTCGGATTCACGCGACGCATCGCCTCCCAATCCCCGATCGGCATGCGCTGGTTCGCGATTCCTGCTTTCGTTGTCTTACTGGGAGTGCTGATCTGGTACATAGGCACGGACGTCTCCGAAGCCCAGCAGTCTCAGATCCTCGTCATTCGCGCCGAGCGACTGCTTCAGGACGGCAACGCGATGGGAGCGTTGGAGCATGCAGACCGCGCCGTAGAATTAGACTCGCTCAGCGGCCAAGCCTTCTACACGCGCGGCAAAATCATGGCTCGCATCGGCTCCACGGACCGCGCCAAGGCCGATCTCAGCGCCTCATTGCGCCTGCCCGGTCTGAACCAGAACCAGCGCCAGGATGCTATATCGCTGCTTGTATCCTTACCCTGAACCATCACACGCCTCTCGATCTGGTCCATTGATGCCAGACCCTATGTTAAGTGTTAAGGTATAAGAATGAAGTTCCCCACAGACCGCAATGAAAAGCGCGCAGTCCTTCTCAATGCAGTGGACTCCGTGCGTGACACCGTATCCAACTGTGTCGAAGAATCCGAGCGGCTCGGTACGCTCGCGCCTGCCTCCGTTGAGGCCATCCGGGAAGCCGGCCTGTTCACACTCAAGCTGCCCATGCCCCTCGGCGGCGCGGAAGCCGATCCCGTCACCCAGATCGAAATCATCGAAGAGCTGGCATACATCGACGCCGCGGCAGGCTGGTGCTTGATGATTGGCGCAACAGCGATCGGCCGTCCCGGCGCTTTCCTCTGCGACTCAGCCATCGCCAAGATGTTCGCAAACGGACGCATCCCCACTGCCGCCACAGCGACAGCAATCTCAGGACAGGCAATCCCCGTTGAAGGCGGCTACATCCTCACAGGCAGGTGGCCCTTCGCAAGCGGCGTCCGCCACGCAGAGTGGATGGTCGCGGGCGCAAAAGTGCCGGCAAGGGACAATACCGAAGAAAACAGCCTAACTCTCGTCTATCCTGTGGCTAACGGACACATACACGACAACTGGCATGTCGTTGGACTTGAAGGCAGCGGCAGCAACGACATTTCCGTTAAGGAACTATTCGTGCCGGCCGAGTTCACCTGGGAGACCGCGATGTGGGAACCCAGGCGCGGCGCGGCAATTTACAGAATGGGAAGGCCGGGTTTCGTCGCTAACGAGCACTCCGGGGTCGCGCTCGGCATAGCACGCCGCGCCCTGGATGAAATTATCGCCAGCGCGCCAAACAAGAAACGCGGCAACCCGCCTACATCAAGTCTTGCCGACCGCGAGGCATTCCGCGGCGACATTGCCGCTTGCGACTTCCGCTTGCGCGCCGCACGCGCACTCTCTCACGAAATCTACGAGCGCGCCTACGAGATCACCTGCTCCGGGCAAGTTCCCGGTGCGGCAGTCCAGTCCGAGATGCGCGCAATCTCGGCACATGTGACATTCGAGGCGGTCGATGTCGTAACCAAAGCCTTCCGCTACACCGGCGGCTCGGCGATTCACCGCAGCCATGTCCTCCAGCGCTGCCTACGCAACATTAACGCTGCGGCGCAGCACTTCATGGTCAGCGACAGTTCCCTGGAAAACTACGGTGCGTCCTTGCTAGAGGCATCCGACATCAAACCAATGGCATGATATCAATAAGCCCCCTCTCCTTGTATGTTGGTTTTGACATGTACAATGACCTTTTCGAGGTGGAGCGAGGTGCGGTAGACCGTCATCTCCTTGGTCATTCAGAGACCGACCGAAAGTCAGGGTCGCCGCACCTTTTCCTAATGGAGCCCGAACAGTTGCCTGGGCCGACCGAGCCCGCATCCTGCAAGGACGGGCCAGTATTCAAAGGAGATGCTCATGGAACGGCAAGAGACCTATGTAGGCATTGATGTAGCCAAAGCCGGGATGGACATCGCGGTCTTTCCTTCG